>ERZ1027032.812-NODE-812-length-10975-cov-8.413187_pt1 | contig 10975 bp, 9 predicted proteins | sample MGYA00519445_ERZ1027032 | MGnify/ENA primary metagenome ERZ1027032 (study PRJEB26926, sample SAMN06164888) | human gut metagenome | biome: ENVO:00009003; feature: ENVO:2100002; material: ENVO:00002003 | host: Homo sapiens | place: USA | collected 2012 ... | reverse complement strand
GGGCAATGGGCGGCGAGAACATGGAGTTTGACGACATGGACAACATCGCTACCACTGACCTGCGCTAAAAAGCACCATTCAAAAGCCCCGTACCGGGTAACCGGTACGGGGCTTTTTGCTAAAAATTTAACTTGAGAAGGAGAAAATCATGGATCTTTCCGCTTTCAACCTGCAGGGCAAGGTTGCTCTGATCACCGGCGGTGCCCACGGCATCGGCTTCTCCATCGCCGAGGGCATGGCCCAGTGCGGTGCAACCGTCTGCTTCAACTGCTCCTCCGAGGCAAGTCTGGAGAAAGGTCTTGCCGCCTACAAGGCTGCCGGCATCGACGCCCACGGCTATGTGGCAGATGTGTCCGACGAGGACGCTGTGAACACCATGGTGGCAAAGATCAAGGCCGAGGTGGGCCCTGTGGACATTCTGGTGAACAACGCCGGTCTGATGAAGCGGGTGCCTATGATCGAGATGAGCCACGCCGACTTCATGCGGGTCATCGACGTGCATGTAGGCGGTGCCTTCAACTGCTCCAAGGCCGTTCTGCCGGACATGATGGAAAAGCGCGAGGGCAAGATCATCAACATCTGCTCCATGATGAGCGAGCTGGGCCGCGAGACCGTCTCTGCCTATGCCGCCGCCAAGGGTGCACTGAAGATGCTCACCAAGAACATCGCTTCCGAGTACGGCGAGTACAACATCCAGTGCAACGGCATGGGCCCCGGCTACATCGCCACTGCCCAGACCGCACCCCTGCGGGAGGTGCAGCCGGACGGCAGCCGCCACCCCTTCGACCAGTTCATCACCGCCAAGACCCCCGCAGGCCGCTGGGGCGAGCCGGAGGACATGGTGGGTCCCTGCGTATTTCTGGCAAGTCATGCTTCCGACTTCGTAAACGGTCAGATTTTGTACGCCGACGGCGGCATTCTGGCTTACATCGGCCGCCAGCCCAAGTAAGACCATTTGGTGCTGCGCTTTCCTTAATCTTCCGACCAGACAGCTCTGTGCAGGCCAAAGTCTGCATGGGGCTGTTTTTTACGAAGCGGCAAGCGGCCTTTCCTACAAAACTTTGTTTCATGTTAACTCATGTTAAACTGTTCCAGTTTCATGTCAAATTGGTAACAGTTCCTGCTTCATCGTTGAAAATGCACACAGGCGTCTTGATTTTTTGTCGAAATTCCCGTATAATCGTCTTCATCATCCATCACACCCTGTTGGTTGATCTGAATACGAAGAAATTTCAAAGGAGTATATTTCACATGAAACTCAAGAACATTGCGATCGTTGCTGCCGCTGCAGCACTGGCTGTTGGCATGACCGCCTGCGGTTCTTCTGCATCCTCCACCGCCGCTTCCTCTTCTGTGGCTTCTTCTGCTGCCGCTTCTTCCGAGGCTGCAAGCTCTGAGGCTGCTTCCAGCGAAGCAGCTGAGCCCACCACCGCTGAGTACACTGTGTACAACACCACTGGTTCTACCGTCACCGAGCTGTACCTGTACGATGCAGACAGCGACGAGAAGGGCGACAATCTGGCCGGCGAGAACGGTCTGGCTGACGGCGAGAACATCGTCATCACCCGCGACGTGGAGGCTGACAAGCAGTCCGACGTGACCTACATTCTGGAGTTCACCACCGAGGACGGCCAGACCCAGAGCTTTGAGACCCTGCACTACGAGGTCGCTCCCATCTCCCTGCTGAGTGTGGATGCCGCTGCAGGTGCTACCCCCATCGCTTTTACTGCACCGGAAAAGTAAGAACTGTTTCATCCTTGCACAACGGGAAAGTCTGCGGGCTTTCCCGTTTTATTTTTTGCCAAAAGAGGGCTGAGGCTGTCATTTTCCCTTGTAATCATGCCAAAAATCCGCTATCATAGAAGCAAATACGTTCCCTTGCGGCATAAAGGGAGTAAAGGAGTAGATTTTCTTATGGCAGAAAAAGAAGTGAAAGGCATCAAAAAGTTTTTTGAAGAGTTCAAGGCCTTTGCCATGCGCGGCAATGTGCTGGATATGGCAGTGGGCGTTGTCATCGGCGGTGCCTTTACCGCCATCGTCAACTCACTGGTGAACGACATCATCAACCCCGCCATCGGCCTGTTTTTCAACGCCGATTTCTCGGACGTCGGCATCCATGTGGGCGATGTGATGATCGGCATCGGTTCCTTTATCAATGCCGTCATCAACTTCCTCATCGTAGCATTCGTGCTGTTCGTGGTCATCAAGTTCGTCAACTCCCTGCACAGGAAGCCTGCTGAGCCGGAAGCTCCCGCAGAGCCCACCACCAAGGTGTGCCCCTACTGCCAGAGCGAGATTGCCATCAAGGCGGTGCGCTGCCCCCACTGCACCAGCAAGCTGGAGGGCTTCCCGGAGATCAACAATTAAATTTTGAATGGCCTCCGCTTTGCTCTGGCCATATTCAGCGGAATCATTTTCCAAATTACAAATCGGGAAAGTCTGCGGACTTTCCCGATTTGTTTTTTCACCGGCGGAGCCGCAAAGGCAAACAGCATAATCAACGCAAAACCTCCCTGCCCGGCCGCAGTCGCTGCGGTTCCAGAGCAGGGAGGTTTTACTTTATCCGGGAAAAATGTGGAAGATCAGTCTGGTGAAGCTTTACTGAACCTTGGTCAGGGCGACCAGCTTGTGATAGATCTCGGTGTTGTCGAACACGCCGCCGAACTTCTCCGCACCCACGCCGTTGGCGTAGATATTCACCATGGCACCGGTGTGAGCGTAGGTGGTGTGGTCCATGCCGGATTTATGGTTGATGGTATGGCAGATGGCCATGCTGAAGGGGATGTAGGTGCCGTACAGCTCGTAGTCCTGCTGGGACATGTCCTTCTGGCTGGCAGAGCCGACCTTCAGGGTGCGCTCGTAGGCGGTGCGCAGGTTCTGCACCTCGTAGTCGGTCAGCAGCAGCTTGCCGGCGCTGGCGGCATCCGGATCGGTGGGCAGGGTCAGACCGAAGTTTGCCTTCACATCCTGCATGGCAGCTTCAAAGGGGGTCTTGTTGGCGATGTAGTTCTGCACATAGGTGGAATCAAACTTTGCGTAGGACATCTTCTGGTGGGCCAGATTGGTCAGGAAGGTGTCGTAGTTGGTGGTCTTGTAGCCGATGGCCATACCGCCGGTCTCGTGGTCGGCGGTGACAAGGATCAGGGTCTCGTTGGGGTGCTTGTTCTGGAACTCCACAGCTGCCTGCACGGCGTTGCTCAGCTCCAGCACATCGTGGATGGAAGCAGCGGCATCGTTGGCGTGGCAGGCCCAGTCGATCTTGCCGGACTCGGTCATCAGGAAGAAACCCTTGGGGTTATCCAGCAGCTCGATGCCCTTCTTGACGTAATCGGTCAGCTGCCACTCGCCTGCAGCGGCGTCCATGGCGTAGTTCATGGCCTTGCCGTCTGCCAGATTCTCGGCAATGATCAGGGTCTTGCCTGCGCCTGCGGTCAGGGCGGCAGCACCTGCCTGCGTGGTGACCACATTGTATCCGGCCTGAGCAGCCACCTCGTGGTTGTTGGGGCCGGTGCCGTCGCCGTTCACCTTCTGGAACTCGCCGCCGGCAAAGTATTCAAAACCGGAGTTTGCCAGCTCCACGCCGATCTGGTAGTAGTTCTTGCGGGTCTTCTGATGAGCGTAGAAGGCGGCGGGAGTGGCGTGGTCGATGTTGACCGAGGAGATGACGCCCACCTTGTAGCCCTTCTGGGCGTGCAGCTTTTCGGCAATGGTCTCATAGGGCACATCGCGGGTCCAGGGGCACATGTTGATGACGCCGCTCTCCGTCTTGTGGCCGGTAGCAATGGAGGTTGCGGTGGAAGCGGAGTCCGGGCAGAAGGAGGTGCTGTCGTAGGTGGTCACACTGCCCACGGTGGGGAAGCCGGTGAAGCTCAGGTCGGCCTCGGTCACAGCGCCGTTGTTGTCCACGGTGCCCTTGTAGAAGCGGGCAGACTGGATCTGGGCGGTGCCCATGCCGTCACCGATGAACAGGAAGATGTACTTGGGCTTCTTGAACAGGTCCAGCAGGCCGTTCTCCTCATCCTCGGCAGCGGCGGCGTCCGGCTGGGCTGCACTTGCAGCCACGGGTGCTGCGGCCATCATGCCGGCAGCGGAAGCGGCTGCACCAAACTTCAGAAAACTGCGGCGGGAGATCTTATTTTCTTTCATAACGTGATCCTCTCTTTTTATCCAATCAAATGCGGCGGGCCTGCCTCAGGCACCGTTTTTTGTCTTTCGGGAACGTCTTTATTGTAGCGCACCGCCGCCTGCGGAAAAACCATGCCGCCGCAAAGCTTTGGTAAAACCGGCGCGTGCGCTGCACCTTTAACGTAAAAACCCGGAAAATGATGTAAAATCCTGTGCAGGCGGCGCTCTTTTTCCACAAACCGCACCGGAAGGGTTGAAAATCGGGCGCATTTCATTGTACAATAAAAGGGTAAGTGCTTTTTTACCTTTATATAGATGGAGAGGAATGTATTTTTATGGCAGAGATCAAAGTTCTGGCGCTGGATCTGGACGGCACCCTGACCAACAGCCAGAAGGAAGTCACGCCCCGCACCCGGGCTGCACTGGATGCCGCAATTGCAAAGGGCGTTACCATCGTGCTGGCTTCCGGACGGCCCACCGCCGGTATCACCCCGCTGGCAAAGGATCTGGGACTGGACAAAAAGGGTGGCTGCATCCTGTCCTACAACGGCGGCAAGATCGTGGACTGCCGCACCGGCGAGACGCTGGTGGAAAAAACACTGGATGCGGCTGTCATCCCGGAGCTGTGTGCCTTTGCCGCCGCGCAGGATGTGGCCATTATCACCTATAACAAGGAGGGCGTCGTCACCGAGCACCCGGATGACAAGTGGGCACTGCGCGAGTGCTTTACCTGCAAACTGCCCATGACCGGCGTGGACGATCTGGCAAAGTATGTGGATTACCCCATCTGCAAAATGCTCATCACACTGGACCCTGCCCGCCGGGACGAAGTGTGGGCCGCAGGCAGGCAGCAGTTCGATGGCCGCATCGACCTGTACCCCTCCAGCCCGTTCTTCATTGAAGCCGTACCGCTGGGCGTGGCCAAGGACGGCAGCCTTGCCGCCCTTTTGGAGCGCATGGGCCTTGACCGCGAAAACCTGATGGCCTGCGGCGACGGCCTGAACGACCGCTCCATGATCGCCTACGCCGGTGTGGGCGTGGCGATGCAGAACGCCGAAGACCCGGTAAAGGACTGCGCCGATTATGTGACCGCTGCCGACAACGATCACGACGGCGTGGCTGAGGCCGTGGAGAAGTTTATTTTAAAGTAACGAGAGGAACACAAAACAATGCCGCGCAATCTGGTTTTATTTGATCTGGAATGGAACATCGGCTACCAGCCGTATACCTTTAATTACCACGGCGTGCAGCAGACCTTCCGGGGCGAGATCGTAGAGATCGGTGCCGTAAAGATCGACGAGGACGCCAACGTGCTGGATACCTTTTCCATCCATCTGCGCCCCCGCATCTTCCGCAAGCTGCAGCACCACATCGCCAAGGTCACCGGCCTGACGCAGGCCGATCTGGACAAGGGAGAGCCCATCGTGCAGGGTCTGCGCCGCTTTATGCAGTGGTGCGGTCCGGACGCCGAGTTTGCTGAGTGGGGCATGGACGATGTGCCTGTGCTCAAGCAGAACCTTTACCTGTGCAATATTGACGAGTCCAGGCCCACCGTCTGGTACGACCTGCAGCAGGTGTTCCTGCGGGAGCACCCCCGCAAGGAGGGCGAAGGCATGACGCTGGAAAGCGTCGTCACCCGCATGGGTATCCCCATGGAGCGGCAGTTCCACGATGCACTTTCCGATACGCTGTACACCGCCGATGTCTGCCGTCTGCTGGACCTGCGGGCGGGCCTTGCGGCCTATCCCACCGAGGATGAAGCCCTGCGGGCCAGCCTGTGCCCGGCCCCCGGCGACTACCGGGATTTTGAGGTGTTCCACGGCTATGTGGAGCAGTACACCTGGCGCACCGACCCCAAAATTTACACCATGAACTGCCCGGAGTGCGGTGCACCGCTGACTCCGGACGATGTGTGGCTGAAAAAGGGCAGTAACAGCTGGTACACCCTGAGCCAGTGCCCCCGGTGCGCCGGCGGCAGCAGCGCTGCAGGCAAAGGCGTATTCCAGCGGTACAAGCTTGCCCGCCGCGACGGCCTGCACTGGAGCTACGCCCGCTGTCTCCAGATGCCGGACGACGCCTCCCTTGACCGCTGGGAGAAGCAGCGCACCGCCCAGCTGGAGCGGATGAAGGCCCGCGCAGAAAAGCAGGCTGCGGAGTAAAAGCGGCACCGGCTGCTCCGTCCCGCCTGCACTCGCCAGTCCACCAGCGTGAGAAGCCTTTGCACTTCCCATTAAGGCTGTCTGGTCGATTTTATAGCAATTCAACTTTTTAATGCAACAGCGGTGAATTGCATATCGCAAAGATGCCGTTTGAATGCTGCACTCATTTCTTGACTTGCGATAAAATTTGCGATAAACGATTTTGGGAAGGAATATAATCATGTCGAAAGATGAATATTTGATCACAGATCCACCCCTTAAAGCGCTGACTGTTTTTGCGCTGCCGATGATCCTTGGCAGCTTTTTTCAACAAGTATACAATATGGCCGATTCCATAATCGTTGGTCAATTTGTTGGCTCCTCGGCACTTGCGGCTGTTGGTGCTTGTGCTGCACTGACCAATGTTTTTATTTGTGTGGCGCTTGGTGCTGGTGTGGGCGCAGGTGTGCTTGTAAGCCGCTATTTTGGTGCAAAAAATTATGGTAAAATGAAAACCATTGTGTCAACGTCCCTGATCAGTTTTTTGATCTTAAGCGTTGTCCTTGGTGTCTTTGGCTTTTGCTTTTCCCATTTCATGATGAGCGGATTACAGACCCCTGCCGATATATTGGAAGAAGCAGTATTGTATCTGCGTGTCTACTTTGTGGGTTTCCCGTTTCTATTCATGTACAACATTCTTTCCACCATGTTCACTTCTATCGGTGAATCCAAAATTCCGTTGGGACTGCTGATATTCTCATCTATCCTGAATATTTTTATGGATCTCTGGATGGTGGCCGGTCTTGGTCTGGGGGTGTTTGGTGCAGCCCTTGCGACCTTGATCGCACAAGGAATTTCTGCCGTGTTTTCGTTTTTGATCTTTCTGTCTCGGATGCGGCAATACAAGAGCTCCTTTAGCAGGTTCGAGCGGCAGGAGCTGTATTCCATGCTTCGCATTGCGGTACCATCGGTTTTGCAGCAGTCCACAGTGTCTATCGGTATGATGATCGTGCAGGCAGTGGTAAATCCCTTCGGCACACAGGCACTTGCCGGGTATGCGGCAACGATGCGGGTAGAAAATGTTTTTTCGCTGATCTTCGTATCCATCGGCAATGCAGTTTCGCCGTTTGTATCCCAGAATCTTGGCGCAAAGAAACTTGAGCGTATCAAAAAAGGTTATCATGCTGCACTGGTGTTGGATCTATGCTTTGCAGTTCTTGCTTTCGTGGTCATTGAAACACTGCACACACAGATTTCCTCGTTGTTCTTGGGAAAAGACGGAACCGCGTTGGCCTATCAGGTGTCCGGTGATTATATGAGATGGCTTGGTTACTTTTTCATCTTCATGGGCATCAAGATGGCAACGGATGGCGTTCTTCGCGGACTTGGAATCATGCGGCCGTTTCTTATTGCAAATATGGTAAACCTTGCAATCCGCTTGTCTGTTGCCTTGATTTGTGCACCGCGTTTTGGCATTGCTTTTGTTTGGCTTGCAGTCCCGGCAGGTTGGCTTGCAAATTTCCTTATTTCCTATGCGGCGCTCAGAAGATCGTGGCCAGAGGATAAAGCAGCGGTATCTCAATGATTTCATGCAGTGGAGAGGTGCTTTGTTCTGACTGGTTTCACTTACAGAGAATGTGACGCGAAAAAATTCGCCGGTGTTCCGTGTGATGATAAAAATAGACCCCGGCAGGAGATTGCCGTCGTAAAAAAAGAGATTGCCTTACGTGCAGCCTACACGCCAAACATGGCTTCGCGCAGCTTGCCGGAGCAGCCGGTGTCGTTTCTCACCTGTTTTGCAGGAAATCACCTCTCTGCTTCGTAGTATCCCAAGGAAGCTGTGTGCAGGGCAAAAAAAGTCGTTTTCTGTTCACGGCTCTGTCATACAATGTGGATATACTACGGATAGACGGCCCGCGCTTGGGGAAAGGGCGCAGGCAGAAGGGATGGAATACGCACGATGAACGTTTGGCTGCGTCAGCTTGGAACGCTGGGATTCTGGGAAGCATTACTGGACAGCTTTGGCGGCCTTGGCCCCATTGCCCCCATCGTGCTGGCCATGGTGGAGTCTTTTTTCCCGCCGCTGCCGCTGATCGCCATTGTGGCGCTGAATGTGGCAGCCCACGGCGGCCTGCTGGGCTTTCTGTACAGCTGGGCCGGTGTGGCACTGGGCGGCTGCATCATGTTCCTGCTCTGGCGGCGGGTAGTCAAGCGCTTCTTCTGGAAGTTCGCCTCCCGCTCCCCCAAGCTGGAAAAGGCCCAGCAGTGGGTGAACCGCTTTGACACCTCGTCGCTGTTCATGCTCACGCTTCTGCCCTTCACACCAAGCTCCTTTATGCATCTGGCCTTTGGCATCTCGGACTTTGACGAAAAGCGGTACCTCATCACCATGCTGCTGGGCAAAGGCGTCATGGTGGCCCTGATCGCGCTGTTCGGGCAGTCGCTGGTCAGTTCCCTGAAGAACCCGGTGTATCTGGTGCTGGCCATTCTTTTATGGGCAGGCATGTACTGGGTGAGCAAAAAGTTCTGCAAAAAGCACAATCTGGAATAATAATTTAGAATGCCCTCCGCTTCGCTCTGGGCATATTTAGCGGAACAATATTTTTATAATAGGGCAACAGCAGACAGCCTGCGGGCTGTCTGCTGTTGCATTTTCACAGTAATGGCCCAAAAGGTAAACTCCATCTGTTGCGCTTATTTCCTTCGGAAATGACCGCGCAACCGGAAAATACGCCGCTTGCAACTACGGCCCCTTCCGTGAAAAAGCAAACCAGCCAAGCCCGCAGGCTTGGCTGGTTTGCAATATAAAAAATAATACTTCATTTAAAATCGTTCACTCCCCCTTGACATTCACTTTGTCTGCCGTATAATATGTATGTTATCAAACAGTTTTATTCAAAACTGTCCAGCTTCAAACAAATCAAAGGAACCGATCATTATGTGTGACGAAATCAAAATCGAGTGCTGCAAACGCACGGACCCGCCCTGGGAAAGCCCGCAGGTCATCCCGGCACAGATCCGCCGGGTGGACAACCTGATCTTCCGCAAGATCAACCAGTTTGCCCGCGAAAACGGCGTGGAGCAGGCCACCCCCATGCACGGGTGGATCATTGAGTATCTTTACCGCCACCGGGACGCAGCCGTGTTTCAGCGGGACATCGAGCGGGAGTTCTCCATCACCCGCTCCACCGTGACCAACATCCTGCAATTGATGGAGCGCAAGGGGTATATCGAGCGGCGCAGTGTTCCGCAGGACGCCCGGCTCAAGCAGCTGGTGCTCACCGAAGAGGGCATCCGCTTCCACGAGAACACGATTCGTTCCTTCCATCAGACCGACGATTATGTGGCAGGGTTGCTGACGGAGGAAGAGAACACCGAGCTGCTGCGGCTGCTGAACAAGCTGCGGGATGCACTGCAGTGATGCAACCTGCCGAAAAAGTGTTCGTTAAATTAGTAATTATGAACATTTCTCGAAACGTCTTGACAATTAAAATGTTTTGTATAAAATTGTTCTGTACCAAACAAATAAAAAGTAACAGGAGGTAACTCAGATGATCAAAAAGTTAGTGTCGCATCTGGGCGAGTATAAACGCGCCGCAGTCCTGACACCGCTCTTTGCCGCTCTGGAAGCCGTGATGGATGTGCTTTTGCCCACCATCATGGCCTTCATCATCGATCAGGGCATTGAAAAGGGCGATATGAACGCCATCCTCAAGTACGGCCTGCTCACCTTTCTGGTGGCTGTGGTCGCGCTGGCGCTGGGCGTTCTGGCCGGCAAATACGCCGCCGAGGCATCCACCGGCTTTGCCGGCAACCTGCGCGATGCCATGTATGAGAACATCCAGCATTATTCGTTCTCCAACATCGACAAGTTCTCCACCGCAGGCCTTGTCACCCGCATGACCACCGATGTAACCAATGTGCAGAACGCCTTCCAGATGATCGAGCGCATGTGCGTGCGCGCCCCGGTGCATCTGGTGTTCGCCCTGTTCATGGCCGTGATGATCGGCGGCCCGCTGTCGCTGACCTTCGTGGTGGCTGTGGTCTTTCTGGTGGCGGTGCTGGCAGGCATCATGGTGCCCACCTTCCACATCTTTGACCGGGTGTTCAAAAACTACGACGCCCTGAATGCGTCCGTGCAGGAGAACGTCTCCGCCATCCGCGTGGTGAAGAGCTTCGTGCGCGAGGGCTTTGAGAACGAAAAGTACACCAAAGCCTGCCAGAGCCTGTATGACCAGTTCGTCAATGCCGAAAGCCGCCTGAGCTTCAACAACCCCGCCATGCTGGTCGCTGTCTACGGCTGCAACCTTGCACTGAGCTGGCTGGGCGCAAAATATGTGCTGCACGGTGCCATTACCACCGGCCAGCTGAACGCTCTGTTCGGCTACATCATGAACATCCTCATGGCCCTGATGATGCTCAGCATGGCCTTTGTCATGATCTCCATGTCTGCCGCTTCCGCCAAGCGTATCGTGGAAGTGCTGGACGAGACCTCCGACCTGACCCCCGCAAAGCAGCCGATGCAGCAGGTGGCCGATGGCAGCATCCAGTTCGAGCATGTCACCTTCAAGTATAAGCACGGCAGCGGTCAGCCAGTGCTGAACGACATCAGCTTTACCATCCGGCCCGGCGAGACGCTGGGCATCATCGGCGGCACCGGCAGCGCAAAGTCCAGTCTGGTGCAGCTGATCCCCCGCCTGTATGATGCCGAG
>ERZ1027032.794-NODE-794-length-11091-cov-3.668630_pt1 | contig 11091 bp, 9 predicted proteins | sample MGYA00519445_ERZ1027032 | MGnify/ENA primary metagenome ERZ1027032 (study PRJEB26926, sample SAMN06164888) | human gut metagenome | biome: ENVO:00009003; feature: ENVO:2100002; material: ENVO:00002003 | host: Homo sapiens | place: USA | collected 2012 ... | reverse complement strand
CACCTATTAAGTCGTCGGCAGCGTCAGATGTGTATAAGAGACAGCTCTGAAGCTCAGCGGCAGTTTTTGGAGGACATTCTTCTTCTGGGCGCGCGTTTACCCGGCAGCGAGTTGAACGAAGCCATGACCTTGTATCGCGAGAAAACCCGCCGCGTGACACTCGAATCACGCAACGAGTCACAGTTGAATGTCGCAATGAGCGAACTTCTAGAGCAATACGACACATGCATGGCACTTGTGGGCGAAAGACTTCGGGCGTGCGTTGGTGGAGACGAACATTAATTTTGTTGGTGCCTTGAGTTTAAGGACGGCGATGGATCGATCATGAGAATCGAAAAAGTTCATATCAAAGGCTTCCGCAACTTCGACGACGTCGTTGTTGAGCTTGGAGAAAAGACTCTTATTTTCGGGCCTAACGATTCGGGGAAGACAAACTTCCTGCATGCTTTGAGGATTCTTTTCGATCCCAGCCTCTCCGCTAGGGATTTCGAGCTAACTACGTCCGATTTCAACTGTAGAACTAATCCTGATCGAGTGGAGATAACTGCGACATTATGCGACATCCGTGAGGATTGCCTGATCAGCGTATTCGGAGGCAATTTGGATGAAGGCAGAACTGCTGTTGGTTATACCTGCAACCGAGAAGGGGACTATAAGTTCCTGGTCGGAAATGAAAAAGCCGGCTTCGAGCCTGTGCAGTCACGGTTCTATATCAAGCATCTGGTGCTTGAGTACGTTAACAGCACCCGCGACGCCGCCCGCTTCCTAAAGCGCAGCCAGAATGCCCTGCTCCAGGCCGCACGCAATTCACGAAACGAAGACGATGCTCATGACGACGACGTTTCGATCAAAGAGATCCAAAACAGCCTCGAATCGCTGAACGACGGAATTAGCGGACTCCATTACATAACCAATGCTCTTAAAACTGTGAACGATGAGATGGCCAGGATGTCAGCCTTGAACGAGGGACGCGAGGCCCGTCTAGTGGCTGGAAACACGGACGCGGGCAAGCTGCTTGACAACCTTCAGCTCGCCTATCTGTCCGATGATGTTCCCTTGACTTTTGGCGGTGAAGGTCGGAACAACCAGCTATTCTTCTCTACTTGGCTCTCTCAGAGGAACATTAAGAAGCCTGTTGAGAAGGTGAGCATCGTCGCCATAGAGGAGCCTGAGGCGCACCTTCATCCCCAGCAGCAGCGGTCATTGGCTAAGTATCTTTCCGGCTGCATTGACGGACAGGTTCTTCTGACGACCCATTCGCCTCAAATAGTCGAGCGGTTTGTTTCCGATGCGCTCGTAAAGATGGGCAGCGAGGGCAAACCTACGTGCTCCGGCATCAAGCTCAGAACGGAAGTCGATGACTTGGGCTATCGTCTTAACCCTATCGTCGCGGAGGTGTTCTTCAGCCGCGGAGTGTTCTTGGTGGAGGGTCCTTCGGAAATCGTCTTCTTCCGTGCTCTTGCAGCAACTGTCGGCATAGACCTTGACCGAGAAAACCTGTCAATTCTTTCTGTGGATGGCATCGGTTTCAAGCCTTACGTGCTTTGCTGCGAGGCGCTTGGGATTCCCTGGGTATTACGCACTGATAACGATGTATTCAAGGTCCCAAATAAGGAACGATATAGGCTTGCCGGAGTTGCTCGCGCATACGGGATCGTCGAATCGCTCGGACGTTCCTACGTTGAGGCGCTATGGCTGAGAATTAAGAATTCATTGACATGGGATGGCGGACCGGCTGTCCCTGTTGAAGTTGCATCCGCGGCGAATGAGCTGCGCGATGCCCTTGAGTTTGAGGGCATATATCTTTCAGATCGCGACCTCGAGTACGATCTCATTGCAAGCGGTCTCCGCGGAGTTCTGGAAGAGAATTATGGAGTGGATAACCAAGAAGAGCTTTACGCCGCGATGACCGTGCGAAAGGCAGAGGGCATGTATGCGTTCATCTCTAAGCATCCAAACGAGCTGGAATGTCTTGCGGAAAGCACCTTCTGCAAGCCGTTGAGGAGACTCCAACTGCTGGCTTCTGTGGGTCACGGCGATGATTAAGCCTAGTGAGGAGCAGGCCAAGGTTATCGCCTGTGAAGAGTCCGCCGTCATTTCGGCACGACCGGGCAGCGGAAAAACGTTTACGATGGCAAGGATGATAGTCAAAGCATCTGAGCGTCTTTTGAGCTATCAGGGCGTTGTGGCCATTTCATACACCAGGAAGGCTAGTACCGAGCTTAGGGACAGGTGCTCTGGGTTAGGGGTGCGTGCTGGCAATTCGTTTTTCGGAACGATCGATGCTTTTTGCCTTGCTATGATTATCCAGCAATTCGTCCCCCATGTCGTTGGTCGAATGGTCGAAATTGATGTAGTCGATGATGACCAGTCGCTTCCCGCGTCGAGGATCAAAGACCATTGGGTAAGCCCCAACGAGGACCGCTGGGATCTTATCCGCGAAGCACTTTCCTTGGGAGTGCTTCCGGTTTCGGCTTTGAGCGAGGTTGCTTACTGCATGGTGAAACACGTCCCCGCCGTGAGGAGTTTCCTGCGCGCCCGCTATAAGGCGGTGTTCATCGACGAATATCAGGACTGTGGACTTGCCCAGCACATGCTGTTCAGAGAACTCGTCAACATCGGAATTCGAGGCGTGGCCTTCGGGGATTTGGATCAAGCTATCTTCGCATATGACGGCCGGTCTTCAGCCTTCCTAAATGAGCTGATTGCGGATCAACACTTCAAGACTTTCGAGATTACCGAAAACCACAGGTGTCATCGGAGCATCGTTGATTACTCACTGAGGCTTCTAGGTACGCAAGCGCCTTCTCGCGCCTGTCAAGACAAGAGAGTTGTGCTGGTTAAGGTATCGGGCGACGAAAGAAACATAGCCGACACCATTTGTGAGCATCTAGATGTGATTACCGAACAATACAAAGTTGAGCGCCGCAACGAGTTCGCATTGTTGTCTACATCTAACATGATGCTCGAGCGGTACGCAGGACTTCTCGGCATACCTTCTAAGATTGTTATTTCCACGAAGCTGGACGTTGGCTTCAGCCGGTCTCGCATATTCTTCAGGGAATTGCTGGCGTTTCTGTACTCAAGTGGTTATGTGGGTGATTTTCTCGACAGGTATATTCCTGCAGAGCAAATGCCCCGCGCAAGGTTTACAGCTAACGACCTTCTGCGGGCTCTAAAGAATGCCCCAGATGATTCATGGATCGAGCTATATGATTCCTTTTGCAGCCTAGAAGAGCTGTGTCTTGAGAACGATGTCGACCCGGAAGCGCGATTTGATCTCGGTGAGGTCCTTTCTGATGTCGATGAACTTAGGGGTGGTTTTCGGCCTGCCTGCGAAGATGAGGTGAACCTGCTTACATACCATAAGGCGAAGGGACTTGAGTTCGACGTTGTGTTCTGTCTTGATTGCTATAAGTTCCTCATGCCTCCTTATAATTACGAGAATCAAGACTATGACGCATATCGACAATCTCTGAATATGCATTATGTCGGGCTTACGCGAGCACGAAAGGTTTGCTATATTCCGCTTGCCGACTGGCGCCATAATGCGAAGGGGAAAACAATGGAGGCAATTCCTTCGGAGTTCCTACAAAAGCCTGGGCTAATGAACCTTCGGCGTGAAGTGCGCTGGGGCACCGGAAATGCAGAAGATGATGCCTAGCGTCGAGTCTGTCACATATGGGTTTAATATCGACCTGGCTGATTGAGCGGTCCATCTAAAGGGCTAATGCCACATTCGTTTAAAAGATCGGTTACCGCCCAATGAGAGGAAAGCCATTAAAAAGAACGGAATATAGTTCATTAAGCCCGAGAATTTATAATGATAATCGGCGTAAATTATTAATTTCTGCTGAGGTGCAGCCATGACGGGACGTATCCCTTGGACTCGATATTCAGGCGAAGATGTAGAGTCGGTTCTTGCGACGTTTATTTCTCTTGAAGAACGTGACGCCATTAAAATTCGGCCTTCTAGGGGCGATGGAGGAATTGACCTTATCGTTTACCTTGATGCCGAGACGGTCGATGTATATCAAATTAAGAAATTTGCTGAAAACCTAAATAGCAGCCAGAAAGCTCAGATTGAAAATTCGTGGCAGGAATTATCGACAACTGTAGCCGATTTGCATCTAAAGATTAATAGCTGGCATCTTGTGATGCCATTAGATCCCACGAACGAGAATTTGAAATGGGCCAAGGAACTAGTTGAGCCCTCTGGCACAAAACTCATCTGGGATGGGCTTTCAAGAGTCGATGGCTGGGCGTCCAAGCATCCAGAAGTGATCGATTATTACTTTTCGAATGGAAAAGAAGAGGTTTCTGAGTATGCTGCTAGGCTGCTCTCCTTGGCCAATCTTCCGGACTGCAGCGATCCAGCCATTCTCGAGAACAGACTGCGTGATCTTTGTTCCCATCTAGATAAACTGGACCCATACTACGCATATTCAGTTCACGTTCTCTCAGAATACGACAAACGCGATGATCTTTGCCCACGTGTCCCTGGAGTTGTTATGTCCCAAATTCTAATAACCCCCGGAGCGGGCAGAATCGCCGTCGACGTAATTGAAAAGACGCCAATTGCATCAATGCTGCACCCTTTAACGTTTTCAGTAAAAATCATTGCAGAGACCGACGATGAAAAGGAACAGGCTCAAAGTTTTATCGAATATGGCATGCCCTTCGCTTCGTTGCCGGCGGAAGTAATTGATCAATCTTACCAATTGCCTGTAGGGCTTTCCTGCGATGGATTTCGAAGGGGAATCATTAAGAGCCTTGATCTGAACACATCGAATTGCATAAGGTCGGCCTCGTTGTTCTGGGAGGGATGCGGTGAGCTACAGTTAATAGTTGATAAAGCCACCCATGGAACTAAAGGGGCATTCTTTTCTGCTCACGATACGACGAAAACTTTCAGATTGAACTTTAAATGGAATGCAAGTCAGCCCGGCGGCACCATTAACTACGAGTTTTCATTTAACAATTTAGCCGATAAGCGTTCTCGAGACGTTGCGAGATCTTATCGATTCTTGAGCGAAGCCATTGATAAAAAAGTTGATCTCCGAATCAATGGCACGAGCGCTCTCTATTTTTATCTCGGCATCAGGGATGATCTGATTGATTTAATTAATAAAATATACAGTCTTGCTGTTGCATTAGAAACTGTTAACAAGGCTGCGGACTATGAAATGCCATTTCCTGACATTTATAAAACTACTAAAGGAGAAATTGCATATATTAGAGATGTGGCGAGATTACTCAATGGCGAATCGGTTGTATATGGCTGGGAATCGCATTGGTTTAATCTGAATGGGAACGAAGTCCCAAACCTTGAATGCCCCTCTTTGGCCCTCTGGATTAAGCCTTTAACTGTTAGGCTTGGAGATAAAGAGGCATTCTGTGGTTTTGCAAAGACTACTCTAGTAGTTGGTTCTTTCAAATGCTCGACAGACCAAATGAATGATTCTGAGCGGAAGCTAGTCTTAAGTCCAGATGATCAATACGGGAATAAAGCCATACGTGAATTGGTTCCACCAAATGAAGAGGTGCTGAAGGGCCGAGATGCCTTATGGACCATTTGTCCTCCAAAAGTAGAAGATTGGTTAACAATAGTTGAAGCTGCTGAATCGTCAAATCAAATGCGGCTACCAGAGTAAAATCGCGTACTGTTAAAATCGGCAACGCCTTAAATACCAAATTTTGATCTTAAGGACCCCATTCGATATCATCCGACCTCCCATTCACCGACTGGCAAAACGATTTACACCTAATTCCTGGTGCTGCTCACAGGTATTTCCTTTGTTTGCTCCTTGATCTCGCTAAACTAATAACTGCTGCTACCAGGGCATTTTCTGGTGCACATTCTATTGGCTCCTGCGAAGATCGGAGCGGGTATGTTTGCTGCCGAGTCCTACACCAGCCGTCACTACATTGCGATTGTTGCCATGGCCTGCCTATGCGTTTTGCTGGGCGGGCCTTCTTATGCCGCTGGCGCGGAGAGCCTCATCATCGCGGGCGCGACGTACTACGAGCCGGGCGTGTCGGGCCCCGGCTGGGCCTGGACCGATGCCGACCACCTGGAGATCAACGGCTACGCGGGCGAGGCCATCGGCGCCGAGGGCGACCTGATGCTGACGCTTGCCGGGCAGAACTCCGTGACGGAGTCGCATGCGCCCGATGCGGACATCACGCTGTGCGGCATGGAGGTGTGGGGCAACCTGACGCTTCGCGGCACCGGGACCCTGGCGGCGACGGGCTCGCAGTGCGGGATCCACGTCTCGCAGGCGCTCGTGGTGGACGGCTGCACCGTCGATGCCCGGGCGGACGGGGCCGATATTGCGGACGAGGCGGTCGCCGGCGTGATCGCCGGCGACATGGCCGTGCGCGGAGGCGGGCGCGTCGTTGCCGCGGGCGCCGGGTCCGGAGCGGGCGTGCGCGCCTACGGCGTGTATCTGCAGGATGCAGGCCCTGGCGCTGGCGCGGTCGGCTGCCGGCTTTCCGTCGATGCCTCGTGGCTCGATGCGACCGGCGCCGACGGCGGCGTTGCGTGTACGGGCGGGTCGCTTGTGTCCGCACGGTTTGTGACGCCTGCTGGCGGGGTCTTTGGTGCCAACGGCGTGGTGGATGCCTCCGGTGCGGTGACACCGCATGTGGTGGTTGAGCCCGAAATCGCCACGCCGCCGGCGGGGGAGACCGGTGGGGTCGATGTGCCTGGCGAAAGCGTGGACAAGTCTCCCACCGATGCGGGCCCCGCTGCCGGAGAGCCCACCACAGGCCCCACGGCAAATACCGCGCTGAAACCCGCGGCCGCGACAACCAAGACAACAACGACAGTAACCAAGACCACGGTCGCCAAAGTCCCCAAGCCCAAGGCTGCCACCGCGACAACTGTGGCACTCCCCAAGACCGGCGACAACTGCTGGATCGCCGCTTCCGTGACGCTTTTCCTGCTTGGTACAGTGCTTCTAGCCGTCGCATATCGCTGCCAAGGCCCCGTTTAAGCGAGACCAGGGGAGGGGTGAATGCAACTATTACAGAAGCCTTTAGCCTTCCACTAAATCAATTTCTTAGAGATTGGTGCCGTATCAGCCATCGCTGCGACGGCACTATTTTGTTCTGCTCGACTTCCTCTCGATCCATTACCGATGTTGAGCCTTACACCCCATCTGCCAGAGCGATAAGATAATTGCAATCCAAATACTGCCGTTTATAAAGCTTCTTGTTCCACTAAAGGATTGATATATGTCTAATGAAGCCAGAGTAGAGGTTGAAGATGTAGCCTCGTATATCAAATACATCAACGGACTTTCACCAACAATAAATGGTGACGCCAGAACAATTGAGTCTACATTTGTGTTTCGTGGACAAGGATCCACTAAGTTTGATCTTGTTCCGTCAATCGGAAGAGACAGTCTTTGGCGTAAACCGGGAAGTGACGCCATTTCTCCTATCATAGGCACCCTTAAGCACGAGGCGGATATTATTGAAACTGCGTGCCGCATATTGCCAAATGTTTTTAATCGAGATTTGCTTCCAATTGATCTTTTAGCCTGTCTCCAGCACTACGGAGTCCCCACCAGACTATTAGATGTCACTTCAAACGCACTTGCCGCCCTCTATTTCGCCTGCGGAAATCTGGATGACGTGGGCGAAGTATTTATCTTTAGGCGACCGGGAGGGGACAAGCAGGAATATCCCATCTGTCAGGCAATTGCGGACTCTTGGCATCTGTTTATGAACTCTAAAGTGTTATCAGACTTTGCTTCACTTGCAATATCTAGACCATACTTTGACTATCAACGTGATCTAGTGCTTTCAAATTTCCCTAAACCAACTGATCAGGCAAAATGGTTTAAGGAGTGCTGCGAAGACACATTATTTGTCTACGGAACTAGATATCTCGATAGGCAAGCCGCTCAGTCGGGGCAATATATCCTTTTCCCAAATGACATTCGTGGTGAAGATCCTTATTTATCGTTTGAGGAATTCATAAGTCCACTACCCAAAGACAGCCCCGTAATAGCCGGTCGTTGCATAGTGCCATCTGATAGGAAAGCATCAATACTGAACGAGTTGAGTAAACTTGGCATTACCGAAGCTTCGCTCTTTCCCGACAGCATTGAGAAGAGATGTGCCGGCATAGTGAATGAGATTAAGAGACACCGTCACTGAAGATCGCTCTTAAAAGCAGCGTAGAGAATTATGCTTCAGGCATTATGTCATACGTACTTATAAGGTTCATTGCCTAAAATCTCAATTTAAAACCGATATTTGTTCAAAGCTAACAAATACCTGTTTTAAAACTATATAATTGTTCTTGTTATTTAAGGATGTCTGTGAAAATCGACTTTTGCGAGAAGGATTCTAAAGATGATCCTCAATTTTTCATTTAAGAACTTTCAGAGCTTTCGAGATACTCAGCAGTTCTCGTTTGAACCGATTTCGAGCAAAAAGAAATTTGGGCCCGTGCGAGTAGCCGCGATTTACGGCGCAAACGCGTCAGGCAAATCAAATTTTTTAGACGCTCTGGACTTTGTCTCGTATTTCATTCGCAACGGTTACGCAACAGGTGATTCAAAATCTCATATACCTGTCATTCCTTTTTTACTTGACTCAGAGTCTCGATCAAGTGATACCGAGTTCTCGATTGAATTTACCGCCAGCAATTTGAAGTATGAGTTTTCATTTGGTGTAAACGAAAATGAGGTTACTTATGAGAACCTCACCGTATACCGATCGAAACAGCCGTCCCTCCTCTATGACCGCACTTCGGTAAACGGGAAACAGTCGATTAAATTTGGCAGCTCCTTTACGGGCGCTAAAAAACAGCTTTGGGATATCACGCGTAAAAACTCTTTGTTCTTATCTGTTGTTGCGGCGGCAGGCAATAATGTGGTTCAGCCGGCATTCGCCGCTCTCGCCAACGATGTCTATCTCTACGATGCAACGCATTATCTAGCAGAACTTGCAACCATTAAAAAACTGTTTATCAACGATGACCCTCGAGCCCAAATGTTATCTCAGCTCATTAAATATGCCGACATCGGAATTGACGGCATGGACGTTCGTCAAGCTGAAGGCGTCCCTGGTTTAATAGATTCACTCATCGGACCCGATGATATTCCAAAAGAGGCGCGCAATAAAAAAGCAGATAACTTTAAATGGTCGTTCGCTTATGACCTGTTCTTCCACCACAAAGGCTCGGGAGATGGCTTTTGGCTGGACTCCGCCCATGAATCGGAGGGCACAAAAGCTGCGCTGGCGTTTTTCTCGGTAGCCTTACGCTCTTTAAGCAGTGGGGCCACAACGGTAATTGACGAGCTTGATTCGAGCCTTCATCCCACGCTGTTGCGCGACTTTGTCTCACTGTTTGCCGACCCCAGCACTAATCCAAGGGGCGCGCAGCTAATCTTCTCGACCCATGATGTCACCTTAATGACGCGAACCAGCCCTATGGAAGAGGTGCTTGAACGTGACCAGGTCTGGTTTGTGGAAAAGGACTCTGAAGGTGCTTCGCAATTAATTGCTGCGATGGAGTATTCGCCTCGTGCAAATGAGAATCTGGGGCGCAATTACTTAAACGGTGTCTATGTGCCGCTGCCCAACCCAAGTTTTCATCAACTTGTGGCCCAACTCATGAAGGAAGGCGCTGACATAAATGGCTAAGGCAGAAAGGAGAGGGCTTGCTCGCGGCCGCAAAAAGCAGACAAGAGCCAAGCGAAAGCGCCACCTAATTGTGTCCAATGGAAAGGTGACCGAAACCGAATATTTTAGCTTCCTTATTACTGAAATGGACGTTCGCGGAAGCGTGCTGTATCGGCATATTGACGGAGACCCTTTGAAGGTGGCCAAGCAGCTTTCGCGAGAGCTCGATTCAGATAAAAAGGCCGTTAAAGCAGGCGAAATCGAAGCATTGAGTTCCGCATGGATCGTGGTCGATTCAGATGAGTTCAGAAACCTAGCCGCAGCAGAACGAGAAGCAAAGACAAAGGGAGTTAGGCTCGCGATCTCCAACCCATGCTTTGAAGTATGGCTTATCGATCATGTCTCACCATGCCCGGAAACTTTTGCATCGACGCCACAATGTGAGAAAAGAGCGCGCGACCTTGGCGTTCTAAAATCTACTGACCCCAACAGGTCCTCCGCGTCAAAGTTCAAGTCGGTAAATCTCGAAATAATTGACGGCAACAAGGGCCAGGCTTTGACCAATGCCGCAAAGCACAATACGGATGATAAACGTCGTGCAAGAGAAATGAATCCGGACAACGTTGCCGCCTATCAAGTATGGACAGACTTGCCTGATCTTGTAGATGACGTATTTGGGTCGGATAACTAGTGCGATTCATCCCGCGTTAGGGGCAGGTTTTTACTTAAAAAGTTGTAAACGAGGTAGCAATGCTTTGGAGCTATGTTCAGCTAGATGACGGCACTCAGTTTGCCTACTCAGAGACAAGAGAAGACGGAACCGTTCGCATAGCCGTCGAACGCCCGGTTGACTTTGGCTTTGACCATGCGGAATGCTTCTTGCCTGTGACCAAATGGTTCAACGTCGAAGGATTTACTGCTGATGACCTCAATTTCTTGACAGAATTTGTTAGATCAAACGCTCCGTTTATCTTCGAGCTTGCAGAACGGCAAAAAGCTGGACCGGCGGTTTCGGCGCTGGCCCCCTGACGTTCTACTGTTGAACGGAAAATATCCCATGATTTCGCCTTCCGACATATCCACCGTCGCCTCCCGCGTGCTGGCTCAATACGACGTCAGCGAAGCCTATTTATTTGGCTCATTTACCCGAGGCGAGCAAACGCCCGATAGCGATATTGACTTGCGCCTAGTCTGCGGCAACACCATGACGTTCGGCACGCTTTACGAACTCTCCTATGAGCTCGAGAAGGAACTTGGACGAAAGGTTGATATCGTCACCAACCCACCAGAGCACATGCGCCCGGCATTCCGCAAAAGCATCGAACAAGATGAGGAGCGTGTCTATGAAGCTCTGTAAGCAGGACGAGACGTTAGTGTGCTCCGGCATGATCAGCAAGTCTGAATTCTGTCTCTTATACACATCTGACGCTGCCGACGACTTAATAGGTG
>ERZ1027032.785-NODE-785-length-11150-cov-4.273096_pt1 | contig 11150 bp, 10 predicted proteins | sample MGYA00519445_ERZ1027032 | MGnify/ENA primary metagenome ERZ1027032 (study PRJEB26926, sample SAMN06164888) | human gut metagenome | biome: ENVO:00009003; feature: ENVO:2100002; material: ENVO:00002003 | host: Homo sapiens | place: USA | collected 2012 ... | reverse complement strand
AGATCTAGTACGGTCTCGTGGGCTCGGAGATGTGTATAAGAGACAGGTATGGAGAAGCACCTGCGCGGCTATGCCATCGGCATCGCCGGCTCGAACAAGGCCGAGGACAAATACATCGTCTATGCAGGCGGGGACCGCACGATGGGCACCTATTACCTTTACGACGTCGAGGCCGACACGATGACCAAGTTGGCCGACCTCGCGCCGTGGATCGAAGAGGAGCAGATGGCCGAGATGATCCCTATCAACTACACTTCGCGCGACGGTCTGGAGATCGAGGGCTACCTGACGCTGCCCGTGGGCAAGACCGTGCACAACGCCAAGAACCTGCCCGTGGTCGTGAATCCCCACGGCGGACCTTGGGCCCGCGACTACTGGGGCTTCAACCCCGAAGCGCAGTTCCTCGCCAACCGCGGCTACGCCGTGCTGCAGATGAACTTCCGCGGTTCGACGGGCTTCGGACGCAAGTTCACCGAAATCGCCTACGGCAAGTGGGGCCAGACCATGCAGGACGACATCACGGACGGCGTGAACTGGCTGATCGGGAAAGGCATCGCCGATCCCGCGAAGATCGCCATCTACGGCGGCAGCTACGGCGGTTACGCCACGTTGCAGGGTATCGTCAAGGATCCCGACCTCTATGCCTGCGCCGTGGACTACGTGGGCGTATCGAACCTCTTCTCGTTCCTGCAAACCATCCCTCCCTACTGGAAACCGATGCTCGACATGATGTACGAGATGGTCGGCAATCCCGAAAAGGACGCCCAAATGCTGCGCGAAAACTCCCCGGCACTCAACGCCGAACGGATCAAAACCCCGCTGCTGGTGGTACAGGGCGCCAACGACCCCCGTGTGAACATTAACGAGAGCAACCAGATGGTCAACGCCCTGCGCAAACGCGGCGTGCATGTCGACTACATGGTCAAGGACAACGAGGGACACGGCTTCCACAACGAGGAAAACCGCTTCGATTTCTACCGCACGATGGAGAAATTCCTCGGCAAATACCTCAAGGGCATCGAACCCGAGGGCGAAATCGTCCCCGAAGACAGCCGAAGGTAAACCGTATGCGACACCCAATCCCTAAAACGAACACAGCCAATTTTTAAAATAAAAAGTTCAAATTCATAGTTGTGTGACGGAGGCCCGGATAATCCCGGGCTTCCGTTTTTTACAGCATCTGTTGTATCTACTTCGCCAAAACAGTTTACCAGCTTGTAATTATCGGTATAATATTCTACTGACATACCATATTCAGGTACTTCCTGCACAAAATTCAGATTTCCGGTAATATTATCCAATGACTCATTATCACCTTTAAGATTCTGAAGTACATATTCATATGCTTTGTCAAATGCCTGCTGTAACTCATCGTCCGGTATCTCCCTGGCCGGAATTTCGACCTCAATACTGTAACGGCTCTCACCGATAACGGCATCTACCTCATGCACGTCCTTTTCCTGCCCGTATCCGGGTCTTTCAAATTGTGTTATTTCCTTGTCACCGTATGATGATATTTTGTATACCACAATCAACCCCGCCAGGACTGCTGTCACCGCAAGAACTATAATCTGTTTCTTTCTTTTTTTCATAATTGCCCTCTACACCTTAATATCAGCAATATGGGATGCCAGCATTCTTGCTGCGAAATATATGACCAGGCATATCGTCATGATCAGTATTCCTACCGCATTCCCGTATAATTTGTTAAACATTTCTGCTGAAGTCAATCTCATGTACAGAATTATTCCTATCGGAACCAGATTCATAATATTCTGCTCCAGCTTTTTTGCACTTGTTATCGCGCTTATTTCTCTTTTGACTTCGATTTTGTCCGATATCGTATCCGTGGTATTGCGGATTATATCTACAAGGTTGCCGCCGTTACGCTTCGCGTAGGTAAGAACCTGGGCAAAACTGTCTATTTCCTCGACATTAGCCTTCCCGGCAAAATCCGCAAACGCATCTTCAATATTTGTATTGATATTAATACGTGCTGCAATTTCCGCAAAGCTCTTATAAATTTCCGAATCCTGACCATAAAGCATCTCAATTTCTCCAAGCGATTCCCTGAATGCGTTCTCAAGAGAATACCCTGCTGACAATTCCGTGGATATGATCTGCATACCATCCTTAAATGCTGCTGCGGTTTTCTCTTTGCGCCTGCGTTCAAAATCACGGCATCTCTGCCTGATATAAATGGGTATATATGGTATCATAACAAGGCCGGCTGCCGGCTTATCATAGAATAGATAACCTATTGCAGGCATAATTAACGCATATTCAGCCAAAGCTCTCCCTACCCAGACCCGCCATCTCGAGTTTTTTCGTATTTGTGAAAAGATTTCCCGTAGGCTTAAGTCCCCCGATAATTTTGTTCTTATCATCCACACCTTCTTCTTTAAATTCGAATATTTTATTCAGCACAATATTGCCATCCGATATTCCCATAACCTCACTTATGCTTAATACCCGGCGCGACTTATCTCTCAGGCGTCCGAGATGCACGATTATATCTATTGCCGAAGATATCTGTGCTCTTATCGCAGCAATCGGTATTTCCATTCCCATAAGAACCATTGTCTCCAGTCTGAGCAGCATATCCTCAGGATTATTGGCATGTCCCGTAGACAGCGAACCGTCATGTCCTGTCTGCATTGCCTGAAGCATATCCAACGCCTCACTTCCACGTACCTCACCAACAATAATTCTGTCCGGGCGCATTCTTAATGCGGATTTTATAAGGTCTCTTATGGTAACTACATTCCGGCCTTCAACATTGGCATTCCGGGCCTCCAGACGCACGAGATTATCTATATTCATAAGCTTAAGCTCGGCAGAATCTTCTATTGTGATGACCCGTTCTCCACCAGGTATGTATGAAGACAGCGCATTGAGAAATGTAGTTTTACCCGACCCCGTTCCGCCGCTTATGAAAATGTTATATCTGGCCTTTACAAGCGATGCAAGAAAACCGGCCGCTTCTTCCGACACAGAACCTATTTCTATCATCTTCTCCATTGACAGCGGTGTATTATAGAACTTACGAATAGTAATGATCGGCCCATCTATCGCTACGGGATTCATTACAATATTAACCCTTGAGCCATCGGCAAGCTTGGTATCCGCAATCGGAACCGACTCATTAACTATCTTATTGGCTGATGATGCTATCCTCTGCACAATGTCATTAAGTCTCTTCGGCTCGTCGAATTTCTTGTCCCATTTTCTGATCACGCCATCCTGTTCGATAAAAATCTTATTCCAGCCATTGACCATAATCTCCGTAACGCTGTCGTCATCAATAATTTCCTGTAATATGTCCAGGCGCTTAATGTCATTGAACAGTATCTTTCTGTACTCTAACTTCTTCTTGGCCGGAAGCATATATTCACTGGAATAATCTCTCAGGACATTATCAATTATCTGGCGGATTTCATCTTCCGGTACATCCCTCCCGGGATCTATTCTCGCCATTACCGTATCTTTAATACGTATCAGCTGATTGTCCATCCAGGCACCTCCCTATTGTTTTCTGTATCTCATCAATTGACGCATTTTCCATGCTTATCTCGTAACCGGCTATACTGTCGATATAAGGCATCTTTACCTTTACCAGACGATCCGCCACTCCGTTTCTGCCACTCATCATAAGATATTTTTCAAAATCAGCCAGCTTGCGTCCGCCCATATAATCAAGCGGTTCCGGTACAAGAATCACGTCGCTGTTCTCAAGTAACTTCCATGGCTTGTTAAATACGCAACCAACATCTGCGACAATATACTTATAATTTCCCTTCTCTGACAGCATGGCAAACATCTTCGTTATCTCGGAATCATCTGCATCAGCAATGTCATCCGCGCAATTAACCGGAGCAAGATAGTCAAACCCCGGCATGCTTGAGGTGCATGACAGAATTTTTCCGTATGCATTATCACCTCCGGCCCGGTAATTATAAATAGCCTCAGACAGACCGCCACGGTCATTTCTAAATATATTTCCAAGTCCGGAAAACTGTTCAAGACTGACAAAAAGAGTATGTCCTTTTCTCCCACACACTAATGCCGCCGCAATAGCCGAGGTCGTCTTAAAACATTTGGTTGCAGGCGAATAAATGCTTACCATGACCGTTTTGTCCGTTTCCCTCCTGAGAATCGTCTCATAGCCGCTCATATGCGCAATCAGATCTCTGATAATATCATCAGCAGGCTGATATCTGTCAACACATCCATTGTCCGCATTATCCGACAATATGATAAGTGACTTGTATTTCACGTTCTCCATAAATGGTTCCCCCGCCAGATCATCTGCAATGACCATAAGTTCAATATCGTATCCATCCATTGCTTCCAACAACGCTTGTCCGGATGTAAATGCCATTGCCCTGTACATCAGCGCATGATGAGAATTAATATATTCTGTCAGCATAATTACATACTGCTCATCGTTATCGAGGAAACAACATATTTTTTCTCTCAAATAATTCCTCCTTTTGAAAAGATAAGGATAAAATATCCTACAGTTATCGGAATGCCAAATCTGATCTTCGTAACACCAAATGCGGTCCGTCCGTTTCTGTTTGCAAGCCGCATACACATCTTGATAAGACCGATAAAGGCACCCAGGCAGAGCACCAGTATTGTGTATATAACAGCCTGTTTAAGCCCAAGAAAACCACATATAAGACATATAAGTTTCACATCCCCGGCTCCGAGTCCGCCAAGAATATATATGAAAATCAATGTCACACCAACCACACAGACCGCGGCAGCCGACTGTATGATTCCATCAATCCCAAACCTTATGTACATATATGGACCAAGGCCTGCGTAACCTGTTAATATCAGGTAATTCGGTATTTTTCGGTAGAACAGATCATATACGAGTGCACTGCCGACAATCATTCCTATAAAATAATTAATTATAAGCATCACCTCCCACCGGTTATTGCTTAAGGGATAATTCCGAATGTTTTGAAAAAAGATTATCCTGAATTCAGAACCACAAAGTTGATTTGTGTAGTGCCTAAGATAGCGCATTTTTTCAGCATAGTCAATAGCTTTTTAGCTTTTTTTAAAAAAAGTGGAAAATGACATATTTTTTACATAATTTGGGTAATTTCTGAATATATTTATAGTGTTTTGACAATACTTTCACATTATGGAAAGGATTAGTGAAATATGAAAAAAGATAAGCCTTGTATGACTTATGAAGAAAAATACCTGATTTCCGAACTGGAGCAGACCAAAAATGCTCTTGCCGCTGCATATTCGTCTTTTGAAAATGTAACAGACCCGGATTTAATTGATTCTTGCATATATCAGGTAAATTCGGCACAAAAAAGATATAAATTTCTGTTAGAACGGGCCAAAGAGGCCAATCTTACTATCAAATGCGAAATAATAAACAGAGGGTCTACACTGTAAACCCTCTGTTGGTATTAGAATATATTTCTTCGTTCATTGCTGTTTTGGAATAAGTATATCCGGTATATACGGTCTCAACATTATCCATCACCGGCTCCTGCGGGCATTCCTCACAGACCCTGGCGAATGCTTCACGCAATTTAGAAAGCATTTCCTTTATCCGGACAAGTTCCGTGACATCTTTGGTAATATCTGCCCTGACAATGACTTTATTCATAAAAATATAAAGCGCCATCAGTTTCTTTGATACTTCGTATTGCATATCAAGTGCACCGGTGAGTTCTGCCAGAAGTGCTCTGGCAAGTCCCAGACACCTGCGGTATTCCGCATTATCACTTTTATTTAATGCTGCCATTGCATCATCCAGGTATTTTGCAATAATATCGTACGTGATAACCACAAGTCCGCTTCCGCCTGCCTGCGTAACCTTCATTCCGTATTCCTTACGTTCTTCGCCTGTCAATTAACATTCCTCCGTTTACTGTAAGAGCTGTAAAATTGTCTGCGGACGTTCATTAGCCTGTGCAAGTACCGATGTTGCCGCCTGCGCTATAACACTCTGTGCCGTATATTCCGTCATCTCGTCTGCCATATCACAGTCCTCAATTCCGGAAAGAGCAGAAGTAATATTGACATTATACTCATCAAGACTTGAAACCGTTGCTTCAAGACGATTCTGGTATGCGCCGAGTTTGGAACGTACTGCCGATACCCGTGAAATTGCCTTGTCTAACTTGTCAAGCGCGATTTCGGCGCCCTTTGCCGTACTTACATTGATATCATTAATCTCAAGGGTATGCGTATCTGTTCTAGGAATATCTATTTCTATCTGCTCGCCTTCGTTAGCGCCTGCCTGTATACACATAATTCCGATATCCGTAACCTTGACATTACCGTTATTAAAAGTGGTATCTCCCGGTACTTCGACTTTCATTTCGAAATTATTAACATCTTTGATTGTGATAACTTTACCGTCTGTTCTCAATGAAGCTGTTCCTGCAAAGCCGTCTCCGAGGGATGCCTCACAGTCCTTGCCTGCACTTGTTGTCTCCTTTGCCATTCCAAAAAGAGCTGCAACCTTATCGCTATCGAACTTAACCGTGAGCTCATTTTTCTCACCATATGCCTTATTGGTAAGATCTATATTTCCTGATGAATTATCGACATCCACATTTACGACATTACATCCGGCAATGATTTTATCGTAAATATCATCAAATGTATCGCCGGCATTGATGGTGATGTCTGCTCCGTTGATATTAACGCTTCCCGCCTGATCTGCCGTTACGGTTCCTGCAAATTTGTTAATTGTAGCTGTTGCTCTTGTTGCAGGTGACGTAACATTTATTTTGTAATCTCCTGCCGCAACCTTGTTTGTGGTGGATATTACGGATACATCATTAATATCACTGTAGCATCTTCTGCTCAGTGTTCCGTCAAGAAGAGGCATTGTATTATATTCTGTATCAGTTGAAATTCTATCGACTTCGTTAAGGATCTGGTCTATTTCTTTCTGGATAGCTTCTCTGTCATCATCACCATATGAACCGTCGGCAGCCTGAACCGCAAGTTCTCTTGCTCTCTGAAGCATATTCTCTACTTCGCCGAGTGCGCCTTCTGCAGTCTGCACTACATATATTCCGTCGGAAGAGTTATTGCTTGCCTGGCCGACAGCCTTAATCTGCGTATGCATCTTCTTGGCTATTGCCATTCCTGCCGCATCATCCTTGGCATGATTAATTCTCAGACCCGATGAAAGTCTCTCTATTGATTTATCCAGAGCCGTCTGACCCTTGGTAAGTGAATTATTCGCTATAAGAGCTGAAATATTACAATTTATTCTCATTACGTCACCGCTTTCTTTCTGTTCAAAACTTATCTGTTTTCTATATCGGCAATTTATGCCTTTTACTTAGCAATTGCATCAATAAAAATTCTTGCAGCACGGAATATTTGCTGTGTCGGTACTTTATCAAGCACTCTGCTTCGTCCCTGCGGCTGTACATCTGCTTTGTTCACGTAAATTCTTGCATTGTCAATTCCTGCCAGATTAAGTCTGTCAATTATATTGTTTTTCTGTTCTTCAAGATTCTCTACGTCTTTTTCATCAGAGCACATGATCTGAGCCACAAGATTATCTTTGTCCATTCTTCCTTCGATTGTTATTTCACCACTATCCGTCTGATGAAGCTTTATTGTAAAAATTCCCGAATCATCACCGTTCTCATATATTTTGAGATTAATGATTCCAGCACCGTCACTGTTTTGGTATGGAATATGATAATCATTCCTGTGCGCAAGCGTTCCCAAAAGTTTCATGCCATTGCCCCAGTTTCTCATCGTTTCCATATCAATATGGCTGTTATTCTGCCCTACAGCTTTAATAACGGTTTCCATACTTTCCTGTGCCAGTCTGTCAAATTCCTTCGCTGCATCTTCCTTATTGACGATTGCATTGAAAATCTCCTGTTCCACTTCACTTATATCACGTTTGGTCCGGTCCGAATATTCCTTGTAAAGCGTCTGTCCGGCCGTAATTATTGTATTGGCTGCGAAAATATTATTGTATGTATCCGGAATATCATTATCTGTAATAAATTTCAGAACCCGCTCATCCATGTCCGCTGCGTCTTCTGCCATCTTCATATACTCCGTATATACAGGGTCTTCGCCTTCGGTCACATCATTTACCGCGTCTTTTACAAACTGTTCAACCGACATTGCGTCGATGTTGTCTTTCATATTCTCAAGCGCCGATGGTTTTATTTTTCCATTGATACTGCCAAAAAGATTTTTGTAATATGTTACTTTATCTTTTACCTCCACACGCTCGGTATCATCTGAAATACGGTAATCCATATCGTTATTCCTGCGTGTCATATATGCAGTGAGAATATTTCCCATATTAAGTTCCAGTCCCTGATTAACAAGGGCTCCCAACGCATTCATTCCGTCTTTTTCAAAGGTATTTATCAGGCTGTAAATTCCTATGAATTTCTCCCGTTCCGCCGCATCTATTCCGCCCTGGCGTTCAAGTCTGCACAGAAACTCGCTGTATTTTTCTATTTTACGGCTGTCCGTAAGATCATTAATAAAATAATCATTAAGTTCGGTGACATCCGTTTCCAGCGGATTCACTCCGTCACGTATCATCTGCAGCACCTTGCCCGGTTTCATATTGCGGAATAATTCATTCACCGAATGATCGATGTTCTTTATTTTATCGACATTCTCCGGCGTAATGTCCATTTCATTATAGGCAAGGATTCTAACGGCTCTGCGGCCTTCTTCGTTATCTTCATATCCCATATCCGACAAAAGATCTGAAGCGCTTGCCTTAACTGCCTTGGATACACTGTCCCCGAGATCCGATCTTACTTCTGTGCTCAGGGCCTCATATGCCTCCCCTGCAGCCTGAAGCTTTGCGGTTACAGTGATAGCATGATACGACATGTTTCTTACAGATGGTACCTCTTCGGATTGTGTAACGCTGCCGATAACCGCTGCCGGGGCATTCTTAAGGTTCTCTATTTCTAACATTGCGGCATTTATCTGTATCGTCTCCGATACTGTAACGGTCTGTCCGCCCGGTTTCAGTCCTGAATTCAGTCCGGCCGTCTCATACTCTCTCAGCTTGTCAACAAGCTCCGAAATATCTGTCGTATTTACGGATATTCCGTTCTTCTCCATGGTATGGGCTGCTTCAATTGTCATCATCAATCTTATTTCCATAAGTTCACGGTATGATTTAAGATATTTTCTGTCACCCGATACGTTTTTTTCTTCATTGCCATCTGTTTCTATTGATTTTAATGAATCCAACGTGTAACTCATATCACTGTGAACAAGCGCCATTATATTTCCGGCAGTCATATTCTTAACTGTCTTTACCGCTTCCACAGCATTCTCCCACGGCTGGTTCTCACCGGTTATAAATGCATCTTTTGCTTTAATCCCTTCTATCATAGCTGCTGCAATATGGTCGATAAGTTTATCCGGCGTCATTTCATCCTGCATATTGTCAAGTATTGTCAATTTGTCCAGATTTTCCTTATTGACTTCAATGTCATTATCAAGCATCCAGCGGCACCGGCCAAGCATATCATCATCCGCTTCATATCCGGCTTCTTCTATTATCCTGCCTACCTGCGGCATAAGCTGTTTCCATTCACTATCTGATATTACACCTTCATTGCAGATATATCCCGCATTTTCGGCTACATATATATTACTGATTGTAAACTTCATATCATTCTGCAAAAGATACGCCTTGGTCCGGCTGTCCGGTTTACTGATATCCGATGCCATCTCAAATGCGTTATATGCATCCGAAACATTCTGTCTGGTCGGCGTTACTCCCTTGGACTGCAATACTTCCGCAATCTTATACATTGCGGCACCCATGCCAAGCACCTGCTTAATATCCGCGGCGTCTATATCCATTCCCGCCCGGAAATCGTCGCAGTACATTGCCAGCTTTATCTGAATCTGTTCAACAACAGTAACTATCTTATCTGATTCAGTGTCGTATATATCAATTCCTTCTTCATCTAACGACATTGCTTTTCCGGTATCCATCTTATTGAATATAGCTTTCAGACCGGTTCTTAATGCCTGCGCCTGCTGCTTAACTGCCTCGGATGAACCGTCCGTACCGTCAAGAAGCGAACTCTTATGGCTGTCCTTCTTAAGAATGCCGTCCATACTGCTTCCGAATGCAACTATATCTGCTATAGATGATGCCTGCATCGCCTTACCTCCGCCTTCTTTAACCGAATCCGTATTATATTGATTAGTAGATACGCCGTCTATTCTCATATCATTCTCCCAATGTCTGATAAAAATACCTGTGTACAGAACCATCTCCATACACAGGTATATTTCGGCTTAAATACCACTTTACATTACTTTTTCATATTAAATTTAATTATGGCTGTTCCGTATGCCGGCAATTTGAAGCCAATCGAGTATTCCCGTCCATCACATTCGGATTTAACCGCATCATATATTTCACCTGACCCGCACTTTTCATTTAATAAAAGTGTATATTTTCCGCGGCAAGGCACTCCTACTCTGTAGTCTGCCCTCTCCACAGGTGTAAAATTGCACACAAACAGCAGGCTGTCCCTTCCGCTCGGTGATTTTCTTATAAAGCTGTAAATGCTCCTGTCAGCATCGTTAGGATTAATCCATTCAAATCCTTCCGGATACTGGTCAAGTTCACTACATGCTTTATATCTTCCGTATATTCCCAGCAATGCCCTTACATATTCCTGCATAGCTTTATGCTGCGGCTCATTAAGAAGATGCCAGTCAAGCGATTTCTTCTCGCTCCACTCTGACAACTGTGCAAAATCCTGTCCCATGAACAAAAGCTTTTTGCCAGGATGTCCCATCATATACGTATATCCTACTTTAAGATTCGCAAATTTATCATCATACAGTCCGGGCATTTTGTTAATCATAGAACATTTGAGATGCACAACCTCATCATGCGAAAGCACAAGTATGTAATTCTCACTGTGAGCATATGTCATGCCAAATGTCAGTCTATTATGATTATTCTTACGGAATAACGGATCCAGTTTCATATATTCAAGAAAATCATGCATCCATCCCATATTCCATTTAAACGTAAATCCCAACCCGCCTTTGTCCGGTCCTGCCGTTATTCCCGGCCATGCTGTCGATTCTTCTGCAATAGTAACCTGTCTCTTATACAC
>ERZ1027032.776-NODE-776-length-11242-cov-6.109234_pt1 | contig 11242 bp, 10 predicted proteins | sample MGYA00519445_ERZ1027032 | MGnify/ENA primary metagenome ERZ1027032 (study PRJEB26926, sample SAMN06164888) | human gut metagenome | biome: ENVO:00009003; feature: ENVO:2100002; material: ENVO:00002003 | host: Homo sapiens | place: USA | collected 2012 ... | reverse complement strand
CGCCATGAGCACCCCCCACGAGATCGAGTACACGCTGACCTTTGATTCCGCAAGTCTGAAGTGACTCCTCCAGTCACCTTCTTTGGCAAAAAGATAAACTTTACCGTACTGCCAAAGCCTCCCTCTATGAGGGAGGTGGCGCGGCGCAAGCCGTGACGGAAGGAGTTACCTATGAAGATCACTCGCAACCAATTTCTGAAACTGATCCCTGCTGCGGCGCTGACGCTGACCGGCTGCGGCAGCAAGACTCAGCCTGCCAATACGGAAAGTCTTGTTTTCTCCCATCATTACCAGCTGGACTATGCACAGCAGTTCACGGCAGATTGCTATGAGGGCGGCTATACCATGCTGACCATTGCGGAGTCGGATGCACGGTTCCTTGTTGTGCCGGAAGATGCTGCGGAGGTGGACAGTCTGCCTGCTGATGTGACTGTGCTGCGCCAGCCGGTGGAGAATATTTATCTGGTCTCCACCTCGGTGATGGATCTGCTTTTGCATCTGGATGCACTGGACAGCGTGGCCTTTTCCGGCACCAAGGCCGAGGGCTGGTATCTGCCCGCAGTGCAGCAGGCCATGGAAGAGGGAAAAATCGCGTATGCGGGCAAGTACAGCGCCCCGGATTACGAGCAGATCCTGGCGGCGGGCTGCCGCCTTGCCATTGAGAATACCATGATCCTGCATACGCCGGAGGTAAAGGAACAGCTGGAACACTTTGGCATCCCGGTGCTGGTGGAGCGTTCCAGCTACGAGAGCGACCCGCTGGCCCGCATGGAGTGGATCAAGCTTTACGGCATCCTGCTGGGCAGGGAAGAACAGGCCGAGCAGGTGTTTTCCGCGCAGGAGACAGCCGTTCAGCCCATCCTCTCGCAGGAACCCACGGGAAAAAGCTGTGCCTTCTTCTCGCTGACCACCAACAACCTTGCCACTGTGCGCAAGGGCAGTGACTATGTGGCCCGCATGATCGAAATGGCAGGCGGCAGCTATGTCTTTGCGGACCTGACGGACAATGGCAACAGCCTTGCTACCATGAACCTGCCGCTTGAGGACTTCTATGCAGGCGCAAAGGATGCCGATGTGCTCATCTACAACAGCGCCATCGAGGGCATGATCGCATCGGTGAGCCAGCTGACCGAGCGTTTCCCGCTGCTGAACGAGTTCAAAGCGGTGCAGAACGGTCAGGTGTGGTGCACCACCCAGAGCCTGTTCCAGCAGAGCATGGAGCTGGCAGACCTGATCGTGGATATGAACCGGGTGTTCACCGAGGGTACACCTGCCGCCGGTACCCTGAAATTCCTCACCCATGTGGATTAAAGCAGAAAAACTTTACAGAAAGGAAAGCCTATGACCCGTACCAGACGCCTTGCAGCCGCCTATATTGCCCTTGCGGCAGCCGTGGCGGTGCTTTTTGCGCTGAACCTGTTCTGGGGCAGCGTATCCCTTGCACCGGGAGCGGTGCTGACGGCGCTGCTGGGCAAGGGCGGCGATGCGCTTGCGGGGAACATCATCCTGCAGCTGCGCCTGCCCCGCGCGGTCATGGCGGCGCTGCTGGGGGCAGCCCTCAGTGCAGCGGGATACCTTCTGCAGACCTTTTTTGCAAACCCCATTGCCGGGCCCTTTGTCATGGGCGTTTCCAGCGGCGCAAAGCTGGCGGTGGCCCTGACCATGGTGGTGTTTCTGGACCGCGGGATGCTGACCAGCTCGGCCACCATGATCGCGGCTGCCTTTGCGGGCGCCATGGCGGCCATGGCCTTTGTGCTGGCGGTGGCCCGGCGGGTGCAGCGCATGAGCATCCTTGTCATCTGCGGTGTGATGATCGGCTATATCTGTTCCGCTGTCACCGACATCGTGGTGGCCTTTGCACAGGACTCCAACATCGTCAACCTGCACAACTGGTCGCAGGGCAGCTTTTCCGGCATGACATGGGCCAACGTGCAGGCGGCGGCGCTGGTGACGCTGCCTGTACTGGCGGCAGCCTTTCTGCTCTCCAAACCCATGGCGGCCTACCAGATGGGCGAGGAGTACGCCCGCAGTGTTGGCGTGAACGTCAGGCTTTTCTCGGCGGTGCTGGTGCTGCTTTCCAGTCTGCTGGCCGCCTGCGTCACCGCCTTTGCGGGGCCGATCTCCTTTGTGGGAATCGCGGTGCCGCACCTTGTAAAGCAGCTGCTGGGCAGCGCAAAGCCGCTGCATGTGCTGCCCGGGTGCTGTCTGGGCGGTGCGGCTTTCTGCCTGTTCTGCGACCTGCTGGCCCGCAGTCTGTTTGCGCCCACAGAGCTGTCCATCAGCTCGGTCACGGCCGTGTTCGGCGCACCGGTGGTCATCTGGCTGCTGGTGCGGCGCAGTCAGGAGGGGGCACGATGAAAGAACATTTTTTGTGCGGAGCACAGGGTCTTGCCATCGGCTACGGCAAGACACCGCTGCTCTCGGATATTTGCCTCGGGGTGCAGCCGGGCCAGATCCTGACCCTCATCGGCCCCAACGGCGCAGGCAAATCCACCTTGCTGCGCACGCTGGCGGGTCAGCTGGCCCCCATGGGCGGCACGGTGCTGCTGGAAGGCAGAAGCCTTGCCGGTTACACCGGTACCCAGCGGGCGCAGAAGCTGGCCCTCATGGCCCCGCACAGCCGCCGGATGGAGCTGACCACCTGCTTTGATTTTGTTTCGGCGGGGCGCTATCCCTACACCGGACGGCTGGGCATTTTGTCTGCCGGGGACAGGCAGCAGGTGCACAGAGCTTTGGAGCTGGTGGGTGCGGCGCAGCTGGCAGACCGGGATTTTAACCGCATCAGCGACGGCCAGCGCCAGCGCATCCTGCTGGCCCGGGCCCTGTGCCAGCAGCCGGAAGTGATCCTGCTGGACGAACCGACCTCTTTTCTGGATATCAAGGGCAAAATTGAACTGCTCACCATCCTCGGAACGCTTGCACACACCCAAAAGCTGGCGGTGATCCTGAGCCTGCATGAGCTGGAACTGGCCGAAAAAATAGCGGATACGGTGGTGTGCGTTTCGCCCGGCGGTGTTTCCGGCGTGCTGACCCCGGAACAGGCGTTTCAGCCGGAGAACATCCGCGCTTTGTACGGCCTGACCGAACAGCAGTACACGGCTCTGTTCGGCACGCCGGAGCCGGAAGCCGAAAAGGCACCCGCCGGAAAGCCGCAGTTTGAGCATTACGTCCGCAGCGGCCAGAAGCTGCTGCGCTGCGGCTACACCACCGGCACCTGTGCCGCGCTGGGGGCTGCCGGGGCGGCGCGTCTGCTGCTGACCGGCCGCGAACCGGAAACGGTGGCTCTGCGCACGCCCAAGGGCATCGTGGTGGAGGTGGCTCCCCTCTGGTGCCGCAGAACGGATACGGGTGCCGCATGTGCCATCCGCAAGGACGGCGGCGACGATGTGGACGTGACCACGGGCCTGCCGGTGGTCGCATCGGTGGTGCTGGAACCGGATGCCCCCGGCGTACGCATCTTTGGCGGCGAGGGGGTGGGCCGGGTGACGAAGCCCGGCCTTGACCAGCCCGTAGGCGAAGCCGCCATCAACCATGTGCCGCGCCAGATGATCGCCGAGGCACTGGAACGGGAAGCTGAAAATGCTGCCTACACCGGCGGCTTTGCGGTGACCATTTCCATCGAGGGCGGTGCCGAGACCGCAAAGCGCACCTTCAACCCGCACATCGGGGTGGAGGGCGGGCTTTCCGTGCTGGGCACCAGCGGCATCGTGGAGCCCATGAGCCAGCAGGCGATTCTGGATACCATCCAGCTGGAAATGAATCAGGCTGCGCTGCGGGCAAAAAATGCCCCCGGCCCCCGGCGGCTGGTGCTGGCACCCGGCAACTACGGGCTGGACTATCTGGCCTCCGCTCTGCCGCAGTTTGAGCGGTTCCCGGTGGTCAAGACCTCCAACTTCATCGGGGATACGCTGGATATGGCGGCAACGGCAGGATTTGAACAGGTGCTTCTGGTGGGACACGTGGGTAAGCTCTGCAAGCTGGCGGCAGGGGTCATGAACACCCACTCCCACACGGCGGATGGCCGTGCCGAGGTGTTCTGTGCCCATGCGGCGCTGTGCGGGGCCCGGCGCGAAGTGTGCGCTGCCCTGATGGACGCCGCCACCACGGATGCCTGCCTTGACATTCTGGACGGCGCACAGCTGCGCGGCCCGGTGCTGGAAAGCATTCTTGCGGCCATCCAGATGCATCTGGACCGACGGGCAGGCGGGGCGTTCCGGGTGGGCGCGGTGCTGTTCTCCAACCAGCACGGCCCGCTGGGCGAGACCAAAACGGCAAAGGAGCTGATGAAGGAATGGCAGAACTGAAAGGCACCTTTTACGGCGTCAGCGTAGGCCCCGGCGACCCGGAGCTGCTGACCCTGCAGGCGGTGCGGCTGATCCGGCAGTGCCCGGTGCTGGCTGCGCCGCAGACTTCTTCCGGCCAGATGCTGGCGCTGGACATCGCCCGCAGTGCGCTGGGAAAAGCGCTGGACGGCAAGACCATCGTCCCGCTGCACTTTGCCATGAGCCGTGACCCGGCCGTGCTGGCGGCTTCCCACAAAGCAGCAGTGCAGGCGGTGCGGCCTTATCTGGATGCCGGGCAGGACGTTGCCATGCTGAACCTTGGGGACGTTTCCATCTATGCCACCTTTGGCTATCTGCAGTGCCTTCTGGAAGCAGAGGGCTATCCCACCGCCATGGCGGCGGGGGTGCCAAGCTTCTGTGCGGCGGCGGCGCGGCTGAATGTGCCGCTGACCGGCGGCATGGATGCGCCGCTCACCATTGCGCCGGGCAGCTGGGCGGGCCGCGTGCTGGATACGCCCGGCACCAAAGTATTGATGAAGATCGGCAGACAATTGCCTGCCTTGTTGGATACCCTGCGGCAGGCAGATAAGCTGAAAAACAGCGCCCTTGTGTGCAACTGCGGCCTGCCGGATGAACAGGTCTGCCCGGACCTTTCCCGCGGGCAGCCGCAGGTCCAGCCGGGCTATTTTACCACCGTTCTGGTAAAGGAGTGATGTTATGATACATTTTGTAGGCGCAGGCCCTGGTGCTCCGGACCTGATCACCCGGCGCGGCGCGGCCCTTCTGCAGGCAGCCGACTGCATCATCTATGCGGGCAGTCTGGTCAACCCGGCGCTGCTGGGCCTTGCCAGAGAGGACTGTGCGGTTTACAACAGCGCCGAAATGACGCTGGAACAGGTGCTGGCAGTAATGCGGCAGATGGAGGCCGCAGGCCGCACCACCGTGCGTCTGCACACCGGCGACCCCTGTCTGTACGGTGCCATCCGGGAGCAGATGGATGTGCTGGACGCCGAGGGCATCCGCTACGATGATACCCCCGGTGTTTCCAGCTTTTGCGGTGCGGCAGCGGCGCTGAACGCCGAGTACACCCTGCCCACCGTGAGCCAGACCGTCATCATCACCCGCATGGAGGGCCGCACCCCGGTGCCGGAAAAGGAAAAGCTGGCAGGCCTTGCCGCCCATGGGGCGACCATGGTGATCTTTTTGTCCATCGGCCTTGTGGAAAAGGTGCAGCAGGCGCTTCTGGCAGGCGGAGCCTACACGCCGGATACCCCGGCAGCGGTGGTGTACAAGGCCACATGGCCGGAAGAACAGACCGTCCGCTGCACTGTGGGCACGCTGGCGGAAAGCGTTCATGCAGCGGGCATCACCAAAACGGCGCTCATCGTGGTGGGGGACTTTTTGGGCCGGAACTACGAGCGCAGCAAGCTGTACGACCCGGCCTTTACCACCGAGTTCCGCAGGGGGACAGACCAGTGACCCGGGCATACCTTGCCTTTACGGCAAAGGGCCTTGCGCTGGCGGAAAAGCTGGCCGCGGAATATCCCGGCAGCGTGGCCCGCTGCGGCCATGAGCCCGGGCAGCCGGGCCTTGCGGACTGGACGGCCCGGCAGTTTGCACACAGTGATGCCCTTATTTTTGTGGGTGCGGTGGGCATTGCGGTGCGGGCCATTGCGCCCCACTGCAAAAGCAAGGCGTCTGACCCGGCGGTGGTGGTGCTGGACGAGTGCGGACGCTTTGCGGTGCCCGTTCTCTCCGGCCATCTGGGCGGGGCCAACGAGCTGGCGCGGAGGCTGGCCGCTGTGTGCGGCGCGGTGCCGGTCATTACCACTGCCACGGATGCAAACGGTGTGTTTGCGGTGGATGAATGGGCCAGACACCAGAACTGTGCTGTGCTGGAGCCGGAGCGCATCAAAAAGGTCAGCGGCGCACTGCTGGCGGGCAGAACGGTGCGGTTCGCATCCGACTGGCCCATTGCGGGCAGCCCGCCTGCTGGCCTTGCAGAAGATGCAGCGGCCCCGGAGCTTGCCCTCACCCTGTGCCCGGCGGGAGATGCTTTGCATCTTGTGCCGCGCATTGGTGTGCTGGGGGTGGGGTGCAGGCGCGGCACCGGCGCGGACACGCTGGCCGAAGCCTTTGCGGCCTTCTGCGCACAGGCAGGCCTTGCCCCGCAGTGCATCGCGGCGGCGGCCAGCATCGATCTAAAGCAGAACGAAGCTGGCCTTCTGGCCTTTTGCCAGAGTCGAGGCTGGCCTGTGGAGTTTTTCACGGCGGAACAGCTGCGGCAGGCCCCCGGCAGCTTTACGCCCTCGGCCTTTGTGCAGAGCGTCACCGGCGTGGATAACGTCTGCGAGCGGGCTGCGGTGCTGGCTGCAGGCGGGCCGCTGGTTTTTCACAAATTTGCCCGCACCGGCGTGACCTTTGCGCTGGCTGCGCGGCCCTTTGCCCCGGATTGGAGGTGGCAGCATGTCTGACAGGTACGAATTTGAGATGGATGAATGGGACATGGACCGGCCCGAGAATGTTGTTTACGTGGTGGGCCTTGGCCCCGGCGATGCTTCTTATCTGACCCAGGAAGCCCAGAGCGCCCTTGAACATGCGGATGCGATCTGCGGCTACAAGCTTTACATTGACCTGATCGAGCCTGAGTTCCCCTGCGAGGAATACTATGCTACCGGCATGACGCAGGAGATCGACCGCTGCCGCTGGGCGCTGGAAAAGGCCCGCACCGGCAAGCGGGTCGCGCTGGTGTGCAGCGGCGACGCGGGCGTTTACGGCATGGCCAGCCCGCTGCTGGAGCTGGCCGAGGATTACCCGGATGTTGCCGTGGAGGTGGTGCCCGGACTCACTGCCGCCCTCAGCGGCGGGGCGGTGCTGGGCGCACCGCTGGCCCACGATTTCTGCGTGATCTCGCTTTCCGACCGGCTCACCCCGTGGGAGGTCATCGAAAAGCGGCTGGCCTGTGCCGCGCAGGGCGATTTCTGCGTGGCACTGTACAATCCCTCTTCCAAGGGCAGGCCGGACTACCTGCAAAAGGCGGTGCGCATCCTGCGCGCAAACGGCAAGGGGCCGGAGACGGTCTGCGGCCTTGTGCGCAACATTGGCCGCGAGGGCCAGAGCGCCCGGGTGCTGACGCTGGCCGAGCTGGAAGACACGCCGGTGGATATGTTCACCACCGTGTACATCGGCAACGGGAACACCTGCGCCCTTTCGGGCCGGATGGTCACACCCCGGGGGTATCGCAAATGAAAGCTGTCGTGTTCAGCGGCACCACTGAGGGACGCCGCTTCTCCAAAAAGCTGGCGGCACTGGGGGCCGAGGTGACCGTGTGTGTGGCCACGCCGCTGGGGGCCGAGGAACAGGGTGAGATGGCGGGCATCACGGTCCACGCCGGGCGGCTGGGACCGGATGCCATGGCGGCGCTGCTGACGGGTGCAGACCTCTGCGTGGATGCCACCCATCCGTATGCGGTGGATGTGACCCGGAACATCCGCGCTGCGGCGGCACAGGCCGGCGTGGAATACCGCCGCCTGCTGCGGGCCCGGAGCCCGCTGCCCGAGGACTGTGTGGTGTTCGGGACCGCGGCGCAGGCGGCAGAGTACCTTGCCGGAACGAAGGAAAACATCCTGCTTGCCACCGGTGCCAAGGAGCTGGCAGCGTTTGCGCCGCTGGACCCGGCGCGGCTTTACCCCCGGGTTCTGCCCACACCGGAGGGCATTGCCGCCTGCGAGGCAGCCGGGATCCCGCACCGGAACATCATTGCCATGCAGGGGCCGTTTTCCTGCCAGCTGAACAAAGCTTTGATCGAACAGTTCCACATCCGGTATCTCGTCACCAAGGACGGCGGCGCGGCGGGCGGCTTTGCCGAAAAGGTGCAGGCCGCAGCCGAGACCGGCGTACAGCTGGTGGTGCTGCGCCGTCCGGAGGAGGTCGGCGAGACCGAGGCAGGATTATTCACGCATTGTCAGGAGATTTTGAAATGGTCACACTGATCGGTATGGGAAGCGGCAGCTGGGAGGCTTTGTCGGCACAGGCGCAGGACGCTGTGCGCAGGGCAGGCCTTGTGTTTGGTGCAAAGCGGCTGCTGGCGGGCCTCCCGCCCGAGTGCACTGCCCGGCAGTTTGCCCTCTATCAGCCTGCCGAGATCCTTGAGACGCTGGCGCAGGCTCCCGGGCAGGATGCCGCCGTGCTTTACAGCGGGGACACCGGGTTTTATTCCGGTGCGTCCGGCCTGCTCACGCCCCTGCGGGCGCTGGGCATCCCTGCGCGGGTGTATCCGGGCGTTTCCAGCATCCAGCTGCTGGCGGCGGCGCTGGGCCGCCCATGGCAGGACTGGAAACTGGTTTCGGCCCACGGCTGTGCCTGCGACCCGGTGGCAGAGTGCATGACAGAGCGCTCCGTCTTTTTCCTCACCGGCGGGGCCGAAACACCCGCCACCCTCTGCCGGAAGCTGGCCGATGCCGGCATGGGCGAAGCGCACGCACTGGTGGGCGAAAACCTTGGCACCGGGGAAGAAGCCATCCGCTACGGCTCTGCGGCGGAACTGGCGGGACAGAGTTTTGCACCGCTCAGCGTGCTTCTGGTGGAAAACTTCGATGCCACGCACTTCCGCACGCCGGGCTTCCCGGACGAAAGCTTCATCCGGGGCCAGGTGCCCATGACCAAGCAGGAGGTGCGTGCCGCCGCACTGGCAAAGCTGGCCGTGAAGCCTGCGGATATCCTGTGGGACGTGGGGGCAGGCACGGGCAGTGTGAGCGTGGAGCTGGCACTGGCAGCGCCTAAAGGGCATGTGTATGCCGTGGAGTGCGATCCGGACGCCTGTGCCCTGATCCGGCAGAACCGGGCAAAGTTCCAAACTTACAACCTCACCCTCATCGAGGGCCGCGCGCCGGATGCACTGGCAGACCTGCCTGCGCCGGACGCCGTGTTCATTGGCGGAACAAAAGGCGGCATGGAAGGCGTGCTGGATGCCGTGCTTGCCAAAAACCCGGACGCGCGCATCTGCATTTCCGCCATTGCGCTGGAAACGCTGAGCGCTGCGGCTGCCGCCCTTACCGCCCGGGGCCTTGCCGCCGAGGTGGTGCAGCTGGCGGTCAGTCGCACAAAGCAGGCAGGCCGTCTTCACCTGCTCATGGCAAACAACCCCATCTTCCTCATTACGGGTATACGCAAATGATGCAATTCCTCATCGCCGCGCCCCGGTCCGGCAGCGGCAAGACCACGATGACCTGCGCCGTGCTGGCGGCACTGAAAAAGCGCGGGGCCGACCCCTGCGCCTTCAAAAGCGGGCCGGACTACATCGACCCCATGTTCCACCGTTCTGCTCTGCAGGTGGACAGCCATAATCTGGATCTGTTCCTCTCGGACCGGCCCACGGTGCAGGCGCTTTACGCCCGCTGTGCCGCCGGGCACGGCGCTGCCGTGTGCGAGGGGGCCATGGGCTTTTACGACGGGCAGGGCCTGACCACCCGGGCCAGCGCATGGGAGCTGGCAGACACGCTGGACCTGCCGGTGCTGCTGGTGGTGCAGCCCGGAGGGGCCAGCGTAACGCTGGCAGCAGAGATCCAGGGCCTTGTGCACTTCCGCAAAAACAGCCATATTTCGGGCATTCTGCTCAATAGCTGCTCCGAAAAGCTGTATAAAATGCTCAAAGACCTGCTGGAAAGAGAGACCGGCCTGCCGGTGCTGGGCTATCTGCCCCGCCTGCCGCAGGCGGCGGTGGAAAGCCGCCATCTGGGCCTGAAGACCGCAGGCGAGATCACGGACATTCAGGAAAAGATCGCTCTGCTGGCAGACCATCTGGTGATGGACTGGGAGAAGCTGGCGGCGGTGACGGAAAGGCCGTGCCCCGAGGGCGGATGCCTTTCTCCCCGGGGAACGGCTTCCGCTTCTGTCCGCATCGCCGTGGCGAGGGACGGAGCCTTCTGTTTTACTTACGCCGAAACACTGGACGCTTTGCGGGAGGCGGGCACAGAGCCTGTATTTTTCAGCCCGGTGCGGGATGCTGCCCTGCCGGAGGGAGTCTGCGGGCTGTATCTGCCCGGCGGCTATCCGGAGCTGTATGCGCAGGCCCTGAGCGAAAACAAAACCATGCGGGCCTCCATCCGGCAGGCTGTGAACGCCGGCCTGCCGACAGCGGCAGAGTGCGGCGGCTTTCTGTATCTTGGGCAGAGTCTGGAGGACGCCGAGGGAAAGAGCTGGCCCATGGCGGGCGTCCTGCCGGGAGCAGGCGTCCGGGCGGGCAGGCTGGTGCGGTTCGGCTATGCCGTCCTGACCGCAAAGCGGGACAGTATGCTGTTCCGCGCGGGAGAAAACCTGCCCGTCCACGAATTTCACCACTGGGATTCCACCGCAAACGGCACTGCATTTACGGCCTGTAAAAACGAGAAAATGCAGTGGGAATGCGGCTTTGCAAACGAGAATTTCTATGCGGGCTTCCCGCATTTATACTGGGCGGGCACGCCCCTGCCGGGACGCTTTGTGCGTGCGGCAGAACGATACAGCAAAACAAAAGGATGACCAAAATGACCGAAACGGAACTGAATGCACTTTTGGCGGGTATCACCCCGGCTAACGAAGCCGCTCGCGCGGCGGCACACGCCCACTGGGCCAGCCTTGCAAAGCCTCTGGGCGGGCTGGGCCGGCTGGAGACCATGCTGGAGGACGCCGCTGCCCTCACCGGCAGTGCGGAGTTTGATCTCTCCCGCCGGGCGGTGGTGGTGCTCTGCGCGGACAACGGTGTGGTGGCGCAGGGGGTGAGCCAGACCGGGCAGGAAGTGACCCGCGCCGTGGCCGAAAACCTTGCAATGCGGCGCACCAGTGTGTGCCAGATGGCCCGCGCGGCCCACTGTGATGTGGTGCCCGTGGATATGGGTATGGCAGGCGAACCGGTGCCCGGCGTGCGGAACTGCCGTATTGCCGCCGGGACGATGGACTTTACGGCAGGGCCCGCCATGAGC
>ERZ1027032.775-NODE-775-length-11261-cov-5.111994_pt1 | contig 11261 bp, 9 predicted proteins | sample MGYA00519445_ERZ1027032 | MGnify/ENA primary metagenome ERZ1027032 (study PRJEB26926, sample SAMN06164888) | human gut metagenome | biome: ENVO:00009003; feature: ENVO:2100002; material: ENVO:00002003 | host: Homo sapiens | place: USA | collected 2012 ... | reverse complement strand
AAAAAAAAAAACGCCCCCGCCCCTGTCGGGGCGGGTGCGGCGGTCACTGCTTTGTGCGGATATCCTCGCCGAAGAAGGGCAGGATCTGGTAGGCGCCCTCGATACGGGAGAGGATGGGCGCGCCGTAGCGATGGCCCAGCTCCTCCGGGGCCAGGTTGGTGCTGATGATGGTGGACCTACCGGAGAGCATACGGCCGTTGACGATCTGATAGAGGGCGCTCTGGACAAAGGCGGTGGTCATCTCGGTGCCCAGGTCGTCCAGGATCAGCAGGTCGCAGCTCTCGCAGCGGCGGACGTCGGCATCGCTGACCTCGTCGGGGCGGAATTTGGCGTCCTCATAGCGGGAGAAAACGCTGATCGCGGTGTCGTAGACCACGGAGAAGCCGGCGTCGCTGACCTCCCGGGCGATGCAGGCGGAGAGGAACGTCTTGCCCAGACCGGTGCCGCCGGAGAGCAGCAGGCTGCCGCTGCCCCGGGAGAACTGGCGGGCAAAGTCCCGGCAGACGTCGAAGTTGCGCTCCATGTTGGCGCGGGGCGAAACGCCGTAGCTGTCCCACACGGCGCTGTCGTACAGGTCGAAGCGGAAGGTGTCGAACCGGGCTTCGCCCAAGGGAAGAAGCCGGGAGAGCTCCGCCAGCTGCTCGCGGGCATAGTACTGCTTCAGGCAGGCGCAGACGCCGGACCGGGTATAGCCGGTGTCGCCGCAGAGGGGACAGGCGGGCTTGTCCTCCAGATAGTCGGCGGGATAGCCCATGTCCTCCAACAGGGCGGCGCGCTCGCGCTGCAGGGAGAGATTTTCGTCCCGCAGGACCCGCAGGGCGGGCAGCGGGTCCTCGCCCTTTTTGGCGGCGGCGGCCACGATACGGCTCATGGTGGTGCGGAGGGTTCGGTCGATGTCCCGCAGGCGGGGCTGGCGGGCAAAGACCTCCCGGCGGCGCTGGTCCAGCTCGGCCTCCCGACGCTGGCGGGCCTGGTCAAAGCGGGCAATGGCCCGCTGCATGATGATACCGTCGTATGACATACTCTCACCTCTTGATATAGCGGCGCATCCAGGCGTCCTTGTCCCCGGCGGGGGCGGCGGACTTACCGGCGGCAGCGGGCCGCTTGCCGGCCGCCTCGCCCTCCTCCACCTGGCGGGGCGTATGCCAGCCGGCGTCGTGCCAGCGGCGCAGGATGCCGTTAAGATAGCGCCAGTTCAGTTCCTTCTTGTAGAACACCGTGCGCTCATAGGCCAGAGCCACCGTCTCCGGTGGGAAGCCCATGTCCATCCACTGGTCGATGTAGCGGCGTTCGGCCTCCACCGGCGGCCTGTTAAGAATTCGTAAATTCGACAAATAGGAAGTGTACTTCCTGTTGCGCTCTGCCCATTTTTTCAGGTATACCGCGGCAGAATTCTGGTCAAATATGCCAAGCTGTGCCCAGCGATAGCCCTCTTTTTCCACCTGGCGCATGGTTGGGCGTCTACCCTCGCCCCACTGGCTGCGAGCCCGTTCGACACAGTGGCACACCAGGAGATAGATCACGTCGGCGGGCATACCCAAATCATCGTAAAGACCGGCCAGGATCTGCAAGTCGGCGGTGCGGAGCTTCTTGCCCAGCTGCTGCTCCGTCTGTGGCACCAGCAGGCGGAAGCCCTCGTTGTCCGTCAGCAGTCCGGCGATGTCCTGAGCGGTGTAGACCGGGCGTTCGTCCGCCGGATCGGGCGGTGCCTGGCGGGCCGGTCGAGGCAGCAGGTCCAGGTCCTGAAGGACCTTCTCCGCCGCGTCGATCCGCAGGCGGCTGATGGGCAGGACCTTTTCCAGCTCCTCCGGCGTGACGCCCCGGCCGAAGCGGCGCAGGGCCAGATACAGCAGGGCGGCGTCGCCCTGCCCGCTTTGCAGCAGCTTGTCGGCCGCATCGGCGGGCAGCGCCAGCTGCTCCTGCCTGTTCCGAAGTATATAGCCGTCCATGGCGATGACCTCCCCTCTCATTCGTGCTCTCCATTCTACACGAAAAAGGGGTCGGCGTAAAGCGGGGCGGGACAACTTTTTACAAATTTCCGCTTTTCGCCAAAATAGACTTTTCTCCGGCGGGTTTTGTGGTATAATGCTATTTGTATAAGTATATATACCCAACGAAATGAATTAAGGAGGGTTTTGGCATGGCGAACCGGGTAACGATGTCTATCTGCGGCACGGAGTATATCCTCGTAGCGGAGGAGGACGCTGCCTACATGGAGAAGATCGGCAACATGGTGGATGCGGAGATGCAGAAGCTGATGGACAGCGCCCACATGAGTCGTGACGCGGCGGCGGTGCTGGCGGCGGTCAATCTGGCGGACCAGCTCACCAAGGCGCAGGAGGGCGCGGAAAATCTGCGCCGGCAGTTGAAGACCTATCTGGACGAGGCCAGCCGCGCCAAGAACGAGGCCGCTGAGCTGCGCCGGAAGCTGCAGAACGCCCAGAACCAGAACAACCGCCGGTGATGATGGAGCTTTTGGCCCCCGCGGGGGGATATGAGGCACTGACCGCCGCGGTGCAGAACGGCGCGGACGCGGTGTATATGGGCTTCGGTGCGTTCAACGCGCGGCGGAGCGCGAAAAACTTTACCGACGAGGAATTCGCGTCGGCGGTGCGGTATTGCCATCTGCGGGGCGTGCGGGTGTTTCTGACCCTGAACACCCTGCTGACCGACCGGGAGCTGCCCGGGGCGGCCGCGGCGCTGCGGAAGGCCAGCGCCATGGGCGTGGACGCGGTGCTGGTGCAGGACTGGGGCCTGCTGACCCTGGCAAAGGAGATCGTGCCGGACCTGCCTCTTCACGCCAGCACGCAGATGAGCCTGTTCACGCTGGGCGGCGCCAATGCGGCCGCGGCGCTGGGCATGGAGCGCGTGGTGCTGGCCCGGGAGCTGGACCGGGACAAGGTACGGGAGATCTGCGCCGGCTGCGGCGCGGAGATCGAGGTGTTCGGCCACGGGGCGCTGTGTATGTGCTACTCCGGCCAGTGCGAGATGAGCGCCGTGCTGGGACAGCGCAGCGGCAACCGTGGCGCCTGCGCCCAGCCCTGCCGTCTGCCCTACGGCGTGAACGGCCCCTGCCGGGACACGCATCCCCTGAGCCTGAAGGACGCCAACCTGTCCGCCTATCTGCGGGATATGGCGTCTATGGGCGTGGCCTGCCTGAAGCTGGAGGGACGGCTGAAGCGGCCGGAATACGTGGCCGTGGTAACGGGCATCTACCGCCGCCTGCTGGACGAAAGGCGGCTGCCCACGGCGGAGGAGTCCCGGGCGCTGGAGCAAGCCTTCTCCCGCAGCGGCTTTACGGACGGCTATTGGCTGGGCAGGAAGGGCAAGGCCATGTTCGGCACCCGGCCGGAGAACGTGCCGGAGCCAAAGGCGCTGTTCGCCGCGGCCCGTGAGACCTATGAAAACGGAAAAGAGAACCGGAAAATACCGGTGAACCTCCGTCTGACGGTGCGCCGGGGCGAACCGGTGCGGCTGAGCGGCGCGTGCGCCGTCCCGGGCGGCGTCACCATAGCCTTAGCCACGGGCGATGCGCCGGAGGAAGCCCGGAACCGGGCGGTGACGGCGGAGGAGCTGCGGCAGCGGCTGACCAAGACCGGCGGCACGGTGTTCGCGGCGGATCAGATCGAAATAGAGCTGGACGAGGGGCTGATGGTGTCCGCCAGCGCGGTGAACGCGCTGCGGCGGGAGCTGCTGGACAAGCTGGCGGATCGGCGGATGGACACTCCGAAGCGCCGTGAACTGCCCGCCTCTCCCCTGCCGGAGGCCCCGGCGGGCGCGGCGGAGCTGGACTTTACCGTGTCCATCAGCAGGCCCGATCAGCTGACGGCCGAGCTGCTGGCGGAACGCCCCGCCATCGTGTATATCCCGGCGGAGCTGCTGGATAAGATGGACCTGATGCCCTATATCGGGCAGGCGGAGTTCTGCGCGGTGCTGCCCCGGATATTCCGCACGGCGGACGAACCGGTGTTCCGGGATATTCTGCAGCGGCACCCGGAGGTCGCCTCCGCGGCCATCGGCAACCTGGGCCATCTGGCCATCGTGAAGGGACTGGGCAAAACGCTCCGCGGCGACTTCGGCCTGAACGTGTACAACAGCCGGGCGGTGCGCTTCTGGCAGGAGCAGGGGCTGTCGTCCGTGACGGCCAGCTTTGAGCTGCGGTGGCAGCAGGTGCGGGACCTGGGAAAATATGCGGACTGCGAGGCCCTTGTCTACGGCCGTCTGCCGCTGATGATCACCGAAAACTGCGTGACGAAGAACAGCGTGGGCTGCGCCCATGGGGCGGGCAGCGTGCTGACCGACCGGCGGGGCGAGCAGTTCCCGGTGCTGTGCGCCTACGGGTGCCGGTGCGAGATCGAGAACGGAAAGACGCTGGTGCTGGCGGACAAGCCGGAGGTGTTCCGGTGCGGCCTGCGGTACGGACGCCTGCGGTTTACCACAGAGACGGCGGCGGAGTGCGCGGCGCTTCTCCGCGCCCACAGGGCCGGGACCGTCACCGCCGGTGACAACAGCACACGCGGGCTGTTCTACCGGGGCGTAGAGTAAAACAAATGGTATAACACTCGTTATAATTTACAAACCGTATTCAATTTCAGGAGAAAAAGGTGTTACTATGGAGCTGAAGATCAAAGCCCTGTCCCCCAAGATCGGGACGGAGATACCCCTCCCCCGCTTTGCCACCGCCGGCGCGGCCTGCATGGACCTGTGTGCCTGCATCGACGAGGCGGTGACGCTGGCAGCCGGGGAACGGCGGCTGGTGCCCACCGGCATCGCCATCGCCCTGCCGTCGGCGGACTACGCGGCGCTGGTGTTCGCCCGCAGCGGGCTGGGCATCAAGAAGGGCGTGTGCCTTTCCAACGGCGTGGGCGTCATCGACAGCGACTACCGGGGCGAGATCGGCGTGGGGCTGGTAAACCTGGGAAGCGAACCGTACACGGTGCAGCCCGGGGATCGGATCGCCCAGCTGATGGTGGTGCCGGTGGTGCAGCCCACGGTGACGGTGGCGGAGGACCTGGACGAGACGGACCGGGGCGCCGGCGGCTTCGGCTCCACAGGCAGGTGACGTATATGGCAAAGATCGTGCTGGCCTCCGGGTCCCCCCGGCGGCAGGAGCTTTTGCGTCGGATGGGCATCACCGACTTTACCGTCCGGGTGCCGGAGGTGGAGGAATACTTCCCCGCCGGGCTGACGCCGGAGGAGACGGTGTGCTACATCTCCCGGGAGAAATCCCAGGCGGTGGCGTCCGACGCGGACGAGATCGTCATCACGGCGGATACGATGGTGTTTCTGGACGACAAGAAGCTGGGCAAGCCCGCCGACGAGGCGGAGGCCCTGCAAATGCTGACGGCCCTGCAGGGTCGGCGCCACACCGTCTGTACCGGTGTGACGGTGCGGCAGGGGGAGAAAGCCCTGACCCGCGCCCAGCACACGGACGTGTATTTCCGTCCGGCCACACAGCGGGAGCTGAAGGCCTACATCGCCGGGGGCGAGCCCATGGACAAGGCCGGGGCCTACGGCGTACAGGGACAGGGCGCGCTGCTGGTAGAGCGCATCGACGGCGACTTTTTCAACGTGATGGGGCTGCCGGTGGTGCTGCTGGCGGAGATGCTGGGCGAATTCGGGATACAGCTGCTGGGATAATGCCCCTTTCGCTCCCTCTGAGAGGGTGCGCTGCCGCCTCCCCTGCCGGGGGAGACTTCAGAGAGGAACAAACGACACATGAAGCGATTTTTTACGAAAACGGGAATATGGCTGCTGGCCGCGGCGGCCACCATCGCGGTGGTGCTGTGCGTGGTGTCGGCCCTGAGCTCCGGAACGGGGCTGCTGCACAACGCCCTGGGCGTGATCGCCTCGCCCTTCCGGGCGGCGGGTTCCGCCGTGGCGGGCTGGGTCGGCGGCATTAGCCAGCGGTTTGAGGACGTGGAGACCCTGCAGCAGGAGAACGACGAGCTGCGGCAGCAGATCGCGGAGCTGGAGGAGCAGCTGCGGCAGATGGAGCCAGCGGCGACCGAGAATAAAGAGCTGCGCCAGCTGCTGGGCCTGCGGCAGCAGCGCAGCGACCTGGTGTTCGAGGCGGCCCGCGTCACCCAGCGCGACGTGTCCAACTGGGCCAGCACGCTGGTGCTGGACCGGGGCAGTCAGCACGGCGTGGCCATAGGCGACTGCGCGGTGGACAGCGCCGGGAACCTGGTGGGTGTGGTCACAGACGTGGGCCTGAACTGGTGCCGGCTGTCCACGGTGTTGGACACGGACTCCCAGTTCGGCGCGCGGGTATTCCGCACCGGCGAGACGGCGGTGGCCGGCGGCGACCTGGCCCTGATGGCCGAAGGCCGGCTGCGGCTGCAATACCTCAGCGACAGCGCGAACCTGATCAAGGGCGATGTGATCGTCACGTCCGGACTGGGCGGCTACTATCCCGCCGGGCTGGTCATCGGTACGGTGGAGTCCGTGCAGACGGATGACGGCGGGCTGGCGCGGTACGCGGTGCTCTCGCCCAAGTGTGAGGTGGCGGCGATACAGGAGATGTTTATTATCACGGATTTTGACGTGATCCAATGACGGAGGACGGCTATGACACGGCGGGCGATACTGCTGAAGTGGATATTGTACTGTCTGTGCGCGCTGGCGCTGGCACTGCTGCAGGGGCTGGTGCTGGTATACGTGCGGGTATGGGGCGTGCACCCGTTCCTGCTGCCGGCCATCGCGGTGATACCGGCCACGCTGGAGCGCAACGAGCAGGCGCTGCTGTACGCGGTATTTTTCGGGCTGGTGTGCGACCTTCTCTCGCCGGTGGCGGGCCTGCCGTGCTTTTACGCGCTGGCGTTCCTGCTTGGCGCGGCGGCAGCGTGGCTGCTGAGCGGGCAGGTCATCATGGCGGGCGTGGTGTGCTCGCTGGTGGTGACAGGCGTATGTATGCTGCTCTGCGGACTGCTGCACATGGCGGTGCTGGCGGGACACAGCGGCGCGGGGCTGACCGCGGCGGGCCTGCTGCTGGGCAGGGAGCTTTTGGTATCGCTGCCCTTCGCGGCGGCGGCGCACCCGCTGTTCCGGTGGGCACAGCGGCGGACACTGAGCGAATGACCATAGGAGAACCAAGCTATGATGAAAAATCCTCACCCCTCCCGGCGGCGGGTATATGTGCTGCTGGGGTTTTTCTGTGCGTTTCTGGTGCTGTTTTTTGCGGTGCTGTATGACGCACAGGTGGTACACGGCAGCGAAAATCGGGCCAGATCCATCACCAGCAACACCGCCAGCGAAACGGTGACCGCCTCCCGGGGCATCATCACCGACCGGAATGGCAAGGTGCTGGTGAGCAACCGGCTGGCCTATACGCTGGTGGTAGACAAGAGCAGCTTCGGCAAGGACGAGGCCGCGCTGAACGACGCCATCTGGCAGCTGATACAGCTGTGTCAGGAGCAGGGCGTCACATGGAACGACACCCTGCCCATGACCACAGGGTCCTCTCCCCAGCTGACCAGCAAAAGCCTGACCGAGAGCTTCCGGGAGTATCTGGACGGCAACAAGCTGCCCACGGACGGCGGCAGCGCGGAAGTGCTGGCCGCCATGCGGAAGCTCTACAAGGTCGACGACAGCTATACCGACGCGCAGGCGCGTCTGATCGTGGGTGTGCGGTATGAGCTGGACGGGCGCAGCAGCTACACCTTTGCCGAGGATGTATCCACGGAGCTGCTGGGCCGCATCACCGACGGAAAGTACCGGGGCGTGACCATCAAGACAGCGGCGGCGCGGGTGTACAACACCAAGCTGGCGGCGCACATTCTGGGCACCGTGGGCGCCATATGGCAGGAGGAGTGGCGCAGCGACGAGAGCACCGGCTATGTGGGCTACGCCGACAAGGGCTACAATATGAATGACCTGGTGGGCAAGGACGGCGTGGAGAAGGCCTTTGAGGAATATCTCCACGGCAATGACGGCAAGCGGCTCATCACCACCGACGAGAACGGCAAGATCACCGGCGAGCTGTACACCCGGGAGCCCCAGCCCGGCGGCACCGTGGCGCTGACCATCGACATCGACCTGCAGCAGGTGGTGGAGGACACGCTGGCCAGTACCATTCAGGGCATGATCGACAAGGACAGCAACGAGCGCGGCGGCGCGGCGGCGGTCATTCAGGTGGGCACCGGCGAGGTACTGGCCATGGCCAGCTACCCCACCTACGATCTGGAAACGTTCAACCAGGACTATGAGGAGCTGGTGAAGGACGAACGCCTGCCCATGTTTAACCGGGCCACCCAGGGCGTGTACGCCCCCGGCTCCACCTTCAAGCTGTGCACGTCCGTGGCGGCGCTGGAGGAGGGCATCATCACCCCCAGCACGATCATTGAGGACAAGGGTATCTACACCTACTATGTGGACCCGCAGCCCATGTGCTGGATCTGGCGGCAGGCCCACACCACCCACGGGCGCATCAACGTCAGTCAGGCCATCGTGGACTCCTGCAACTACTTCTACTACGAGGTAGGCCGGCTGACAGGCATCAAGAAGCTGGACGAGTACGCCACAGCCTTCGGCCTGGGGCAGTCCACGGGCATTGAGATCGGTGACGTCAGCGGCGTGCTGGCCTCCCCGGAGTGGGCGGAGGCCCACGACCGGGAGTGGACCGACGGCCAGACCATTACAGCGGCCATCGGCCAGTCCTACAACCTGTTCACCCCCCTGCAGCTGGCCAACTATGTGGCTACGCTGGTATCCGGCGGCGAGCACTATGAGGCACATCTTCTGAAAAACGTAAAATCTTATGATAATTCACGAGTTATCGGCGTATATGGCAAGGGGCCGCTGAACGACCTGAACATCTCGGACAGCACCATGGCGGCGGTGACCAAGGGTATGCACGATCTGACCTACGACTCCCTGCGGAGCGCCTTTTCCCGCTGTGTGGTGGAGGCCGGCGCCAAGACCGGCTCGGCCCAGGTGGGTACGGATATCGCCAACGGCACCTTTGTGGCCTACGCCCCCTATGACGATCCGGAGATCGCCATCGCCATCGTGGTGGAGAAGGGCGGCAGCGGCAGTCTGCTGGCCAATGCGGCCGTGGACATCATCAACGCCTGGTTCACCCGGGATGGCACCGGCGCCACCGCCGCCGGCGAGGACGCGCTGATGCGGTAAATCTGTTATAGAGACAAGAGGCACACATGGGACCCTATTTCAATTCAAGAGACAAACATTATAAAGACCCCTTCGGCGCCGTCCCCTGCGGCGCCGAAGTGCGCTTTGCGCTGGCGGACGACACCTACTACGGCTGCGAGCTGCTGGTGCTCCGGGAGTTCGCAGGCACGGAGGACACGTGCGCCCTGCCGCCGGCGGAGGGCGGCTTCGCCGGCACATACACCGCGCCGGCTGGCGGTGAGCTGTGCTGGTACTGCTTCCGCCTGACGGACGTGGACGGGCGCTGCGTGTGGCACGGCAAAAATGGCGTGCAGGACGCGCCGGAGAAGGCGGCACGCTGGCAGCTGACGGTATACGAGCCCTCCCCCGCCCCGGACTGGTTCGGGCGCGGCGTGACGTACCAGATCTTCCCGGATCGGTTCCGCCGTGTATCCATGCCGGACGTGAGCCATATGCCCGGGCACCGGTGGCTGCACCGCGGCTGGAACGAGCAGCCGGTGTTCCTTCCGGACGAGCACGGGCAGATCACCAACCGCGACTTCTTTGGCGGCTCGCTGCAGGGCATCACGGAGAAGCTGGACTATCTGGCGGGCCTGGGTGTGACGACACTGTATCTGAACCCCATTTTTGAGGCCGCCAGCAACCACCGCTACGACACCGGCGACTATCGGGCCATCGACCCGCTGCTGGGCACAGAGGCTGACTTCCGCGCCCTGTGCACCGCCGCCCATCAGCGTGGGATGCGTGTGATACTGGACGGCGTGTTCAACCATACCGGCAGCAACAGCCGGTACTTCAACGCCGAGGGCTACTATCCGGAGCCGGGGGCGGCCCAGAGCCAGAATTCAGAGTATTACAACTGGTACAGCTTCCACCCGTGGCCGTCGGACTACGACGCCTGGTGGGGCGTGAAGACCCTGCCCGCCGTCAATGAGGCGCAGCCGGCTTACCGTGACTTCATCTTCGGCGATCAGGACAGCGTGGTCCGGCATTGGCTGCGCTGCGGCGCGGACGGCTGGCGGCTGGATGTGGCCGACGAGCTGCCCGGCGACTTTATCGAGGGCATCCGCTCGGCCATCGACGCGGAAAAGCCCGGGGCTTACCTGTTGGGTGAGGTCTGGGAGGACGGCAGCAACAAGATCGCCTACTCCCAACGGCGCAGATACCTGCTGGGCCGCCAGGTCCACGGCCTGATGAACTACCCCTTCCGCACGGCCCTGCTGAACTGGCTGGCCGGCGGCGACGCCGCGGTCTTCCGCGGCAGCATGGAGACAATTCGTGAGAACTACCCGCCCTTCGCCTTCTATGGCGCCATGAACTTCCTGGGCACCCACGACACAGCGCGTATTCTGACGCTGCTGGGCGCGGAGGGCACACCGAAAACCAAGGCGGAGCGTGCGGCGTACCGTCTCTCCCCCACTGAGCTGGCCCGGGGCCTGGCAAAGCTCCGTCTGGCGGGAATGCTGCTCTACAGCTTCCCCGGCTCTCCCACCCTCTTCTACGGCGATGAGGCCGGCGTGCAGGGCTTCGAGGATCCGCTGAACCGGGGCGCCTTCCCCTGGGGCAGCGAGGACGCGGCGCTGACGGACTTCTTCCGCACTCTGGGACAGCTGCGGCGAACGCGGGAGAGCCTGCGCTCGGGCGCCCTGCGCTATCTGCTGGCCCGAGGCGGCGCTCTGGCCATCGAGCGTGAGCGCGGAGGCGAGCGCACGGTAACGGCGCTGAACGCCGGGGACGCGCCGGCAGACCTGACGCTGGCCTGGGACGCGCCCACCGCGCAGGACGCGATGACCGGACAGCGATTTCTGGTCATCGACGGAAAAGCACACCTGACATTGCCGCCGCTGAACGGTGTGATACTGGTATAAGGAACGGGGCGGCTGTTTCACGTGAAACAGCCGCCCTGCTTTTGTCCCTTTATGTTTCACGTGAAACAAAAGGGCGAAAATTTGCATTTTCCCTCTTGAAACCCTCCATGCAGGTGGTATATACTATCATAATGAACTCAGACAGAAAGAGGAATTTGCTGTGGCGAAAATCATTGCGATCGTAAATCAGAAGGGCGGCGTGGGCAAGACCACCACCTGCGTAACTGTCTCTTATACACATCTGACGCTGCCGACGACTTA
>ERZ1027032.764-NODE-764-length-11330-cov-8.290909_pt1 | contig 11330 bp, 7 predicted proteins | sample MGYA00519445_ERZ1027032 | MGnify/ENA primary metagenome ERZ1027032 (study PRJEB26926, sample SAMN06164888) | human gut metagenome | biome: ENVO:00009003; feature: ENVO:2100002; material: ENVO:00002003 | host: Homo sapiens | place: USA | collected 2012 ... | reverse complement strand
ATCTACACCTATTAAGTCGTCGGCAGCGTCAGATGTGTATAAGAGACAGCAGTTGGGGCGTTGCCCCAAGCCCCATAAGGGGCGCCGCCCCTTAACCCCGCAAGGGGCATTGCCCCTTGACCCTTTTTTCGGCGCCATGCGGGTGCTGTTATTCCAACAGCTCCGCCCCCGTCACCACGTCGTCCATCACCGCGATAACCAGCGGCGTTCCGCGATCCTGCTTGCCTTGCAGGCGCACGTTGTCCCTTTCCACCAGCGTCGCGGGGGATTTCGCCTGCTGCACGCGAATCAGGTGATCGTCCTTCTCCAACCGCACCACGCCCGCAAGCTGTTTGCCGTTGCTGCCATTCTTGTTGAAATAGAACGACTTCACGCCTTTGCCGTTGCGGTTCTGCTTCTCGAAATCAACGGAGAGCAGGCGTTTGGCGTAGCCGCGGTCGGTCAGCAGCACGATTTGGTCGCTGTCTTGCAGCTGCCCGCACCAGATGACCTCATCGCCGTCCTCCACCTGCATACAGCGCACCCCGGCGGCGACGCGCCCCTGCACCGGCACGCTGTCGAGCGAGAAGCGGATGCACAGACCGCTGCGGGTGAACAACAGCAGGTCGTCGCGACTGGCGGCGGGGAGAATTGTCAGCAGACGATCGCCGTCCTTCACATTCACGGCGGCGAATTTTTTGCTGCGCACGTCGTAATCCGCGGCGGCGGTGCGTTTTACCATGCCCTGCCGGGTGATGAAGAGAATGTCCGGCAGATGCCCGATGTCCGCCATGCGGATGCACGTCATCCACAGCGCTTTCTCGTCGTCCTCCAGCCCAGCCAGCACGCCTGAAAGCAGCTGCCCGCGATCCTTGGGCTTGACTTCGTTCAGCGACGCAACGGGCAGGGGATAGCAGTTGCCGTGGTCGGTGAAGATGAGCAGCGTCTCGTCTGTTTTGGCCATGAACAGGAAGTCGGCGAACTCCTTGTCGTCCTCCGTGCGGGTCGGGAGCGGCGTTTTCTTGTAGAGCGCGGGATTCATGCGCTTCAATTGCCCCGCGCCCGTGAACGCCACGATGACTTCTTCCGGCGCGGCGGCTTCTTCCTCGACTTCCAGCGGGGATTCGTCCGCTTTTTCGATGGTCGTGCGGCGCTCGTCGGCGAATTCCTCGGCAATCTCCTGCAATTCCTTGCGGATGACCGCCAGCAGCTTTTTCTCGCTGTGCAGGATGCCCTCCAAGCGGTCGATGAGTTTCAGAATGTCCTCGTACTCCTTGCGCAGGGCGATGATTTCCAGATTCGTCAGCCGCTGCAGGCGCATGTCCAAGATTGCCTGTGCCTGTGCGTCAGAAAGCTCGAAGCGCTCCATCAGGCGGGCTTTCGCTTCCTTCGGGTTCTTCGAGGAGCGAATCAGCGCGATGACCTCATCGAGGTTGTCCACCGCAATCATCAGCCCCTGCAAAATGTGCGCGCGGGCTTTCGCCTGCTTCAGGTCGTACTCCGTGCGGCGGGTGATGACGTTCTTCTGATGGCGGATGAAGTGCCCCAGCATCGTTTTCAGCCCCATCTGCACGGGCTTGCCCTCGGCGATGGCGACCATGTTCACGCCGAAGGTGACCTGCAAGTCCGAATACTTGTAGAGCACTTTCAGCACCTTGTCCGGGTCGGCGTCCTTCTTCAGCTCGATGACGGCGCGCATTCCCTCGCGGTCGGATTCGTCGCGGATGTCGTAGATGTTTTGCAGCTGCCCCTTCTTTTCTTCCGACAGCTTCAAAATCTTCTCCAGCATCGCGGCTTTGTTGACCATGTAGGGGATTTCCGTGATGACAAGCAGCTTGCGCCCGTTCACACCGTCCTCCACATGCACGCGCGCGCGCAGGGACAGCTTCGAGCGTCCGGTCTCATAGCCTCTGCGGATTTCCTCGTTTTTCACCAGCACGCCGCCGGTGGGGAAGTCCGGGCCGGGGATGATTTTCATCAGCTCATCCAGCGGAATGTCCGGATTCTCCATCACAGCAATCGCCGCGCGGATGCTTTCGCCCAGATTGTGCGGGGGGATGTTCGTTGCAAGCCCTACCGCGATGCCGCTTGCGCCGTTGACGAGCAGATTCGGAAAGCGCGCGGGCAGCATGTCCGGCTCTTTGAGCGTGTCGTCGAAATTCAGGCGGAACGGCACAGTGTCCTTCTCAATGTCACGCAGCATTTCCAGCGCGAGGGGCGTCATGCGCGCCTCGGTGTAACGCATGGCGGCAGCGCTGTCGCCGTCAATGGAGCCGAAATTGCCGTGCCCATCGACCATCGGCCCGCGCATGGAGAAGTCCTGCGCCATGCGCACGAGCGCGTCGTACACGGAGGAATCGCCGTGCGGGTGATATTTGCCCAAGCAGTCGCCGACGATGCGGGCGCACTTGCGGTGCGGCTTGTCGGGCGTCGTGCCCAGTTCCATCATGGTATAGAGAATGCGGCGCTGCACGGGCTTTAAGCCATCCTCGACGCGCGGCAGGGCGCGTTCCAGAATGACATGCTCCGCGTAGGGAATCATGGACTGGTGCATCACGTCCTCGACGGTCGTTTGCAGGATGCGCGACGGGTCGTCCTTGGGAATCGGGCGGTTATCGCTTGTTTTCTTTGCCATAACTTACTTTCCTTCCCCTCGCTGACCTTCCGGCAGCTCGAAATTATCCGGCTTGTTGAAGTCGGCGTTCTCGATGATGTAGTCGCGGCGCGGCTCGACCTTGTCGCCCATCAGGATGGTAATGCGGCGGTCAGCCAGCGCTGCGTCCTCAATCGTCACCTGCATCAGTTTGCGCTGGGAAGGATCCATCGTCGTCGCCCAGAGTTGTTCGGGGTTCATTTCGCCCAAGCCTTTGTAGCGCTGGAGCGTGTAGCCTTTGCCCGCTTCCTTGATGCACTTCGCCAGCTCCTTGTCGTCGTAGGCATAGAGGACTTTGCTGCCCTTTTCCACCTTGTACAGCGGCGGCATTCCGATATAAACGTGACCGCCGGTGACAAGCTCTTTCATGTAACGGAAGAAGAAGGTGAGCAGAATGGCGCGGATGTGCGCGCCGTCCTGATCGGCATCGGAGAGGATGATGACTTTGTTGTATTTGAGGTTGGCAAGGTTGAAATTCTCGTCGATGGACGTGCCGAGCGCGGTAATCAGCGAGCGGAACTCCTCATTGCTCAGCACCTGATCCAGCCGCTTCTTTTCGGCATTGAGGGGCTTGCCGCGCAGGGGGAGAATCGCCTGATAGCGGCTGTCGCGCCCCTGCTTGGCGCTGCCGCCAGCGGAATCGCCCTCGACGATGAACAGCTCATTGTCCTCCGCCTTTTTGCCGCGGCAGGCGCTGAGTTTGCCGACCAGCGGCGCGGCGTCAAGCTGATTTGCTTTGCGGGCGTTGTCGCGGGTCTTGCGCGCGGCTTCACGCACCTGCGCGGCGCGAATCGCCTTCTGCACAATCTGCTGGGCAATCTCCTGATTCTTGAGGTTCTCCAGCCAGTCCGTCAGCTGCTGGGTGATGATGCCCTCCACCGCGGGGCGCACTTCGCTGTTGCCCAGACGACCTTTTGTCTGCCCCTCGAACTGCGGATTCTTGACCATCGTCGTCAGCACGCAGCTCAAGCCTTCGCGGAAGTCCTCGCCCGTCAGGTTGCTGTCCTTTTCCTTCAGGAAGCCGTTGCGGCGGGCGTAGTCGTTGAACATCTTCGTGAATGCCGCCTTGAAGCCCGTTTCGTGCGTGCCGCCTTCGCCCGTGGGGATGTTGTTGACATAGGAAAAAAGGCTCTCGGTGTAGCCGTCGGTGTACTGAATGGCGACGCGGCAGATGACGGAATCCTTCTGTCCTTCGAGGTAAATCGGCTGATCGTGCAGGACGGTTTTGCCGTCGTTCAAATACCGCACATAGTCGATGATGCCGCCCTCGTAGTGGAAGGTCGTTTCGCGGCGGGCGGGGTCGCTCACACGCTCGTCGAGAAAGACGATTTTCAAGCCCCGGTTCAGGTATGCCAACTCCTGCAGGCGGCGGAAGACTGTGTCGTAATTGAAGCGCACGTCCTCGAAAATTGCGTCATCGGGCAGGAAACGCACGAGTGTGCCCTTCTTGCGTGTGTTGCCGACTTTTGCCAAGGGTGCGTCCGGCTTGCCCGCGACAACCTTGCCTTTCTTCTCATCGAACTGGCTTGTGAAGCGCATGGCATAATGGCTGAAATCGCGGTAGATGTCCACGGTCAGCCACTTGCTCAGCGCGTTGACGACCGACGCGCCCACGCCGTGCAGACCACCGGAATAGCTGTAATTCTCGTTGTTGAACTTGCCGCCCGCGTGCAGCACGGTGAAAATGACCTCCGCGCCGCTGACGTGCATGGTCGGGTGCTCATCCACGGGCATACCGCGCCCGTTGTCGTACACCGATGCGGAGCCGTCCGTGTGCAGCGTCACGCGCACCTCATCCGCAAAGCCGTTCGACGCCTCGTCAATCGCGTTATCCACAATCTCCCAGAGCAGGTGATGCAGACCGCGCGTCGAGGTGGTGCCGATATACATGCCCGGACGCATCCGAACCGCTTCCAGCCCTTCCAGCACCTGAATATTGCCCGCATCATAGTGATTTGCTTGATTTGCCATGAAAAAACTCCTCTTATAATGAAGGAAGTATATCAAAATCGCAACGGTGACAAAGCACCAATTTTCATTATATCACAATTCCGCCGATTCATCAAGGCGAACAGCAAAATGACGCTCGGGCAGCAAAGCGGCGCGAAAAATTTTCACCCGCTCAACAAAAGCGTAACATTTTATCAAATATCGGAAACATGTTCATGGGAAAACAAAAAAAGATATTGCAAACGGGAAGATAATCGCCAAATTTAACAGGGGAGAATCCGCGAAAACGCCGCAGAATTTACAATTCACAGGGAAAAAGCCTCTTGACAATGAAACAATTTTGTAATAAAATCAGGCTGTACGGAAAGGAGTGATTTCCCCATGATGAATTCCGGTCTGCGGCGGCTTCTGTCCGGCGCGGTGGCGCTGATGCTGCTGGGCTGTTCCTCCGCCTTGGCGGATACGGCGACGGTCACTGCGCGCAAACTCATTCTGCGCGAAAAAGCATCCTCGACCAGCGATGCCCTGCAAACCCTGCCCAAAGGCACGAAGCTGGAGGTTCTCGGCAAAAGCGGCAGCTGGTATAAAGTGACTTACGGGAAATACACCGGCTATGTCTATAAAACGTATGTTAGCGTGACCAAGACGGCCAGCAGTTCCAGTTCTTCCAGCAGCGCGACGCGGCTGGAAAAGGGGAGCACTGGCAGCGACGTCAAGGATTTGCAGACAAAGCTGAAAAAACTCGGCTATTATGATGCTTATGTCGATGGCGATTATGGCGACACGACCGTCGCGGCGGTCAAGGCGTTCCAGAAGAAGTATAACTTGACGGCGGATGGCATTGCAGGCAAAGAGACGCTCAAAAAGCTGGACAGTGTCTACAAGAACGCGGACAGCGACAAGGACGATGATTCGCTCCGCATGGGCGACAGCGGCAGCGCCGTCAAGGACTTGCAGACGAAGCTGAAGAAGCTGGGCTATTACAGCGGCACGGTGGACAGCACGTTTGGTTCGGGCACATACGCGGCGGTTCGTGCGTTCCAGAAGAAGTATAACCTGACGGCAGATGGCGTGGCGGGCAGCGAAACGCTCAAAAAGCTCGACAGCGCGTACAAGAACGCGGACAGCGACAAGGACGATGATTCGCTCCGCATGGGCGACAGCGGCAGCGCCGTCAAGGACTTGCAGACGAAGCTGAAGAAGCTGGGCTATTACGACGGCACGGTGGACAGCACGTTTGGTTCGGGCACATACGCGGCGGTCAAGGCGTTTCAGAAGAAGTATAACCTGACGGCGGATGGCGTGGCGGGCAGCGAAACGCTCAAAAAGCTCGACAGCGCCTACAAGAACGCGGACAGCGACAAGGACGACGACTCGCTCCGCAAAGGCGCAACCGGCAGCGCGGTCAAGGATTTGCAGACGAAGCTGAAAAAGCTCGGCTTCTACAACGCCTATGTCGATGGCAGCTACGGCGATACAACGGTTGCGGCAGTCAAGGCGTTCCAGAAGAAGTATAACCTGACGGCGGATGGCGTAGCGGGCAGCGAAACGCTCAAAAAGCTCGACACCGCCTACAAGAACGCGGACAGCGACAAGGACGACGGCTCGCTCCGCAAAGGCGCAACCGGCAGCGCGGTCAAGAATTTGCAGACGAAGCTGAAAAAGCTCGGCTTCTACAACGCGTCCATTGACGGCGATTATGGCGATACGACGGTTGCTGCGGTCAAGGCGTTCCAGAAGAAGTATAACCTGACGGCGGATGGCGTGGCGGGCAGCGAAACGCTCAAAAAGCTCGACAGCGCGTACAAAAACGCGGACAGCAATACCAGCACCGATGACGATTCGCTCCGCAAGGGCGCAACCGGCGCGGCAGTCAAGACGCTGCAGACCAACCTGAAGAAGCTGGGCTTCTACACGGCGTATGTCGACGGTTCGTTCGGCTCGACGACCGAGAGCGCCGTCAAGACATTCCAGAGGAAGTACGGACTGACGGCAGACGGCGTGGCAGGCAGCGCGACGCTCAAGAAGATTGAATCCGCCGTGGCGAGCGCCAGCAGCGGCAAGATTACCACCGAGCGACTGGACTGGTTCAATGGCGGCAAGAACGTCATCCCGAACGGCGCTGTATTCCAGATTAAGGACGTCAGCACGGGGCTGATTTTCTCCGCGCGCCGGCAGAGCGGCGGCAACCATATGGACGCCGAGCCGCTGACGGCGGAAGATACCGCGATTCTCAAGAAAATCAACGGCGGCACGTTCAGCTGGCGCCGCCGCGCAGTGCTGGTGAAGTACAACGGGCATGTGTATGCCGCGTCGATTTACTCCGAACCCCACGGCACAAACACAATTCTGGACAACAACTTCGATGGGCAGTTCTGCCTGCACTTCTACGGCAGCAAGACCCACGGTACAGACCGCGTGGATGCAGATCACCAGAAGTGCGTGGAACAGGCCATGAAGGCGACTTGGTAAAAATCCCAGCCAAAGGGCAAAGCAATGGGCACTGCTGCAGCGCGGCAGTGCCTTTTTGCGCACATCCGAAATCATCCGCCGATGCCCTATTGACAAATCGCCCAAAATCCATACAATAAAATTGCGGCTGAAATCATTCATTTTTCATTCATTCCGATGGACAGCCGAGGACAAGAGAGAGAGGAAAGTACCATGTTCGGATTTCGACCCGACGGACGGCGCGTGTCGTCCATTGACCCCATCGTCGGCATTACGCCGTACCTGATGCCCATGCGCTGCGACGCGCAGGTTTTCCTGCAGCACCGCGTGGACTATGAGCTGCTGACGCGCTACATTGCGGCGCAGGCGGCGAAGGGCGAGAAAATCACGTTCATGCAGATTATTATCGCCGCGTTTGTCCGCACTGTGTCCCAGCACCCGGAAATCAACCGCTTCATCCTCAATAAGCAGTTCTTCGCGCGGAACATGTGCGCCGTGTCCTTCACGATGCTCAAGAACCCGCAGAACGCCGAAATGGGCGAGACGGCGGTGAAGGTGAAGTACGACCTGACTGACACCATCTACGACGTGCGCGACCGCATGGAAAAGGTCATCAACGCCAACCGCGGCGAGGACAAGAAGAACTTCGCGGATAAGCTGGCGAAAGCGGTACTGGTCGTGCCGGGTCTGGCAACGGGCATCGTCGCGCTGGTTCGCCTGCTTGATCGCTACGGGCTATGCCCCGGCGCACTGCTGGACGAACTGCCCTTCCATACCAGCATGTATATCACCAACAACGCTTCCATCGGCCTGCATCACGTCAACCACCACATCTACAACTTCGGTTCGGTTACGCTGTTCTTCGGCATGGGTACCGTGGAGAAGCTTGCCGTGGTGGAGAAGGGGGAGGCGCGCATGAAGCGCTTCCTGCCCATCGGCATCACGGCGGATGAGCGCGTCTGCTCCGGCGCGCACTACGCGGCGTTCTTCGGCACGATGTCGTATCTGCTCAATCATCCGGAAGAACTGGAGAAGCCGCCGGAATCCGTCCGCTTTGACGAAAAGTGCGAATACCATGTCCCGAAAGTTGGCGAGCAGCCGGCGAAGAAGCAGAAAAAGCAGCAGAAAGCCACGGTTCAGGCGTAAATCAGCAGGAAAAAACGCATGATATGTCGAAATCCTCCGTTGCAGCGAATTCCTTGAAACGGGAGTGCAGAAGAACGGAGGATTTTTTTCATGCAGAATGTAGGTATTGTCGGCTTGGGGCTGATTGGCGGCTCACTCGCGAAAACCATCAAGCTCCACACGCCGTACACGGTTTATGGCACGGACAAGAATGCGGACACGATGCGCCGCGCGTTCCTGATGGAGGCGATTGACGGCGAACTGACGGCGGAGACGCTGCCGCAGTGCGATGTTGTGCTGATCTGCCTGTACCCGCAGGGGATTATTGACTATGTGACTGCCCACGCAGCGGACTTTAAGCCCGACAGCCTTGTGATTGACTGCGGCGGCGTGAAGCAGGTGATTTGCGACGCACTGTTTCCCGTATCACAGCGGTATGCGTGGCACTTCATCGGCGGACACCCGATGGCGGGGCGCGAGTACAGCGGCTTCAAGTACGCCCGCGATGATCTGTTCGACCATGCGTCGATGATTCTGTGCGGTCACGGCGACGACGACCCGGCGGTTTTGCAGCGCGCCCGCGACTTTTTCATGAAACTGGGCTTCCTGCGTGTGCAGTTCACGACGCCGAAGACGCATGACGAGATGATTGCGTATACGTCGCAGCTGGCGCATGTCGTGTCGAGCGCGTATGTGAAGTGCCCGCTGGCGGATAAGCACCGCGGGTTCTCGGCGGGGAGCTTCGCGGATATGACCCGCGTGGCAAGGCTGAATGAGGATATGTGGACGGAGCTGTTCTTTGATAATCGAGAGGCACTGCTGCCGGTGGTGGAGGACTTGGTGCAGCGGGTGACGGAGTATCGGGACGCGCTTCGGGATGAGGATAGGGAAGGAATGAGAAAATTATTGCGTGAGGGACGCGAGACGAAGGAACGCCTGACGGATTAACACGCGGAAGAAGCAAGGCAATGATCTGAATGGTAGAAAAATCGACCTTGGTTGTCCGAAAAAAGTCAACACCACAAAAAACGCGGTACGCCCCCCCAATCCGGGGAAAGCGTACCGCGCTTTTCTTTACACCAGCGTCTTCGTCTGCCACTTGCCGCTGTGCCAGCGAATCAGGAAACAGATGATGCGGAACACCCAGTCAATCTGCATGGCAATCCACACGCCGATGACGCCCATGCCCATCGTCGTCGCGAGGAAAACGCCGAAGCCGATGCGAAAAACCGCCATCGAGAAGACCGCGACCGTCATCGTGTACTTCGCGTCGCCCGCCGCACGGAGCGCGTTCGGCATCGTGAAGGACATCGGCCAGAAAATCACGCAGCCCGCGCCGTGCAGCGCCACAATCTGCCGCGCAAGCACCGTCGCTTCCGGCGAGAGGTTGAACGGCAGGGTAATAATCGGGTTGCAGAGCAGCATCAGGATGTTCAGCGTGCCCATGCAGAGGTAGACAATCTGCATGAGTTTCTTGGTGTAGAATTTCGCCTGATCGTAGGCGTGCGCGCCGCAGCACTGCCCGACGACCGCAATCATCGCCAGCCCGATGGCGTTTCCGGGCAGGCACTGGAATGAACCGAGCGTGTTGCCGACGGTGTTCGCCGCGGTGCTGGCGGTGCCGAAGGTAGCAATCATGCTCAGCAGCAGCAGCTTGCCGAGCTGGAACAGCCCGTTCTCAAAGCCGCTGGGAATGCCGACGCTCAGAATCTTCTTAACCTCGCTCGGATGCCATTCGAAGGGGAACATGCCTGGATACGGAATCCGGCAGTGCGGGTCGCGGAGGGCACGCTGCGTGATGTACGCACCCACGGAACGCGAAATCAGCGTCGCCAGCCCCGCGCCGACCACGCCCCAGCCCAGCAGGTAGATGGTCACGGCGTTGCCGACGAGGTTGACGATGTTCATGATGAAGGAGGAGAACATCGTCGCGCGCGGATTGCCGATGCAGCGCAGGAGCGCGCAGTAGGCATTGTAAATCGCCATGACGGGGTAGGAGAGCGCCGACATGAGGAAGTACGCTTGGCTCGCCGCCATCACCTCATCCTCGACATTGCCGAAGAGGGTCAGCAGCAGCGGTTTGCGGAAAATCAGGCAAATCGCCATAATCGCCAGCGAAACGAGCAAAACGACGTAAAACAGCATCTTCGCGGCAGTTTTCGCGGCATCCGGGCGCTTCTTCCCCAGATACTGGCTGACCAGCACCGCGCCGCCCGTCGCCAAGGCGGAGAACACGCCAATCAGCAGCACGTTGATGCTGTCCACCAGCGAAACGCCGCTCATCGCCGATTCGCCGCAGTAGGACACCATGATGGTATCCATCATGCCAATCAGCACGACGAGAAACTGCTCCGCCAAGAGCGGCAAAAGCAGCTGCTTCAAGTCCTGTTTGGAGAAAATCATCTCGGATTCAGCCGCCGGGAGTTTTTCAGGGGAAGTACGGAAGAAACGCATGGAAACCTCCTGAAAGAAATTCGGAATGCGGAGTAATTCGCGCGCGAACTGCGTCTGAAATCCTCTAACAGAAAACGCCCGACCGACGCATCAATGCGGCGATCAGGCGTTTCAAAGCGGATGGGGAAGCGATTATTCCGCCACAGGATAGACGGAAACCTGCTTCTTGTCGCGGCCCAGACGCTCGAAGCGGACAACGCCGCTCACCAGCGCGAACAGGGTGTCGTCCTTGCCGATGCCCACGTTCTGACCGGGATGAATCTTGGTGCCGCGCTGACGAACGAGAATGTTGCCAGCCTGAGAGAACTGACCGTCGGCACGCTTCGGGCCAAGGCGCTTGGATTCGCTGTCGCGGCCGTTACGGGTAGAACCCATACCTTTCTTATGAGCGAACAGCTGAAGATTCAACTTCATCATGGTAATACCCTCCAATTTATCTATCAAGGTCGTGGCTCAATGAACCTTGCGGGTCGTGAGCCGAAAATACGCGGGGTACTGCTCCGCAATGTCGGAAAAGCCGATGCGAAGCGCCCCAAACAGCAGCTGCGCCTGTTCCATCTGCTTATCGGTGATTCCCGGCGGCAGCAGCACCTCCGCGAAGCCATCTTCACCGCCGTGTTCGATGGGGAAAAGCCCCACCAGGCTGCAAAGCGCTTGGTCGATGGTGATGAGCAGCGTGGAAATGCCCGCGCAGACGATGTCGCTGCCCTCCTCCGCA
>ERZ1027032.762-NODE-762-length-11338-cov-4.126917_pt1 | contig 11338 bp, 6 predicted proteins | sample MGYA00519445_ERZ1027032 | MGnify/ENA primary metagenome ERZ1027032 (study PRJEB26926, sample SAMN06164888) | human gut metagenome | biome: ENVO:00009003; feature: ENVO:2100002; material: ENVO:00002003 | host: Homo sapiens | place: USA | collected 2012 ... | reverse complement strand
CCTATTAAGTCGTCGGCAGCGTCAGATGTGTATAAGAGACAGAGTTGAGGAAGTTGACCGCATCATTGCTTACGCCCACCGACAGGTCGAACACCGCCAGCAGGAACAGAAAAATCACGATACATAGAAACAGTATTTCCATCGTTTTCTCAGTTACTTTGATTTCACACTGCAAAGTAACCGGGAAAATGTTTCATGAATATTTCAAAACCGTGAATCAAATATTAAACCGCAGCGCTCCGGCGCGAGAGCGTGATGCGGAAGCAGAGCCCTCCTGTGCTGGCATTTTCGGCCGTGATTGTGCCTCCGTGGAGCGCTACGGCGTTTTTCACGATCGACAGGCCCAGGCCAGTACCTCCCGCCGCACGGCTGCGTCCCTTGTCGATGCGATAGAACCGCTCGAACAGCCGCGGCAGATGCTCGGCGGCCACACCCGAACCGTCGTCGGCCACGTTCACGACAATCTTCCGCTCATCCTCGCTGATAAGGGCGATTTTGACTGTCGTGCCGCCACTATATGCTATTGCGTTGTCAATCAGATTACTGAATATGGCCTCGAGGAGCGATGGGTTGCCAGACATCTCAAGCGGCCCCTTCACGTCGTTGACGATGGCTATTTCCCTGGAGTCCGCCACGATGCGGCGGTCGTCGGCGACAGCGCGGATAATGGCCGAAAGGTCAGTGCCATCCTTCATAATCGCGGCCGAACCTTCGTCCATGCGGGTGATGAGCGCCACATCTTTCAGCAGTTTCTGAAGCCTGTCGGCGTCAGTCAGGCATCGTTGCAGAAAACGGTCATGCTTCGCGCTGTCCATCTCAGGGTGGGCCAGAAGCGTCTCCACACAGATTTTTATCGACGCCACCGGCGTTTTCAGCTCGTGGTTGATATTGTTGGTCAGCTGTTTCTTGATGCGCTCTTTCTCACGCTGTTCATAGAGGGCGGTTTTGTGCTCGCGCTCGCGCTCGGTGTTGGCCTGCTGCAGGCGTGCATAGAGGCGCACGATGTTGTTTGAAATCGAGCCTAACTCGTCGTTGGGAAATGGCTCCGTGTCTGAAATCTTCGTGCCTTTCTCGACGTCGTCGGCAAACTTCTTCAGACGCGTAACGTGCTGTCCCACACGCCGTGTGGCGAAATATCCCAGCATACACATTGCCAGAGTCACGATGCTCATGATCCACAGGAAGCTGATATCGGGTTTCAGCAGGGCGCTCAGAGAGATGGAGTATGGGACGGCCGTGCGCACGATATATCCGTTGTCGCCCCTCGTGGCCGAGTAGAAATAATAGTTGCCGGTGCTTTCGCTGTGACGGCGCACGGTGTAGCCCGAGCCCCCGGCGACCGCACTTCTGATTTCCTCGCGGTCAAGGTGATTTTTGCCGGGCAGCACGTCGATTGAGTTGTCATAGACCACACGGCCCTCGTCAGAGATTACGCTGACCCTTATGTCGTCAAACGGATGGAAGTCTCTCAGGCTTATCTGTGAGATGTCTTTGCCCTGTTCCAGTTCGGTCAGGATGTAGGTGTTGATGGTCTGGAGCCGGGTGTTCATCTCGCCCGACTTGAACTCGCGCTCGCGGTTATACTGAAATATGATGAAACACCCCACGAGCAGCGCCGAGTAGCCTAACAGCCACAGAAACAATCGGCGGGGATAGGTGAGGCTATTCAATGAATCCATAGCCGTAGCCCGAACGGGTCACTATGTTTTTGCCGTAACGGCCTATTTTCTGTCGTATGCGCGTGATGTTCACGTCGACCACCCTGTCGAGCACCACAACTTCGTCAGGCCATATCTCGCTGAGAAGCTGGGCGCGTGAGAACACCTGGCCTATGTCTGACATCAGCCGCAGCAGTATCTCGAACTCCTTTTTGGGCATCTTCACCTCGTGGCCGTCGACATGACATGTGCGGTTGCGCCGCGACAACACCAGTCCTTTGTATGACACTTCGTCATTGTCGGCCTGTACTGTCGTCGCCGGCGCATAGACTGATGCGCGGCGTAAGACGGTTCTAACCCGCGCAAGCACCTCTCTGAGCGAGTAGGGTTTCGTGATGTAGTCGTCGGCCCCGAGGTCGAGTCCGTCAATCATGTCCTCCTCCGAGTCGCGGGCCGTGCAGAATATGACCGGCACCCGTGCGGTCGCCGGATTCGACTTCATTATGCGTGCAAGTTGCGTCCCCGAGATTTCGCCCATCATGATGTCGAGCAAAACCAGGTCGAATCCCGACAGGTCGAGCGTCAGGGCCTCTTCGGCGCTGTGGGCCGTCTCTACCTCGTAGCCCTCGGCCTCGAGATTGAACCCGAGCGCCTCACACAAGGTCTCCTCGTCGTCTACCACGAGTATGCGTCTGGCTGTTTCCATATTTGTGGCAAATTTACATAGATTGCTCCAATCGCGGCGCACTCGCCCCAAAGTTTAATAAAACTTTAATAACCACAATAGCCAAATTAATAGCCTCGACCACGCCCGTTGACTACAAGTCGCGGACGCGACTGCACGGCCTCGAAACCGCGTACGACAGTGCGCGGACAGGAGACATCCCCCCTCCATCACAGTCGCGGATGCGACTGCACTTCAGCGGGTTGCGTCTAAGTGCGGTCGCTCAGCGACCGATAGGAGGGAGGAGTCGGATGTCCTCGCACGCCTCCGTTTCAGCCTCGGTTTTCCACCTCGGCTTCGCTGCGGTGTACGAGGATAAGAGGCCGTGTAGTCGCTCCGCGACAAATATAATATTCTGATAATCAGCGGATACGCTTTTAGAGGCTTCCACCGTGACCGGGGCGTATGGATGAGCGGCTTCCAGCCGCTGAGGCCCCGGGATGGGCGGCTCCCGGCTGTCTCTTACTTCCCATGCGGACATATCCCCATGCTCGGCGGACGTTTTGAAAAAAGTCCCTACTGATTATCAGACGTTTACGGCGGTTGTGCCTTTTTGCGTCCTTCTTTTGTTGGTCGTGCGGCGCGGTCTCGGAATGACTCGATATTTGTCCGTTTCGCCTTATTGATTGGCTGTTTGGACGGGGTCGGTGCGAAAAATAGTAAAAACTCTTAAGCTAAATTCTTTTATTTTAAGATTTATTATTTACTTTGCAGATTGAAAAATGGTGTCTATTCCCCCCCCCCCGGAAAACACACATACGCCATAAATCGAGTTTATTCACATTAACCATAAATATTAACTAATTTTTTTTCATACTATGAAAAAAACATTAATTACGTTTGGCGCCTGCTCAGCAGTTGTCTGCGGTGCGCTCGCCTTTGCCTCAGCAGTGCATGAGCAAGGCTTTAACCTAAAGTCAGCCGAAAAATATCCGGTCGCAATGGCTGTCCGGCCCACGGCTCCGGCTCCCGCAGCAGCCTCGCTTGCCGCGGCTGCGTCACAGAACTACGGCGTCTCGATCGGTACGGTCGAAGCTCAGCTCTATGAAGGCTCCGGCCTGAACCTTAACGCGTTCGGCGATGCCTATCTGGTCGCCAAGACATCTGACGCAACTTATTTCGGCTTTAATCTCTATTACACGGAATACACTGATGACTCGGGCGAGCCGGCCCGTTTCAATTTCGCCGGTGTCACGGCTCTCAGTTCCACAGAGGAGGCAGTCACTATTCCTGATGCTATCGCTATTGACGGACAGACGTATCCGGTTTGCATCATACAGTGCAATAGCTCTCTTGAAGATGGATTTACGTCCAATATCAAAACTCTGACGATTCCCTCGTCGGTGAACACATTCAACGGCTATACCTACTTCTGGTCTAATCTGGAGTCTATTTATATGCTTGGAGATGTACCTTATATGAATATGAGATTAGGTGGTCCTAAGGTATATGTCTGCGACAAGAGATATTATGGAAATTATATTGGCAGCGAAGGTTTTTCGGAAGTGTCTGTTCAGCCTTACGGTTGGGATTTTGAATATGTCACCGTCAATGTCGAAAAACAGGGTGAGTTTGCCGAAACCTATCTCACGCAGAACAATTATGACTGGACGGCAGCACAATACCTTAAGGTGACGGGCATCATAAACGACATTGACCTCAGGGCAATGAAGAATCTCTCGTGTCTTCTCAAGCTTGATCTCAGCGAGACATCCATTATCTCGCTCCCTGAGCAGTTCATGTATGAAAATCGCCTCATCAACGAGGTGAAACTCCCTTCGTCGCTTAAGATTATAGGTACCAATGCTTTCGCTTATTGCCGCAGCCTCGAGACAATCGATCTCTCCGGAGTCACCGAGATTGGTTCTCATGCATTTGGCGCTTGCTCGGCTCTTAAGAGTGTCGACCTTTCAGGAGTCAAAGTTTTAGCAAGCTCAGTTTTCTCAGAATGTTCATCGCTGACAGATGTCAAACTCTCCGGCGCGAAAACAATCGGCAACCGTGCATTCGAGAATTGCATAGCATTAAAAAACATTGACCTCTCTTCGGTTGAGGATTTCGGGGCTAAGGCATTCTTTAACTGCCAGTCTCTAAAATCAGCTAATCTTGTTTCGGCAGTTGTCCTCGGATTTGTTTATGAATATGGCTCGTACAGTGACGGAGAGACGTTTGAAAATTGCTATTCGTTGCGTGATGTAACTTTTGGGAACGAGCTAATGGCTATTGGAAATCAGGCGTTTGCTAATACCACTATCGAGAGTGTTACATTGCCTGAGGGTCTGACAAATCTAGGTGAAGGTGCGTTTTCACAGTGTGAAAAACTGACATCAGTCGTCTTCCCCAAATCATTGTCTGCCATTGGTGAACGCGCTTTCAACAATTGTACGTCACTGACAAAAATTGAGATGCCCACCGGGCTTACTGTCATTGGCTCCGATGCTTTCAATGGTTGTACTTCATTAGAGGAGGTTTCAATTCCGGCTACAGTCAGAGAAATTGGACGGGATGCATTCAACTATACCTCCATCAAACAGCTGAAATGTTATGCTGCTGCTCCTCCGACAGCAGACGGTACTTTCATCGGTGAAGGAATGGATATGGCCCGAACATATCTCTATGTTCCCCCGTTCTCCAAGGATTTCTATCGCAATACCCAATACTGGAGTGACTTCTATCTCATGCGCTCTATTGACGAACAGGTTGACTATATCGGAGTTGAACGCCCGCTGACTATCAATCTCGAAGAGGAAGATAACTATATTGTAGCTAATAATCCGGAGATTGTTATGTCGACATATATCAGAGGTGATGTTTATGACGGTTTTTCGTCGTCTACAATTGGTCAACTTTCTGCCGTCGGTGAGGGTACACTTTCGGCCGGGCAGTTGAAAGTGGAAGCTGTCATGACAGATCGCGGTGGCCACAATTATCAGTTCTGTCCTACACTGATCAACTACGCCGACAAGATGCGTGCAGATAATGTGACACTCGATCTGTCGTTGGATTATAATCCTCAAGATTTTTCTACCAGTAGCCTTTGGAAATTCATCTCAATTCCGTTTGATGTGAAAGTTTCTGACATTGAGGTGTCGGATAATACCTACTGGGTTATCCGTCGTTATGATTCGACCGCACGCGCAGCAGGTGAAACTGCTCAGACCTGGGTGAACCTGACCAATGACGACACTCTCGAAGCCGGTAAGGGCTACATCATCTCCGCCTCCAATAGCGGAAGTCTTCCCCGCTTTGCATTCAAATCGGGCAACAGCCTGACCAAAAACAATATGTTTCGCTCGACCGACGTGATTGTGCCACTGACCGAATATGCCGCCGAGTTTGCTCACAACCGTTCATGGAACCTTATCGGCAACCCATATCCCTGCTACTTCGACATGCATTATCTTAACGAGGAGTTCACCGCCCCGATTACGATATGGAACGGCAATTCTTATGTCGCTTATTCGCCTGTTGACGATGACCTCGTTCTGGCTCCCTATGAAGCCTTCTTCGTGCAGTGTCCTCTCGATGCCACCGAAATGACATTCAAAGAGGCCGGTCGTCTCCACCACGACCAGGGCAGACCTCTCTATCAGGCTCCTGCTACGGACAATTCGACCGTTTCGGCCGAGGAGCGCAATGTGTTCAACTTTGTTGTCAGCAGCGGTGAACGCTCGGACCGTGCCCGCATTGTGCTGAATCCTGCCGCTGCGACGGATTATGAGGTTGGCCGTGACGCCTCCAAGTTCTTCAGCGACAACACAGACTTCGCCCAGATTTATGTAGCTGCCGACGTCTGCTACAGCATCTCGGAGCGTCCTGTCGCCGACGGTTTCGCCACTCTCGGTGTCCGCTCACGCGGCGAGGAGACCTGCACACTCTCTCTGTCGGGCAGATTCAGCTCTGAATGGCATGTGATTGTCACCGACAATATGACCGGTGTAAGCGTCGACCTGACTCAGTCAGACTATCAGTTCACCACTTCTAAAGAGGATGCAGCCGGCCGCTTCTCGGTTGAATTCCGTCTCGGCAACGGTTCGGGCATTGACTCTGTCATCTCTGACTTCGGCGCCGAATCAGACGTAACTGTCACAGCCATCAACGGTGTGACCGTCTTCACCGGTCGTGCCGCCGATATCAATGTGCCCGCCGCCGGCATCTATGTCATCTCGAATGGCAACGATTCGCGCAAGGCAATTCTTAAATAATCAAAGAAACACACTATTACGATGAATATAAAACGATCATCGAAACATTTCTCGATGACGATGTTCTCGCGCTGCGTTCTGACACTGCTCATTATGGGGGTGTGTCAGATGGCGGCGACGGCTTCCCCTTCGCTGAGGAAATTTCCGGGAACTGCGTCGGTCGGAAATGTCAAGGCTGCGCCCTCTAAAAAGAAGGTGCGGTCACGCGCCAATGCACAGTCAGATAACGGCATCAGCGGTTATATGATGTGCACCAACATTGATGAAGACACCTATAATCAGTACGGCGGTGCTCGTCTGGGCCAGTATCACGCCTGGTTCTGGGCAACGCCGGCTTCAAAATCGTTTGAGGCCGACCGCACCGTTCTGACATATAATACGTCTGAAGGTTATCCCTATTTCTATTTCAGAGTGGAGGAGGGTGGTGCTCCCCTCGAAGCTATCAAGCTTATTCTCGATAAATCGCGAATCAACGATGCCTCGATTGATTGCATCTATTATGACTTCAGTTCTGAAGAGGGCGGTTTCTACTACACTGATACGAACGTAATAACCGATTATGAGAACGGGTTTGTATATTGGAAACCGGAGTCAGCCTATGAATTGGATAACATCTTCTTTTATGTGATGTCCGGTGAGCTGAATATCATCGGCTTCGAGATATACACCCGGGGCAACACTCCGGCAGACTTTTTCTCGTCAGGCTCACCGGTCGATAAAGTCGCTCCCCCGGTTTTCAAACCTTCTGAACGCGGGTTTACCGACCCTATCAGCGTGGAGATAAGCGCCGCCGAGGGCTGCACAATCTATTACACCACCGATGGCTCCGCTCCTCAGGTCGATGATAAATGTAAATACAACGGGCCGGTTGTAATCTCAGCCACCACTACATTCAGGGCCTTTGCCGTCGATGGCGATGGCAACAGGAGCAGCACGGCGGAGGCAAAATACACCTGTACCCGTCACGGCATTGGCGAGGACTACAATCCCGAATCACCCGGCAACCCCGGTGAGGAAGGCGGAACGATTGAAAAGACCTATCATCTGTCTGTAGTGGCCAATCCCACCGGCGCAGGCTCGGTTTATAACACCGGTGATTATGAGGCCGGAGAGAGAGTTTATCTTTACACCTATTCAAGCCGTGGTTTCGTTTTTCAGAACTGGACCATAGACGGAACAGTTGTTTCGACCGAGAGTTATTTCAATTATGTGATGCCGGAATATGACGTGTCCGTTGTCGCCAATTTCGTCTTCGACCCGGCAAGCCCCGGTAACCCCAGTCCCGAGGAGCAGCGTGTGAGTCATCCTGTGGTGGTTCGTGCCAACCCGTCCGGAGCCGCCTCATTGAGCCCTTCGGATCCGTTTACGATGGAGGAAAACACGACCCGCCGGGTGTATGCATACCCGAAAAATGGCTGGAAGTTTGTCGGTTGGACCATTAACGGCGAGCAACTGCAGATAACGAAAAGCTATCTCGACATCACCATGGGCGAGAAGGCTCTCGACGTCGCCGCTTATTTCACGTTCGATCCCGGCTCCCCGTCAAATCCTGCTGCAAACTACTTCAACCCCTCGACAGGTCAGATGATAATTGACGATTTCACGGCCGGTAATCTGCAAGAGGCTGTCCGCGCTCTCGTGGGCGATGACGGCTACTCAACGGTCGGCAGCCTGATTGTCAAGGGCCGGATGGCAAATAACGATTATGGAGTCGTCAATTTGCTGGGAAATGCCTCGATAGTCGACTTCTCGCGAACTGCCGGCGTTTCTGATATTCCCTCATACGCGTTTGAAGGATGCAACGCCTCGAGCGTCCTTTTACCTGCTGATATAACCTCCATAGGCTACAGTGCATTTTATGGATGTGTGAATCTGTCAGCGCTGACAGTCTATGCACAGGTGCCTCCTGATTGCGGTTATGGTGCTTTCAACGGATTCACAAACAAGGCAAACTGCACTCTATATGTTCCGGCTTCCGCCATCGAGCTTTATAGCAATGCCGATGAGTGGAAAGATTTCCTCATTCAGCCGATAACCGAAGATGCCCATGTGCTTCAGGTCAATCTTCCCGCTGATGCTTCTGACGGCCGCTACAAGAACAACACCCTCGAAGTCGTCAATATCAACTCGGGTCTCCGTCAGAAGTATGTCATCACTGACCGCATGATATACACCTTCAACGGACTGCAGAAAGATGAACAGTATAATATCTATATGTTCTCGCAAGCCGGCCTCGAAATCGGCCGCATCGAGAATGTCATGATTCCTGACGGAGACATCGAGGTGACTTTCGATAACCTCAAGGCGCTCCACACTGTTTATGCTAAAGTCCTAGACGGCGAGGGTCGCGATGTGACCAATCAGGTTATCGTCGAATGGTACAAACCGCTCGCCGACGAGACCCTGACATATCTGCGCAAAGCCGTTTCGCTTGGTGAGGTCCCCGAGGGTCAGCAGCTGCTCTGCCGCGTTGGTCTCGACAACAATCTCGGCGTAGTCTATTCGACTCCCGCTGACGTCGTCTTCACCGTCGGCGCCTCTGACAACGTATGCACTGTCAGTCTCGTGCCGCTCCGCTCGATTGAGCTGACCGGAACCGTTGTTGACGGCGACGGTGCTACCCTTTCGGGCGCATCTGTCTCGGCCACCCAGACTCTCGGCGGAAAGTTCACAAAGACTTTCACGGCTAAAACAGACCGCAATGGTCTATGGAAACTGTCTGTCCTCGACGCTTCGCAGACACAGCTGACTTATTCGGCTCCCGAGTGTGTCAATCTTGAGGAAACTCTCGGTGCGTTTGACGCCGGTGTCACCACAATGGATCTCGGCCGCAAAGCGCTCAAATCTATTGTCGGCGCTCGCGTCACATATGGCTTCACCTATCGTGAGGCCGGCTCTGAGGATGTCGGGACTTCCTATTCAGACTATAAGAATGTTCTGATAAGTGTTTATAATGTTACTCAGAAACGTGCCCACAATGAGATTTCACTTCAGTATCCTTTACTGGTCGTGCTCGACGAAAATATCAATACGGGCGACGAACTGAAGCTGACGGCCACTTCCAAGCTCGGAGCTTTCAACCCGATAGAGAAAAGTGTGACTGTCGGTGATGACAACCGCTGCGAGGTTACGTTTGACGTTGTCGGCAAGGGCGGTATCACTGCTTCGTTCGGGATGACAGACAACCGTGCTGTTATAGCAATGCTCTATTCTGCCTCCGGTCAGCTTGTCACAAAGATGGACTATACCGAATCAAAAGCTGTTTTCCCCGGTCTTGACGACGGAGACTACACTCTCGTTTCGATGGGTCAGTCTGACCTGATGAGCTCGATTCTGCGCCTGTCTAATTTTGACGAAATCGGCCTCAGAGCCGAGAAAGACTATGTGAAGAGCTCTGTCAAGGTCGAGAGCGGCCGGCTCACCGAGGTGAACCTCCCGGTGGTTCCCGCATTTGACGAAAGCCTGTTCTATTACACGACCTCGTCGACCGGCTTCACCGCCAATAAGAGCAGCATTATCACCGGTAATTATCTCACACTCCGTTCAGTCATCGACTTCAAGAATGTCTACAAAAACGATATCTCTAATGTCGCTCTCATCGTAGACCTTCCCGAATCATGTGACTTTGTGGAGCAGTCGGTGATTCAGGGCCCGAATCAGCTGCCATATACTCTTGACGGTAAGCGTCTGACCATTCAGCTCGGCGATAATTACAAGAGTCAGACACGCTTCTGCGTCATACCGACAACAGGTGGCCATTTCAATGCAACCGCTTCGGTCGTTTTCAACTACAATGACCGGACAATCACCCAGCCTATTGGTACGGCGGTTTCAGTTATCAAGAATCTTGAGTTCCACGCACCGGGTGTCATTGCCGGATTGACATTTAAGGCATCTGGTGTCTCCAACGGTTATTCAAAGGTAAATATCTACGAAGGTGATGTGCTGATAGGCAGCGGTAAGGCAAATGCCGTCGGTTCATGGATTGTTGACTGTGAATTGCCGAGAGCCAATAACCTGTCGGTTCATCCGATATTCGCGGAGATAACAACTCCCGAGAATAATGTCCTGATTTCAGAAACCAAGACCATCTCATATGACAAAAACGCACTTCAGGTTTCCAAGGTGACAATGTATCACCATAATCCTGAATTTAATGTCACATACAAGTCGGTCTTTGATTTCCTTAATCCGAAGACAGAACCCACACAATGGACGGTCTATTATCCTGACAAAAAATTCACCTATACAATAGAGTTTACGGATAATGACCCTGCAAGAATTTCAAATGTCATACTCTATGTCCATACAGCCGACGGTCATTTTGTCCCTGTAAACGCATATTATGATGGCGGAAAAGGATTCTGGTATGCTGAAATTGACATGGGACATGACTCTAACGGATATTATCCCGTCAATTGTTCCGTAGATTACGATTATAATAGCAGGTCTCTATGCGAGTTCCCCGATCCGACCGACGATGTCGAGGCTGTCAAAGCCGCTTTCCAGTCTATCGCTGATCAGTTCGACAACATCGAAACATATGAAGCCAAAGGGACATCCTTGTCCGATGCCGATAAGGATGGTTTCGATGCGACATATGGTCTCGCCGGTATATCGTATGATGACGATTTCCTCCCCGCCGACTTTGACAACTGGACGGCTGAAGAGCAAGATGCTTTTGTCGACAACTACTTCTTGTCTCTTATACACATCTGACGCTGCCGACGACTTAATAGGTGTAGATCTCG
>ERZ1027032.746-NODE-746-length-11492-cov-3.568855_pt1 | contig 11492 bp, 7 predicted proteins | sample MGYA00519445_ERZ1027032 | MGnify/ENA primary metagenome ERZ1027032 (study PRJEB26926, sample SAMN06164888) | human gut metagenome | biome: ENVO:00009003; feature: ENVO:2100002; material: ENVO:00002003 | host: Homo sapiens | place: USA | collected 2012 ... | reverse complement strand
GCGTACAGAAGGCCCTGCATGATGCCGCTGTACAGCAGATAGCCGTGTTCATCGAGGGTTTTGAACTCCGTCAAATGGCGGTCAATCGCGCCATCGATGTTGCTGCGCTTGCGGTCAAACTCGCCGTGGTGCTTCCAGATGGGGTTATCGAAGCGCATTTCGGTGCCGTCGAGGTAACGGCGAACGGTGCTTTCCATCTGTGCGCCGAAGAAGCCGTATTCACTGGAGAAGCGCGCCGGGATGCGGTCGAACGCCTCAAGTTCATAGACAAACTTGAACTTCGTTTTCGGGTGACGGCCGAAGAACGACCATGCGTGTACGTCTCCCTGTTCGCTCTCGTTGGCGCGGTCGCCGAAGTACGGAGAGGACGGCATATACGGAACGAGCGGGCTGTTGCGGTGCACGGCACGCGGCTGAATATAGTTGAATATTTTCTCGCCGTAGAAGCGCTCCGGCTTGATGGGCGCCGGGAACCAATCGGTGTAGGATTCCGCAATCTCGTTGTTGCCCGTCCAGATGGCCATGCAGGGATAATGTGCAAGGCGCTTTGTCTGGTACTCGGCTTCGCGCTCCGCCTCAAAGAGGAAATCGTTTTTGTGGTCGGGGTAGAACGCGCAGGCGTACATAAAGTCGTGCATCAGCAAAATGCCGTACTCCGAGCAATATTCATAGAAGCAGTCCGGCTCATACGTGCCGCCGCCCCACATGCGGAACATGGTGAAGTGCGCCGCCGCGCCCTCGCGCACGAGGGTTTCGTAGCTTTCCTTCGGGGTGCGCAGATAAAGGGAATCCGTCGGCACCCAGTTGCCGCCCTTGCAGAAGATGCGCACGCCGTTCACCTTAAAGAAGAAGTTGCGGCTGCCGTCTTCGAGCTTAGAGGTATCGAGCTCCAAGGTACGGATGCCGATCTTCTTCGGCTGCATCTCATGCAGGATGCCCTTTGTGACGCAGCAGGCTTTAAAGGTATAGAGGTTCTGCGCACCGTAGCCGTTCGGCCACCAGAGCTTCGCGTTTTTGATTGTGACGCGTTCCTCGGCGAAGTTCACGCCGCCGACGAGCATGAGCGTCTTTTTGCCGGTGTAAACGGTTTTGCCCTCAAATTCGAGCGTATAGGTAAGCTCGCACTCGGCGCTTGAGACCATGTCGGATTTTTCGATTTCGAAGTGGAACTCCACTTCGGCGTCATCGCCGTCGAGCTTTAACGTATCGACGCGGGACGCGATGACCTGCGCACCGCTGAACGCTTCAATCTCGATGGAGCGGCCGATGCCGCAGGTGGGCACGGGCTGGCACCAGTCCCAGCCGTAGGTAAACTGCGGCTTGCGGGTGTAGACACGCTGGTCACAGATGGCGTTTTCACTTGCGCAGTAGAACGAAACGGCGTCGCGCGGATAGTGCAGCTCCATGCCGGAGGTGAGGCGAATGACGAGCTGGTTTTTGCCGACGTGCAAAAAGCGCTTGATGTCTTCGCTGAACGCGCAGAACGCGTTTTCGTGGTGCGCAGCGGGCATGCCGTTTACGATGATATCCGCATTGAAATCGAGCATTTCAATGTTGAGGCGCACGATGTCTTCGTTCAGCATCTCCTCTGTGACGTCAAAATCGCGGACGAGCCACCAGGAAAGATCCTTGATCCACTGGTTTTTCTTTGTGTTTTCCTTCAAAAAAGGTTCTTCTGCGATGCCGTTTTCGATGAGGGCGGTGGTGACGTCGCCCGGCACGGTCATGGGGATAAAGCCGTATTTAGAAGGGAACGCATGATTCGCTTTATCCGTCATCACGTGAAAATGCGGGTTCGGGTCTTTTAAGAACTCTGCCTGTTCTTCTTCGGAAAGGTCTTCAAGCTTTAAGAACGCCGGCAGCGTTGCGCGCACGGGGGCTGCGTCCATTTTACGCAGCACTTCGTTGTAGCGCTCTGCCGTAACGTCCATAAATTCGCCGCGCAGCTTCCACGCGCCGGCAAGAGACAGTTTGCTCATTTTTTACAACTCCTTCGGGGTATTTGCACAGGCGTATATTTGCCTTTCTTTGCATTGTAGCCGATGCAAAGCGAGAATTCAATAGCTTTTTGCAAATTTCATATAGAGAAAAAAACACACATTTTCTTGCAAACATGCACAGTTTTTTCGTGGTTTATTTTTGCATAAGAAACAAAATGGGAGAAGCCCGAAAGCTTCCCCCATCTGTATACATTTTAATCGAGATCAGATCAATCGATTACGCTTCGCCGTGAGCAGCGAGGTACTCTTCCATCTGAGCGCTGAGCTCTGCATAGTCCTCGTTTGCTTCAGCAAGAACGTCCTCGAGGCCGAGGCTGTTCAGCGTTGCAACATAGTTGTCCCAATCGTCGATGGATTCCTGACCGGCGATGACACCCCAGAGGTACTGATCCTTCTCAGCCTCGATGTCAGCGCTGCACTCGGTCCAGGACTCGAAGGAAGCCGGATCCTTCCACTCAACGAGGTGAGCAGCAGCATAGCGGCTGTTTTCGCCGGACTTTTTGAACAGAGCGGTAGTCTCCGGAGTATTGGAGATGTTGCACTCGTCCTTACGGTTCATGAGGTTATCGAACAGCTTGAGGCCGATATTCTTAGAGGTGTTCTCCTCGGAGTCCGGGCCAACGATAGCGACATACTGGCCGTTCTCGTCGTACTTGTAATCGGTGCCTTCGATACCGAAGCGGCGTGCGATGTAGTTATCGGAATCGCACATGTCGTCCCAAGTTGCATACAGTCTTTCCGGATCGGAAGCTGTGTTGGTGATTGCGAAATATGCCCAAGCAGCGCTTGTAGCCGGGTCTTCCTGCGGGTTGCCGTTGGAGCCCTTGACCATGTCGATCGGTACCCACTTAGCATCCGGGTTGGAAGCATAGAAGGACATCATCGGAGCAGAGTCCGGGTTGTTCCATGCGCACCAGCTGTACGTTACGCCGAAGCCGCCGTTTGCCATCTGCTCGTCACGGTCGGTATCCTGCGTGATGTTCGGGGTGATGTAGCCCTTTGCATACAGATCAGCAACGTCGCTAACCCAGTTCTTGGTGCCCTCGTTAGCCGGGCCGTAGGTGACAACGCCGTTGTCATCTACGCAGAAACGGCTGTAATGGGTCTGGTCATAGGACTGGATCCACGGCCAGAAGGAACGGAAGTCGTAACCGTCGCCGCCGAGGCCGTAGGTGTCGTTCTGACCGTTGCCGTCCGGATCGTCCTCCGTGAAAGCACGGAGCACTTCGTTGAGCTCTTCGATCGTGGTCGGAGCCTTAAGATTCAGGTTATCGAGCCAATCCTGGCGGATCCAGAGGTTCTCGCAGGACGGTTCAGCAACGTCGCCCGGGATTCTGTAAATGGAGCCGTCGGCCTCAGATGCATAGAAGAGGGTCTTCGGGTCCATCTTGTTGTAGTAGTCGCGGATAACGGTGTACTTATCCATGTAAGCGGAGACATCGTCCAACAGACCTGCCTTCACCCACTTGTTGTACTCGGTATCCATGGTCCACCACCACATGATGTTCGGCATGTCGTTGGATGCCATCAGCAGGGAGATCTGGGACTGGCCGTCAGCCCAACCCGGGAGAACAACGAGATTGAACTTAACGTTGTACTTTTCCTCAAGCTCCTTCTGAACGCGGCTGTCAGCTGCGGTGAAGCCGGTCATAACTGCAACGGAAACGTCCATCGTTTCGCTCTGGTTCAGAACGTCGATCTTGTCGCCGGTCGCAGCTGCGCTGCTGTCGGTAGAAGCAGTGCTGCTCTCGGTGGAAGCCGTAGAGCTTGCGGAAGAATTGCCGTTGCTGCCGCACGCTGCAAATACGCTTACGCTCAGTGCAAGTGCCAGAACAACGGATGCGATTTTCTTCATGTTCATGACTAAAATCCTTTCTTTGGAAATTTGGAAATGATGATAATATAGTTTTCCGAAGCCATGCTTCGGGACAACCCAAAAGAGTGCGGGCTTAGCCCTTAACGCCGCCGATCATAACACCCTTAACGAAGTACTTCTGCACGAACGGGTACACGATGAGGATCGGCACCGTGGAAACCACGATGGTACCGGCCTTGATCGTCTGTGCGTTGGTATTCGTCTGCGCCATGACGTTGACGCCTGCCTGCTGCATTGCCTGCTGTGTATTCGTCAGCATGTTGCGCAGAACCGCCTGCAGAGCCCACTTATCAACGGAGCGGATATAAAGGACCGTGGAGAAGTAGTCGTTCCAGTAGCCAACCGCTGTGAACAGCGCGATGGTGGCGATGGTCGCCTTGGAAAGCGGCAGGATGATGGAGAAGAAGATGCGCAGGTCGGTTGCACCGTCGATGCGGGCAGATTCTTCAAGGCTTTCCGGAATGGAAAGGAAGAAGCTCTTCATGATGATGCAGTTGTATGCGCTTACGAGACCCGGCAGGATCAGCGCGAGGATATTATCCATAAGGCCGATATTCTGGATGAGCAGGAAGCTCGGAATCATACCGGCGGAGAAAATCATGGTGAAGAGGACAAGCGTCATCAACACTTTGCCGCCGCGCAGTCTGGACTTAGAAAGCGGATAAGCGGTCATAGCGGTGAGCAGCGTGCCCAGTGCCGTACCGGCAATCGTGACGATGATCGTGGTACGGAAGCCCGTGTAGATGTTCGGGTTTTTAAATACGGATTTATAAGTATCCAGGTTAAAGCCCTTCGGCCAGAGGAAGATGCCGCCCTTCATGGATGCTTCAAGGGAGCTGAAGGAAAGCATAATCTCATGCCAGAACGGATACAGCATGACGAGGCAGAGCAGCGTAAAGAACGCGTAGTTGAATACGGTAAAGATCTTTTCGCCTGTGGAGGTTTTGATTTTGTTCTTTTCCATGTTCATAACCTCCTTACCAAATGCCCTCGTTGCCGGTCTTCTTGGCAACAAAGTTGACGATGAGGATCATGACGAGAGCGATGATGGATTTGAACATGCCCGCTGCGGTAGAGAAGGAGTAGTCTGCCTTCTGGATACCGATACGGTACACATACGTATCGATGATATCGGCTACGTCATAAACCAGTGCGGAATACAGCATAAAGATCTGGTCGAAGCCTGCATTTACGATGTTGTTGCAGTTGAGGATCAGCATGATAACAATCGTCGGGGTAATCGCCGGCAGCGTGATGTTGATCATCTGCTTCCACTTGCGTGCACCGTCAATCTCGGCTGCTTCGTAAAGCTGCGGGTCAACACCGGACAGCGCCGCGAAGTAAATAATCGTGCCCCAGCCCATCGTCTTATAGATGTCGGTGATAATCAGCATCGGGACGAAGAGCGCCTTGTCGGTAAGCACCTGCAGGTCCTTGCCCGTGATGCTCTTGAGGAGCGCGGTGACGAGGCCCGTGGACGGATCGAGGAAATTCATGATGAGACCGGCCATAACAACCCAAGAAATGAAGTGCGGCAGATAAAGGAGTGTCTGCGCCACTTTCTTAAACTGCATGTTGCGCATCTCGTTCATCATCAAAGCGAGGATGATCGGAATCGGGAAACCACATACCATCTTCAAAATGGAGATGTAGAGGGTGTTGTAGAAAGTCTGCATGAACGCCGGCTTATTGAAAAGCTTGATGAACTGGTCAAAGCCTACCCATGTGCTGTTCCACATGTTGTAGGGGTTGAAGTCCATAAAAGCAATCACATTGCCGAAGATCGGGATATAGCGGAAGATGAGCATGAAAAGCATGCCGGGAAGAATCAGAAGATACAGCCACTTGTCGCGGACAACATCTTTTTTAAAGCGCTCCCAGCCGCTCAGCTCATACGCCGGCTTTGCCGGTTTAACTGCTGCTGCCATACGGTATAACCTCCTAAAAATATTGTGATGACCGCGCTTTCAATAAGAAAACACAAGGCTGTTTTTGCCCGAGGCAACATCCGAATAACAGGTTTCCCCCGTGACGCTGAAACATACTGAAACTTGTCCCCTTTTCTGTGGAACCGCTGCCATAGAAAAAGAGACACGAACAAAACAAGTTAAACGATTTGCTTTGTATTTGGTGCATCTTACAAAAACACGGTATATCATTTTGTTTGCATTTGTGATTTTATCACCCTCTTTTGTGAATGTCAACAACAAAAATAGCCTATACTCGGTTTTTTACCCAAATTTGTCATTGGTTTTCGGTTTGTACATCTTGCCTAATTTTTTTTGATCTCGATTTCCACTCCATACAAGTTTGTGTAAGCGGTTCCATATTTTTCATGCGTTTTCAAAAAACAACAAATTACTAAATTCGCAGAATTCATGAAACCGCTTTCACAACTCTTGCAGTTATTCAACTGTATTTCACTGGTTTTTTCAAAAATTTCGGAAATTTTGCAGGAATATTTTTTGTTCAGTCATTTCGATAGATTTAGGGCAATTTCATTTTCCTGTGCAAGTTGAAATAACATAAACATACTTTTATCTTTATTGTTAAATCATGTTTATCTTTTAATCAAATAATTTTCGAGTTGTACACCGTAACGGCGTACCAAATTACAATTTTGTAATTTTTTAAAATTGTCTTCAAAAAGGCGAAAAACTTCATTCACATTTGCTTCTTCCCCCTCTGACCCGAAAATACGCAGGATACCGTCTTGTAACTTTCCTAATTCACATTTTGCACGCACATCTCCCGTTTCGGGCGCTTGACGGCAGAGTAAAAACGCAGTACAATTATAGTGAAATGACCTGCACAGCAGGCAAACGGACAAGAAAGGATTGAACCTATTATGGCACTTAAAGTCGGCATTCAGCTTTACTCCGTGCGCGACGAAATGAAAAAAGACCCGATCAACGCGATCCGCCAGGTCGCAGAGATTGGTTATAAGAACCTTGAGTTTGCAAGCTCCAACGCAGATACAGACCCGGGCGTAGGCTTCGGCGTCAGCGTTGAGGACATGCAGAAGCTTTTAAAAGAGACCGGCGCAAACCTCATCAGCGGCCACATCCGCCCCATCAATGAGGAGACCATCGACCCGATGATTGCGTACCACACGCAGGTGGGTACGAAGTACCTCGGCCAGTCCGCAGACTTCTACACCGGCTACGACCAGCTGATGGAGCGCTGCGAGTATTACAACTGGGCGGGCAAAAAGCTCTCCGAGCACGGCATCAAGTTCCTCATCCACAACCACTACCACGAGTTCCAGAAGCTGAACGGCAAGGAAATTCTGTTCCACATCATGGACAATACCGACCCGAACTACGTCAGCTTTGAGCTTGATACGTTCTGGGCAATGCGCGGCGGCATGGATCCGCTCGCTGTTATGGACCGCCTCGGCGACCGCCTGAAGCTCATTCACCAGAAGGATTTCTCCAAGACCTCCGATTCCCCGATCAACCTGTGGACCGTCAACGACCCGAACGTGCTCGTCACGTGGGACAGCTTCGGCAAGGGTTCCGACCACAAGGATTTCTGCGAAATCGGCACCGGCATCATGGACATCCAGTCCATCATCAACAAGGGCAACGAGCTTGGCGCAGAGTACATTGTGCTTGAGCAGGATCACACCCAGCTGACCCAGATGGAAAGCGTCCGCATCAGCATGGACAGCTTCCACAAGTTCTCCGGTCTGGATTGGTAAACCTTTTCTGAACTTAAAAGGGTATCTCGGCGAAAACCGAGATACCCTTTTTTATTTGCCTGTACCGTACATTTCGTCCATTTCATTTTCCTTTGCAATGCGCAGCAGGCGGTTGTATTTTGCGGTGCGGTCGCTGCGGCACGGCGCGCCGGATTTGATGAACCCTGCGTTTACGGCAACGGCAATATCCGCGATGCTTGTGTCCTCCGTTTCGCCCGAGCGGTGCGACATGACGATCTTCATACCGTTCTCCTTTGCAAGCTCCACGGCGGCGAGCGTTTCCGTCAGTGTACCGATCTGGTTCGGCTTTACAAGCAGTGCGTTTGCGGCCTTGCGCCCGATGCCCTCGCGAATTCGTGTCGAATTCGTAACGAACAGGTCATCGCCGACAAGCATGATCTTTTTGCCGAGCTTTTCGGTAACGGTTGTCCACGCGGGCCAATCCTCTTCGCCGAGCGGGTCTTCAATAGAGCAGATGGGGTACTTTTCGCACAGCTTTTCCCAATACGCGATGAGCTGCGCGGAGGTGTATTTTGTGCCGCGCTTCGGTAAAAGATAGCCGTCGTTCGCCGTCCATTCGCTCGCAGCCGCGTCAAGCGCAATTTTCACCTCGTCCGTCGTGTAGCCCGCGCTCGAAACGGCCTCCAAAATGACCTCTATCGCTTCTTCGTCGCTTGCGAGGTTCGGCGCGAAGCCGCCCTCATCGCCCACGGAGACCGCAAGACCGCGCTGCTTCAAAATGCCGCCGAGCGTGTGGTAGATCTCGCTGCCCATGCGCACGGCCTCCGAAAACGATTTTGCGCCCACGGGCACAATCATGAACTCCTGAATATCTACGTTATTCGCCGCGTGCGCGCCGCCGTTTAAAATGTTCATCATCGGCACGGGAAGCTTCTGTGCGTTCGTGCCGCCGAGGTAGCGGAAAAAGGGTTGTTTATAGTGCGCGGCAAGCGCCTTTGCAGCAGCGAGCGACACCGCCAATGTGGCGTTTGCGCCGAGCTTTTCTTTGTTTTTGGTGTTGTCAAGCTCAATGAGCATTCTGTCGACGTTCTGCACCGTCACGCGCTGCATATTTTCGAGCACCGGGGCAACAGTTTCCTCAATGCCCTCCACGGCTTTTTTTACGCCGCGCCCGAGATAGCGCTTGCGGTCATTATCGCGCTTTTCGTGCGCTTCAAATTTGCCCGTCGATGCGCCGGAGGGCGCGTTCGCCGTGCCGACGGAACCGTCGCTCAAGATGACCGTTGCGCCGACGGTCGGCGTGCCGCGGGAATCGAGAATTTCCGTCGCCAGAACCTTTTGTACTTTCATCGTTTTCATCCTTTCTGTTTTGCAATACGCTTTCAGTATGTCCAAAAGCCGTTTTTTCATGCTTTATATCTGGAAAGTTGAAAACCGCTGTGATATACTGTGTTCATCCACGGCACGCTGCACCAAAAAATAATTTCTGCATGATATCAAATAAAACAGCATCGCTTTAAAACCCAAACGGAAAGGAATTTTCACCATGAACAAACTGCTGCACACCCCGCTCACCGTCCATAATGTGAAACTCGCAAACCGCCTTGTCATGCCGCCGATGGCAACCGGCAAAACACCGGACGGTACCGTGCAGGACGACTTGCTCGCATACTACGACGCGCGCTCCAAAGGCGGCTGCATCGGACTCATCGTCACCGAACACGCTTACATTAGCCCCGAGGGCAAGGCGCACGAGGGCCAGCTCTCCGTTTCGCGCGACACCGATATTCCGGGCCTTACAAAGCTTGTGGAGACCATCCATAAAAACAACACCCGCGTCATCGCGCAGATCAACCACGCGGGCAGCGCGGCAATGGAGGAAATCACCGGCTATCCGGCAATCAGTGCGAGCGTCACGGCACAGCCGGAGTATGCACGCAAAAGCGAAAAGCCCGTGCGCGAAATGACCGCGGACGACATGCACACCGTTGCAAAAAAGTTTGCCGAAGCCGCGCTGCGCGTAAAAGAAGCCGGGTTTGACGGCGTAGAAATTCATGCGGCACACGGGTATCTCCTTGACCAGTTCTACTCCCCGCTCGGCAACAAGCGCACGGATGCTTACGGCGGCGACCTCGACGGGCGCATTCACCTGCTTTTGGACGTCATCCACGCGGTGCGCGAAGCCGTGGGCGCGGATTACCTCGTTGCCCTGCGTCTCGGCGCGAGCGACTACACCGAGGGCGGCGCGACCATTGACGACGCGGTGTATGCCTGCAAAAAGTTTGAGAAAGCCGGTGTTGACCTGCTCGATATTTCCGGCGGCTTCAACGGCTTTACGGTGAAAAACAGAAAGGGCCCCGGTTTCTTTGCAGATGCCTCCTCCGCGATTCGCGAAGCCGTGCATGTGCCGGTCATTCTGACGGGCGGCGTGACAAAAGCGAACGAAGCCGAAGCACTGCTTGAGGAAGGCGCCGCCGACCTCATCGGCGTAGGCCGCGCGATTTTCAAGGACGCCGACTGGGCGAAAAAGGAAATGGAGGAATAACCATGAAAGACGTGTGGAAAGTCTACTTTAACGGCAGCTTCGGCGACAAAAGCCCGGACGGCAGCCACCCCGGGCAGGTGCTCAAGCTAAATCAAAAGTTCCGCTTTGCGGAGCGCGATTGGTACGTGCCCGCGGCGTACCTTACCGCAAAAGGACTTGTGCTCGACATTCTCATGCGCGCTGATAAAGCGGCGCTCGAAGATTTCTGTAAAAAATGGGAGCACCTTGAAGATGAAGACGTGCCGAACGATGTGTTTGAACAGGCGGAGCGCGAAAATCCGCTTGTTTTCGAGTTTTCGCCGCAAATCGAATTAAACGGGCAGACGCTCCCGTTTTCGCAGGGCAACGGACTTTCGTACCACCCGATATTCCAAAACGCTGCGGCTTGTGAGCCTGCACTCGACGAACACGGCGAAAGCGATTTTGACACGCCCACCGAGCGCGCGATCATCGACCACTATGGGCTAAACCCTGAAGACGGCTGGGCGATTCACCGCTATTCGTTCCCGTGGAAGACGAAGCGCCGCCCGAAAAGCATTTCGTCGCTCGCGTTGACGCTGACCCCGCAGCCCGTGCGCGTGCCCGGCGCGGAGTTTGAAGTTCAAAAGCCCGGCGACATATTTGCGTTTTCCCATAACGGCATACCGTACACGCTGACGGCTCAGAATTTGGAGCCGCAGACGCTTCCGAAAAACGCTTTTTCCGACGCGCGTTTCGATTTTCCGAATCGATTTACCGCAATGACCTATACGGTCTCGCCTGCCCCGCCGAAAAACCTCATCTCCGTTGAGGACTGCACGCAGAACGATCCGCCTGTTGAGCGCGAAGCGCCCAAAGACTACCCGTTCATGCCCGAAGCGCAAAACGCTGCCGTTATCGTCATCGGTGGCGCAGACGGACCCACGGCGCTGTTTGTCACGGCAAAAAGCGAAGACAAAGCCGTGCTGACCACCTGCTCGGCGCTGCATTTTGCGCCTCCGAAGAAGATCACGTGGCGCATCGTCTTCCATGAAACGCCGTTTGCGCCCGAGACATTTCCTCTTCTGTAAAAACTTGGCGGTAAAATTGTGAGCCTATGACTTCGTTCATGTGGAAAAGCCCCTTCCGTTTCGGCTTTCCGCCTTTCTTTGGCTTTATTATAACCGACCGCTTTTACCCGCACAAACAGGCACTTCTTTGTAACTCTCTAAAACCCTGCGCCACATAAAAAAACACTCCAAAAAGCGGTTAAAACCAACTTTTTGGAGTGTTTATCATTTTATAAGCTATCTTACACGCTTACACGAAATTTAGCGGGTCAACGCGCGTGCCGTTCTGGTAGACCTCAAAGTGGAGGTGGTTGCCCGTGGACTGACCTGTGGAGCTGTCTCTTATACACATCTGACGCTGCCGACGACTTAATAGGTG
>ERZ1027032.743-NODE-743-length-11511-cov-10.844536_pt1 | contig 11511 bp, 11 predicted proteins | sample MGYA00519445_ERZ1027032 | MGnify/ENA primary metagenome ERZ1027032 (study PRJEB26926, sample SAMN06164888) | human gut metagenome | biome: ENVO:00009003; feature: ENVO:2100002; material: ENVO:00002003 | host: Homo sapiens | place: USA | collected 2012 ... | reverse complement strand
CTACTCGGACTTCTGCAATCGCGTGAAAAACGGATGGTTATTCAGTGGACATTAAGTACATAGTCCGTTACCCCGTCTGCACAGGAGAAATCCCGTGCGGGCGGGGTTTTGTCTATGCGTTCTTTTATCCTTTACAGTTCGTTCATGCTTTTTTGTGCGCTTTCTGATATAATACTCATGCTATTGCCAGACAGTCTGCTCCGGCAGATGCGTGCAATCGTATATTCCAAGGGAGGTATGCTCCATGATTGAACTCAGGCATGTCACGAAGCGCTACGGTGCGGTCGAAGCCCTGCATGATGTCTCTTTCCGCGCCCCGGAAGGGCAGATTGTTGGTCTGCTCGGTCAAAACGGCGCGGGCAAGAGCACCACGCTCAATATCCTCACGGGCTATCTGCCGCCGACATCGGGGCAGGTGCTGGTGGACGGCATGGATCTCCTCCAAAACGCACGCGAGTGCAAGCGGCTGATTGGCTATCTGCCGGAAAAACCGCCGCTGTATGACGAAATGACCGTTCGGTCGTATCTGCGCTTCGTGTGCGAGCTAAAGGAAGTACAGAAATCGGCGATTGCGGCGCATGTGGAGGACATTATCCGCACCTGCGGGCTGTCCGAAGTGGCGCACCGCCTGATTGGGCATTTGTCGAAGGGCTACCGACAGCGTGTCGGCGTAGCGCAGTCGCTGTGCGGCAATCCGAAGGTGTTGGTGCTGGATGAACCGACCGTCGGGCTTGACCCGCGTCAGGTGGTGGAGATTCGCGCGCTGATTGCCGACCTCGGCAAAACGCACACGGTCATTTTTTCCTCGCACCTTCTGTCGGAGATTCAGCAGCTCTGCCAGCGGGTACTCATCCTGAACCGCGGGCATTTGGAATACGAAGCAGACATGCAGGAATTAGCCGAAACGGGCGAAACGCTGCGGCTTCGGGCAAGCATTGCCATGCGGGAGAAGCAGCTGATTCCGGCTTTGCGGTCACTGCCGTGCGTGCGGCGGGTGAAGGCGCTGCCGACGCGGACGATTGAGGTCAGCGAGGTGTTGCTGGAATGCGACGCCTCCGCCGTGCCGGATGCGCAGACGCAGCTATTCCGCCTGCTCTGCGGGCTGGATGCCCCGATTCGGATGCTGGTGGAGGAACACGATTCGCTGGAAACGGTCTTCCTCCGCGCGACGGATGAAGGCACGAAAGTTCCTTCGTAATCTTCTTTGTTCTTATCGCAGAAGGGTGCTTCTATCACAGAAGTTTTTCCCGATGCGCAGGGAGTTCGCCTCTGCGGAGGCGACCAAAGGGCAATGAAAACAGACGAAGTCTGCGATCGCCCTTTGGAAACCCTCGGCGCGTTCTCTCCCATGTTACTTGAATTTTATCGGAAGTTGTTTTTTCTTGGAGTAACACGCGGAAGAAGTATGGATATGTCACCAATTGAATCGCGTGAAAGGGTCAAGGGAGGAACTCCCTTGCAGGGTGCAGGGACAGCGTCCCTGCTGGGGTTCAAAGGGGCAACGCCCCTTGTCCCCCGGAAAGGTTGTTTGTTACTATGCGTGCCATCTGGAAACGAGAATTGCAGGCGTATTTCCTCACGCCAACGGGCTATGTGTTCATGGGCGTGTTCCTGCTCCTGTCCTCGGTGATGTTTTATTTGCAGATTATGCAGGCGCGGTCGTCGGACTTACCGACGTTCGTGGGGCAGATGAGTTACCTGTGGATGCTGCTCTCGCCGGTGCTGACGATGCGGCTGCTGGCGGAAGAAAGGCAGCGCCGCACGGATCAGCTGCTGCTCACCAGCCCGGTTTCCCTGTCGGGCATGGTGCTGGGCAAGTATGCCGCGGCGTATACCGTCATGGCGGCAACCGTCGTGCTGACGCTCGGCTTCGTTGCGGTCGTGGCGGTCTATGGGCGTGTGTACCCGGCGGAAATGGCGGTGGCGTACCTTGGCTTCATCTTGCAGGGCGGCGCATTCCTCGCGCTGGACTTGTTCATCTCCGGCTGCGCAAAAAATCAGGTGACGGCGGCGGTTTTTGCGTTCGGCGCGAACTTCGTCCTTTGGATGCTGGACTTGCTGGAAAACGCCGTCAACAGCAGTTTCTTCTCCAGCGTGCTGTCCTTCTTCAGCCTTTATCAGCGGGCTGAACCGTTCCTGATGGGGCAGCTCAGCGCGGCAAGCGTCGTCTACGATGTCACCTTCGCCGCGGCGTTCCTCCTGCTGACGATTCATACGCTGGATGCCCGGCGCTATCGGGGAGAGTGACGAAGAATGCGAAACAAAAAACAATCCGCGCACAGGAAGTTCACCATCAGCCCGCGCCTGCGCTATGGCGCCATATCCACCGCCATTGTCGCGCTGGTCATTGCCGCGCTGATTCTCATCAATCTGGCGACAACGAACCTCGAAACGCGCTACGGCTGGCGCGGCGACTTTTCCTTCAACGCCGTCACAACGCAGAGCGAAACGACAAAGCAGATTCTGCACAACCTAAAGCGCCCGGTGAAAATCTACGCCCTGTTCGAGCGCGGCGAGGAGGATCAGCCCCTGCTGGAGCTGCTCAACCGTTACAGCGCCGCGTCGGATATGGTGACGTGGGAACAAACCCCGCCAAGCCTGAATCCCCTGCTGCTGACCCGCTTTTCCAGCAGCACCACCAACGTCTCCGCGCAGAACCTCATCGTCTACTGCGAGGAAACCGACCGCTACCGTGTGCTGACCGCAACGGATTTTGTAACGCTCTCTGTCGATACCGATTCGGGCAGCTACAACGTCTCCGGCTTGGCGTATGAGCAGCAGATTACCTCCGCCATCGCCTACGTCACGCGCGACACCGTGCCGACGCTGCACATCGCGACGGGGCACGGCGAACTGGGCGAAGACTCCCTGTCCGCCTTTACCACCCTGCTGACGAACAACCACTACGACGTCGCGTTCGAGAAGCTCAGCGACATGACATTCGCATCCGGCGACGTGCTGTGCATTCTTTCGCCCGTCAAGGACTACACCGACGCGGAAATGGACATCATCCGCGCGTATGTGCAGGGCGGCGGCGCAGTGCTGTTCAGCTGCGATTATACCGACCCGATTGAGAATATGCCGAACGTCCTGTCTCTGCTGCGCTCCTACGGCTTCCTGCCGGAAAGCGGGCTGGTGATGGCGTCGCCGGATGAAACCGACACGTTCTACAACAACAACCGTCTGGCGCTGCTGCCAGAAATGCAGGCAACGGACGTGACACTGGAGATGATGCTGAACGGGCGGACGGCGATGCTCATGGTTGCCAGCCGCGGCTTCGACCCTTCGCCGGAATCGGACAATTCCCTGCTAGTGGACGCGGTGCTGACAACATCCGCCAAGAGTTATCTGGTTGATACAACCGCATCGCGCCTGAGCATCACCCAATCCGACAGCGACAAGACCGGACCGTTCGCGCTCGCTCTGCAAGCCAAGCGCTTCACCGACACGGGCGACGTCAGCCGCGCGTTCATCATCGGCAGTTCCGCCCTGCTGACCGAGGAACAGCTCTTCACCATGACCGACGGCGAGGAATTTCTGGTGCGCGCTGTGTCTTTCCTGACCGGGGATGACAGCATTGACACCAGCATCATGGTCAAAACGGCGCTGCGTCCGGGGCTGTCCGTCAATGCGCTATCATTGGGCAGCGTCGTACTGGTCGGGCTGCCGATTCTGGTGCTGCTGGCGGCGGTCATCATCCTGCTTCCACGGAGGAATCTGTAAGCCATGCAAAATGTCCCGAAAAAGAAACATGCCGTGCGCAGGCACAGCCGCATCCTCCTGCTGATTTTCGCCGTGGTGCTGGTCGCGGCGGCGGCGTGTCTGCTGATTTTCGCCCGCACGCCCGCCCCCGCGCCGGAAACGCCCGCGCATGAGGATGAGGAAACCACCCTCTGGGCGGTGGAATCGGCGGATATCACCCGCATCCGCATTGCCGTGCGCAATCAGGACGCATGGTCGGCAGTGCAGACGGAATCCGGCGCACTGGTGCTGGAGGGCGAAAGCGCCTTCACGGTGGATGCGGACGTTGCCGAAACGCTCCTGTCTGGGCTTAAGAGCGTGACCGCAGAGGTACTCAGCGACGATTGGAACGGCACGGACGAGGAGTGGGCAGCCTTCGGGCTGGATGACCCGGAGAGCGTCGTCACCGTGGATTTTGCGGACGGCAGCAGCCACACCCTGCGCATCGGCAGCGCCCCGCAGTACGAAAACAGCTGGCAGTACGCGCAGCTGGACGGCGATACCCGCCTGCTGTCCGTCAGCCGCGGTCTGGCGGAGGAATGCTACGTCACGCGCGGTTCGCTCCACAGCATCGAGCCGCTGACGATTCACGCCGACCGCCTGGATGAAATCACGCTGCTGAACGCGGAGGGCGAAATCACCCAGCAATGGCGCTTGAACGGCGCTATCACGAACGCGGACGCGCAAGACCGCTGGATGCTGACCACCCCGGTGTCCTACCCGGCGGACGGCACTGCCATGAACACCCTTCGCAAATCGGCAGCAAACATCCGCCTGGGCGAGTACATTGCCGACGCGACGGCGGAGAGCATCGCACGCTACGGGCTGGACACGCCCCGCCTCGTCATCCGCCTGCACCAAGCCGCCGGCACAATCGGCACAGTCGGCACGACCGGCTCATACGCTGCGACCGATTACCCGGAAGCCACGATCACCCTCGTCATCGGCGAGCAGGAAAGCGATTTGGTGGATTATGTGCTGTACGATGGCGGCATTTACCGCTGCAGCACACTGCTGCTGCGCGGCGTCATGAACGCAGACTGGCAGGAGACCATTACGCGCTATCCGGTGCTGACGGCACTTGGGAATCTTGCGTCCCTTTCGCGTGAAACGGCGGACGGCGTGGACACATGGGTCATCACACGCACCGAGCAGGTTGCCGAGAACAACGAGCTTGTCACGGACGACGAGGGGAATCAGGTCTACGATATTACGCTGACGAAAAACGGCGAATCCGCGGATTACACTGCCTTTTCCGCTGCCTACAATCAGCTGATGATGGTCACAATGTCCGGCCGCCTCCCCGACGGCTGGACTGCTGCCGATGCCCCCCACACCGTGTGGACATTCACAGATGTTGACGGCACAGTGCACACCGTCGCGCTGACCCGCTACGACGCAATGCACGATGCCGTCGCAATAGACGGCGTGGCGCTGTTCTACCTCATACAAGGCGGATTTTCGCTGGGGATATAACCGCAGGGCACACCCGCAGGCGAAATAAGAAAACTGCATTTGAAAGCAGCAGCCACCTCAGCGCAGCATGGAATCTTCCTTCCCATGCTGCGCCTATTTTTTCTGCCGCGCACCCTTGTCCATCCGTTCCAAGTATGGTACAATGCTCCTGACGACAAGCTGGACGGAGGGGGATGCTGTGCGCGAATGGCGGCAGGGCGTGCGAAAGCTGCTTCTGCTGCTGTATACGGCAGCCCTTCTCATAAGCCTCGGCTGCTTCTTATGGAACGCATCCGCCCCTGTCCGTGTCCATTCCGCTCCGAAGTGCTATCCGTCAAAAGGCGACGAATTCTCGCTTGCCCCTGTGCCGACACTTCCGGCAGATTCTATTCTGAACACCGGCGACGCTGCCGCATTGGACGCCCTGCCGGGTATCGGCCCCGTGCTGTCGGAGCGGATTATCACATACCGGGAGGAATGCGGCACGTTCGTGTACCCGGAAGATTTGCGGAACATCGATGGCATCGGAGCAGCGCTGCAAACGAAAATCATTGACTCGCTGGATGACGAATTGACGAATCCGCCGATAGCGCCAGCAGCAGAAACAGCCACCGTACCGAGAGCGACGCTTCCGCCGGATTCCATTCTGAACACCGGCGACGCTGCCGCATTGGACGCCCTGCCGGGTATCGGTACTGTGCTGTCGGAGCGGATTGTGGCATACCGGGAGGAACACGGCGCGTTCGTGTATCCGGAGGACTTGCGGAACGTCCAGGGCATCGGGGAGAAGCGGCTGCAAGCAATTCTCGATGCGCTGGCGGGCGAAAGTGCAGAGGAAAGCAACTGACGGGTATGGGAACAGTCCACACAAACACCAAACTACATCATCAGGGAGATGACACGCATGTACCGCATCCTATTAGTCGAAGACGACGCTGCTTTGGCTGATGCCATCACGAAAGTGCTGACCGCGTGGGGACACGAGGTGCAGAAAGTCCGCGATTTCCGCCATGTGACGGAGGAGTTCGCCGAGTGGAAGCCGCAAATCGTACTGATGGATCTGATGCTCCCCTTCTTCAACGGTCATCACTGGACGCAGGAGCTGCGCCGCATCACCAGCGTGCCAATTGTCTACCTTTCCAGCGCGTCGGATAACCTCAACATCGTCATGGCGATGAACATGGGCGGCGACGACTTCATTGCCAAACCCGTTGACCCAGCTGTGCTGGCAGCAAAGGTGAATGCCGTCCTGCGCCGCGCGTATGACATGCCGGCTACGGGCAATATCCTCGCCTGCGGGGAGGCCGTGCTGGATTTGGACAGTGCCGCTCTCTCCATCCATGGGCAGAGCATCCCCTTGACACGCAATGAACTGATTATCCTCCGCACACTCATGGAGCAGCGCGGGCGCATCGTCAGCCGCGAAACACTGATGACCCGTCTGTGGCAGATGGACGAGTACGTTGAGGAAAACACACTGACCGTCAATGTCAACCGCCTGCGGAAGAAACTTAGCGCGGCGGGACTGCCGGGCTTCATCGTCACGAAGGTAGGCAGCGGGTATGCCGTGAATCAGGAGGGCAGCGTATGATTCGGCGCTATCTGCGGGAGCATTTGCCGCTGGCGGGGCTGCTGGCGCTGTTCGCAGGCACATTTGCGCTGGTGCTCTCACTGTATCATCTGCCGACCGAACCGGTCGCGTACGCATCGGCGCTGTGCGCAGTGATGGGGCTGATTGCGCTGATTTGGGGCTTTGTGCGTTATCGCCGGGCGCATCAGGCGCGTGCGCATGTGCTGAATGCGCCGCATCTTCTGCTGGATGAACTGCCATCGCCGCGCACACTGTCTGAAGCGGATGATCAGGCGATTATGCAGCGGCTGCTGCACGACATCCGCGCCGCGCAGTCGGACTTGGCAGCCTATCGGCAGGACAGTACAGACTACTTCACCGCGTGGGTACACCAAATCAAAACGCCGCTGTCGGTGATGCGCCTGCAATTGCAGAGCGAGGACACGCCGGAGAACCGCGCCATGCTGGCTGAGCTGTTCCAAATGGAACAGTACGTCACGATGGCGGTAAGCTACGCGCGGTTGGGCAATCCGACGAAAGACCTTGTGCTGACGCGTGTGCCGCTTGACCCGGTCATTCGGCAGGCGATTCGCGACTTTGCGCCCCTGCTCATCCGCAAGAAGCTGCGCCTGCAGTACGAGCCGACCGCCGAAAGCGCCTTGACGGACAGCAAATGGCTGCTGTTCATCCTCCACCAGCTGCTGTCCAACGCCGTCAAGTACACCGACCGCGGCCACGTCAGCATCCGCGTGACCAGCGCCCCAGCGATTATCGTGGCGGACACGGGCATCGGCATTGCGCCGGAGGATGTGCCGCGCGTGTTCGAGAAGGGATACACCGGCTACAACGGGCGCGGCGGGCAGAAATCCACCGGATTGGGGCTGTATCTCGTCCATCAAACCGCCGAAATGCTCCATTGCCGTGTGTCGCTGTCCTCCCGCATTGGGGAGGGCACGAGCGTCACCATTGATTTGCATCAGGAGGAATTGGGGAAGGAGTGAGGTGCTTTCATGCCGCTTTTGCCCGCCCTGCGCGCGTTTTTCACCCGCCTTTTGACTGATGCGGATGATGCTCTGTTCCCGCAGCACGTTTTCTGCCTGACCTGCGGCGCGCTGTCCCTGCCGAACGCGATTTGTCCGGTCTGCCTCGCTGTGCTGGATGATTTGCGCCTGCCGAGTGATGCGCTTGCGCCGAACGCCGCCGCTGTGTGGGGCTACCACGGCATTGCGCGGCAGCTGGTGCTGATGCTCAAATACAGCGGCATCGCCGAATGCGCGCAGGTACTGGCGGACGGCATGGCATCCGCGTGTCCCTTTGCCCTGCCGCCGGACACGGTTGTCACCTCCGTCCCGATGACGAAGAAACACCTTGACGCACGCGGCATTGACCACGGTCGGCTGCTGGCAGAGGCCTTTGCGCAGCGGCGCAACTTGCCCTATCAGCCCCTGCTGATCCGCACGCGCGAAACCGCAACCCAGCAGGGGCTGAATGCCGCCCAGCGCCGGAAGAACCTGCACGGCGCGTTCGCCGCCGCCGCGCGCATTTCGACCCCAGTTCTGCTGATTGACGACGTGTATACTACCGGTTCGACGACCGAAACATGTGCGGGCGCGCTTCGAGCAGCTGGCGCACCGGAGGTGTTTGTGCTGACGGCGCTGGCGGTGGTGCCGGATGAAGATCATTGAAAATACCCCCTTCAGCGTGTTCTCCCTGCGATTGCGAGGAGATGCGTTGGAGGGGGCTTTGCTTTGCATTCCGGCAATTAAGGCACCACCGTGGCTTCTTTCGGGGTACATCAGCTGTTTTGTAAAAAAGGTTGTTGCGTAATCATCTGCCGCTTTTGTCCTCTCCTCCATTTTCCCCCTCTCCCCCTCCCAGTACCGTTTTTTCCGCATATCAGTGCTGAAAAGAACTGCTCGAAAAAAGGAAAAATCCGCTATGATAGAGGTAAAAGCGAGCAGAACTCGCGAAAGAAAGGAGACTGTTTTCAATGAACTATAAACGAGCAAATTCCAAAAGGGAACCAAAAGGATAGAGACATTTCCTCTCTATGGTGGTAGAATGAAGATACCAACACCACTCAACGTCCACCACGAAAGGAGATGTCTCATGAGTACATTGTAAAGCAATCGGAAGAAATTTGCAAGAGCCTGAACCAGCTGCGGTTCAGAAAAATTCTGTCCGATGTATACTTGGAACACATAATGGCAATCATCCATTCGGTTTTCATGCCCGGCTATCATGGGAAAATAGCCAATACGAAGTATTTCAGCGAAAAGCACAGAACTTCCGTCGCCCATTTTCTGAATGACGGGAAGTGGGATAGCCTCGAAGTCGATCGGTCATTCAGAAAGCAGGCTGTTGATACGGTTTACCACGAATCCCGCAAAAGCGGACAGGAGCCTATCCCATACTTTGTGTAAACCTCGAAAGTAGTGTATAATAGAAGCACGAGAATGGAGGTTTTCGTATGGCAAGAAGGAAACGCAGCCCGGAAGAAAATGCCCGCAGGGAAAAGATTCGTGAGCTGCTGCAGCTGGCGAACATCGGCAGCATGGACGACATCCAGAGACTGTTCAAGGAGACGATTGCCGAATTCATGGAAAACGGCCTCGATGCGGAGCTGGACGACGAACTGGGCTACAGCAGGTACGACTACAAAAAACAAGAACACAGACAACAGCCGGAACGGACACAGCAGCAAGACCCTGCGCACCAGCTTCGGCGATGTGGAGGTGTTTGTCCCGCGGGACAGACAGGGGGAGTTTGAGCCGCAGCTCCTGAAGAAGAATCAGACCAGCATCAGTCAGGACATCGAGGAGAAGATCCTGTCCATGTATGCCAAAGGCATGACCACGTCGGATATTGAGACCCATATTCGGGATATCTACGGCGTAGAGGTGTCCGACACGACCGTAAGCCGTATCACCGACAAGATTCTCCCCATCGCAAAAGAATGGCAGCAGCGGCCGCTGGAAAGCATCTACACGGTAGTTTTCATGGATGCCATCCACTACCATGTCCGCAGCGAAGGTCAAATCGTGAAGAAGGCGGTGTATATCGCCATTGGCATTGATCTGGATGGTAGAAAAGACGTTCTGGGCATGTGGGTCGGTGAAAATGAAAGCGCCAAATATTGGGCAACGGTGCTAAACAGCCTGAAAAACCGGGGAATTGAGGACATTTTCATCGCCTGCACGGACAATTTAACCGGCTTTTCCGCTGCCATTGAAGCTGTTTTTCCCAAGACGGAAATTCAGAACTGCATCATCCATCAGCTCCGCAATTCCAGCAAATATGTGTCCTACAAGGACATCAAGGCGCTCATGGCAGACCTGAAGGCAGTCTACGCCGCAGTCGATGAGTCTGCTGCTTTGGACGCTCTGGATGCTTTTGCGGAGAAATGGGACAAGAAATATCCGAAGATTGCTCAGTCCTGGCGGGAGAATTGGGCGAACCTGAGCACCTACTTCAAGTACCCCCAGGAGGTGCGCCGCCTGATCTATACGACCAATGCGAGCGAGGGCTTTAACCGGCAGCTCCGGAAAGTGACCAAGGCCAAATCGGTGTTCCCTACGGATGACAGTCTGCTGAAAATGCTATATCTGGCCATGACGGATATTACGAAGAAATGGACTGGCCGGCGGCAGGACTGGAGCATGATCCATGCGCAGCTGGCGGTGTTCTTCGCCGACCGTATGCCGAACTGACTGGCTACACGCAGGAATGTCAAGTGTCGAGATGAACGGAGGTTGACGTTTCAGCCCTTGACATCCCCTCGAAACGCTGTTATTTTATAAACAAGGCGGCTGCAGCTTGCGCCGCTCCCGTCTTGCATAAATTTTGCTCTATTTGCACTACGTTTTGCACTTTACACAGAATTCGGGATTGACCCCAAAATGACCCTGCTTGCTACCTCTTCTTCCACCACGGAGAAGAAAATTAGCAAGCAGGGTTTTCGTATAGATAAATTTAGAATGCCTGTTGATGCTGTCATATTCAGCTTAGGAATGTGATGGATTAGCGCTGTAGCACTCCCCAGATTTCTTGTTTTCAGCAGTTCCAGAAAAAAATTTTGCAATCCGCTTCAAATCGTGTCGCAAAACGGTCTTTTCTTTAGGCTCCCCCTTATAATTGCGCCAAAACCAGCCGTGTCATCTTCGGCGACCCAAAGTTTCGAGAAAGAGCGCAATTCAAACGCACTGTTTGCACGCGAAATAAGCCTCGTTACGCAACCTTCATTCGATTGCGAGCAAGGTATAAATTCGCAAGTGCAAACAGCGTGCAGCAATGCTGATGCAGTTTTTCCCGTCCTCGGAATCGTGTTTTGCAAAAATGAAAGATTCTCTTTATCACGCAAAACACATGTTCCACTTTGGAACGAACCGAGGATTTCGCATGTTCGATTGCTTTGAGCAGCTCGAACTTTTCGCCGCTTGCTTTCTTCAGCTGCGACGGACGCTTGTTGATTTGATACCGGATAGGATGTCCTTCATTGTTGACAAGAATTGCATCATCCTTCTTTTCTGCACCCAGATACCCGCTGTCACCATAAACATCCTCCTCCGTTCCTTGAAGAAGCACGACAACTATGTTGCTGTCGTGCACATTGGCGGCTGTTGTTTCCACCGTGTGAACCAGTCCGCTGTCCGCATCCACGCCGATGTGCTCCTTGTAGCCGAAGTACCATTGGTTGCCCTTTTTGACGGAATGAGCTTCCGGATCACGCTGCTTTTCCTTGTTTT
>ERZ1027032.737-NODE-737-length-11564-cov-10.204449_pt1 | contig 11564 bp, 7 predicted proteins | sample MGYA00519445_ERZ1027032 | MGnify/ENA primary metagenome ERZ1027032 (study PRJEB26926, sample SAMN06164888) | human gut metagenome | biome: ENVO:00009003; feature: ENVO:2100002; material: ENVO:00002003 | host: Homo sapiens | place: USA | collected 2012 ... | reverse complement strand
GATCTAGTACGGTCTCGTGGGCTCGGAGATGTGTATAAGAGACAGATTTTATTGAGCGCTTCCGACGACGCTTCGACGATAGGTTCAAGCTTGCTTGCTTCCTTTTCTTCGGAAATTCTGAAAACGGTTTGTTCGGCAAAATCCAACGCCTTGTTCGCGTCTTCCGCGGTGTAGGCGTTTTTGCTGATTTTATTGCCCGCCTCGATAATGCCCCTTAACAGGCTGTCGCGCTTCACGATTTCAAAATACTTGTCGGCGTTTGCGGTGCTGGGGATTCCGGTTGCGAGTTTTCCAATGTATTCCATACCTCCCGCCTCGGCGATTTTCCCGCTTGTCGCAAGTTTGTCCGCGACGGTCAAAGCGTCGACAGGCTCGTTATTCTGAATAAGATTGTAGATTGCAAGGAAGATTTGTTTGTGCTGCTGCAATGCAAAATCGTCCTCGCGAAGAAGCGTGGTGAAGTCGTTTGCGACGTTCGTGTCCATCATGATACTGCCGAGCATCGCCTGTTCCGCCTCGTAGTTTACGGGCATTTTCATAACTTTATCTGCCATATTTTTACCTCTTAAACGCTGATACGGTTAGTATGAGCGAAAATTAAGAATTGTTGCGTTTCGTATTTTTGTGCGACATTATTTCCTTTGTTACGACAAAAACAAGGAAGACAAAAACCGCCGCGATAATCGCGATGCCATACCACATTGCGCCCTTGATTTTCATCACCGTGATTTCCGCGGTGTCGTTGCCGCCGTCGAAATTCCACACGTGCATGTAATTGCCGTCTTCCGTTTTCACGACTTTGTCGGCGTTTGACGTCGTCGATTCGTACGGCGTAACAAAGGTATAGGACGTGTCGGCTTTTTCAAGTTTTAAGGCGATTTTCTCGGCGTTTATCTGCGACAGTCCGCCGCTTGTCAAAACCCCTGCAAACCACCAGGTGTTTGTGCTTATAAACTTCCCGGAAACCTTAATATCGCCAAATATCGTCTGTTTTACGACAAAAGCGTTTTCGTCCCTTTTTACGTCGTTTGTGATAATGCCGTTTCCGATAAGGTCGTTTTGCAATGCCTGCACGCTGTCAAAATTTTTCCTTGCGGTAACGGTGTTCCCATCCGCGTTGACGAAATAATCCTTGCGTATAAAGCCTTCTTTCAAGGCGTTCAGCGCTTCGTCAAGAGTAAGTCCCACGTCCGCAGCATCCACCCCTTCTTCGGTGAGCGTAACTTTCACGATATGCGTGTAAGTGCCGTCGGAATTCTGGACGTAGGTAAAGTCGAGCGTGCCGCACGCGGTAAGCGCGAATGCGGCGACGACGACAAGAATTATGCTTAAAAAGATTTTACTTTTCTTCATTGTACAACGCTTTAAGGCTGTTGAGCGTATCCCTGAATTCACGCATAGCGACGTTGAAAGGTTGCTCTGTCGTAAGGTCGACGCCTGCGAGTTTCAAAATTTCGACGGGAGGCATACTTCCGCCTGCCGACAGGAATTTCTTGTAGTTGTAGAACGCTTTGTCGCCGTGTTTTAATATCGAATTTGCAATCGAAACGGCGGCGGTGATACCCGTTGCGTACTGATAAACGTAAAACGCCGTATAGAAGTGCGGGATACGCGCCCATTCGTAACGGATAAGGTCGTTGTGTCTGACGGCTTTGCCGTAGTATTTTTTGTTGAGGTCCATATAAATATCCGACAAACCTTCCGCCGAAAGCGGTTGATTCTGTTCGACAAGGTTATGCGCTTTGAGTTCAAACTCGGCAAACATTGTCTGACGGAACAACGTCGTGCGGAACATATCGAGATAATAGCTTAAAAGGAACTTCTTCGTGTCGACGTTGTCGGTGTTTGCAAGAAGGTATTTCAGCATAAGGACTTCGTTGACGGTCGACGCGATTTCGGCAACGAAAATTTCGTAATCGCTTTTTGCGAAAGGTTGCGCCTTGCAGCTGAAATAGGTGTGCATTGCGTGTCCGAGTTCGTGCGCGATCGTGAAAACTTCGTGCGTGCTTTTCTGGTAATTGAGCAGGACGTAAGGATGGCAACCGAACGTGCCCATACTGTACGCGCCGCTGCGTTTGCCCTTGTTTTCAACGACGTCGATCCATCTTTCGTTGAACGCTCTGTCAAGGAGCGCGGCGTATTCGTCGCCGAAAGGTTTCAGGGCTTTTTTCACCATATCACATGCCTTTTCGTAAGGAACGGCGATGTCCGCGCCCTTTACCATCGGGCAATGCAAATCCCACATATTAAGGGTTTCGACGCCGAGAACCTGCTTTCTGAAAGCGATGTACTGGTGCATATAGCGGCAGTTGTTGTCGACGGCTTTGATAAGGTTTTCGTACGCCTTTACGTCGACGTCCGTCCCGGAAAGCGCGCCTTCAAGCGACGATGAAAATCCGCGCACTTTTCTGAAAAACCAGTCTTTTTTGACGCTGCCAGCATACAGGGACGTGATTGTGTTGATATGGTTTTTATATGCGTTGAACATGCTTTCAAAAGCCTGTTGTCTGACGCTCTGGTCGGGATTTTGCAGTAACACGCCGTACATGCCGTGCGACATTTCGACTTCTTTGCCGTCGACGGTCACGGGGTCGAACTTAATATCCGCGCTGTCGAGCATCTGGAAACTGTCCTGGAAGTTGCCCGAAAAGTTTCCGACTTCCGCAAGCAACGTTTCTTCCTTTTCGGACAAGACGTGTTTTTTGTCTTTCGCAAGGCGTTCAAAACGATAACTGTAATCCGAAAACTCGGGCTTTTTGGACAGCGCAAGAAGTTCTTCTTCCGAGCGTTCGCAAATTTCCGGCTCCGCAAAAGCGGTAACGGTGCCGAAAGTTACTGCCAGCATTTCGGCTTTTGCGTTCATTTCCTGATATTTTTTGACCCTGAGATCCTGATGATTGCTCATCGACGAATAACAATAAACCTTGATAAGGTCAATCGCGATTTCGTCCTGCTTTTTCAGAAATTCCAAAAGGACGTCGTCGTTTCCGAGTTTTCCTTTGTATTCCTGCAAAGACGGTGCTTTTTTTGAAAGTTCGTTATATTTTTCTTCCCACGCCTCGTCGCCGTTGACAAGGTCGCAAAGATTCCATTTGTATTTGTCTTTTACCGATTTTCTTTCGGGTATTTTTGCCATAAAGCCCTCCAAATTGAAAAATTATAATAAGTATATACTTATCCGCCGCGAAAATCAAAGATATTCGTCGTCAAAAAACAAAACCACAACCTGTTGCGGTAGGTCGTTTTTCAAGCGGCAAATAAATTAAAAATCGCAAAGCTGGTCGCTTAAAAACTTGGGTTCCGACGTAAGATTGACCTTAATCTTTCTCAGCGCGTCCTCGTCGCTTTTAAGGAGCATTCTCGTGCTGTGCATTTCGCAACCGGCAAGGTCGTTTATGCAATCGACGCACATAGCCGCCGCCTCGTTGGTTGCGGCGCAGATCGACAGCGCGACAAGCACTTCGTTGAGCGTGAGTTTGTAGTTTTTCTCATGCAAAAACTGCTGTTTCAGATCCATAATGGGTTTGACGATTTGCGGCGCGATAAGTTTCAAACGGTCGGGAAGTTTCGCAAGCGATTTCAAAGCGTTGAGAATGGTCGACGCGGGCGCGGACATAAGTTTCGTATCTCTGCCCGTAACTATCGTGCCGTCTTTGAGTTCGATCGCGCAGGCGGGTTCGCCGGACGCGGCTTCCTTATCGAGCGCGGGTTGCACGACCGCCCTGTTCGCGGGTTTGATGCCGAGTTCGCCCATTAAAAGTTCGATACGTTTTACGGTCGCAAGGTCGACTCTGCCGTTTTTATTGTCGCAGCAACTCTTGTAATAGCGGCGGATGACTTCCTGTTTCGACGCTTCCTGACACGCTTCGTCGTCGAAAATGCAGTAGCCCGCCATATTTACGCCCATATCCGTGGGGGATTTGTAGTCGAGTTCGTTTGCCGAAAGTTTTGACAAAATGGAACGCACGACGGGAAACACTTCAATATCCCTGTTGTAGTTTACGGTCTGCACGCCGTACGCCTGCAAGTGGAAGTAGTCGATCATATTCACGTCTTTGATGTCGGCGGTCGCCGCCTCGTACGCGATATTCACGGGGTGTTTCAAAGGAAGATTCCATATGGGGAAGGTTTCAAACTTCGCATAGCCCGCCTTCACGCCGCGTTTGTATTCGTGATAAAGTTGCCCAAGACACGTCGCAAGTTTTCCGCTGTTGGGGCCCGGGGCGTTTACGACAACCAAAGGACGCGTCGTTTCGATGTAAGGATTTTTGCCGTAGCCTTCGTCGGACACAATCGTATCGACGTCGGTGGGATACCCTTTCGTGAGCCCGTGCATATAAACCTTAATGCCGCGCGCTTCCAGCTTGTTTTTGTACGCAATCGCCGACGGCTGATCCTCAAACTTTGTGATAACGATGCTGTTGACCTTGATTTTCATTGAAGTCATCGCGTCGATAAGCCGCAAAATTTCCGCGCCGTAAGTGATGCCGTAGTCCGCGCGGATTTTATTTCTTTCGATATCCGACGCGCTGATGCAAAAGATAATTTCACATTTGTCTTTGAGTTTCTGCAAAAGTTTGATTTTTGCGTTTTCGTCAAACCCGGGAAGCACCCTTGACGCATGCAAGTCGTCAAAGAGTTTTCCGCCGAATTCAAGATAAAGTTTTCCGCCGAAGTTGTCGATGCGTTCCAGAATATGCTTGGACTGAATCTGCATATACTTTTCGCTGTCAAAGCCGATTTTCATAAGTAGTACCTCTTTTTATACGTTGAGCGGTCTGAAATAATCGACAACGTGCTTGTCGGCAGTTATTTTTCCCGCAAATTTTTGAAGTTGTTTGCCGCGCGTGGTGCGCCCGTCGAGTTTCACGTCTTCGGTCGAAAACCCGAATACGTTTTCGCCGTCGAACACCGCGATGTCGTAAGGCTCCTTGACGTACGCCGCAAGCGCGACTTTGATACCTGTGGGCATATCGATAAGTTTCACGCCCTTTCTGTAACGTTTGGATAAGTCGAAAGTGAACGCGAACACTCGTTTTGCAAAGCCCGTTTCGCTGACGACAAGGATTTCGCCTTCGTCGTTGATAAGCCCCGCAAACACCACGCTGTCGTCGCTGTCGAGTTGTATGCTCTTTACGCCGCCCGCGTTTCTGCCCTGCACGGGGATTTCCTGCGTTTCGTACGCAAGACACATTCCGTTTTCGGTTGCCGTGAACACGTTGAGCCCGTCTTTCACGACCTCGACCGACACGACTTCGTCGCCGTCCAAAAGATTTATCGCCTTGTACGCCGATTTCGAAACGTTAAGTTCGTCAAAAGACGTGCGTTTGACCATGCCTTGTTTCGTGAAAATCAACGCCTCGCCGATGGGGAAGTTTTCCGCCGTGAAAATCTGTACGGCGTATTCTTTCGCAAGCGCGTCCTTGTTAAGTTCCGCAAGGCTTATGCCCTTGTCGCGGTATTTCTTTTCGGGCAGGTCGTCGATTTCGATTTTGAAGATATTGCCGAGGTTTGAAAACGCGATGAGTTTCAAACGATTGTTGACGAATTCCGCCTTTTTGACGGTCGTGTTTTTGTCGACGTCCGACGCCCGTCGCGCCGCCTGCTGGAAGCCGCGAGTGCCGACGAATTTCAGCGTGCCGGAGTCGCTCAGTACCACGACGCCTTCTTTATAAGCGGTTTCGTCGGATTTGAACGGGATTTCCTTTTTCGATTCTTTTTCGCCGATGATTTCGCTTTTTCTTGGGGATTTGAAACGCTTTTTGACGTCCAGAAGGTCGGATTTTATCTTGCTGTTTTGCAATCTCTTGCTGTTAAGAATCGCGGTAAGTTCCTCGATTGTCTTTTTAAGTTCCGCAAGTTCGGCTTTGAGCGCGTCTTCTTCAAGCCCCGTCAGGCGACGAAGTTTCATTTCAAGGATTGCCTGCGCCTGTCTTTCGGTGAGTCCGAATCTCTGACGCATTCTCTCCGACGCAATCGCCGCCGATTTCGACGTCTTGATAATTTTGATGATTTCGTCGATATTGTTGATTGCAATGAGCAGTCCTTCCACGATTTCCGCGCGGATTTTCGCCTGTTTCAGGTCAAAATTGCAGCGTTTTATAAGCACGTCGCGCTGGAAGTTGACGTAATGCACCAGCATTTCGACAAGTCCGAGTTGTTTGGGCTTGCCTTCCGCGATCGCCACCATATTGATATTGAAGTTTGTTTCAAGTTTGGTATGTGCAAGAAGATAATTTACGATTTTCTGCGCATCGGCGTCCTTACGCACCTTAATTACGGCGCGCATACCGTTTCTGTCGGACTCGTCCACGATGTCCGAAATACCGCCGAGTATGTCTTTTTTCGCTTCGCGAAGTTGCAGTATTTTTTGCAGCAGGTCGGCTTTTTCAACCTGATACGGCAGTTCCGAAATAACGATGTTTTTCTTTTCGTATTCGCCGTCCTCGATGTGGATTCTCGCGCGCAGAGTGATTTTGCCCTTGCCCGTCGAGTACGCCTGCACAAGGTCGTCCCCCGCGATAATTATGCCGCCAGTCGAAAAGTCGGGGCCGGGGACGATTTTCATAAGTTCGTCAAGTTTGATTTTGGGATTATCGATAACCGCAACCGCGCCGTCGATGATTTCGCCGATATTGTGAGTCGGGATATTCGTCGAAAAACCGACCGCTATGCCGTTTGCGCCGTTCACGAGAAGGTTGGGGAATCGGCACGGCAAAAGTACCGGCTCTTTCATCGTATCGTCAAAGTTCCATTGCCATGGTACGGTGTCCTTTTCCAGGTCTTTCAGGATTTCCATCGCAAGGGGATTCAGGCGGGCTTCGGTGTAACGCATTGCCGCCGCGCCGTCGCCGTCGATACTGCCGAAGTTGCCGTGGCCGTCGATCAGCACTTCTCTCATATTGAAAGGTTGCGCCATTCTGACCATAGCGTCGTAAACGGACGTATCGCCGTGGGGGTGGAATTTGCCCAGACATTCGCCGACGATACGCGCCGACTTCTTATGCGGTTTGTCCGGGGTATTTCCGAGTTCGTACATAGCGTAAAGGATACGGCGTTGCACGGGTTTAAGACCGTCTTCGACGCGCGGAATGGCGCGGTCAAGGATAACGTATTCGCTGTACGGCATCATCGAAGTGTGCATGACTTCTTCGACGGACATTTCGAAAAGTTGCGATTTGTTTTCAATTTCCGTTTGTTTCTTTGCCATTATCCGTTCACCACCTTATCGAAGTAATCTTCACGGTTGAAGTTTGCGTGTTCGTTGATATATTCTTTTCTCGGCTCGGACTTGTCGCCCATAAGCGTCGAAATGCTCTTTTCCGCTTCCGTCGCGTCCTCGATGGTAACGCGCGTAAGACTTCTGTTGTAAGGATTCATCGTCGTTTCCCACAGTTGTTCGGGGTTCATTTCGCCAAGTCCCTTGAAGCGTTGCAAAGTATAATTCCTGCCGAAGTTCTGACGTTTCGTTTCAAGTTCTTCGTCGTTATAGCAGTATTCGACCTCGTCTTTCTTTTGCAGTTTGTAAAGGGGCGGCATACCGATGTAAACATGGCCGTCGGTGATAAGTCGCCGCATATATCTGAAAAAGAATGTGAGAAGAATCGCCCTGATGTGTCCGCCGTCTTGGTCGGCATCGGCAAGGATAATTATCTTGTGATATTTAAGGTCATCGATGTTGAAATCGTCGCCGAGCCCCGTGCCCAATGCGCTTATAAGCGTCCTGAATTCCTCGTTTTCAAGGATTTTGTCGATTGACGATTTTTCGACGTTCAACGGCTTTCCGCGAAGGGGTAAAATCGCTTGCGTCGTGCGGTCGCGACCTTGCTTTGCGCTGCCGCCTGCGGAATCGCCCTCGACGATAAACAATTCGTTGAATTCGGGCTTTTTCCCGGTGCAGGACGCAAGTTTTCCGACAAGGTTTGCGTTGTTTATGCTCTTTTGCTGACGGCTCAGTTCTTTCGCGCGGCGTACGTTATCGCGCGTGCGAGCCGCACCCATTGCCTTTTCCACAATCTTTTCGGCAATCGACTTTGACGATTTAAGATTCAGAAATTCGTCAAGTTTCTGCGACACGAGTTGTTCCACAAGCGGCTTGACCTCGGGATTGCCGAGTTTGGTTTTCGTCTGCCCTTCGAACTGCACGTTTTTGAGCCTTACGGAAATTACCGCCGTCATGCCTTCGCGATAGTCCTCGCCGATAAGCGCGGAAAGTTTTTTGTCCTTGATAAGGTTGTTTTTTTGTGCATACGCGTTGAAGACTTTCGTGCAAGCCGACTTGAACCCTATCTCGTGCGTGCCGCCGTCGGGAGTCGGGATATTGTTGACGAAAGAAAAAATGTTTTCGGTATAACCCGTCGTATGCTGCATCGCGACGTCAACCTGTACGCCGTCCTGTTCCGCCGTGATATGAATAGGTTTCAAGTAAATCGCGTCCTTTTCGGCGTTGATATACGACACGAAGTCCGAAAGTCCGCCTTCATAATGATAATCGCTTTGTTTTCCGGTGCCGCCTTCGTTTTCGGGACGGTTGTCGTTCAGGATAAGCGTAATCGACTTGTTCAGAAAAGCGATTTCGCGAAGACGCGTCGCAATGATTTGATAATTGAATTTTTCGTTTTTGAAAACGCGCGTATCCGGCTTGAACGTAACCTGCGTGCCCGTCTTTTTGGTTTTCCCGACAAGTTTCAGACTGCCGACGGGAACGCCCGACTTGATTTTTCCGTTGACTTCGGGCGAATGGAAGTCCTGACGATATTCGTTGCCGTCTTTAAAAACCTCGACGGTGAGCCACTCGGACAGTGCGTTCGTGACGCTTGCGCCGACGCCGTGCAGACCGCCCGAATACGCGTACGAGTCGTTATTGAATTTGCCGCCCGCGTGCAACTGTGTGAAAACGACTTCCACGCCGCTGACTTTCAGTTTCGGATGAATGTCCACGGGGATACCGCGGCCGTTGTCGGCAACGCGCGCGACGTTGTCGCCCATAAGAGTGATTTCGACGGTGTTGCCGTATCCGTTTGCTACTTCGTCGATACTGTTGTCGATAATTTCCCAAAGGATATGATGAAGCCCGTGGTTGCCCGTGCCGCCGATATACATACCGGGGCGAAGTCTTACCGCTTCAAGACCTTCCAGAATTTCGATTTTTTCTGCGCTGTAATTAGATGACATTATTTTCCTCTCACAAAATCGTTAAAAGTTTCAAAAATAAAACTACCAAATTAGTTTAACATATTTTTATAAATAAAAAAAGTAAATTGTGGTCGGTTTTTGAAAAAAACCACAAAATATTGTGCGTCCCTTTGACTTATTTCACCGTCCCCGTGACACAAATACATTTAATTTCGCTTTTATATTGCGTCATTGAGAAGTATTATCCATTTTTTCTTCCGTGCAACGCACTCTATGTCACTATAATGCGGTAACCCTTCCGGGAGATTGCCACGCTACGCTCGCAATGACACAGTACTTCGTACGGAATGAAATAGGAGTTTGTTTGCTGAAAAGTAATAGCAAACTTTACACACTCTCATTATGCAATCCCGTGCAACGCACTTTATGTCATTGCGAGGCATTGCCAACGGCGATGCCGTGGCAATCTCCAGGAAGGGAACCATATTAAAAACCACGCAAGATACTTTGTACTTGCGTGGAGAAATGTGGCGCAAAAAAAACACGCCGTTGGGCGTGTTTTTGAAAGTCTTTTCGTTTTGCCGTGTTATTTGCCGACGAATCCGTTGATGGCGTCAAGCATATCCTTGTAAACTTCCTTGTTGTTAAGTTCGTTCAGGATTTCGTGACGGCAATCTTTGTAAATTTTGATGCTGACGTTTTTCACGCCAAGCCTCTTGTACATTTCGGCAAGTTTTTTGACGTTCGACGCGTTCTTTCCGCCGACGGGATCCTTTTCGCCGCTGAAAATCGCAATGGGACGATCCTTATTGACTTTTGCAAGGTTTTCCTTTTTGTAAACTTCCGAAAGCCCGTTCATAAAGCATTTATAGAAGTTGTTGGACATGACGTATCCGCATTGTTCGTCGTAGCAGTACTTTTTGACCTGATCGACGTCGCGCGAAAGCCAGGCAAAGTTGTGTCCTTCTTTTTTGAAAGGCTTGTTGAAACTGCCGAAAGCGACTTTGTCCATAAATTTGCCTTTCGCCTGTTCGCCTTTCATCTTTGTGATGGTGTTTGAGAAAAACTTGCCCGCGCCCACCACGACGCCGGGTTGACGCGCGCTGCCCGACAAAATAACGCCGACCGCGTCGCTGTCGTTTTCAAGATAGCGTTGTCCGATGAAACTGCCGTAGCTGTGTCCGAGAAATACCACGGGGAGCGCGTATTTTTCGGAAAGGTATTTTGTGATAAAAAGTTCGTCCTTGACGGAGTCGCCGTAAATATCGCCCGCATGATATCCGATGTCGTTTTTCTTTTCGGTGTTGCCGTGGGCGCGGTGGTCGTCCGCAAAAACAATATATCCGTTCGCATTCAGAAACTTTGCAAAGTCGTCGTAACGGCGCGCGTGTTCCGCCATACCGTGTACAATCTGCACGACTCCCTTGGGCATTTTCACGTCGTCCCAGACGTATGCCTGCAAAATCGTATTGTCGAAAGATGTAAATTTAACGTATTTCATAATTCACCTCATAACGTATCATATTTTCAAGTCACATTTAATTATAACAACATAACGCGATACTTTGCAAGTCATTTTTGAATTTTCGGTATTTTTTGCAAGCCTTAGGATATATTTTACTATGGACGCTATGAAAAACAAGACAATAGTGCTTACGGGCGGCGGCAGCGGCGGACACGTGATTCCGATTCTTGCGCTACTGCCCGAAATCAAAGAAAACTTTGACAAAATATATTTCGTCGGCGGCAGCGGTATCGAAAAAACGCTTGTGAAAGACGCGGGCGTTTTCTATCACGAAATACACACCGTAGGGCTCGACCGCGCGCACGTTTTCAAAAACCTGAAAATCCCTTTCGTGCTATTCAAGGCGGTCAGAGAACAAAAAAGGTTTTTAAGAGAAATCCACCCCGACGTCGTGTTTTCAAAAGGCGGTTTTATATCCCTGCCTACGATGCTTGCGGCACGAAAACTCAAAATCCCGTGCGTCGCCCACGAAAGCGATCTTTCGCTTGGCCTTGCAAACAGAATCGCCGGGAAAAAAGGCGCGACGATTTTGACGGGTTTTGACAAAACAGCGACTTTATCCGACGATTTTATATACGTAGGCTTTCCTTTACGCAAAGAAGTGGAATTCGGAAACGCAAGCGCGGCAGTGAAAAAATACGGGCTTGACAAGACCAGAAAAACCCTTCTCGTCATCGGCGGAAGTATGGGCGCAAAGAAGTTGAACGACGTTCTTGCGCAGTCTCTTGACGTACTGTTGAAAGACTACGAAATCGTGCACATCACGGGAAAAGGCAAAAACGAAATTCCCGAAAAACAAGGCTATCACCCCGTGGAATTCACAAACGATATCGGCGATTTATTCGCCGCCGCAGACCTGTCTCTTATACACATCTCCGAGCCCACGAGACCGTACTAGATCTCG
>ERZ1027032.728-NODE-728-length-11652-cov-6.496421_pt1 | contig 11652 bp, 19 predicted proteins | sample MGYA00519445_ERZ1027032 | MGnify/ENA primary metagenome ERZ1027032 (study PRJEB26926, sample SAMN06164888) | human gut metagenome | biome: ENVO:00009003; feature: ENVO:2100002; material: ENVO:00002003 | host: Homo sapiens | place: USA | collected 2012 ... | reverse complement strand
CGAGATCTAGTACGGTCTCGTGGGCTCGGAGATGTGTATAAGAGACAGTACCAGTGCCCTGCCCTATTCATTACATTCATATTATTGTTTCTCATATTTTTAATAATAAAGAAAAATGAGAAACAAATAAATAAATAGAAAAGAGAGGGGGTGGTGACTGGTCACTGGTACTGAACTGCTTGTCTATCTGTCATTCGATATGAGAAATGAGATTTTCAGATAGAGACGCTATGCACCTTTCTTAAATGCTAGAATGAATGATTGTGATTTGCAGTGTACCCTACACTAAAAGTATCACGCCCTTTGTGCCCCGCGAGGCGTGCCTGGTGCCCAGCTTCAGGGGTGAGGGCCTGGGTCTCCATCAACTACCCCCAGAGCAGAGCTCAGGCCCCATCAACCACCCTTAGTACTTGTTGCCCCGGCCGAAAATGCTACGGATGAATCCGACGATGACTGCTACGATGAAGTGCATTGGGTTTGGTGTCCTCCTTTCTGCTTGGTGTTACCACTCCCCGCTGAAGGGCGCCACGTGCCTGTGGTCCTGCATACAAGACTCGCAGTAGTAGTTCCCATCAACTTCGTAGTACCATTCGTCCCCGGGGATCACTTCCTCGCATTCACAGCAAGTCAGAGCCCCATCAACTTTCCGCTCAGGCGGTTCGACTGGCGGCTCAGGGTCGTTGTAGTGATGTGGCCGCTCGTACATGCTTCTGAAACTCATTCAAACAGACCTCCCTTCCAGGCACTTAGAGCAGACAGCCCTAAGCACGTAAATCCCTTGATTGTCAGTGCCATGATGCTCGGCTCGTATCCGAGGTCACTCGATTGCGCTACACCCACTAAAGCCACGAAGCTCAGCAGGGCCGCTACTCGCCAGACTCGTTTCATGTTTCATCAACCTCCCAGTCAGGCTCCGAGGGCAGCTGGCCACCCCAGATTTCGTTGACCATGCACACGATCTCGTACCCAGAGGCAATGCCGCCTTCGTAGTCAACGATGACGTCCAGTACCTCACGGGGACTGAGACACTCAGTGTCCTCAAAGTTGTTCTCCTCGAGAGCTTCTACATACTGAGGCCGCAGGCGGGCCTTCCACTCTTTGACAGTTTTCATTCCATCAACCTCCCAGAGGGGCCCATTACTGGGCCGCCTCAGTTTCATCAACTTCGCTGGACTCAGCGGGCTGCTCGGCCTTGGCCTTGATGGCACGGGGCTCGAACACGGGCCCGTTGATGAGGAACGTGTTGTTGGCCCATGCTTGGGGCTCGCTGGTGCCGATCTTCATGATGACCACGTGAGTCTCGGTTTTGTAGAGGATCTTGTAGGGAGTGGTGTTGTCCCGCCGTAGGTACACCTCGTCGCCAACTTTGAAGGCATCGATGTCCTTCTGCAGGCTAGTGCCCTTGCGATTGGGGCCAGCGTTGAGCTCACTCCAGTTGAGGTTGTTCCAGTCAACCCCCTTAGAGGTCAGCTTAGCTTCCAGAGCCGCCCAGTTGGTAGCCTCAGGGTCGTAGGCCTCGCCAGGGATGGGGTCCTTGCTCTTCTTCAACAGGACGCCATAGTTGATGTTGGTGGCCGCGGCCAGCTTGCGGAGGGAGGCGTTGGGGTTCATCTCAAAGCACTCCTGCAGGGAATAGTGGTTGACAGCCTCGATGGTAGTCGCAGTGATGGCAGCCTCGTTGGCGTTCATTTTCTTAGACATAGTGTGCTCCTTTCATATTGGTGGTAGGTCACCGCCCTATTTATGGGGTGGAGCGTTTTAGGTACGCCCCTCCAGGACCTTGTGTGTTTAGCCTAAGCGGCTCTTAATGATTTTCAGGGTATCAGGGTCGTCCTCCTCCCAAATGTGGCAGGCTGGGCCTCGCCAGCAAATATTCATCCATCTTCCATCCTTGAGCCTAAAGAGTTCGCCTCCATCACTAGCCACATACACCTTCTTATCAATATCATCATAGTTGATTTCAATGTCATCCAGGCAGCCATCTTGCATAGCATTCCAATAGCCAACCCATCCATCCTCGCTCAATTCATGCTCATCCCAGACTTCAACATCCAAATTTGCGCTATCCAAATACAACACTTTCATTTTCATTTTTAATTCCTTCCTTTCTTTACATCCTTATTATAATGGCTTTTTATTAAAAGTGCAACCCTTTTTTTCAACTTTTTCAACTTTTTTTTTTGTGTTGTTTTTTTTTATTCATCCCTTATCTTCATTTATAATTATAATGGCTTTTGCCTAAAAAATCAACTATTTTTTACAATTTTGTTGTTCAAATAGTCCAAAAGAAAGTGTACACTTTTTATCTATTTTACCATTTTGTTTAGTAATGCATTAGTGTTTTACTACTTTACTACTTTAATCCTTTAGTGCACTGTTACTTTAATGTATTAGTACAGTACTACTATGTCACTTTACTGCAATAAAGCAGAGAGGTACCTGCTAAAACAATCTGGAATTTTCAGAACAGGGTGTGAAAATAATAGAGCCGGCCCGAGAAAAATTCAGAGCCGACTCTCTATTAGTATGTTACACAAAATTTCAAACTGATAGCATCCCACAGGTAGCGAGGCTCGAGATCCAAAACAACCGTCTACAAGGCTGCGCGGGCCTCATCAACCATCAGTCAAACTGTGACAGGCCTCAAACCAGAGAGGCTCGAGCCAGCGGTCAAGATCTCCGAATTCGTAGGGTATCATCAACCCTGTGCCGCGGTAGATGCGGTCATCAAACACGTACTTGCGAGTCTCATTTGGGCGTTTTATGTTTTGTAGTCTACAAATAGAGCGTAGTGCGCTGTTGCTTTTAACTCTGGAATCGGTACCTAGGGCTTGACCCCAACCGGCTCCAGAGCCGTGCTTGCCAGGCTCGAGCCAACCAAACATTCCATACCCCCAGACCGCTTCGGAGTACAAGCACTGTGCAATGAGTGCCTGGTGCCCCGGTTCAACCCGTGCCCCGAGGGGTGTGGCTCCTGGGGTTTCTGAGTCGAGTAGTCGGGACTTTTTCCAGTTGGACAGCCAGGGGGCCTCATCAACAGTCTGCACCCAGGCGAGCCACCTATCTTCAACCAACGCCGAGAGGCGCACGCCTCGAGGGCTGCGATACGCGAGCTCCTTGTACTTTGTGAGGTTGAAGCTGTCTTGTGTTTCGTGGCCTGTGAGGCCGAAGTCAAAAGTTTGGGACAATTCTGTACGTACGCGCATGGCGTTCTTGTCTCCTTTACTAATAGATTTATTAAAAATTTTTGTTTCAGTCACCTTGATCTTCCCCCAACTTTATTATATAATAATGGTGAAGGAAAAGCAAGCCCCTACAGAATTTACACTAAAAACAAAACTGAAAGGAGGCGCAGGTAACATGCCCAATTCTTGCAGAATCTGTAATCATCCGGATAGAGCTGAGATTGAAAACGCCATACTCACTATGACGGCTGATGCGCCGCCTAATGATGAGAACTCCATCGAGGCGATTGCTGCGCAGTTTAGCGTGTCTCTGGACGAGCTGAAAATGCATGCTCTGTTTCACACGCCTCTGGTAGGCGATGGGGACATTGAGGAGCTGCGTGATGCTGCAACGCTTACCATGACTGCTGGTGACACTGAGTTGACCGAGGTTGTGAAAGCTGCTCCGAGAGACAGTTTGACTCGTCGGATGAAGCTCCGCGAGGCTGATATGCTTGCTGCGGTCGGTAACGAGTACCTGGTCACACTGAAGACCATGGGTCGTCGTATCAACAAGCTCGCGCAGGTGAGCTCTATCGACATCGAGGACGAGGAAAAGCAGTTGAAGCTGGCTAAGCTTCTGACGAAGCCGATGGTGGCTCTGTATGTTGGCCTTGGTGGTGAAATTCGTCAGACTGTTAAGACCATGGCTGAGCTCGATAGACTGCTCAACGGCCCCGAGGGGAGTGCTACCTCTGGTCTGGTGGCTTTGGCTAAGGCCATTCAGGGGAGTGACAGCACCGATGGTTGATTGGAAGCCGTTTTCGCCTAAAGCGCTTGACTTCATTCGCAACTCTACTGCGAGACTAAACATAGCGCACGGTGCGGTCCGTTCCTCCAAGACCATTTCGTGCACGGTGCGGTGGTTGTCCTACCTGCTGTATGGGCCGCCCGGCGATGTGGCTATGCTGGGTAGGACGACTGCCACACTACAGCGAAATGTGATGAACGACCTGTTCGATACAGTCGGGCCGCAAAATTATAAATGGGTCAACAGACAGCAAGGCGAGCTTCGTATTTTCAACAGACGCGTGTACTGTTTTGGCGCTAACAACGAGGATGCTGAGTCTAAGATTCGAGGCGCTACATTTGCTGGTGCTCTTTGCGACGAGGTTAACTTGTATCCGCAGAGCGTCTTCAATCAGTTGATGGCTCGTCTTTCTGTTGAAGGTGCTCAGTGCTTTTGCAACTGTAACCCGGATAGCCCGTATCACTGGTTCTACACGGACTACATCATGAACGACGAGATCACAGACAAGAAGGTTTGGAAGTTCCTGATGGAGGACAACCTCAGTCTTAGTCAGTCGTACATTGAGAGCTTGAAGCAAATGTACCGTGGTGTATGGTATGAGCGAATGATTCTTGGCAATTGGGTAGCTGCTGAAGGCCGCATTTACGATATGTTCGATCCTAGTAAGCATATGCTTAGTGCCGAGCAGTTCATTGCTGATTCCAAGGTCCATTTGAATGCTATTCGCTGGTTGGTCGGTTGCGATTACGGTACTTCAACAGTTATGTCGTGGGGTCTGTACGCAAAGTTGCCGGACTTTAGACACACTGGTACTCCGGTGCTTGTGAAGGTGCGAGAGTTTTACTATGATGCAGCTAAGCGTAAAGTACAGAAGACTGACGCTGAGTTCATCGAGGACTTCAAGAAGTGGCTCAATGGCCTGACCCCGTGGGCTGTGTACTGCGACCCCTCTGCTGCATCGTGGAAAGTGGCTCTCATGCGAGCTGGATACAGAGTACTCAACGCAAACAATGATGTCATTAACGGCATTCGTTACGTTGCTACTTGCATCAGCACTGGCTCGTTTGTGATGGACAAGTCCTGTGTCAACACAGAGAAGGAGTACGCTTCGTACGTTTGGGATGCCAATGCGCAACGTTTGGGAGTCGACAAGCCCTTGAAGGAGCACGACCATACATGTGATACTGACAGGTATGTGCTCTACACCGATTCTTTAGGCGGTATGTCGGGTGTCTACACCGTCACTTAATTTGTAGGAGGGGATAAGATGCTGTTCAACTTTAACTGGCTTCAGACAGGTCAGGTATTTCCTCCTGTGCGAGAGGCTCAGAGAATTCTTAGGTACCGGCAGAATGCGATGCTGTTTGATGGCGACCATTTTGCTGATCCTGAGTTCCGTACGCACGATGCCAAGTGTGAGCATGGTGTGAACTTCTATATTCAGTGCGCTAAGCGAATCTCTCAGGTGATCGGCAATTTTGACGATGTCATTTCGTTTCCGACGCTGCTCAACTACCAGCGTTTGATGTCTCTCAAGATGGCAGATCTGGTATGTGGCGAGTACCCGAACATTTCGGGTGCTACTGCTGAGGAGAATGCGCAGCTGAAGGACATTAGAGATTACACAGACTTTGATGCTAGAATGTATTCCACTGTTATCGACATCAGCCGGTACGGGGATGCTATCTGGCGTATGTACCTGGACGATGACGAGCAGTGCACCTTTACCTGCTGGGATCCTACGCAGTGGTATCCGGTAGTGAGACAGGACGGCACTAACAGTATCCTAGCGCATTGCTTGTGCTGGCGAGAGAATCGTTCAAACGACCCGGATAAGCCTGACTGGTATCTGCACGTGCAGATTCATTACACGGACAGAGAACACATTGGTCAGTATGAGAAGCGCGTGTACCACATGGCTACAAATGGCCAGGTAATTTTGAAGCAGGAGTCTTCCAGCATTGTGTACACGGGGCTTGATCGTTGTGCTGTATTTCATCTGAAAGCTTTTACCACTACCAACAGCGTGTACGGTTATGATGACTACATGCCTTTGGACAGCCTGCTTGCTGAGATTATGGCTCGTGTGGGTCAGATTTCTGCAATTCTGGACAAACATGCTGACCCTAACATTACGGGTCCTGTGTCTATGCTGACCGTCGACCCCACAACTGGAGAGGCTCATCTCAACAGCGGCAAGTTCTTTGCTGTGTCTCCTGGCGATGAGCAGCCTAAGTACATGACCTGGGATGGCCAGCTGAGCGCTGCATTTAAGCAGTTGGAGTTTCTCATCAACCAGCTCTATATTTTGAGTGAGATGGGTGCTGCGCTGTTAGGTGGTCAGGATGGAAGTGGTACTGCAATTAGCGGCACCGCGATGCGGTTCAAGATGGTCAACCCTCTTGCGAAAGCGCGTCGCATTTCTAACGCTTTGACTCGGCCAACAAAACAGCTTTTCTCGAGTCTGAGCAGTCGCAATGAATCTACGATTGCGTACAAGAACGTGTCTGTACTTTGGGCTGATGGTCTGCCTGATGATCCCAGAGAGAATGTCGAGATTTGCAAGCTGGCAACTGGAGCTACTAAGATGATGCCTCTCGAGGAGGGCATTATGGAGTTCTTCCAGCGGTCTAACGAAGAGGCTAAGCGCTGGCTGGAACAGATTCGTGCTGAAACTGAGGAGAATATGCAATTGCAACAGCAGCAGTTGCAAGACCCGAACAAACCAGGGCCTCAGGATGGCACCGGGGTTAACCCCGCTAAGAAAGGTTCCACTACTGGTCTGAATGACTTTCATGGAACACAAAATCAGTAAAAGGAGGAGTAGCAATGGATCTTAGTTCTTTTGGTATCGCAAGCGTTGCCGTCATCACTGTCATTTGCTATCTGATTGGTCAGGTGGTAAAGGCCAGTGGCGTCGACAACAAGTGGATACCCATTGTTGTAGGCGTCGCAGGTGGCGTTCTGGGCGTGGTAGGTATGCATCTCATGCCTGATTTCCCCGCCCAGGATTACCTGACCGCGGTGGCAGTGGGAATTGTGAGCGGCCTTGCCGCAACTGGCGTTGATCAGGTTGCAAAGCAGCTGAAATAATTAAAGGAGGAGCACTGCTATGGAAAAGATTTTTGAGAACATCATCAACGAGGGCAAGAAAACCGGCAAGAAGCTCAGCGAGATCAACGCTGAGCTGAAGGCGGCAGGCGCGACCTTCCACCTGGACTACACGATGACCCCGGACGGCCCCCAGACCGGTTGGAGCGAGAAGGAAATGAAGGAGGGCTTCATCCCTGCGGAGAAGGAGCCTGAGGACGTGAAGCACCTTCACGACTACATGAAGTTCAACCCCGCCAAGGCCAACACCGAGGAAGAGGTCTGGGTACCCGAGGGCCACTACCGCATTACTTTTGACGAGGCCGGCCATCCCACTAAGGCCGTGCGGATCTGATGGAAACCATTCGGCCGAAAACCCGGGCAGCGGTGCTGAAAATTGCGGAGTGGCAGGAGGGCGTCGTTGAGATGCCCTCCGGCTCCAATAAAGTAAAGTACAACACCGCGTACTATGGTCACAAGGTGTCCGGGGCCAGCTACGCGTGGTGTATGGCTTTTGTTTGGTGGGTCTTTCGAGAGGCTGGTTTCAACCTCTTTAAGACTGCAAGCTGCACTAAGTTTGTAGAGCAGTATAAGAAGGTGTCCCCTAAACAGGTCGTCACTACGAATTTCAAGCCTGGTGACTTGGTGTTTTTCGATTTTACCGGCAAGAAGAAGGATACAGCACATGTAGGTATCGTTGCGAGAGTCAGTGCTGATGGCAAAACTGTCTACACGTATGAAGGTAACACTTCCGGCGGTAACGATGCCAATGGCGAGGCTGTTCAACTTCGTACGAGATCTATCAAGGTTATCACTGTAGCGGTTCGACCGAACTACAGCGAATAATACTCATCGTCGACGGACGTTAAACGGGAGGAACAAACATGAGTTTGTATGATACTCTGCGTAAAAGCTTGACTCCTGAGCTGTTTACTCAAGTGACTGATGCACTGGGTGATGACTTTGATTATGACGTAGTTCCTCGCTCTCGTCTGAACAAGGTTATCAAACAGAGAAATGAACTTCGAGACCAGCTCGCCGGAGGCACGCAACCTAAGGGCGGCAGCGGCAAAAGAGGTGCTGGCGAGGACGACGATGACGACTACGAGGGCGCTCCGGCTCCCAAGAACGTCGACGAAGAGGCGCTGCGGAAGCAGTACCAGAAAGCACAGGATGACGCTGTTAAGGCAGTCAAGATTCAGTACGCAGCACTGGATAAGCTGCGGGCCGCGAATGCTATTGACCCTGAGTTGATCTGGTCCTCCAATGCGTTGGACAAGACCAAAATCGACTTGGACGACAATGGCAACCTTACCGGTTTGGACGACATGCTGACCGAACTCCAGAAGAACAAGGCTCACTTGTTCAAGGTTGAAGGCGGCAAGCCGGATAAGGGTACTGGTAAGAACGAAGGCGGCGAAGGTGGTCAGGGTGACACTGTGGTTACCCTCGAGGACTTCATGAAGCTTCCCTACGAGAAGCAGATGGAGTTCAAGAAAGCCAATCCGGAGGTCTTTAAGTCCTTCATGGGTTGAGCAATAACATGAAAGGTGAGTGAATTACATGCCTGGTACTTTTCTTGGTTACCCCTTTGATGAGGAAATCTTCAACCTGAGCTGGCGAGCAGCTCAGGACCCCACCAGAACTGCAATGATCGACAGCGGCGCTGTGCAGCAGAATTCCGAGATTGCTCGGATGATCGCTAACGGCTCCAACCTGTACACCATTCCGTTCTACAATGTCCTTGGCGGCACCGACGACAACTACGACGGCACTACTGACATGACTGTTACCGATCCCACCGGTGGCTCTCAGACTGGTGTTGTCTACGGTCGTATGCACGCTTGGCGTGACAAGGACTTCATCCATGACTTCAACTCCGGTGCCAACCCGATGCAGCAGATTGCTTCTCAGGTTGCGAAGTACTGGAACAAGAAGCGCCAGAGCCGTCTGGTCGGCATCATGAACGGCATTTTCGGTATCGAGGATGATGAGACTGACAACTGGGACGCCTGGCAGCTGCACACCACGGACATCAAGTTCGGCGGCACTGGCACTGCTGGCGAGGCCAACAATGTTGGTGAGGCTTCTGCAGCTGAAGCCGTTCAGAAGGCCGTTGGTGACAACGCCGGCATCTTCAGCATGGCAATCATGCATTCCAAGATTGCTCTGAATCTGGCAAAGCAGAACCTGCTGCAGTTCCGCAAGTACACCGATGCTGCCGGCATTGAGCGTACCATCAACATCGCCGATTGGAACGGCTACACCGTTATCGTTGACGATGGAGTGCCCGTAACCACCAATGCGAAGGACACCTCCGCAAAGGACTACACCACGTACCTGTTTGGTACCGGCGCCATTCAGATGGCTTCTGCTCCTGTTGAGCATCCTTCTGAGGTTGATCGCACTGTGCTGACTGCTGGTGGCTACAACGTGCTGGCCACTCGTCTGCGGGAGACTCTGCATCCCAACGGCTTCAGCTACAGCCTGCCCAGCAGCGGTGGTGCTCCCGTGAGCTCTCCCTCTGATGCGCAGCTGGCTGCTTCTGCTCAGTGGAAGCTGGTTGCGGATGCCAAGCTGATTCCCATTGCTCGCATCATCTCCAACGGCTAAGGAGGCAGCTATGTTTTATGTAGCTGGCGAGCATATCTATGTGGCCACCTACAACGAGGAGTTGGGCATTTACCCTGAGGTGCACATCGTTGACGGTACTGTAAAAGTACTTGCAACTGGTGTCAGCCGCAAACCTGCAGAGCGCTCTGTATGCACTCTGCAGGAGGTCCTCGCTCAGTTCGGCCACAATAGCCCCGCTGTCGCAACCTACGCAAAGAGCGCAGCTAAGACTGCTAGAGTCAATAAGTAAGGAGGTGTTTCCATGGCTGACATCGGCTACGTTACTCTTGAGTACGCTAACGAGTATGTCGCCACGCACTACCTCTCCACTGATGACTTACGCACAGGTTGGGAAGCACTTTCTGAGGAGGACAAAAGCGTGCTGCTCTTGAAGTCATTCGAAGCCATTGAAACCTTGGTCTTCACCGGTCATAAATCTAACCCCCATCAACCTAACGCGTTTCCGCGCTGCCCTGATAAGGTCGTGCCGAACAGCGTCAGGGCTGCTCAGGTGGAGAATGCTGTCAGCCTCTCCGACAGCTCTGCATCCGAGGATGCGGCCTTCTACGAGAGGCTCTGGCAGTTTGGTGTTGAATCCTACAGCATTGGTAACTTGTCTGAGAAGACAAGCGAAGGTGCGTGGGGCCGAGGCTCCTCTGGCGCTGTTGCTAACGGGATTATTTCCGCAAAAGCTGCCACTCTTCTTCAACCTTATCTAAGAGGTGGGTATACGATTAGGGGTGGTTGCCGATGAGTCGGATGACAAAATTCCTGAAGCAAACTTGCTCATTCGAGAGAGTCAGGCGCAACGACGAGGGCACAGCCTTACTTGATAAGTATGGCGAACCTCAGTACGATAGTCCTATCAAAATTAAGTGCAGACGAGAGAAACTCGTTAAAGATGTACAAACCAGCACAGGCGCAGTGCTTCGTAGTACCACGAGATACTTCGTGGACGAATCGCAACCTATTGAAGTCGACGACCGTTTTGACGGTAAGACGATTTTAAGCGTTGAGGAGTACATCAACCAACTCGGCACAACTGAAGGGTATGAGTGCTATGTCTAAGGGTATTTCCGCAACTAAGACAAGTAGTGTTCAAGATGCTATCAAGAACTTGACACGGTTTGTTAAAAAGCTCGAGACAGTTCCAACTGCTGAGCTGACGAAGTCAGCAGAGACTATGAAAGCTGAAATGGTTGCGCAGGCTCCTTACTCGTCTGGTAAACTTGAGCGGTCTATCCGAGTTCGAGTTTCTAAAAGCAAAACAAGACCTGGCATTCGAGCAAGCGCAAGTGCTCGCTCACCTGGCGGTTATAACTACGCAGACATTCAGCATGAGAATGAAGCGTTTCAACACCCTGTAAAGGGTAAAGCCCACTACATTAGTGATCCGTTCAACAGTGAAGTGGAGAAATTAAAGGTTCGCTTACGGAAGGAGTTGAAAGTGACCAATGATAGCTGAGTACATTTTTGACTTACTTCCACGCGAATGGCCAAAAGTAATTGGTGACTTGCCTGCAGTTACTCAGCAGACTGTAGGAGTGATGGAATATGATGGATCAACTAGCACTGAGTTCTTCGGGCCTCAGGATACTAGTTCAATTCTAAGCCCTATCGTTAAGATTGTTATTCGTACCAAGAAGTACGAGACAGGCAAAGCGTGGGCTGATGAAGCTAAGAAGACCTTGCATAGGTATCATGATGACAAGTTGTTGAGTGTGCTGCTGGTAGGCGCGCCAATGTACTTAGGCAGAACACCTGAAAAGCTTCACGAGTTTCAGGTGACATTTAGAACACAAGTAAAGGAGTGATTTAGATGGCTGAGAAGCCCTTTACCGGTCTAACGGCTAGTCTGAAGATTGGTACGGACCCTGACAAGAAAGTTCTGGCGTACGTATCCGGTGTCGATATGACCCTTGAGAAGGAAATCATCGAAATCCTCGCGTTCGGTATGTCCTTCAAGGAGAAAGT
>ERZ1027032.727-NODE-727-length-11653-cov-6.641921_pt1 | contig 11653 bp, 10 predicted proteins | sample MGYA00519445_ERZ1027032 | MGnify/ENA primary metagenome ERZ1027032 (study PRJEB26926, sample SAMN06164888) | human gut metagenome | biome: ENVO:00009003; feature: ENVO:2100002; material: ENVO:00002003 | host: Homo sapiens | place: USA | collected 2012 ... | reverse complement strand
GCTTGTAGAAGCCCTTGCCCTTGGGGCTCTTCCACTCGGAGGAAGCAGCGTCCATTGCCAGCATGAAGTCCCTGCCGGGCACGTAACCGGCCTTTTCGATGGCGGCCAGAATGGTCTCAATGGTCTCCTCGTCGCTGGACAGGTTGGGCGCAAAGCCGCCCTCATCGCCCACGGAGGTAGCCAGACCCTTGGCTTTCAGGATGGAAGCCAGCGCATGGAACACCTCCGCGCACCAGCGCAGCGCTTCCTTGAAAGTGGGCGCGCCCACCGGCATGATCATGAACTCCTGCGTATCCACCGTGTTGGTGGCGTGTGCGCCGCCGTTCAGAATGTTCATCATGGGCACGGGCAGACGGTTGCCGTTTACGCCGCCCAGGAAGCGGTACAGGGGCATTTCCAGAGAAGCGGCTGCGGCGCGGCAGGCTGCAATGGAAACGGCCAGAATGGCGTTTGCGCCCAGATTGGATTTATCCTTGGTGCCGTCGGCCCGGATCATGGCGGCGTCGATAGCGTAGATGTCGGAAGCATCCATGCCCACCACTGCGTCTGCGATGACCGTGTTGATGTTCTCCACAGCTTTGGTCACACCCTTGCCCAGATAGCGGCCCTTATCGCCGTCCCGCAACTCCAGCGCCTCGAACTCACCGGTGGATGCGCCGGAAGGTGCACAGCCGCGTGCCACGGTGCCGTCGGCCAGCGTGATCTCCGCTTCCACAGTGGGGTTGCCGCGGGAGTCCAGGATCTCGCGGCCTACAACAGATTCAATTTCCAGATAGTTCATCTCGAAAACCTCCTGAATATCATTTCCTTCCCGGTGCTGCCCGGGCGGGCAGACGGGTAGTTACCCGTTTGGATAGTTATATCTAACTAACCAAGAATATCCTACCACGCTTTGTGCCCCGGTGCAAGAGCCGGTGCGCATGTTTGCAGGCATAAACTTTTGACCGGACGCAAAACAGAAGTCTCGCGGCCGTCAGAACGCGGCCGCGGCACCGGACAGGGGAGAAAAAGCATATGGATAGTCTTCCCCTTTTGCAAAGCAGGGATGCGTTGTACCGACCATGTAAATTTCATATGGCAGATACGCCAAAATTTTTCTTTACTTTTTGGCAGGATCGTTCTATACTCTGTTTTGGTTCGGATCATGTTTTTTACAGGATAGAGGAGGATCTACATATGAATAAGGATCTGACGGTAGGCAAGCCGTCACAGGTTTTGTGGCAGTTCTGCCTGCCCATGTTCGGCAGCATCATTTTCCAGCAGCTGTACAACATTGCCGACAGCCTTGTTGCCGGCAAGTTCATCGGCGAAAACGCATTGGCTGCTGTGGGCAACAGCTATGAGATCACCCTGATCTTCATTGCATTTGCTTTTGGCTGCAACATCGGCTGCTCGGTCATCGTGTCCCGCTATTTTGGCGCCAAGGATTACGACGAAATGAAAACCTCGGTCTACACCTCGCTGATCGGCTCTGCGGTGCTGTGTGCGGTGCTGATGCTGATCGGTCTGGTGGGCTGCCACGGCCTGCTGGAGCTCATCAACACCCCGGAGGAGATCCTTGCAGATTCTTCGCTGTATCTGGATATCTACGTGCTGGGTCTGCCCTTCATGTTCTTCTACAACATCGCCACCGGCATCTTCTCCGCTCTGGGCGACAGCAAAACACCCTTCTATTTTCTGGCAGTCTCGTCCCTGTCCAACATCGGCGTGGATATCCTGTTCGTGGCCGGTTTCAAGATGGGCGTAGCCGGTGTGGCATGGGCCACCTTCCTGTGCCAGGGCGTGAGCTGCGTGCTGGCCATGGTGGTGGTGTTCCGCCGCATCGGTGCCTTCAAGTCCACCCACAAGGTGGTGCTCTTCTCCTGGAACATGCTGGGCAAGGTGGCCATGGTCGCCATCCCCAGCATCCTGCAGCAGAGCTTCGTCTCGGTGGGCAACATCATCCTGCAGAGCGTCATCAATACCTTTGGTGCCAGCGTCATCGCCGGTTACTCCGCAGCGGTCAAGCTGAACAATATGGTCATCACCTCCTTCACCACTCTGGGCAACGGCATTTCCAACTACACCTCCCAGAACATGGGTGCCGGCAAGATGGACCGTGTGCACGAGGGCTTTGGTGCAGGCCGCAATCTGGTGTGGATCATCTGCGTGCCCATCGTGCTCCTGTACTTCTTCTTCGGCCGCTTCCTGCTGCTGCTGTTCATGAATGACCCGCAGGGCCCGGCCATCGACACCGGTATGCTGTTTTTGCGCATCCTGTCTCCCTTCTACTTCGTGGTGTCGGTCAAGCTGGTCACCGACGGCATCCTGCGCGGCTGCGGCATGATGGTGCGCTTTATGATCGCCACCTTCTCCGATCTGATCCTGCGCGTCGGCATTGCCATCGTGCTCAGCAGCACCGCGCTGGGCTCCACCGGCATCTGGATGGCATGGCCTGTGGGCTGGTGCATCGGCACCGGTCTGTCGCTGGTGTTCTACTTTACCGCCATCCGCAAGGTCCTTGCAGAGTCTCCGGCCAAAGCGGAAGCAGAGGGCGAAGCTGCCGGGGCGCGTGCTGAGGCTGTGTTTGCCGCAGACGCCGAAATGGAGATCCTGTAACCCTTTTGCAATTTGTGAATTGGATTCACCTGACACACAAATAAAATGAATAACTTGAAATAGTGCACAAAAACATCTATGTGGTTTTAGCTATTTTGTCAACAAAGTCCACAAACGGAAGCCAAAAGTATGGACGGTTTGTGAATTGCGCATTTGCGGCGGCGGGTCTATAATATTGATAACGAAGCAAGGTCGCTTTGAGGGAAGGGGCCTTGCTTCCGTTTTTATAATTGAATCACGAATGTTCCCAAGGAGGAAATTCACTATGAAAAAGATGATTTCTCGTCGTAATTTTCTGGCCGCTGCTGGCGTTGTTGCTGCAGCCGGCGTTCTGACCGCCTGCGGCGGTTCTTCCAGCAGCACTGCTGCTTCCACTGCTGCTTCCGGTGCTGATGCTGCCGCTTCCGGCGACACCATCAAGGTCGGTGTTCTGGGCCCCATGACCGGCGATGTTTCCGTTTACGGTCTGGCTGTCATCAACGGTGCTACCCTGTACCTGAAGCAGGTCAACGAAAAGGGCGGCATCAACGGCAAGCAGCTGGAGATCATCACCATGGATGAGCAGGGCGATGCAACGCAGGCTGTCACCTGCTTCACCAAGATGTGCGATCAGGGCATCACCGCTCTGGTGGGCGACGTTACCACCACCCCGACTCTGGCACTTGCTGCCGAGAGCGCAGACTACAACATGCCCATGGTCACCGCTTCCGCTACCGCCGAGGCTGTCACCTACGATGCCGAGACCGACACCGTGAACGAGAATGTGTTCCGCGCAACCTTCACCGACCCGTTCCAGGGCATCAAGATGGCTGACTACGCTTACCAGAAGCTGGGCTACACCAAGGCCGCTGTCATCTTCCAGAAGGGCGCTGACTACAACGAGGGTCTGGCAGAGAACTTCGTCAACGAGTTCGAGAGCCTGGGCGGCACCATCGTCGATCAGGAGACCTACTCCGAGGGCGATGTGGACTACAAGACCCAGCTGACCACCATTCTGGGCAAGGCTCCCGAAGTGGTGTTCTGCCCCAACTACTATCAGGAAGTCGGTCAGATCCTGGCTCAGGCTGAGAGCGTCGGTCTGGCAGTTCCCTTCCTGGGCGGCGACGGCTGGGATGGTCTGGAAGGCTACGCAACTGCTGACCAGCTGAAGGACGCCTACTTCTGCGCAAACTACGCAAAGGGCTCCAACCCCGACTTTGAGAACGCCTACAAGGCTGAGTACGGCGAGGAGTACCCCAACGGCTTCGCTCCTCTGGGCTACGATGCTGCCATGACCGTTGTCTACGGCATTCAGGCTGCTGAGGATGCCGGTCTGGCTGCTGGCGATGACGACTACAAGCAGGCCGTCATCGACGCCATCGCAGGCGGCACCATCGATGGCATCACCGGCACCTTCACCTTCGATGAGCACCACAACCCCGTCAAGCAGACCGCTATCCTGTGCTTTGACGGTGCAACCCCCGTTCTGAAGGAAATGTTCTGATCTGCTTTGATCCTGCGCACCGGTGTGCGGCATGAAGGCAGCACTCAGAAATAAATGACCCATTGCGGAGACCGCCGGAACAGGTTTTGCTCGGCTGTCTCCGCTTTTTTGGTAAAAAAGTGTATCCCAAAAGGCGGGTCCTCCGCCGCAAAGAAAGGAAGTATCAGTCCATGACAGTGTTTTTTAGCCAGCTGATCAACGGCCTGTCCCTTGGCAGCATCTATGCACTGATCGCACTGGGTTACAGCATGGTGTACGGCATCATCCTGCTGCTGAACTTTGCCCATGGCGATGTCATCATGGTTGGTGCATACATGTCCTGGTTCGTGATGAACCAGCTGGGTCTTGGCCCGGTCACCGCTGTGTGCGCCACCATCATCACCTGCACGCTGCTGGGTGTCGTGATCGAAAAGATCGCCTACACCCCGCTGCGCAACGCGCCCCGTATCTCTCTGCTGATCACTGCCATCGGCGTGTCCTTCTTCCTGGAGTACACCGCCGAGCTGATCCTGGGTTCCGGTGCAAAGGTCATTCCGGCCTACTACACCAATCAGACCTTCCGCATCGGCTCTGTGCCGCTGGGCCTCACCTCCATCATCACCCTGCTGGTCACGGTGCTGTCCATGCTGGTGCTGACCTTTCTGGTGCAGAAGACCAAGCTCGGCAAGGCCATGCGCGCCGTCTCTGAGGATATGGACGCTGCCCGCCTGATGGGCATCAATGTCAACAGCACCATTTCCTTTACCTTTGCGGTGGGTTCCGCTCTGGCCGGCATCGGCTCGGTGCTGTACTGCTGCTCTTACCCGCAGGCAACTCCCACCATGGGCTCCATGCTGGGCCTGAAAGCCTTCGTTGCAGCCGTTCTGGGCGGCATCGGCTCCATTCCCGGTGCCATGATCGGCGGCATTGCCATCGGCCTGTGCGAGTGCTTTGTTTCCGCCATCGGCCTTTCCGCATGGAAGGATGCCGTCACATTTGCGATCCTGATCATTGTGCTGCTGGTCAAGCCCACCGGCTTCCTTGGCCGCAAGGTTCAGGAAAAGGTGTAAGGAGGGCATGAAGATGAATACCAAACGCAAAACGCTCAAAATGCCCGTGCGCTACCTGATGAATCTGGTGCTGGTGGCTCTGCTGTTCGTGGGTCTGTCCTTCCTCACCCAGAACGTGCTGTCCACCTACCAGAACAAGGTGCTGCTCACCGTGGGCATCAACATCATTCTGGCTGTCTCGCTGAACATCGCCACCGGTTATCTGGGCCAGCTGCCGCTGGGCCACGCCGGTTTCATGGCCGTGGGTGCCTACACCTGCGCTTTGTTCACCAAGTACAGCAATCTGCCCTCCGGCGTTGCTTTTGTCGTGGGTCTGGTTCTGGCCTGCATCGTGGCTGCGCTGTTCGGCGTGCTGATCGGCATTCCCGCCCTGCGCCTGACCGGTGACTATCTGGCCATCCTGACGCTGGGCTTTGGCGAGATCATCCGCATCACCCTGAACAACATCGATGATGTGCTGGGCTTCAAGCTGTTCTACGGTGCCAAGGGCCTGAAGAACATTCCCAAATATTCCAACTACTGGAACGTGTTCCTGTGCGTGGTCATCACCTGCTTTGCCATCCACGCCATGATGAAGAGCCGCCATGGCCGCGCCGTGCTGGCCATCCGCGACAACGAGATCGCAGCCGAGAGCTGCGGTATCCAGACTACTTATTATAAGGTCATGGCCTTTGCCTTCTCGGCTGCCTTCGCCGGTCTGGCCGGCGGTCTGTACGCCTGCTATCTGGGCGTTCTGGACCCCTCCACCTTCGGCTTTATGAAGTCCATCGAGATCCTGGTCATGGTGGTTCTGGGCGGCATGGGCTCCATGCTGGGCTCCATCCTGTCCGCGACCGTGCTGACCATCCTGCCCGAGGCTACCCGCAGCTTTGAGAGCTACCGCATGGTGGTCTACTCGCTGGTGCTGATCCTGATGATGATCTTCCGCCCGGGCGGACTGCTTGGCAGCTATGACTTCTCCATGAGCCGCATCGTGGAAAAGATCATGAACGGCGAGCTGTTCCGCAAGAAAGCAAAGGAGGGTGCAGACCATGAGTGAGTTCCAGACCAAGTTACACAGTGTGCCCTCCGGCGGCTTCCTGACCGACCGCGACATGGACAAAAAGCCCATTCTGGACGTGCGTGAGCTGGGCATCGACTTCGGCGGTCTGACCGCCGTGGACGGCTTCAACCTGATGATTGGCCGCAACGAGATCACCGGTTTGATCGGTCCCAACGGTGCCGGCAAGACCACCGTGTTCAACCTGCTGACCAACGTCTACCAGCCCACCCGCGGCTCCATCCTGATCGATGGCATGCCCACTGCCGGCAAAAAGACCTATCAGGTCAACCGCATGGGCGTGGCCCGCACCTTCCAGAATATCCGCCTGTTCAAGGAACTGAGCGTCATCGACAACATCAAGGTGGGCCTGCATGAATCCATGAAGTACAATCTGGCCTCCTCCCTGATCCGCCTGCCCAACTACTGGAAGGAAGAGAAGAAGTGCACCGAGCGTGCTCTGGAGCTGCTGGATATCTTCCACATGACAGACCTTGCCAATGTTCAGGCCGGCAGCCTGCCCTACGGCGCACAGCGCCGTCTGGAGATCATGCGTGCACTGGCCACCAGCCCGAAGCTGCTGCTGCTGGACGAGCCTGCTGCCGGTATGAACCCCTCCGAGACCGCGGAGCTGACCGAGACCATCCGCCGCATCCGCGACGAGTTCAACATCGCCGTGCTGCTGATCGAGCATGACATGAGTCTGGTCATGGGCATCTGCGAGGGCATCGCCGTGCTGAACTTCGGCCGCATCATCGCCAAGGGCACGCCGGATGAGATCCGCAACAACCCGCAGGTCATTGAGGCCTATCTGGGCAAGAAGGAGGGCTGACACATGGCTGATACGTTACTGAAGGTCGATAACATCAACGTTTACTACGGCAACATCCACGCCGTCAAGGACATCTCCTTCGAGGTGAATCAGGGCGAGATCGTCACCCTGATCGGTGCCAACGGTGCCGGCAAGTCCACCACCCTGAAGACCATTTCCGGCCTGCTGAAGCCCAAGACCGGCGATATCCTGTACAAGGGCAGCAGCATCAAGGGCATGCGCGCCCACAAGATCGTGGAAGCGGGCCTTGCCCACGTGCCGGAAGGCCGCCATGTGTTCCTGCACATGACCGTGGAAGAAAATCTGGATATGGGTGCCTACACCCAGCCCAACTCCACCATTGCCCCCAACAAGGAAAAGGTGTTTGAGCTGTTCCCCCGCCTGAAGGAGCGCCGCAAGCAGCTGGCGGGCACCATGTCCGGCGGCGAACAGCAGATGCTGGCTATGGGCCGCGCCCTGATGAGCAACGCCTCCATGCTGATGCTGGACGAGCCCTCCATGGGTCTTTCGCCGCTGCTGGTGCAGGAGATCTTCGACATCATCCAGAACGTGCACAAGGAAGGCATGACCATCCTGCTGGTGGAGCAGAACGCGCAGATGGCCCTTTCCGTGGCAGACCGCGCCTACGTCCTTGAGACGGGCCGTGTGGTCATGGATGGCACCGGTGCCGAACTGCTGACCAACGAGCGCGTGCGCAGCGCCTATCTGGGCGGCTGATCGCTGTAAAACAAAAAAGAGCTTCTGCACTGCAAAAGCTCATAAGACGGACCCCGGGACCGCAGGGCTGAAAAGCACCTTGCTGTTCCGGGGTCCTGTTTTTTTTTACGGCGGCGGGCTCTGCACCGGGAGCAGATGCTTCTCCCCCATTGCCGCCCCATTTCATTTATGCTACAATAGCCCTATCAAACATTTTGGAGATCTGCTCATGAACTACTACGCTGCCCCCATGGAGGGCCTGACCGACCGGGTGTGGCGGCAGGCGCACCAGAAATGGTTCGGCCCCGCCGGTGCCGCCGACCGCTACTATGCCCCGTTTCTCTCCCCGCCGGAGAACCGGGTACTCATTAAAAAGAAGATGGCCGAACTGGCCCCCGCAGCCAACCCCGGCGCACCGGTGATCCCGCAGCTGCTGGCAAAGGACGGGGAGCTGGCCGCATGGATGATCGGCGAACTGCGCAAACTGGGCTACACCGAGGTGAACCTGAACCTCGGCTGTCCAGCCGGCACGGTGACGGCCAAGGGCAAGGGTTCCGGGATGCTGCGGGACCTTGCAAAGCTGGACGCCTTCCTTGCTGCCGTGTTCGCCAATGCGGAGGGGCCCATCTCGGTCAAGACCCGGCTGGGTGTGGACAAGCCGGAGGAGTTTGCCGCCATTCTGGACATTTATAATCAGTATCCCATCTGTGAGCTGACCATCCACCCGCGCGTGATGCGTCAGCAGTACCGCGGACAGGCCGACCGTGCGGCCTTTTCTGCCGCCCTGCCCGGTTGCAGGATGCCGGTGTGCTACAACGGCGACGTGACCACTGCCGCCGACCTGCACACGTTGGAAGAACAGTATCCGCAGCTGTCCGGCATCATGGTGGGGCGCGGCATCATTGCGGACCCTGCCCTGTTCCGGGTGGCGCGCGGCGGTGCGCCCGCCGCACGGGAAGAGCTGCGGGGCTATCTCGATGACCTTTACCACGGCTACACCGAGCTGTTCGGCAGTGCCGGGTGCGCCGTCAGCCGGATGAAAGGGCACTGGTTCTACCTGATCCACAAATTTGAGGACTCTGAAAAGCTGGAAAAGCAGCTGCGCAAGGCCCGGGAACCGTGGGAGTATGAGGTGGTGGTGAACCAGATCTTTACGCTGCCATTCCGGCCGTAACGATCGGCATGGCCTCCGTTTTGCTCTGGCCATCTTCACCGGAGGGGCTGTAACGGTAAACGGCATCTGCATTCTGTTATGAAAAAGCCCCGCCATCTGAAAGACGGCGGGGCCGAAGCAGATAAGGGGTATCAGACGTTCAGATAGCTGCGCAGCATGGCCTGCAGCAGATCGTCCCGATCCACCTTACGGATCAGGGCACGGGCATTCTTGTAGGTCGTGATGTAGGTGGGGTCTTCGGACAGGATATAGCCCACCAGCTGATTGACCGGATTATAGCCTTTTTCCTTTAAAGCATCGTACACCTGCTGCACGATCTCATGGATCTCATAGTCCTTTTTGTCGTGGATCGAAAAAATAGCAGTCTCGCCACTCACGGAATACACCCCCTTAGGAAGAACTACGTTCATTGTACACGAATTGCGGGGAAACTTCAAGATAAACGGACCGGATTTGCACAGTTTGCATAAAATTTCCGGTTCAGATTTTGCAGGCTGACGGCCTGCAGCGCCGCAAATGCGGCAGAAGGAGGCCTTTTTATGCTGTATGGCATCGGCTGCGACCTGTGCGAGCTGGCACATCTGGAAAAAAGCCTTACCGGCGCACATGCTGCGGCCTTTGTCCGCCGGGTCTACGGCGAAGCCGAGCGTGCCGCTCTCTGGCTGGACGCTCCCCTCCCCGCCGGGCGCAGCGCAGCCCACCGGCTGGCCAGTGCTGCTGCCAACTTTGCCGCCAAAGAAGCCTTTTTAAAGGCAGCAGGCACCGGCCTGCGAGAGCCCTTTTCGCTTTGCGAGATCGAAGCAGTCCGGCAGGAAAACGGCGCACCGGCTTATCGCTTCAGCGGAAGGACGGCAGAATGGGTGCAGGCCCGCAGCCTGACCGCCCGGCTCTCCCTGAGCCACGAAGGCGGCATGGCGCTGGCGTTCTGTACACTGGAAACGGAAACCTGAGCCGCTTCTGTGCATACAATGGAATATCCCCCGTGCTTCCTGCTCATACTGAGAGCAGACGAACGATGCGCCGGACGCATCACATAGCGGGGCGCATCCTCCAAATGCAGGGAGGGAGATTCCATGGAGGTACACAGAGGAGAAGTTTTTTACGCGGATCTTTCGCCGGTGGTGGGGTCCGAGCAGGGCGGTGTGCGGCCGGTGCTGATCGTGCAGAACGAGATCGGCAACCGGCACAGCCCCACCGTCATTGCAGCGGCCATTACATCCCGGCTGGACAAAGCCCGTCTGCCCACCCACATCAACATCCGGGCGGCGGACACCGGCCTTGCCAAGGACAGCGTGGTGCTGCTGGAGCAGATCCGCACGCTGGATAAGCACCGCCTGCGGGAGCGGGCCGGGCAGATCACACCGGAAGACCAGAAACGGGTGGATCAGGCTCTGGATGTCAGCCTCGGGCTCACGTCCTATTGAGCGTCTTCCGGGAAGTGAAATCGTATACAAAGCAAAAAGACCCGGGATCTTTTCGAGCCATTTCGGCCCTGAAAGGTCCCGGGTCTTATACGATCGTTTTTCAGCAGGCAGTCCTGTGAACGGAACGCTTACAGCAGCGGAATGCCCGCCTTGGCGCAGGCCTCGCGGGTGGCAGCGTCCCAGACGCTGGCCTGCACCTCGCCGATGTGGGCGCTGCCCAGCAGCAGCATGCACAGACGGCTCTGGCCGATGCCGCCGCCGATGGAGTAGGGCAGCTCACCGTTCAGCACGGCCTTGTGGAAGGGCAGGGCGCGGCGGTCGTCACAGCCGGCCATGGTCAGCTGCTTGTCCATGCTTTCCGGGCTCACGCGGATGCCCATGCTGCTCAGCTCATAGCTGCACTGCAGCGGATCGTTCCAGAACAGCAGGTCGCCGTTCAGATCCCAGTCGTCGTAGTCCGGAGCGCGGCCGTCGTGGGGCTTGCCGCTCTTCAGCGGGGCACCGATCTTCATCAGGAAGGTGGTGCCGTTCTCCTTCACGAAGGCATTCTCGCGCTCCTTCGGGGTCAGGTCCGGGTACTTGTCCTCCAGCTCCTGGGTGGTGATGAAGATCACGTTGGGGGTGTGCAGGGGCAGGTCCTGCAGCTGGGGGAACATGGCGTGGAGGTTCATCTCGGTGGCGCAGACAGCGGACACGATGGAGCGAACCACGTTTTTCAGATACGCCTCGGTGCGGTCCTCCTCCCGGATGACCTTTTCCCAGTCCCACTGGTCCACATAGACGGAGTGGAGGTTGTCCAGGTCCTCGTCCCGGCGGATGGCGTTCATATCACAGTACAGGCCCTTGCCCACCCGGAAGCCGTAATCCTTGAGGGCCTTGCGCTTCCACTTTGCCAGCGACTGGACCACCTGTGCTTCAATGCCGCCGTCTTTCATATCAAAGGTGACTTTCCGCTCGACGCCGTTCAGGTCGTCGTTCAGGCCGGTAGAGGCCTCCACAAAGAGCGGCGCGGACACGCGGTAGAGATTCAGCGTGGCGCACAGGGTGTCGGCAAACAGCCGCTTCACCGTGCCAATGGCGCGCTGGGTGTCGTACAGGTTCAGCGCGGGCGTGTAGTTTGCGGGAATGATCGTTTTGCTCATAAGGAACCCCCTCTTTTTGCGCTCCCGGCAGCCGAGTGCCGCCCGGGCAGCAGCTTTCCCTTTAATAAAGTAAATTATGGCACAACTTGCAGACGATGTAAAGGGGAATGGGCGAAAAAACCCTGCCGCCTTGACTTCCGCTTGGCTCCCCGCTATAATAAAACTTGTAAAAGGACAAATGCGTTTACCCGGGCAGAGTAGCGCGGCATCCGTCTG
>ERZ1027032.723-NODE-723-length-11672-cov-5.621589_pt1 | contig 11672 bp, 7 predicted proteins | sample MGYA00519445_ERZ1027032 | MGnify/ENA primary metagenome ERZ1027032 (study PRJEB26926, sample SAMN06164888) | human gut metagenome | biome: ENVO:00009003; feature: ENVO:2100002; material: ENVO:00002003 | host: Homo sapiens | place: USA | collected 2012 ... | reverse complement strand
CGAGATCTAGTACGGTCTCGTGGGCTCGGAGATGTGTATAAGAGACAGGTAGTGCCCTGCTCGTGCAGCTGACGGAACAGGTCAAGCACGATTTTCTCGTTCTTCTCATCCAAATTGCCGGTCGGTTCGTCCGCAAGAATCAGTTTCGGACAGTTGATGAGCGCACGTGCGATGCACACACGCTGCTGTTCGCCGCCGGAAAGCTGTCCGGGCAGATGGTGGGCACGCTCCTTCAGACCGACGCGCTCCAATGCTTCCAACGCCTGCTGCTCGTTGACTACGGAATGGTAGTACTGTGCCACCATCACGTTTTCCACAGCCGTCAGATGCGGTACCAGATAGAACTTCTGGAACACCAATCCGATCATGTTCTTGCGCACGTCGGCAAGCTGCTTGGCGTTCAAATCCTCCAACTTGCGGCCTTCCAGCATGACGGAACCCTTTGAAGGCGTGTCCATGCAGCCAATCATGTTCATCAGCGTGGTTTTGCCGGAACCCGACGAACCGACAATCGCAAGCCATTCACCTTGCGGAACGGTCAAAGTCAAATCGTCGACGGCACGCAAATCGCCGTAAATCTTGGAAATATGATCCAATTCAAGCAACGTATTCAACGTATGTTCGGAACTCATGATTATTCCTCCCTCAAAACGATGGCGGGGTCGATACGGGTTGCGCGGCGAACCGGCGGGATGGATGCGATGACGGCGATGAGCACGCTCAACAGCAGCGAAGCGACGCCCAACAGCCAGTTGAAGCCAATGGCACGTTCGAATACGGATACGCACAGCACGCGGGCCAGCAGGTAGCCGATGGCAGTGCCGATCAGGCCGCCAATCAGTCCGTAGATGGCGGATTCCACATAGAATTCGATGCCGATGGCGCGCGAGGATGCGCCTAACGCCTTGCGCAAGCCGATTTCGTTGCGTCGCTGAGACACGATGGAACTGATGGTGGTGCCCACGCCCACAAACGTCAGCACGAGCACGACCAGCGACACGATCCAGAACAGGGTTTGCAGCATGGCGATGATACGAGTGTCGGATGAGGTGATTTTGGTGACGGTCTGCGCTTTCACGCCGGTTGACGGATTCGCATTGATCGATTTGACGACATCGTTGAGTTCGCTGCCTACCGCATTGACGGAATATTCGATCACGTCCGCTCCGCGTTTGAAACCGGCCAGTTTGGCCACGTCAGCGTTGACCGCGTAGACGATTTCGTCTTCGCTGCCGCCCGTATCGACGATGCCTCCGACACGGAATTCAGTGCCGGTGTTCTCCATAATGTCGGACGAAACGCGGCCGTTTTCCGTGACTTGCGCTTCGGTTTGGCTAAGAGCGCCGGAATCCTGCGCATCGTCGGATGCGCGGTAGCCGATGGTTACGGTCGAACCGATGGAGACACCGAGCGCGTCTGCCACGTCACGGCCGAGCATCACGTTGCCTTCGCTAGGCCAATCGCCAGTCACGTTCCAATGATGGTTGAGCGCCTTCACGTCTTTGGTTGTGATGCCAGCCAGCGTGTACGGCGCAGAATTGATGCGCACGCTTTCATACCGGTAAGCGGCGGAACGGGCGCTGTACGAGCCTTTCACCATCTGGTTCAACGCTTTGACGGTATCGGTGTCGATGCCGTGGGACTTTTCGGCTGATTCGGACGGCGTGACGATAAGATTCGCACCATACGCACGCATTTCCTCGTTCATCTGCTGTGGAACGGCAATACACGTCGCCGCAAGGCAGAACAGCGTGGCAGCGCCCACCATGGAGGCGATCACGGCCATAACGGCCCGCGAACGACGGCGGAACACCGCGCCCCACAGCATGGTGAAGAACATCTTGCGATTAGTCATCTCATGCCCCTTACGGACTGTCTTGAACTCACCTACCATGCAACACCTCCGCAGACGAACAGCACAGTGTGCCGTTCGTGACCGAGGCCGCAGCCGCGGCCGAGTTTACGGAACCCAAGTTGACATCAGCGGCCATGCAACACCTCCGCAGGTTTGAGTCCCAGAATCGAACGGATCGACGAGAACGAGGCGATCAGCACGGTAAGCGTCAGCAGCACAAACACCAGCACAAACACCATCGGACGCATCGTAATGCCGGAACCGAATACCACATGTCCCACAATCTGCGCAACACCGGAACCCAACAGCGCACCGACAATCGCACCGACCAACGAAATCACAGCCGTCTCAGCGAGCATCAGGCGAGAAACCGCACCATCGGTGGCACCAATCGCCTTCAGCAACGCCAATTCTGAACCGCGCTCACCAATCGAGGCGGCCATCAGATTCGCCACTGCAATAGCGGCCGCAACCAGCGAAAGCACGGTCATCAGCACCATCACCGCCTGCGTTTTCTGCAGCACATCGCCCTGTAATGCGGCCACCTGACGCACCTGCTTGGCTACGGAACCGGGAATGACCTCTTCGATCTGATAGGCGATGGACGAAGGGTACGCGGTGCAATACCATGTTTCCCACTCATCTTGCGTGAGCGCATTCGGATTCTTCGACGCCTTACGCGCCAAATCATTGTCTGGCGTGGTCAGAGCCTTGACTTCGATCTTGTCGATGGAATCAGGCAGATTCGCAAGCACCTGCGCGGTGGATGACGGAATGTACATCGCATTGTTGTCGCTATCGCCGGAATCGTAAATGCCGGTGATGGTGATCCGCTGCTTGTTGCGGCTGCCGTCGGCGGTGGTTTTGTAGAGGGTTACGGTATCTCCCTTGGTCACGCCGAGTTTGGATGCGAGCGTGGTGCCGATCAGGCCTTGCGCGCTATCGTCTTTCGGCCAGGAGCCGTCAAGCTTCCACCACGAACGCATGCCGTCCATGCCCGCCACCGTGGATTCACCGGAATCCATATGCAGGGTCTTGGCGAACCATGTGCCCACGATCGGCACGCCGGAAGCCTTGCAGGAGCTGGAATCCACCGATTCGGACGCGCAGTTCACGTCAGCATGGATATTAAGTTCGGGGGCAAAATTCGTGATATTAAACGCCCAGAAGATGGTTTTGATCTTCGGCACATCCGATTCCTTCAAAAATGTGGTCGGATCGGATTCGGAAGTACCGGAAGCGCTGCTGTCAGCGTCACCACCCATGTTGTACAGGTCGTTGACGACGGCATCAGCTTTAGGCTGCACGATGATGTTGGAACCGTACGTCGACAGTTCGGCGTTCAGCTTGTCTCCAACGTCGAACACCACACCCAACATGGCCACGCTGACCGTGGCCGACAAGCACACGGTGACCGCGATCAACAGCCTGCGTTTGAATTGCCTGCTGAACGAGCGGAAAATCATTCGAAGAAAGAACATGACTACCTCTTTCCGCTCACTGGAAATGCGTCGACAATGCGTCGAGCGTTGAAGTTTGAATTACGATTTTGCCGGATTCAACCTGATAATCGAACGGCACAGGATTGCAGCCGCCCTTGAACCCGATAGTGGCGAGGTTGATGGCGACATCGCACTTCTTGCAGATGATCTTGCCATCCTTCTCGTAATAGCCAGCGTCACCGCAGTTATCGCATGCGTCAAGACCGACACCGTACGCTCCACCATTCTTTTTGATGATGATGAAACGCATTACCGTGCCATCTTTCGCCTTGTATTGGAAGCGATGCAGGTGACCGTCGTTGATCTGACTGAATTTGATGGTGGCCACGCCGTCGCTCAGCGAATAATCCTCAGGCGGAGACAGCGTAATGACCTTCTTCGTTTGCGCCACACCATACGTGAGCGCGAACGTGATGCCGATCATCGCAACAAGACTCCATGCGCCGGCCGCCTTCGCACGGCGACGGAACGCGATATGCGATCGCACAATGGCCTCGTTTGCGCCTTCCGGCTTGATTTTGAAGCCCATCACAATGCTGGCGACCACCGGAATGATGAACACCAACACCATGGCAATGACCATATGACGCTGATGATTGATGCACCACACCAACGCCAGGAACGCTTCCGTAGGGAAATGAACGATGCGCTTGGACTGCAGAATCTGCGCAAGATCAGTGAAATGCGAGACAAACAGCAGCGCAATCAGCAGCAGCACGGCCGTGGTGAACGACCAACGAATCGCAGTGGAACGCATCGTACGGAAAATCAACGCTGCAACAATCGCAGTGGCCGCACCCAATGCGAAACCAAGCGCACGAAGCAGTATATCCGAAGTGAAGATCGGATCTCCTGGCTCCACGAAAATCGTCAAACGCAAAATAACATCAGGCAACGCACGGAAGGTGGTGGCGGCAATCGCAAGAGCGCCAATCGCATTCGCAATATCGAGCAACGCGCGATGATCATGCCAATTCGTAGTGATGCGACGTGCGAACAGCACAACAACGAACACTGCGATATCGAAAATCACACAACACCATAACGTGGGGTAATTGACGAACGTACGCTGATTGATCATCGCGGATGCACGCAACGCGGCGAACACAATGGCACCCGCGAATCCAATAATGAAGCCCGCAAGACGCCAGTACGCGCTCAACGGCTTGTCACGCCCCTCACCGACCGTGAGCATCACGTTCAGCGCCATAATCAGCAAAGCCGGTGCCAGCGTTCCCTGCAACACCGTGACGTACTGCGTCAGCATCTCACACCTTTCGTTATATATCCCTGTCAAAGCCTAGTGAATTCGGCACGCAAAAGGAACCCCCTTACCAAGATTCTCCCAAAAGCGCGTTATCTCCCAAAAGCGTATCCCCTCAAACGCAAGAGAGCGGCTGCTTGGATGGTTGTTCGACCGTAGGCTCGGCCAAACGGCCTTGAGCGCGTCGAACGACTATCCAGGCAACCGCGAACGCCGTACCCATATTCGCGCTACTTGCATACGTTTCGCGATACGTGAACGGCGTTAACCACGAGTTGAATCTCAACATGAATTCAGGCTTACATCCAAACCATTTCGCTTGGCATGTGCCGGAACTCACGTTTCAGATCACCACTCCTGCGGGGTGTAGTTCCACTCCGGGAAAGTGACCTCGAGCGGCTCGGTCCAGAAGCGGCCCTTAACGCCGGTTTCCGGATCAACATGCAGCATCCAACCCTTCTTCTCCGGAGATTCGATCTTCAGCACGAGCTTGTAGGAGCCAGCCTCGTCGAGCTTGACGTTGGCGCCGTAGTGCGGGCCGTCGGAAGCGTTCATCTGCATGAAGGTACCGGAACCAACGGTCTCGTTGTTCGCGTTGTTGATGATCTCGTAGTTCACGGTGAGGTCCGGCACGAAGTCGCCCTTGCCATAGCCGAGCTCGGTGCCCTTCTCGTTGGCATGGATGTCGGCTTCCAGGTGGAAGGAAGCGTCGGCAGCCTTCAGGCCCATACCGGACGGTTCCATATCGATCGGCTGGAAGTACACGGCGTTGACGGTCAGAGCGTCAACATCCTGATCGGAGTGCTTCTCGTCGACCTGAATCTCTTCGAAGCCGGCGCCGTTGCTGTCATCAGCGCTGGAATCGCTGGATTTGTCGGTGGTGTCCGAAGTGGAGGTGTCGGACTTGGCATCGGATGCGGAATCGTTGGAGTTGCCGCATGCGGACAGGGAGAAGGCCATGGAGCCGGCCAGCAGGATGCCGAGCAGGGCGGCGATCTTCTTATTCTTCATTGTTTTTTCTCTTCCTTTTCTTTGGTTCCTTGAGGAACGTTGGAAACTTATGGAAATCTCTAAATCTTTACTTGTGATTATTGATTGGCGCTTACTTAGCCTGTTCCGCCTGCGCGGCCAACTTCATCCTGTGTTTCTTGATGAAACCGACCACGAACAGCACAACCACCGCGATCGCGGCAATCACCTGCGCCGTGATCGTTTCGACGTACGGATACAAGCCGATCCAATCGTTAGTTGGCACGCTGCTCAAGTAGGTGCCTTCAATAAGATCACCCTCGATGAGCGCGTGGATGCCGCCACCCGCGAAAATGACAACCAATGCGGCCATCACAATCGAAGTGACGAGGAAGAACGGGCCGATCGGAATCTTCACCGAAGTGAATCGCAGAATCAGGAAGATGACGATCAGCACCGCGGCGGCGGCCAGACCGCCAACCCACATGCCGTGCGCATCCTGGCTCATGGAGTAGATGGACTCGTAGAAGATCACCGTTTCGGCGCCCTCACGGAATACGGCGAGGAAGCTCAGCATGGCAAGCGAGGCGATCATGCCCAAGCCCAGTCTCTGACCGGATTCGACCTTGCTTTGCGCGCCGGCCACAGCCGCTTCGGTCTTGTTCCTGATGTAGTTGTTCCACGCTTCCACGGAGCTCTTGTTGAGCATCCAGTTGCTGGTCCACAGCAGCATGAGGGTGGCGATCAGCGCGCACACGCCTTCGGAAATCTCCTGAATCGGGCCGGAACCGCCGAACAGGAACGTGAAGAGCACGGCGACCAGACCGGAGCCGGCCAGACCTGCGACCACACCAAGGTAGATCCACTTGGCGAAACGCTTGTTGCCGGACTTCACCAGGTAGGCGATCACTGCGGCCACCACCAGCAGCGCTTCGAGACCCTCACGGATCAGAATGAGGAACGCCTGGCCGGCGGAGCTGGTGACGAGTTTGGTGAAGCCGTTGACATTGCCGGACGCGCCACCGTCCAGGGTGGCCGCGTCTTTCACAAGCCAGCTCTTCAAATCGTCGACATGCTGCTTGATTTCCTTGTCGGAACCGCCGTCGCGCATGATCTTACGAGTCATCTTGAACTGGTATTCGACCTGCGAAACACGATCGCCGGAAATCACGTTCATCACGTTCTTTTCGAAGCCGAGCTTCTCGTAGTACTGGTAGTAGGCGTTGTTGACCAGCGTGGCACCTTCGTCGCCCTTGCCGGCAGCGGCAGCCTCGTATGCCTTGTCGAGAATGACGGTCATTTCGCTGGCAACCTCACTCCACGTGCGGTCGCCTTTGCCTTTGGATGAATTCTTCTTGGCCGCGTCGAGCTTCTTGCGCTCTTCCGCGGTTTGCGCGGCACGCTGCTTCGCATATTCCTTAGGATTGGCGAGGTCGGCGTTCGCGTCAAGCGTTTGCGCGGTTGCGTTGATTTCGGCGGTCAGCGCGTCGATTTTGGCTGCGATGGCGTCGCCTTGGTCCTGCTGGTAGGCAAGACCTTCAAGATCGGTGAATTGCTGCAGCAGTTCCTTCTGCTTGTCGGCACTGATGGTGTCGTTGACGACTTTCGAGAAGTTGGATGCGTCGTAACCGATCCAATGCGCAGTCTGGAAATCGGTGCCAGCCTGACCGTAATTGCCGTCATTGTAGTCTTTTTCGGCAGTCGCAAGCTGGTCTTCGATGTTCTTCGCAGCGGCAGTCCAGGAATCAAAATTCGTTTGACCGTCATCGGCGGCAATTGCCGGCTGCGGAACCGCGGTAGTCGCGAAAAGCGTGGCGAGCGCAATCATCAGCGCGGCGACGAGCGTGACGAGACGGCCGGCAGCCGAGACTCGCGGATCGCACGAATCATAGGAACCGGTTGCGTGGCGCTGCGCAACGCGAGATGACATGTTCCAAACCTTCCTTCTCAAAACTTTTCAGTGTGCGATGTGCGCACCGAAAGCCAAGATAAAACGAAAGTTTTTTAAAGAACAGTCTTGATTTTTAATTTGTTCTGATGTATCGAGTATGGAGAATCGGCGGAATTCCGCCATTCCTGTTTTTACCATCTTCGGCGTGTCATCTCACATAGTGGCACACTCGCAGCATGCTTGTTGAATTCGACGCGCCGGAATCTGCCACCTCCGGCAAAGCCTGTTGCATCCACCGCCATCTGTATGGGACCAGTAGAAACGGAGCGTCATACGAGAAACGGAGCGTCATACGATAATCGAGATACGCTATATGTGGCAGATTTCTGGTCTCACGAAAAACAATATGCGCTATATGTGGCACTTACCCTCACCCAACCATACCTAAGGGGGTGCAAATAACACCCTCCAAAACCGGTTGCCCAAGGAAATCTGCCACATATAGCGCAGATCACTTTTTCAAGACCGGAAAAACTGCCACATATAGCGCAAATCAAACAGGTCAACAGGCCTCCCACCTCTACAAGGGGCCGCCACCCATAAGCGAGATACACGCGTCAGACGTTCCGCAGCCAAGCACCAGCATCGACAAAACGGGCACATAAGGCCTCACTCTCAACGAACGAACGCGCTAGCATCAGGATTATGGATGCTTCCGTTTCGCTCGTGCAGCGCATGCCCTACACCACCGCGTTTCCCAAGGCGCTCGGCACCGGTTTGCTGGTTTCGACCGCCCGCCCGGTTTCCACGGACCTGCGTGCCAAAATGGAACGACTCATCGACGGATACGAGTATGTGCTTTCGCGATTCCGCGCCGATTCGCTGGTTACGAGCATCGGAAACGCGGAGCATGGCGGGCATTTCGATTTTCCCAATTGGGCCGGCCCACTGTTTGATTTGTACGACGCACTACACGACGTCACACGCGGCGCGATCGACCCGTGCGTGGGTGAAGATCTGATTCGTCTCGGTTACGATCCCACGCTGAGCTTCACCGTCGAAACCGACGCCGTCGAGCGCTTGGGAGCTTTGCACGGACGCCCTGTATGGGGGCACGACGTAGTACGTTCAGACGGTACGACGCTGGTCACGCATGGCTCGGTTCATTTGGATTTCGGCGCGTGCGGCAAAGGCTATCTGGTTGATTTGTTGGGTGGTTTGTTGGGTGGCTTGGAACCGTCATGTGTGCCTCGTGAGCCGCACCCACAGCACGCCATGCGGAAGGATTCGGCGCACACTGCTGGGGCAGCAGATTTCAATCGAGAGAACACCTTCCCGGAATTTGTGATTGATGCTGGAGGCGACCTGCTAGTACACACGTCCAGCCCGATTCGTGTGGCGCTTGAGGATCCGGACGATTCGTCCCGTGCGGTGGGTGTGGCAGAGATTTGCGATGGCGCGCTCTGTGCGAGCGCGCCCAGTCGCCGCCATTGGGAGGTGACGGTTGACGAACGGACACATCTGGCTATTCATCATCTGCTCAACGCCGTCGACGGCCTGCCCGCGCAGCAGATGGAAGCCACGTGGATTACTGTGCAATCCACGTCGGTCGCCGACTATCCGACTGCAGTGGCAGACGGTTTGGCTACGGCGCTGTTCGTTGCCGATCCGAACGAGCTGAGCAACACTTTTGCCTTCGATTGCGCCACGTTGGACGCCGACCGTCACGCCACCATCAGCGCAGGTTTTCCCGGCCGCTTCTTCTGATCGTCAGCCGGCCGCAGCCGTAGTTGGGCGAACAAGTATCGTGTCACGCTGATTAAAGACAAGATCATCCGACCGGCAGGGCAAAAGTTCCCGAAACGCAAGAATCCGGAGGGGTGGCCCATCCGGATTCTTTAGTATGCGAGGTTTAGCGGATCAGCGAACCAGCATAAGCCAGTCGGCTCAAGCAAGCCAACCAAAGCACCCCACTTAAGCCAGCCACTCAGCCGCTCAGTCGATCAGCGTGAACTGGCTGTTATAGATGTCGGCGTAGAAGCCGTTTCTAGCGAGCAGTTCCTCGTGGGTGCCGCGTTCCACAATGTCGCCGCCGTTCATCACCAAAATCATGTCGGCGTCGCGGATGGTGGACAGTCGGTGCGCGATCACGAAGCTCGTGCGTCCCACCGTCAGTGCGTCCATGGCCTTCTGAATCAACTCCTCGGTACGGGTATCCACGGAGGACGTGGCCTCGTCGAGAATCAGAATCGGCGCGTCCTCAACCATGGCGCGGGCGATTGTCAGCAGCTGCTTCTGACCTTGCGAAAGCGACGCCTTGTCGTCGAGCACAGTGTCGTAGCCATTCGGCAGAGACATGATGTAGCGGTGCAGACCGACGGCTTTGCAGGCGGCCACAATCTGTTCGTCAGTGACGCCTGGCTTCGAGTATGCGATGTTTTCACGCACCGTTCCACGGAACACCCACGTGTCCTGCAATACCATCGAGAACTGGTCATGCACATTCCAGCGCGGAACCGACTTGGTGTCGACACCGTCGATCGAAATCGTGCCGCCGGAAATCTCGTAGAACCGCATCAGCAGGTTGACCATCGTGGTCTTGCCGGCACCGGTCGGACCGACGATGGCCACCTTCTGTCCGGCCTTCACCGACGCGGAGAAGTCGTGGATGATCGTCTTGTCCGGGTCGTAGCCGAACCGTACGTGGCTGAATTCCACATCGCCACGCACCGGCTGCGGCTTGCCATCCACGCCGACACCCAGCAGTGCTTTCTTGCCGGATTCGTCGGCCAGCTCCGGCTCTTCCAGGAAACCGAAGACGCGTTCGGAAGCGGCAGCGCAGCGCTGTAGGTTCTGGAACGCCTGCGCGAACTGGGAAAGCGGTTGCGTGAACAGGCGAATGTACATCATGAACGCCACGATCACACCAAACTCGATCTTGCCATCCATCGCCAGCACAGCGCCGACCACGCACACAACCACGTAGCCGAAATTGCCGACGAAATTCATCAACGGCATCATCAGGCCGGAAAGGAACTGGCTCTTCCATCCCGAATCGTACAAATCGCCATTGTACTTTTCGAACGCGCGAATCGAATCAGCCTCGCCGCAATACGCCTTGACCACGGTGTGGCCGGCGTACATCTCTTCGACGTGACCGTTGACATCGCCCAATGCGATCTGCTGACGGGAGAAGTACTTCTGCGAAACCTTCATGATTGCGCCCATGATGAGCAGGCCAACCAGGCTGGAAGCGATGGCGCACACCGTCATAATCACATTGTTGTAGAACATCATGATGAGCGCGCCGACGAACAGCGTGATTGAAGTGATCAGCGAGCCGACCGACTGGCCGAGCGTCTGGCCGATCGCGTCCACATCGTTGGTGATGCGGCTGAGCACATCGCCATAGCTGACCTTGTCGAAATATTTGAGCGGCAGGCGATTAATCTTCTTACTGATCGCCTCACGCAGCTCCTGCGCGGTGCGCTGCGTAACGTTGGCCATCAACCAGCTCTGCAGATAGCTCAGCAGCGCGTACCCAACATACAGCGCGACAAGCAGCCATGCGATGCGCGAGACAGCATCTATATCAATCGAGTTCATGACCGGCCTGCCATGCACCATGGCCGGCAGCCCCTTCGTGATCTCGTTGGTCATGTCTTTGAGCTTGTCCGGTCCGACAATCTGGCAGATCGTGCCGGCTGCGCCCAGAATCAGGGCGAAAATCATCACAGGAATGTAGTGACGGCAGAATTTCGCCAGTTTGCTCATCACACCGCCGAAATCCTTCGGCTTTTCCACGGGTCTGCGAGAGCGTCCCATTGGTCCTCTTGCCATGTTGGTCCTCCCCTTCAGCGATTCAACTCGTCTTCGCTCAACTGCGATTCGGCGATCTGCCGGTATACTTCGCAGTTGTCGAGCAGTTCGTGGTGCGTACCCTGGCCAACGACTTTGCCATCGTCGAGCACGATGATGCGGTCGGCGTTCATAATGGTGCCGATGCGCTGCGCGACGATGAGTTTCGTGGAATTCTTCGCTTCCCGTTCGAGCGCGTCGCGTACGGCGCGATCGGTCTTGAAATCAAGCGCGGAGAAGGAGTCGTCGAAAATCAGGATTTCCGGATGACGGTAAACGGCGCGTGCGATCGACAGGCGCTGTTTCTGCCCGCCCGACACGTTGGAACCACCC
>ERZ1027032.713-NODE-713-length-11718-cov-4.514790_pt1 | contig 11718 bp, 8 predicted proteins | sample MGYA00519445_ERZ1027032 | MGnify/ENA primary metagenome ERZ1027032 (study PRJEB26926, sample SAMN06164888) | human gut metagenome | biome: ENVO:00009003; feature: ENVO:2100002; material: ENVO:00002003 | host: Homo sapiens | place: USA | collected 2012 ... | reverse complement strand
CTCCGGGAACTGATACGGCCCGTAGTTGTTCGAACAGTTCGTCACGATGGTCGGCATGCCGTACGTATCGTGGAATGCCCGCACAAAGTGGTCGCTGCTCGCCTTGCTGGCAGAGTAGGGGCTGTGCGGATTATACTTCGTATCCTCGTAGAAGAAATCCTTCCCGTACGCCAGGTGATGTTCCGACGACGAAGCCGTGGTAGTGAACGGCGGCTCGATACCTTCCGGATGTGTCATCTCCAGTGCCCCGTACACCTCGTCGGTAGAGATATGATAGAAACGCTTGCCCTCATACTTCTCCGGCAGACTTTCCCAGTACACCTTAGCCGCCTGCAGCAGAGACAGCGTACCCATCACGTTGGTGCGTGCAAAGGTAAACGGATCCTTGATGCTGCGGTCCACATGGCTCTCTGCAGCCAGGTGAATGATACCGTCCACGTGATACAGCTCCATCAGCTCCTGCATCTTCTCGTAGTCGCAGATGTCCGCCTTTATGAACACATAGTTCGGCAGGTTCTCAATGTCTTTCAGGTTCGCCAGGTTCCCCGCATACGTCAGTTTGTCCAGGTTGATGATACGGTATTCCGGATACTTGTTTACGAACAGGCGCACCACGTGGCTGCCAATAAATCCGGCACCGCCGGTAATCAGTATGTTACGTTTGAATGTAGTCATAATAGTAAAGAATTAATATAGTGAAACATGATAGTCAAATGGAGAATCAAAATCCTTCAACAGCGGATGCTTGGTGTCTTTCTCGCTCAGGATAGCGTGTTCCGTCGGAATACGCCAGTCGATGCCCAGCGAATCATCCAGGATGCTGATACCACCGTCCGCTTCCGGATGATAGAAGTTGTCACACTTGTACTGGAAGATGGCCGTTTCGCTCAGTACGGCAAAACCGTGTGCAAAGCCCCGCGGCACAAAAAACTGGCGGTGATTCTCCTCCGTCAGTTCCACGGCCACATGCTGCCCGTAAGTAGGACTTCCTTTGCGGATGTCCACTGCTACGTCAAGTACTGCACCCTTCACACAGCGCACCAGTTTACTCTGTGTGTACGGCGGACGCTGGAAATGCAGCCCGCGCATCACCCCGTACGATGACATGCTCTCATTGTCCTGCACAAAATTAATCTTTCCCACCTTCTCTTCAAACTCCCGTTGAGAGAACGATTCAAAGAAATACCCTCTGACATCCTTAAAAATGCGTGGCTCGATAATCACCACACCCTCTATCGCTGTTTTAATTACTTCCATTTTATATAAACAGATAAGTCATTTAACTATTAACTGAAGAAACGCTTTTAATTTTTAACTTTTAATTATTAACTATAAACGTTATTCCAGGTTTGCCTTCCCCGTACGCTCCACCTCGTCAATCACCTTCAGCAGATATTGTCCGTACTGGTTCTTCAGCATCGGTTGCGCTTCCTCCCGCAATTTGTCGGCCGAAATCCAGCCCTTGCGATAGGCAATCCCTTCCAGACACGCCACTTTCAATCCCTGACGCTTTTCAATCACCTCAATGTAGGTAGAAGCCTCTGCCAGCGAGTCGTGCGTACCCGTATCCAGCCAGGCAAATCCCCGTCCCAATGTCTGCACCTTCAGTTCCCCGTCTTTCAGGAATCGCTGGTTCACCGTCGTAATTTCCAGTTCCCCGCGAGCCGACGGCTTGATGCTTTTGGCTACCTCTACCACCTTGTTCGGATAGAAGTACAAGCCCACCACCGCATAGTTCGATTTCGGATGCTGCGGTTTCTCCTCAATGGAAAGACAGTTCCCTTCCTTGTCAAATTCCGCCACCCCATAACGTTCCGGGTCACTCACCCAGTAACCGAACACCGTAGCCTTCTTATCCTCTTCTGCCGTCCGTACCGCTTCCCGCAGCATCGCACTCAGTCCGTTTCCATGGAAAATATTGTCCCCTAACACCAGACAGGCCGCGTCATCCCCGATGAACTTCTCCCCGATAAGAAAAGCCTGTGCCAGTCCGTCGGGCGAGGGCTGTTCCGCATATTCAAAACGTACCCCGAAGTTACTTCCGTCGCCCAGCAGACGCTGGAATCCCGGCAAGTCGTAGGGCGTAGAGATAATCAGAATCTCCCGTATACCCGCCAGCATCAGCACGGAGATAGGATAATAAATCATCGGTTTGTCAAACACCGGGAGCATCTGCTTGCTTACTCCCTTGGTAATGGGGTAGAGACGTGTGCCGCTACCACCGGCTAACACAATACCTTTCATTCTTAATTATTAATTGATTTAGTCTCTTCTGAAAATATCGCGTGTATAAACTTTTTCCTTTACGTCATCCAGGCACGCATCGTAGCGGTTGGCAATGATGGCGTTGCTCTGCTTCTTGAAATCCTCCAGGTCGTTCACCACCTTTGAGCCGAAGAATGTAGTGCCGTCTTCCAGAGTCGGTTCATAGATGATGACCGTGGCACCCTTCGCTTTGATACGTTTCATTACGCCCAGGATGCTGCTCTGGCGGAAATTATCGCTGTTCGACTTAATAGTATAGATAGACTTACGTAGCCTGTTCCGGCTGCTTCGATATATCATTGTGTCATCTTCTTGCTTTAATGTCTTTTTATGAATTATTCTTTTTTGCAAAGAAAGTAATTATTCATGGAAAAACAAATACTTCCTTGCATTGTCTGACTAGGTTCTTATATCTTAGCAAGCTGTTTGTTGCTTTAATTGCTACTTTAATTTTATATATAGTAAATAATAAAAAACTAAGTAATTTATTAAGAAAAGCATTGTTAGATAGTTTGGTCGCGGCTTGCTTGTGTAATATAGTTTAAAACTTGAATGAATTTATCGATTTCTCCTCTATGATAAACATCATGTATACCTCGTAACACGGCAAGTTTCCAATGATTTTTTCCATATAAATGATAAGCTTCCATTAAAAGAGGTAACGAAGTTATAATTTCATTTTCATTATTATATTTTCCTACAAAGCACTCTTGTAAAAATGAAATAATAGCATTCTGTAAGCGGAATTCGCTGTTTATTCCTTTTAGATGGCTACGAAGTTTTTCAACCATTGTATAATTAGTAAACGCTGTCTCATCTATGTCAAGAAATACACATAACGATTTTTCGTGTATTTTTATTGTAGCTTGCAAGAATATTTCTTTCCTAGTTGGAGGAATAAAATAATAGGGATGAATAAAATTGATATAAGGTTGAGCTTTTTTAGCTCGATTACATGCCGAACATACAGGAACGAGATTTTGACGAAACATAGACAATGCCGGATATTTTGATTTAGGCATATAATGATCTAATGTTAAGTCTTGTGCAATTCCGCATAATGGACATAGTCGCACTCCCTCCATCAATTCTTCTCGAATGTAGTAATACTCCCCATAAGTAAATACATTCCTTTGATTGTCCATTTTATTGGTTGTTTTCTCATAGGCATCGTGTATTTTTGTTGCTGTTAGTTTGGGAATGGAATTATGTTCTTTATCAGAAACGTGTCCTGCTTGGTTATCATAATTGTCATATAATCTTAGCAATGCATCCTTGTCCGTTATTGGTACATCGCCGTTGTTTATCATCTTATCAAGATCTTGTTTAGCCTTATTGATATTTGGTTTGTGTATTTTCCACATGATTAATTGTTGTCTTTTAAATATCTGCTGATGATATAATGAACTCCTTGACTGCTTATTGAGTTCATCATGAATTTTTTTACAGACTTGACAGCTGCTGTTGCATCTTCCATTTTTGCACACTGAAGCATTGTATAGATTTTATCAAGTGTTTTAAAGAAATAAATCCTATCAGTATTAAGTCCAAATACTTCGGAGGATATTTCTCCTATATCTCCTCCAAATGTTTCTATAAGTGGCTTGTTGAAATGTATATTGCCTTGCATACGAGAAACAATCCGTACGTTGTTTGACATAAGTTCCTGGAGAATGACAGGGGAATGGGTTGCAACCAACATTACAGATTTCCTTTTTCTTAGAATTTTTTTGATGGCATGCATCATGAATGATAAGAGTGGACTTTGCAGATGATTCTCTGGTTCGTCAAACATTAGAAGTGCATTTCTTTCACAATAGGCTATAATATGAAATATAGTATGGATAAAAAATTTGTGACCAGTACTGAGGCTATTATATGTTTGGTGCCATAAATCTTCTCCTTGAATCCAGTATGCTTCTAATGTTCTTATTGGATTATAAATCTCTGGAAATAAATATTTTATTTCTTCTCTTAGTTCATTCCATTCATTTCGCTTATCTTTATTGTGGTCTATTTCATTATAAGCACATAAACTTTCATCTGAAAGTTTACTTGGGTCTTTTAATATTACTTTTTCTGAACGTATTTGGTATGCTGTTTTTTTTCTTGCTGTTTTATTTCCTGTTCTTGTTCTGTGTATTTTTCTACCATTGCATTGGCCTCTTTGGCAACATCCCTTAATCCGCAGAAAATAAATCTGCCTTTTCTTTTTTCGATATTCTGTGCCCAAAGTTTCAGGTCGGTTTTGCTATTGGCTCCTGGTAAAGTGAAATTATCAAAAGGAGTATAACTGAATATCATTAACTGAGAGATGCCTAAATCTTTGGGCTCAATAGTGCCGATTGAATCTTCCAATAAAAATCTATTACTTGGATTTGTGTATAGCAGAGAAGCTAGTTTATATAAAGCTGTACTTTTCCCACTACCATTTTTCCCAATAAATGCAATAACAGGATCTTGTATGTCATTTGCATCTTGAGCCATTGATTTAAATTTTAGGCTCAACGTGTCTGCCGAGTCTGTATATTTTATTTTGATTTCTTTGTTTTCAAGTGAATAATTATTGCCTTCCATTAAAAGTAGACGACGTCCTTCGTGTAGTTCAAAACTTTCCATATTTCCTCCTCTTAAGAGTGACGTATTAAAGCATTCGTCATTTTTGGCTAAAAGGTACCATTCATCCTTTTCACTTAATATAAGACGTAATGATTGTATGAAAGATATTCTTTCCCTTTCTGTGAGATAAAGATTAAGTGCTTTATACATATCTATAGAGAAGGAAAGTGAGCAAAAATTATTGGGAAGTTTCTCAAATATTAACTTCGGAAATAATCTTCGAAGCAGTTGGCTATCTTCTGTGGTTTGGCCATATCGCATTATTCTTATTGTGCCTAGATATTCTGTTTTCCCTTTTGTTAGCTTGGGAGTTGCATGTATATGGTATAATGTCCTATAGTAAAAATCATTCCAGTCATCTTCTTCTAAAAGAAAGTCAACATCTGGTTGAGTGTAAAATGTGGCATCTTGAAAACATTTGTCGATAATTTTAAATTTAAGCATTTGTGGATTCATATAGAAAATTTTTACTTGTTGTCTGTAATGATGCTGTTGTAGTTTTCTTTGACTTTTATTATATGTAATTCAATTCTTGGTATACGATTGCATAGAGAGTCTGGGTTACCTCAATATAGCAGTTCTTTTATCAAACATTCTCATGAAAAAAATAGAATATTTTTGAATTGGACAAAAAGTAATATCAAATGAATCGTTTCTTTACCACTGGATAGTTTTGAAGTCTTTCAAGAATTTACCTGACACTGGATTTTTTCCATCTTCAGTATATGTGAAGATAGGTTCACATACTCTTGCGGCTCCATCTTCGCATGAGAGAGGAGGTGTTATGCCTATACTCTTGTTTCTAAGTCTTATCCGAAAGGGATTTTCGTCTGTTATCCAACCTGTATCCACGCTGTTTACATAGATATCTATTTTTTGGTAATCCTCTGCTATGGTTCTGGTCAGCATATTCAGTGCTGCTTTTGCCATATTGGTATGAGGATGAAATCCATTTTTATGTGGTTTGGAAAATCGTCCTTCCATAGAAGAAACATTGATGATGAATTTATGTTGGAATGGTGAATGTTTCATTAGCTCTGCGAATTTGGAGCAGAACAGGAATGGGGCTGTTACATTGATGAGTTGTACCTCTAGCATTTCTTTGGTAGACACATCCCATGCTTTTGATATCCAGCTATTGTAGTGCCTTAAGTCCATTTGTAATCCTTCTTCGTCAAGTATGCCTGACGGAAAAAATCTAGTGAGTCGGCTGGGGTTTTTGGATGGAGTGTATAAATAATGAGTGAAATTGACTAGCCTTTTCTTTTCCGTATCAGGAAGAAAGGTCTCTTCACCTTTCTCCAGGTCTTTTAGATATAAGTAATACTCTTTCGGTCTGGAAATAGTCTGAGCTGCATTGTTTATCAAGATATCGAGATAGTTAAATCTCTCATACATCCACTTTATCATTTTTTCTACTTCCCGGATGTCTCTGAAATCAATGCCATATATATACAATTGATCAGCCCATTCGTTGTAATCCTCCATCTCTCCGTACCTTTGTGCGGCGTCTACGGGGAAACGGGTAGTAATGATAACTTGTGCTCCTTTTCTGAGCAAGGAAAGAGCGGTCTGGAATCCAATTTTGATTCGTCCACCAGTAACTAGTGCTACCCTTCCTTTTAAAGAAGAGTTTGAACGTAAGAGTTTCTCCTGATATTCCCTGTTGAGTTCAGCACATTTTTCACATATAGGAGTTTGCTTGGCAATCTCCTCAGCGGTTAATGGAGAATGGCACATATAGCACCTTCTGAAAAAACCTGTGGTTAAATCTGTTTTTTCTTTCATTGATCAATGTGATGATACATTACAAAGATAGTGAAAACTTTGGAAAAATTGTCTGTTATTTCCTTAAGTTGTTGTATAAATTGATTGCATGTACGGTATTTATTGTGAGATGTTTCGGCAGTTTGTTGATATTGAACCATTTCTGTTCTGAATGTTTGTCAGCTTCCATATTCTGTGCATCATAGTTATCACATTGTATTAGAAAAAATATTGAAATCCAGTGAGTTGTCTGATTTTGGAGAATGTAATCATAATATCCGATAAACAAGGTGTGACGGCAATCCAGATTTGTTTCCTCTTTGATTTCCCGGATAATGGCATTCTCGGCAGTCTCTCCATATTCGATAGCACCTCCTGGCAATGACCAACATTCCGCTTCCGGTTCTTTTCTTCTTTTTTGAAGCAGAATTTCTCCTTGTTCATTAAGTATTATTCCTCCAGTACCGATACCGATAAAATCTTTGCCTCGTTGCATATATTGATTAGTTATTTTGTTTGAATCGCTGTGTCCATCCAATCCGTCTTATGTTGTCCAGCCATTCATACACGTCCCATGAAGAATGTTTGTGTATCTCAATATCTCCATCTTCTTTCTCTTTCTCCAATGCAAGTGCGATGAGTGCATATTCCTCTTCTATGCTGGTACTGAATATTCCTTTGTCATCCGTATTGATGGAAATGGAAATGGAGTGGGGGTCTGCATCCTCCTTGTACAACCCTTTTTTGTAAAGTTTGATGATGGGATGTTGCATATATCGCCCGATTCTTCCGATAAACAAGTTAGAAGTGATGTTGGCTTCAATGCAGAGATGTTTGTGGGCGATTTGCTTTCTCATGCCCTCTTGGATATTCTCAATGAGGTTAACTAGTGCTGGCGTAATCACCTTCTCATATCGTTGTGCCCCTCTTCTTCTTACATTTGCATCATATTGGTACAAATGGTACAAATAGAAAGCAATCTTGTGTTTTCGTGCCAGGTTGGCGTTTTCGTTTCTGTGGAGTGCCGAGTGGAGCCAGGATGATTGCATTTCCTGCGTATTGATGAGACTGGTCAGGTAATTCAGGTCCTTGGCATAATACTCCGGGTCGTCTCCCCTCAGTAGCCATGATTGGCGGTACACGTTGATGTCACGTCCTTTCAGCAGTTCTTCATTTCCTTCAATGGGAAGATGCAGATTGTCCAGATAGATTTCATCGTAGAACTGTGAGAAAGTCTTTTCCAGTTCCAGTACGATGTCAGTAGGCATGTTTATTCCAAGTTCCCTGGCTTTATAGTGCATCCACATGGCATTGTCCATCCAGTTTTGCTTGGTCATGACAATGCGGTTGTTTCTGGATTTGTAATATTTCTTCACGTCGATGCCCAGTGCCAGTGCATGTCCCATCCGGTCATTCCCGTTCAAGTTCAGGAATAAGATAGCTTCATCTATGGCCCTTAGTCCATCTGTGATATCCCAGAAGTCTTCTCCTACATGATATGTGAATCCTAGATTGCATTGGTTTTGCTCTTTCAGAAACCTGAACACTGGTCCGAATACTTCCGGTCGACAATACAGCTCCGAGTTAGCCGCATCGACTCCCGCAATCCTGTTTGCACTGTCCTGCTGTTTCAGGGCTCCCAGAATGGCCTGTGCCTGCGTTTTTATTTTTTTCCGCAGATAAGAGTGCCTGTATTTGATAACTCCCAAAAAGTCATCGGCTATCGTTTCCTCATTTTCATCTTTCAGCTTGATAAAATGTATGATATAGTAATACTTGTCCTTTAAGTCTTCGCATTGTGGCCCCGTAACTTCTTTTATCAACTTGTCACTCTCTTGGATTGTTTGTACAAGTTCTTGGGAGGTCGATTTAGGGGAGATTCTACATTCCAGGTATTTCAGTCCCTTTTCTGCGAAAGCCGAGTGTACAGCCATGGGGATGATCATTTTCTGATACTCCGGGTAGTTTTGTGTAAACAGCTCTTTCCGGTGTTCATAGTCCGCAAAATTATTGAATCCTTCCAGGTCGTTGAGTTGGATCAGTTCTTTTCGTATTTGCGTTTTCTGAAGCAGGTAGATATAGAAAAGCATAGTTTCCTCGTATGAGGCTTCCCCGCTGTATATTCGGAAAAACATCTTGTACATCAGCTTTCGCTCTCCCGACATGACGAATGCACTGGGGTTGCATATATTTTGATATTTCGGCAGTTCGATGGCGTAATCTAAAGCCATCATGTCACTGATAGATTTGTCAACGGACATCCTTTTGCCGGTTCTCTCCGTATTGATACTATGTGACAGGTTTTCAAAAGTATCAGTTTGAAAGTCTTGTTCACACTGTAAGATTCTGTATAAATCCGCTTTTGTCTGTTTTATGTCTAAACTGTTTGTGTCTTTGGTAATTTGGAAAAGATAATACCGTATGGCACACGCCTTGACTGTTTTCAGATGGAATGAGTCCCATCTTTCCATGTCTTTGGTGCTAATTCGGTATGAAAGGCATTTTTCGAGCTTCTGGAAGTCTTTGCGGCGGTTGTTGATGTGATTCATCAGGCACAGCCAATTGAGTTCATAGTTGAGCGAAGACCCTCTCAGGTGGAAGTGTAAGTCTGTTACCCCTTTTTTTATGATAGAATTGATACAGGCATTATCATGTCCAATGGTGATGTTCCAGTCGAATCTGCTTCTTCGCATATGTAACGATACATCTTTTTCAGCTAGAAAAGCGGTGATAAACAAAGTTTCACTTAAGAAATGGCTGAGCATTCTCCAACGTAGCAGTTGGGTGTACCGACATACCGGAATGTTACTGTTTTCCGTTAGTACTTCCTTGGTAAAGTGCAGCAGAATATTAAACAGATTCTTATGTGGTTGGTTGGTAATTTCCGAAGGAGAATATAGCCATTTGTCTTGCCATAGCCTGTAGAGTTCACACACTTGGTCTATGGTATAACATTTGTTTTCTATCATGAATTTCTGGCAGAACATTTGTTCGTCTATTACAAGTCCTGATTTGGTTGGAGTGGATTGTAACAAGGTATTGATAATCTCGTTTGGATTAATCTGACTGAACAAAGTTTTGATAGTAGCACGAATGTTATCCATTATTCTAACGACATTGTTGAACTAAATAGTCTATTAAATACGTTTCTGTTTTCGTCGTTGTTTTCGTCGTTGTTTTCGTCGCTGTTTTTGAGATCTTTAAGGTTTTCATCCAGAAAGTCTCTGACGGCATTGAAGAATTCAAATGAGATGTTGTTTTCATTGTGTATGATGATTTTGAAGTTTCCCAGTGCATTGAAGATTTCTTTCAATACCGAGATATTGTCGCTGCTTCCGTCTTTACGTCTGAGTTCTAGCAGGAAAGCAATTTGCTGAATCAGTTCTACGTTTCGGATATGAATCTTGTATCTTAGTTTTTGTTCATATTCTTGTGCTATTTTTTCATTCCATTCCTTAATGTCGTGAAAACATTCATTGTATGCATTGTCCACTGTGGTGCGTTGCTCTTCTTTTATCGAGATTCCAGTTTCTCTACATATATCTTCTAGTGTTTTTCCTTCATTTATATAGATTAGCATGTTTTTTTGTGTAGGAATTTTTTGTACTTTCAGTACCCTAAGTACGTCTAGAAATTCTCCGATGCATATATATTTCAGGATATTTGTATATAATCCGTTGGGAGATGTACCCTTGTGCCATTTTGATGCTGGATTATAAGTTTCATATCTCCGATAGGTTCTTTCCACATTCAAAAGGTTATAGAAGATGGAAAGTACGTCAAAGCAAAGATATTTTCTGCTTGATGTTACTTTGAATTTATAGTAAATTGCTTTTTGTGTTCTGAAGTTTTTGGATTGCTCAAAAAGAATAATATTATCTTTAGTGTCTTTAATGTTTTCTTTATTACTATCCTTAGAATCTTTAATTTCTTTAATGTTTTTTGCATCAGCAACATACGCACCTGTCAGCATGAAAAATTCTACATTTTTCTGTCCTAAAGCGTAATTGAGTTTGTTGTTATTTTCATTGTCTGCATGTTGAGTTCCGTCTGTTTGAGAAGGGGAAGAATATTCTTTTATCAATTCGCTTATGGGATGTGCACTAATAATTCTGTTACTTCGTGAGATGATGTTCTTTTCATCTGGAGCTACATCAATGTATTGAGAGTTTAGGAAGCTGCCGTTGAGGATATCTTCATATTCCGTTTGGTTGAATGGTAGCGGGTCCCGGTTGACAATGGTAAGTTCTTCTTTTTCTTCTTTGGTCTGATATTCAGTAGAATAGTTTACGTTTCTATAGCTTTCATACAGTTTGAACGAGTAGAAAGTCTTGACGGCAAACAATAGTTTCATGTCGTAATCATCATAACAGACCTTTTCCAGCCAGCTCAAATAAGCCATCACGTCCCCTAAAGAGATGTTATACATTATGTTGTTGGGGGTGATAATATTTTTTATTTCTTTGTCTATATTATTGTCGTTGCTGGTTGCTTCCTTGAACTGTTGGTTCAACAGTTGTATGGCCGTTTTGTTGAGGTCGATGGTATCTCTTATTTTCCGCAGTCGTTGGATGATTTGCTGCCCCTGTTCATCCAGATTGTTTTTACACCAGATATTCTCAAAATATTGTTTGAAGAAAGTCAGATTATTATTGGCTTCCGTATGCGTTGGTGCGTCGTCCAGTTTATATAGTAGTGTGGTCAGATTCAGTAACTCTCTTAGGTTTCGGGGAACAATATAGCTTGTTTTCTGAGGTGTATTGTAGAATAAGATTCTGAATTTCTGGTAAATCAAGTTCAGAATCTGGTATTTCAATATATCTTCATCTGATTCCTCTATTTTTATCTGCTTACCCTGTTTGTTTAGTTTATATACTGTCATTCTTTTATTCAGGACTTTTTCTATGTCTGGCAGGTAGATGCGTTGATTCATCGGAAACAGTTTCACCATGTAGCGTTCCACAATTTCATTGATGGTTTCTTTGTAATTGCTATTGATTTCATGGCTGTCACGTTCCTGTTTTAACAACACCTTGAACTCATTGAAATAGTTGATGCGGATTACAT
>ERZ1027032.705-NODE-705-length-11793-cov-5.641080_pt1 | contig 11793 bp, 9 predicted proteins | sample MGYA00519445_ERZ1027032 | MGnify/ENA primary metagenome ERZ1027032 (study PRJEB26926, sample SAMN06164888) | human gut metagenome | biome: ENVO:00009003; feature: ENVO:2100002; material: ENVO:00002003 | host: Homo sapiens | place: USA | collected 2012 ... | reverse complement strand
GGCAGCGTCAGATGTGTATAAGAGACAGGGGTGGACGCCGTCAGGTTGGGGATGACGCAGTCCTCACTGACATTGCAGAACAGTGCGATCTTCTTCCGCATGTCCTCCGGCAGCGGGCTGTCGGTGCGGCACACCAGGATATCCGGCTGGATTCCCACGCTCAGCAGCTCCTTCACGGAGTGCTGTGTGGGCTTGCTCTTCAGCTCGCCGCTGCCGGGGATGGAGACCACCAGCGGCACGTGGATATACAGCACGTTTTCCCGTCCCTGCTCCGCCGCCACCTGACGGATGGCCTCCAGATACGGCTGGCTCTCGATGTCACCCACCGTGCCGCCGATCTCCGCGATGACCACGTCCGTCTGTCCGTCATCCATGGCGTACAACCGCCGCTTGATCTCGTCGGTCACATGGGGGATGATCTGCACCGTGCCGCCCAGATAGCCGCCCTGCCGTTCCCGGTTCAGCACCGACCAGAAGATCTTTCCGGAGGAAACGGAGCTGTCGCCGGTCAGCGCCTCATCCACGAAGCGCTCATAGTGTCCCAGGTCCAGATCCGTCTCCGCGCCGTCGTCGGTGACGAACACCTCTCCATGCTGGTAAGGACTCATAGTTCCCGGGTCTACATTCAGGTACGGATCGAATTTTTGGTTTCGTACCCGCAGACCGCACTGCTTCAGCAGCCGGCCCAGCGATGCCGCGCAGATGCCCTTTCCCAGCCCGGACACCACGCCGCCGGTCACAAAAATATACTTCATCCCGCCATCTCCCCTGTAAAAAATATGCTCCGATGGTACACCCCCATACCTCCGCTGTCAACGGTGCAAAACGCAGATATTTCATCGGAATTATCATATAATATATAGAATTAGGGAGAAATTGTTGCAGAAGCGAAAGTTCTTCTTGCATTGGCGGGCGGATGGTGGTATGGTAGTATTGGACTCACCTTAGGGGAGGTTCCTCACAGGAAAAAATAAGCACCCGGAGGCTTATGCCTCCGGGTGCTTCTGCTTATGTCTCGTCGGTGATCTCGCCGCCGGACGCTTCCCGCCGGACCACCTTGATCTCGCAAGTGCGGTGGTTGTCCACCCGCGTCACCAGCACGTCCAGATCCTGGCAGCTGAACCGGTCGCCTACCTCAGGAACCCGGTCACACTGCTCCATCACCCAGCCGCTGACGGACGTCATCTCCGTCTCCTCGTTCAGATGGAAGAACTCGGCAAAATCGTCAAAATCCATGGCCGCGTCCACCAGATAGGTGTCCTTGTCCACCTTGCGGATAAAGACCTCCTCCTCGTCGTGCTCGTCCCAGATCTCGCCCACCAGCTCCTCCAGAATGTCCTCCATGGTCACGATGCCGCAGGTGCCGCCGTACTCATCCACCACCACGGCCATCTGGGTCTTGGCCAGCTGCAATTTTTTCAGCAGCAGGCTGATTGGCTCGTTTTCCAGCACGAACATGACCGGGGAGAGTATCTCTTCCAGCGGTTTGTCCGTTACGCCGCAGCCCACATAAAAGTCCTTCTGGTGTATGGTGCCGATGATGTGGTCGATGTCCTCCCGATAGATCAGCAGCCGGGAATACTTTGTCTGGGTGAACAGGTCCGCCACCTCTTCCTTCGTGGCGTCCACCGGCAGTGCCGCCAGGTCCACCCGATGGATGAGGATGTCCTGCGCCTCCTGCTCGGAAAAGCCGATGGCGTTCTTCAGCAGGTCGCCCTCGTCCTTGTCGATGCTGCCCTCCTGCTGCACCTCGTTCACCAGCATCAGCAGCTCCTCCGGGGACATTTTGTTGTCCCCATCCAGATGGAACATCCTGGCCAGCAGCTTTTTCCACAGGGAAAACAGCGCGTTCAGCGGCATTAGCAGCCAGATCAGGCACCGCAGAAACGGCGCGGCCGTCATGGCCCAGCTCTCGGCGCAGTCCTTGGCGATGCTCTTGGGGGAGATCTCGCCGAAGATCAGCACCACCACCGTTACCACGATGGTGGACAGCGTAGCGCCGGCATCGCCGAAGCTTTTGACGAACAGTGCCGTGGCCAGGGATGCCATGGCAATGTTCACGATGTTGTTGCCGATGAGAATGGTGGACAGCAGCTTGTCATAGCGCTCCAACAGCCGGCACGCCAGCGCGGCACGGCTGTTGCCTTTTTCCGCCAGCATTTTCAGCCGCGTGACATTGGCCGAGGAGAACGCCGTCTCCGTGGCCGAGAAATAGGCGGACAGCAGCAGGCATACCGCCATAATAATGATATATGTAGTCGTTGACACGATCAATAGCTCCTTTTTCTGTCATCTGTTTCTGTGATCCACACTGGTCTAAAGGCGCAAAAAAGCACGTCTGCCCCGCGTCAGGCGGCGCAGATATGCCGCAAAAAACAGATGGCAGCCCGGCAAGTTCCCGGGATGGTCGCCGCTGTCGGTATCCATATCGCCCTGTATCCTCCTTTTGATATAAATCCTGCCTATTATATACAAAACCACCCGTCCTGTCAAGTCCGCCCCCTTTCCGCAGATCACGGAGCTGACTGGACAGTAAAAGGGCTTCCCGGTGGGAAGCCCTTTTGAATGCGCGTGTGCATTACAGCGCCCGCAAAAACTCCGGCTTCAGGTCCCGGCGACCGTCCAGCGCCGCGGCGATCTGCGCCAGCAGCGCCTTCCGGTCGCCGTTCAGTGTGCCCTTCAGCGTCAGATAGTTGCTGGCATGGTTGGCGCGGAACACGGTTCCTTCGCTGTCCACGTGCTGTAAAAACAGCTCTGTTTCCTTCAGTACCTCCAGGGGGCTGAGCAGCGTAAAGCTGCCCTCCCGCACCCAGGCCTCCAGCGGCGTTCCCGGCTCCACCATCAGCGTCAGCAGACCCAGATAGTCCGGCTTCATCTCGCTGACGGCTCTGGCCGTGTCCGCGGCGTGCTCCCGCCAGTGTGCCACGCTGCCCAGCCCGGAGATGGCCGTCACCGACAGCGCCAGCCCGCACCGCCGGGCCTTCTGCCCCGCCGCCACGATCTCCGCCGCCGTGTGGCCCTTCTGCATCTTCTCCAGCACCGCGTCGCACCCGGACTCCAGCCCCATATACACCATCTGCAGGCCCTTGCTCCGCAGCAGGCGCAGCTCGTCCTCGGATTTGATCTGTAGGCTGGTGGGGGAGGCGTAGCATGTTACCCGCTGGCACTCCGGAAACAGCCCATAGACCAGCCCCAGTATCTCCACCAGGTCGCCGGTCCTCCGCATCAGTGCGTCCCCATCCGCCAGAAAGACGCGCTCCACCCGGCGGTATACCCGCCGCGCCAGCTCAAAGTCCTCCCGGATCTCGTCCATGGGCCGCATGGCAAAGTGCTTGTCGTCGTACATATCACAGAAGGCGCACCTGTTGTGGCTGCACCCGTAGGTCACCTGCACGATCAGGCTGTACGCCTCGCTGGGCGGTCGGTATACCTTTCCCTTATAACGCATGGTCATCACTCCTTTTGCTGTATTATGCCATACTTTGAACACTTTGAAAAGGGGGCATATTCCAGCCCCGCCCCACATAGGCTGTGACATCTCAACAAACGAGGTGTACTATGGAGCTGAATTACAACCGCGTGGAGCTGCGGGGCGTGGCCGAGGACGCGCCGTTGCTGTCCCATGTGAACCACGGCTGTGCGTTCTACCGCTTTACCCTGTCCGTCCTGCGCCTGTCCGGTCAGGCGGACAAGCTGCCCGTCATCGTCCCCCGGCCGCTTCTGCTGCTGACGCCGGTGTCCCCCGGCGACGGCGTACATATCACCGGCCAGCTGCGTTCCTTCAACAACAAAAGCGGCCAAGGCAGCCGTTTGGTCATCTCCACCTTCGCCCAGACGCTGACCCATGACGCCGGCGAACCGCTGAACCGCATTTTCCTCAGCGGCGTGCTGTGCAAGCAGCCCGCCCTCCGCCGTACGCCCCTTGGCCGCGAGATATGCGACATGATCCTGGCGGTGAACCGTCGCTACGGCCGCGCCGACTATCTGCCCTGCATCGCCTGGGGCGCCGTGGCCCAGCAGGTGTCCCTGCTGCACACCGGTGCCCGGCTCACCGCCGAGGGTCGGGTCCAGAGCCGTGTCTACTCCAAAACGGAGAACGGCGTCACCACCGACCGTACCGCCTATGAGGTATCCATCATGCGTCCGGCGGACCGGACGGAATTCCCGGAATAACGCACTTCCTCCGTCCATTCCCGCCCATTCTGCGGCACTGTCCGCGCCGAAAAACCGGCATTCTCCCTGTTGCGCCCCGGCTGGTATTATGGTAAAATTCCTGTAAAGAAGTATGTTACAAGGAGAGCCTCCATGCGCCATTCCAGCCATCTGCATCTGCACTTCCACACCCACCACCGCGCCGCCCGTTATGACGTGGACATGACCAAGGGCAGCATCACAAAGCATCTGATCAACTTTGCCCTGCCGCTGATGGTGGGCAATCTTTTTCAGCAGCTCTACAACATGGTGGATACCTGGGTGGTGGGCAACTACGTCAGCAACGAGGCCTTTTCCGCCGTGGGCACCGTCACCCCTATTATCAACACGCTTATCGGCTTTTTCCTGGGATTGTCCAGCGGTGCCGGCGTGGTCATCAGCCAGTATTACGGTGCCGGCCGCGAGGATAAGGTCCGCCAGGCGGTCCACACCTCCCTGGTGCTGACGCTGCTGATGGGCGCGGTCTTCACCGCCGCCGGCATCGCCATGACGCCCCTGATGCTCCGCCTGATGAAGACCCCCGCCGAGGTGGCACCGGAGCAGACCACCTACCTGACCATCTACTTCGCCGGCGTCATGGGACTGCTGCTCTACAACATGGGCTCCGGCATCCTCCGCGCCGTGGGCGATTCCCGCCGCCCCTTCTATTTCCTGCTGGTGTCCGCCGTGCTGAACACGGGATTGGACCTGCTCTTCGTGCTGAAATTCGGCATGGGCGTGGAGGGCGTGGCCTACGCCACCATCATCGCTCAGGCGGTGTCCGCCGCGCTGACCATCTGGGTACTCATGCGCGCCGCCGGCTGTATCCGCGTGGAGCTCCGCGCCCTGCGTATGACCTGGTCCGTCCTCCGTCAGATCGTGTCCGTGGGTATACCCGCCGCCCTGCAAATGGCCATCACCGCCTTCTCCAACGTGTTCGTCCAGGGCTATATCAACTATTTCGGCCCGGATTGTATGTCCGGCTGGACGGCCTATACCAAGGTGGACCAGCTGGTGATCCTGCCGGTCCAGTCCATCGCCATGGCCGGCACCACCTTCGTGGGCCAGAACCTGGGCGTGGGCGACACGGCCCGGGCCAAGAAGGGCGTCCGCACGGCGCTGTACCTGTCCTTCGCGGTGACGGCGGTGCTGCTGGTGCCGGTGCTGCTGTTGGCCCCGGACCTGACGGCGTTCTTCAACAGCAAGGCCGAGGTGGTGTCCTATGGCGCGTTGCTGCTGCGGCTGCTGTCACCCTTCTATTTCTTCTTCTGCATCAACCAGATCTACTCCGCCGCCCTCCGCGGCGCGGGCAACAGCCAGGTGCCCATGTGGATCATGCTGGGCTCCTTCGTGGTCTTCCGCCAGATATACCTCTACATCGTGGCCAACTATGTCTCCAACGAGATCATCCCCATCGCCATGAGCTACCCCGCCGGTTGGTTCGTGTGCAGCGTGGCCACGCTCATCTACTACCGCTTCTGCAAATTCGACAGCCACCGGCTGGTGGAGGACGTATGATGGACAAGTGTGAGACCTGCGTGTGGTACGTCTATGACGAGGACTATGACGATTATATCTGTGACATGGATCTGGACGAGGACGAGCTGGCCCGTTTCCTGGCCGCCGATACCCGAGCCTGTCCCTATTGGCGCCCCGGCGACGACTATATCACCGCGCGAAAGCAATAAAAAGCACCCCCGGACTACCGGGGGTGCCTGCTTGTTCCGCCGAAAAGAAACACCACCCATTGGGTGGTGTTTCCTGTTTTCTGCGGTGCCGCGTCAGGCCTCACGCTTGCGGCGGCGCAGCAGCGCCGCGGTGCCGGTGTAGCTTATCAGCGCCGTTACCGCGTAGGGCGGCAGTTCCACGTCCACCAGCGTCTTTCTGCCAGCAGAATGTAGTAAGCTTTGCGTTCGAGCCTTCACTGACATTGGGCGAGCTACTGTAGTTTCAAGTCTGCCCGCTGGGAAGCTTCGACCAGTCCGGCGTATAGGCGTGCTTGCCGGTGTCCGCATACGGCAGCGTAAGCGCGACGGTGTCAAGACCGTCGCGCCAATTCTGAAGCGTGAAGATTTGACTGCGGCAGCGTGGACGGCATCTTCGGAAGCAAGACAAAGGCCGCTGTGCTGGCGTTCCAGAAGGCCAACGGTCTGGGTGTGGACGGCATCGTCGGCCCCCTGACGTGGGCAAAGCTGGGCTAAACGACACGGACGGGCGAATTGTCTGCATAGAATAGAACCAATACCGCAGGAGGGGGACGGAAGCTTCCGTCCCCCTCCTTTTTCAACGGTCTCAACGGGCAGGGCGCTCCGCATAAGGCTGAAAACAAGGCTAAAACCTGTTTCCGGGCATGAAAAAACTCCCGAAACACAGGCGTTTCGGGAGTTTTGGTTGGAGGTGACACCCGGATTTGAACCGGGGAATGAGGGTTTTGCAGACCCTTGCCTTACCACTTGGCTATGTCACCGTGTCAGCGAAAATCATTATACTATATACCGTCGGCCCTTGTCAAGAGTGAAATGCCCGTTGAAACGGGATTTCTTTCATTGCTTTTTGTGTTACTTCAGGGTCGTCTTTGCTGCAGCCTCAGAAAAAACTGCAAAAAGAAATAGAACAAATGTTGCAATGCGCGAAAGGGTGTGATATAATAGAGCCGGAAGAACAGCGGACGCGGCGCACATACAAAAAACGGACCTGCGCCGACACGGGGCGCATGAAAGGGGCATGGCTATGGCGAAGATGACCAGAATGCAGCAGAAGATCTACGACTACATCGCCCAGGCACTGCGGGAGCAGGGGTATCCCCCCTCGGTGCGGGAGATCGGCGAGGCGGTGGGACTGAAATCGCCGTCCACGGTGCATTTCCACCTGAAGCACATGGAGGAGCTGGGCGTGCTGACCAAGGGGGCCGGCAAGGGCCGGGCCCTGACGCTGGCGCAGCCCATGCAGGGGGAAATGCCTGACGGCGCGCCGGTACAGGAGGAGGCGGCACCGGCGGCGGACCGCATCCCCGTGGTGGGCAGCGTGGCCGCGGGCAGCCCCATATTGGCAGAGGAGTGCATTGAGGACTATCTGACCTTCGACACCGGCGGACGCGAGGGGGAGTACTTTGCCCTGCGGGTGCGGGGCGAGTCCATGCTGAACGCGGGCATCCTGCCGGACGACCTGGTGGTGGTGCACCGCCAGCCCACGGCACACAACGGCGAGATCGTGGTGGCGCTGCTGGGGGACGAGGCCACGGTGAAGCGGCTGAGCCGCCGGAACGGCGAGGTGTGGCTGCTGCCGGAGAACGAGAACTACCGGCCCATCGACGGCCGCGAGGCCACGCTGCTGGGCAAGGTCACCGCCGTGGTGCGGGAGTATAACTGAACACAAAAAGAGACGGCACTGCCGTCTCTTTTGGGCGTCAGGGGGTGTTTTGCACGATTTCCATTACCGGAAATGGCAAAAAAACGGAAATTTTCCACAAAAAGGCTGGACAAACGGTGTGACTGTGCTATAATCTGACTATCCGCAGAGGTACCTCTGCATTTGCGTTTTAACGATCTTAAAACGATGCGTCCTGCGGAAATCTAAAATAAATGGGGTTTGAGACATGAAGAAATTGTTGGCAACCATTCTGGCGCTGGTACTGGCGCTGGGGCTGTGCAGCGTCAGCTGGGCGGCGGAGGGAGACTGGACAGGCTCCGGTACGGAGGCTAACCCGTATGTGATCACGACCGAGGCGGGGCTGAATAAGCTGGCCACGGACGTGAACAGCGGTACAGTGTACAGCGACACTTATTTTAAGCTGGGCGCGAGCATCACTGTGACGGACTGGACGCCCATCGGACAAAAGGGCAGCGAAATTAATAAGTTTGCCGGTACCTTTGACGGCAACGGCCAGACGGTGACTATCAATCGCATCAAAAGTGATCTCGATCCCGCTTTCGGCGGCTACGCCGGTTTCTTCGGCGCGGTTAAGGGCGCGACTATTAGGAATCTGACGGTGGCAGGCACTATCAACGGGTCTGATGTTGCGGGTGTGGTCGCACGATTGGACGGTGCAAGCAAAGTTATCAACTGCATCAATAAAGCGAATGTAACAGGTACCAGCAAGGCAGCGGGTATTACCGTTAAAATTGATGGCGCCAATGTGGTCATTGATGGCTGTACGAACGATGGCGAGATTAAATACAATACAGTAAACGGGGCTGCCGGTATTGTGGTATATGCCCAGGGGGCGAATTTTACCATTAACGGCTGTACGAACAATGGGAACATCAGTGGCCCATTTGTCGGAGGTGTTGTGTTCAATGTCAGTGACAGCGGCAGTGGTATCGTTGAAAACTGCGTGAATAATGGTTCGGTCCATTCGACAAATGCGGGACAGAATATTATGACCGCAGGTATTGTGTCGGTGAACTCAAAAGGGCATGAACTGAAGATTGTGAATTGCAGCAATACGGGCGTGATTGAGGGTGAGAACTGCTCTGCTATTTGCTACAGTGAGTATACTAATGATGCGTCTGCGCCGAATACCAACAGCGGCGAGATAAAGGCTACCGTGAGCCGGACTATTTCTGAAAGTACGGCTGTACTCAACGGTGATATGAGCATTGGCCTGACGATTCATCCCTATGCAACGGTCACGATAAACAGCGGGAATTACAGCGGCAGTATTGAAAGTAAGGGCAGTTTGACCGTGGCCGGTGGCACGTTCAGCGCTGGTGGAAACTTCTACAGCAGTGGTACGCTGGTCATCAACAACGGTACGTTCGCACGAGGCGTTTCTGTGCAGACCGGTACCGCGACCATCAATGATGGAAATTTCAAAACGGATGTGAGTTGCGCCGGTGATGGCAAATTGACCATCAATGGCGGTAAGTTTGCCGGTGAGATACACGCCGACGGTACAAGCGCAGTGAACATCAACGGCGGTGAGTTTACTTTCAATACGGATACCAACGAAGTGATTGACATCAGAACTGCGACGGCCAAGGTGACGATCTCCAATGGTGTGTTTGCGCAGGAGAACGCAAACCGTTTCTGCCCCAACAACAAGAGCGGACTGACTGTTACCGGCGGTACGTTTGTGTCCGAAGCTATGGTAACGGCGTTGATGGGTGAGACTATCAATGCGCCGCAGGCTACCGTGGTGGATGGCCAGAATATCATGTACGCAGTGGGCAGCGCGGCTATTGCCGATGCGGCAAACAGCGGCAAGAAGGTCACTATCACCAAGGGCGGCGAGATCAACGGTGTGAATGAAAATGTGACTGTGACCGTTAACGCGGATGGCGTGAAGATCAACGGTAAGGATGCGGCACGCGGTGAGTATACCGTGCCGGTCACGCCCAACCCCACCCCCGAGCAGCCGCCGCGCTACTATTACAACTCCACCACGACTACCGATACCACCAAGGGTTCTCCCAAGACGTTTGACGCGGGTATCGGCGTGTACGCCGTGACGGCGGTGCTGTCCGTGACCGGCATGGCGTGGACCGCTAAAAAGCGCGAGAACTGAGTTTCTCCCGCGGCGGTCCTACCCCGCCGACGCATGAGAATAAAGAAGAAAGACCGGCGAGAGCCGGTCTTTCTTTTTTGGGGGTGAGGCTGGGGGATGTCAGATGACGTGGTATTCCTTCAGGAGCTTTTCGATATCGGTGTTTTCGATCTTACTGAGGGCTTTCTTGACGGCCAGCTTTTCCATCAGGCCCAGCTCCATGTCGGTGGCCTTCTTGCCGTCCCGCAGCTTCACGGTGGCGTTCAGCAGGTCGCGGACATCGTAGACGCTGCCCCAGACCTCGGGCACGCCGCGGTCCACGTTCAGCAGGGTGTACACGGCCTCCATGCCGGTCCGCATGGAATACTCGGTGGTGAAGATGGTGTCGCGGGGCGTCTCGGCAAACTGACCGAGGAAGGCGAAGTTCACGCTGCCGTCGGGCACCACATTGGGCCGGTCGCCGTAGGCGCGGGGCATGAAGAACGCATCGATATAGGGCATCATCACGGGTACGGTGTTGGCGCTGTTGGACGCCAGATCCTCGATCTGATCCTCGGGCACGCCGATGTGGTATAGCCACTCCATGCAGATCTCCTTGCCGGTGCACGCCCGCATGGGCTTTTTCACATAGTCGCCGGGCATGTCGGTGAACAGGGAGTACACCCACACCAGGCAGTGGTCCTTGGGCTGGTCGCGGAACTGGGGCTGGCGGTTGATGGTCCAGCTCATCAGCCAGGAGGAGTCCTTGACGGTGACGATGCCGCCGGTGACCACATGGCCGGTGAAGGGGTCGCGCTTGCAGATGTTCTTGATATAGGGGATGATCTTCTGGTCCAGGGTCTCCACGGTGGCGCTCATCCAGTTGGTCTGCTCGGGGTCATGGCAGAACTTGTCGGGATGGCCAAAGGCAGGGTCCTGTGCGGCGATCTTGCGCCACATATCCCAGCCGCCGCCGGGCTTCAGCTCGGTGTTGTAGGCGGCGGGCTTATCCTGACTGCCCATGGAGGAGTTCTCCACGCAGCCGCCGTTGGTGATGAACACCAGATCGTTCTCCGTCAGGTCGATGGCACCGGGCTCGTTGTTCTCGATGACATCGATGCGCTTGGCCAGCTTGTGGGCGGGATCGGAGCAGTCGAACTCCACGTTGGTGACCTGCACGCCGTAATGGAACCGGACGTTGTGGCTCTCCAGATACTTCACCATGGGCAGGATCATGGACTCGTACTGGTTGTACTTGGTGAAGCGCAGGGCGGTGAAGTCGGGCAGGCCGCCGATGTGGTGGATATAGCGCTGGATATACAGCTTCATCTCCAGCGCGCTGTGCCAGTTCTCAAAGGCGAACATGGTGCGCCAGTACAGCCAGAAGTTGGAGTTCAGCACCTCGTCATCGAAGAAGTCGGTGATCTTCTTGTCCTGCAGGTCCTCGTTGGGGGTGAAGAACAGCTTCATGATCTCCATGGCGCCCTTGTCGGAGATGTCGAACTTGCCGTCGGTGTGGGCGTCCTGGCCGCGGTCAACGGTGGCGCGGCACAGGGAGTAGTTGGGGTCCTCCTTGTTGAGCCAGTAGTACTCGTCCAGAACGCTGACGCCCTCTGTTTCGATGGAGGGGATGGAACGGAACAGGTCCCACATGACCTCGAAATGGTTGTCCATCTCGCGGCCGCCGCGCATGACGTAGCCCAGGTTCTCGAACTTATAGCCGTCGCAGGCGCCGCCGGGCAGGCTGCCCTTTTCCAGGATGTGGATGTGCTCGCCCTTCATCTGGCCGTCGCGGACCAGATAGCAGGCGGCGGTCAGGGCAGCCAGACCGCTGCCCACGATATAGGCGGATTTGTTGTCCACGCCCTCGGGCTTTTTGGGACGGGCAAAGGCTTCATAGTTACCGCTGGAATAATACATAAATAAACTCCTTTCAAGTATCCACTGTATGTTTTCCTTTGATGATGAAAGCATACATCTGAATGAATATTTGTTCAATAAGCAGAAAAACCCCGGTGATAAGTTTTTTATCACCGGGGCGGCAGGTGTTCAATTTTTTATCATTTGGCCTCGTTTGATAAGGGCTTGTCGGTACGCAGACGCGCCAGCGCGGCTGTCTCTTATACACATCTGACGCT
>ERZ1027032.696-NODE-696-length-11848-cov-5.174510_pt1 | contig 11848 bp, 7 predicted proteins | sample MGYA00519445_ERZ1027032 | MGnify/ENA primary metagenome ERZ1027032 (study PRJEB26926, sample SAMN06164888) | human gut metagenome | biome: ENVO:00009003; feature: ENVO:2100002; material: ENVO:00002003 | host: Homo sapiens | place: USA | collected 2012 ... | reverse complement strand
GGCATACGAGATCTAGTACGGTCTCGTGGGCTCTGAGATGTGTATAAGAGACAGAGAAAGATATTTTATCTTTGCATAAGATGCAGAAATAGGTTGTGCCTCAGTAAAATCGATGCTAACATTGTTTCTACTTTCGAACGGCACTATTCTCATAAAAGATAAACGACACTCGCCGATACGAAAATTAATTTTCATCACGGCCGTTTGTTTTATCTTTATAAAGAGTTGAATGATGCCAGAAAGCACATCTATCAAGATTTTTTATTTATGAAAGTTATAGCAGAAAGTGGTTCCACGACAACAGAATGGGTTCTCGTCGATGGAAAAAATGTTTTGGAAAGAAGTTTTACGGAAGGAATAAATCCCTTTTTCCAAACGAGAAGGGAAATAAGCCACAGTATCCGTCTCAATTTACCGGAAACTTTTTTTAAGAAACGATGGGAACGGGTCTATTTTTATGGCGCCGGATGTGCCAATCTGGATAAGAAAAACATTCTCGAAGCCTCGTTAGTAGCACAGTTCAAAACACCCATTTCGGCGGAAAGCGATTTATTGGCTGCCGCCAGAGGTTTGCTAATCGACAAACCGGGAATAGCCTGTATCTTGGGGACCGGTTCGAATTCTTGTCTATACGACGGAGAACGTATCATTAAAAACGTACGTTCCGCCGGATATATCTTAGGAGACGAAGGCAGTGGGGCTGCTATGGGACGACGCTTTTTAAGTGACTATTTAAAGAACCTTACTCCAAAGGATCTCTGCGATGCTTTTCATGAAAAATTCAAAGTTACTCCGGACGAGATTATGGATTCCATATATAACCACCCTTTCCCCAACCGTTCGCTTTCTACTTTCTCCTATTTCTTGAAAGACCATCTGGACAACAAATATGCGTTCAATTTAGTCTATGAAGAGTTGATGAGATTCTTCCAGAGAAACATTATCCAATATGACTATAAATCATATCCGGTTTATTTCATGGGTAATTTGGCCTATACCTACGCCGATATTCTCGATTTGGTAGCTAAGGATTTCGGATTGAATATAGAAAAAACGGAAAAAAGCCCTATGCAGGGACTCATCGAATATCACTCGATCTACGGGTAAAGATATCTCATTATTTCGATTTATACTCATATGCAGGATCGTATCGACAGATTCTGCATATTTTTTTCTTGTAAAAAAGAGAGATGAATTCATATTAAAAAATACTAAATATATGTTCTCGAATCAAAAACATATATTATATTTGTATGAACCATAGTAGAAAGGTATCTACTCATGAACTTTTAGCACCTAAAATAACGCTGTAAAAAGTTCTAACAAAGAGAAATAGATTGACAAAAAAACAGGAACCGAAGTTTATCCATTCGAAAAACATGAAAGAGAACCGATATATTTTATCATTTATAATTTTCTTATTAGGCTCACTATCAATCCATTCACAAACGCATAGCGACCTAAGAACGACTGTCGAAGAAGCACTTGTTTCTCTAAAACCCGAACACTTAGCCATCGGTGAAATAAAATTAGATACGCTTCTTTTAGAAAAGGGGAACAAACTTGTCGTTCAAATGAACGATGAATTTTCTTATCTTCCATTCAGAAAGGAGCTCGTTAAACGAGCCTATGACACCATACGTTCTATTTCACCCCCGGACCTGAAAAAGAAAAAACTTTTCATTCTTACCAGTGGATATGAAATAAGCGAATTGATTCCTTTCGCCGACAATCGCAAAAGATTCGAAATTCATTGCGAGCGGCCGATCGTCAGCCCGATAAAATGTCACTACCTTCCTACAAAAGGTTTACTCAACAGACATATCGCTCTATGGCAAAGTCATGGATACTATTTCGAACAATCCTTGAACCGATGGGAATGGCAACGTGCCCGGATTTTCGAAACCGTGGAGGATCTGTACACCCAAAGTTTCGTCATGCCGTTCCTAACCCCCATGCTTCAAAATGCAGGAGCCTATGTATTTTCTCCTCGTGAACGAGATACGAACCGGCACGAACTCATTGCAGACAACGACAATGCCGATACTTATTTCGAAACAGGAACCGAAAAGGTAAAATGGGAGAACGGCGGCACAGGATTCGCCCATACAGTCTCGGTCTATACCGGCACTCGAAACCCGTTCGACGACGGAAGTTTCAGACAAACAAAAACCACAACCGATCCTCGGAAAGAGATACAGGCCCATTGGTATGCTCCGATACCCCAAACCGGGAAACATGCAGTTTATATCGCCTACCGCACAGTCAAAAACAGCACCGACGACGCTTTATACACCGTATATCACAAAGGCGGAAAAACACAGTTCAAAGTCAATCAAAGTATGGGCGGCGGCACATGGATATATTTAGGACATTTCGATTTCGCCAAAGGTGAAAACGCCCATGTAGAACTCAGCAATCTTTCCCGAAAAAATGGAAAAACAGTCACGGCCGATGCGGTGAAAATAGGAGGCGGATATGGCAATATCGCCCGACGAGTAGACGATTCGCACATCGACGAAAATCCGGGAAACTCATCTATAAACTATTCCTATACGACAAGCGGTTATCCCCGTTTCACCGAAGCCGCCCGCTATTGGCTACAATGGGCGGGATTCCCCGAAAAAGTCTATTCCCCCAGTCAAGGGAAAAACGACTATACCGACGATTACAAATGCCGGGGAGAATGGGTCAATTATCTGGCAGGAAGTTCGGACATACTGCCCGACAGTTCAGGATTGAACGTTCCCTTAGACCTCGCTTTCGCTTTCCATTCCGATGCGGGCACAACCAAAAACGACTCGATAATCGGGAGCTTAGGAATTTATTTTACCGGAAAAGGGAAAAAGACCTATGGGAAAAATACTCCCAGACAAGTTTCTCGTTATCTCACCGATGTCGTATTGACACAAATCGCCGACGACATACGAGAGACTTATGAACCGGAGTGGAACCGCCGAGGCATGTGGAACAAATCCTATTTCGAAGCCCGTGTACCCGAAGTCCCTACCATGCTCCTCGAATTGCTGTCTCACCAAAATTTCGCCGACATGCGTTACGGGCTCGACCCACGATTCAGATTTTTGGTTTCCAGAGCTATATACAAGGGTATTCTAAAATTTATCGCCGAACAAAACGACTATGAATATCAGGTACAACCCTTGCCGGTAAATCATCTGAGAACGGAGTTCATCGGGACGCACGAAATAAAACTGACATGGCGTGCCGTCGAAGATCCGTTGGAACCGACAGCCACTCCCGAAAAATATATCGTCTACACCCGAATCGGAAACGGAGCGTTCGACAGTGGCACACTCGTATCGGACACTTCATACACGAAAGGTATAATACCCGATTCGATTTATAGCTTCAAAGTCACAGCCGTAAATTCGGGAGGAGAAAGTTTTCCCTCCGAAACGGTGTCGCTTTGTCGCTGCTCGCAAGAAAAAGGCACGGTCATGGTTATTAACGGCTTCGACCGGATAAGTGCACCCGACAGTTTCGAAATAGACACCCTCATGGCAGGCTTCGACACACGCAAGGACTTCGGAGTGCCTTACCTCTACGACATCAGTTTCATCGGCGAACAATATGAGTTTCGACGAAATATCCCGTGGATAGACGATGATGCTCCCGGATTTGGAGCCAGTCGTGCCGACTATGAAACCCGCGTCATCGCCGGGAACACATTCGACTATCCGTATATACACGGCCGAGCCATAACGAATGCCGGATATTCTTTCCTATCGGCAAGCGACGAAGCTGTGACCGACCAACTCGTCGCCTTGAACGATTATCGTATCGTTGACCTCATTCTCGGAAAAGAAAAACAAGTGAAAATAGGCAGAGGCGTCACCGACAGAGCATTTAAAACATTCCCCGAATCCCTGCAAACTATCATTGCCGACTATTGTGAAAACGGAGGAAACATCTTCGTCTCAGGAGCCTACGTCGCTACCGATTTATGGGACAACGGAGATGTGAATGAATCCGACAAACGATTTGCCAATGAAATTTTGCACTATACTTGGAGAACAGGACAAGCCTCGGTCAGCGGACAAGTGAAACCCGCAGCTTCACCGTTCCCTGCATTCGACACACTCCATGTCGAATACCACAATACGCTCAACGAAAATTGTTATGCGGTAGAATCGCCCGACGGGATAGAGCCTTTCGGAAAAGGAAGTTATACCATACAACGATACGGAGAAAACAACATCGGCGCCGGAATCTTCTATCGAGGACAGCGTTATAACACATGCATTTTAGGATACCCGTTCGAAACCATCAAAACGGAAAAACAAAGGAATGAGCTGATGAATGCCATTCTATCATCTTTCGACCAAACAATAACCCATTAATAAGTTATGAAAAGAATTTATCTTTCTCTCTCGCTTTTATTGCTTGTCATTATCGGCAGTAGAGCCGCAAACTTCAAATTCGCATTTCTCACCGATATACACATTACCGCCGGAGATTCTATCCCTTACAACGATTTAGCCCGGTCGGTAAACCAAATCAACGATACTCCGGGCATTGAATTTGCCATTGTATCGGGCGACATCACCAATATAGGAGACCGTCAATCGATGGAAGTGGTCAAATCGCTACTCGACGGACTGAATGTCGAATACCATATCATTCCCGGTAATCATGAAACGAAATGGAGTGAATCGGGAGTAACCGATTTCGCAAGGGTATTCGGAAACGAAAGATTCAAATTCGAACATGACGGTATCTTATTCATGGGAGTAAATTCAGGCCCCATCATACGAATGGCCGACGGCCACGTAGCGCCTCAGGACATCGACTGGATCAAAACGGAATTGGACAAAACCGGTAACGAAAAACCCGTAATCTTTATCACTCACTACCCCCTACAACCGGGCGATGTAGATAACTGGTACGACGTTACCGATGCCATACGCCCCTACAATATCCGCCTCGTCATGGGCGGGCATTACCACAAATATATGCAACTGGAATACGATGGTATCCCCGGTATTCTGTGCCGGTCGAACCTAAGAGCCAAAGAGAAAACAGGCGGATACTCTCTGTGTGAAGTCACCCCTGACTCTATTTTCATTTACGAGCATAAAATAGGTAATGTCCCTACCCGTAAAGGAGCATACTCCATGACCGGAATGAATTATCCCAAAAGCAATGCCGGTTATCCTCGTCCTGATTACTCGGTTAACAAAGAGTTCCCGCAAGTTTCGGAGCAATGGCTCATCAGAAGCGGATATGAAATATTCTCCTCACCTGCCTATTGGGATAAAAAAGTTTACGTAGGCGATGACTCCGGGGCCATTTCCTGTTACTCGGCCACCGACGGCCGAAAACTGTGGAGTTTCAAATCGGATATGCGTATCATAGGGACACCTGCCGCCGATAAAAACGTCGTCGTATTCGGCTCAGCCGATATGAATATATACGGTCTGAATGCATCCGACGGCCGACTGTTGTGGAAAATAAACACCGAAGCACCCGTATTGGGAGCAGTTACCATACGAAACGGAATCGCCTACATCGGAGGCAGCGACCACAAATTTCGCGCAATCGACATTAAATCGGGAACTGTCGTTTGGAGTTACGACGGCGTAGAAGGGTACATAGAAACCAAACCCCTCGTTTACGACAATCTCGTGATATTCGGAGCATGGAATAAAAACCTCTATGCCCTCGATAAGAAAACAGGAAAAGAAGTTTGGAAATGGCACGAAGGGAAACCGGGTAGATTCTATTCGGCAGCGGCCGTTTGGCCCGTGGCGGCAAATGGGAAAGTATTCATCGCCGACCCCGAAAGAGTATTGACAGCTATCGATGCTTCTACCGGAAAAACCGTATGGAGAACCAAAGAATCGATGGTACGTGAGACCGTCGGCCTGTCGGAAGACAAACGGAGAATTTACAGTAAAACCATGAACGACAGTGTCGTATGTTACTCTGCCACTACCGACTTCCCTGAAAAAATATGGGCTTCGAATGTCGGATTCGGATATGAGCACGCCCCGTCCATGCCGGTTGAAAAAGAGGGTGTTGTTTTCGGCAGTACCAAAAACGGATTGATGTTCGGGTTGGATGCCCACACAGGCAAAGTACTCTGGAAACACAAAGTGGGTAATTCGCTCATCAGTACACTCGTACCGCTCTCTAAAAACAAATGCCTGTTTACTGCCACCGGCGGTGAAATAGGATTGTTGGTAATCGATTATAAAATAAACAAACACAAATAATTTTCCCTATGAAAACAATAAACTGTTTCATACCTTTTTCTGGTAAAGTTCAAGTTACCGAAACCATCAAAGGATTACGCAACTGCGAGTATGTGAAGAACATATATTTGCTATCTTCGGAAAAAAGCAAAGAGCAAATAGAAGGTTGTGAAATACTGGACATTCCGTCGCTCAATGCCTCGACCACTATGAAACTTTTGGCAGCGTACAGCGATGCCGATTTCACATTGCTTTATACGAAACACACCACATTAGAGTTAGGATACTTCGCACTCGAACGTATGGTTCACATCGCCGAAGACAGCCAAGCCGGTATGGTATATGCCGATTCCTACCATGTAATCGACGGTGAACAAAAGAAAGCCCCGGTCATCGACTATCAGTTCGGCAGTTTGCGAGACGATTTTAATTTCGGTTCCCTGCTGTTATTCAACGCCGAAGCACTCAAAGATGCAGCTGCCCGCATGAAAACCGATTTCCAATTTGCCGGATTATACGACCTCCGTCTGAAATTATCTCAAAAAACATCGTTAGTACACATTAACGAATATCTCTATTCCGAAGTCGAAAACGATACCCGAAAAAGCGGAGAGAAAATATTCGATTATGTAAATCCCAAAAATCGGGGCGTACAAATAGAAATGGAAGCCGCATGTACCGAACACTTGAAAGAAATAGGCGGTTATCTCGAACCGGTATTCGAAAAGATCGAATTCAACGCCGACAATTTCGAATACGAGGCTTCGGTAATCATTCCCGTACGGAACCGTGTACGCACCATTGCCGATGCCATCGACTCGGTCTTGAAACAAAAAACGAACTTCAAATTCAATCTGATTATTATCGACAACCACTCGACCGATGGAACCTCGGAGGCTATCGATCGCTTTGCCGGCGACGAAAGAGTAATCCATCTTATTCCCGAACGAAATGACTTAGGTATAGGCGGTTGCTGGAACATGGGCGTACATCATTCCAAATGCGGGAAATTTGCCGTACAATTAGACAGCGACGATGTATACAACAACGAAAATACCCTGCAAACCATGATCGATGCATTCTATGCCCAAAACTGCGGTATGGTCGTAGGAACTTACATGATGACCGATTTCAATATGAACATGATTGCTCCGGGTATCATCGACCACAAAGAGTGGACTCACGAGAATGGACGGAACAATGCACTCCGCATTAACGGATTAGGCGCACCCAGAGCCTTCTACACGCCACTGCTCCGTCAAGTGAAGGTTCCCAATACGAGTTATGGCGAAGACTATGCCCTCGGTTTGAACATCTCGCGCCATTACCAAATAGGGCGCGTTTACGAAGTAGTTTATTTGTGTCGCCGTTGGGACGACAACTCCGACGCTTCACTGAGTATCGAAAAGATGAACGCCAACAATTTATATAAAGATCGTATTCGCACATGGGAATTACAAGCCCGCATCGCCATGAATAAAAAATAATGCAAATGAAAGTTACATCGGAACAAGCCAAACAATTACTGACCGACCAACTCTCCGTATGGAAATCGGCGCGTGACAATTACAAAGCATTGGAAGCGGTACAGGTTAAAGAACTAACGGTGGAAGGTTGTACGGTCAAGATACAATTCAACCCGGCCCGGATCGTATCTTCGGCAGCCAAAGTGGACACTCAATCGCTGAAAGAGCGCAAATGTTTTTTGTGTGCCGAAAACCGTCCGGAAGTGCAAGAAGGATTACCCGATGGCAGCTATACATGGTTGATTAATCCTTTCCCCATATTCCCGGAACACTTTACCATTCCGGTAAACGAGCACCTACCGCAACTTATCGAAAAGAGATTTGGCGACATGCTTCGCTTGGCACAGGCCGCCGAACATTACGTACTATTCTATAACGGTCCCAAATGCGGAGCATCGGCCCCAGATCATGCTCATTTCCAAGCTGGGAACAAAGGATTTCTACCTCTCGAAAAGGAGTTGAAAAAGTATAGGCGCATTCCCATACGAACCGAAAAATCGGCTCGTCTAAGTCAAGTCGAGGATTATATCTGTCCCTTCTTCCTTATCGAAGCGGAATCGGAAGAAACCGCCGAAAAGCTCTTTGTGAAGCTCTATAACGCACTTGAACTAAAAGAGGGCGAACCGGAACCCATGATGAACATACTCACATGGTATGAAGATGGTAAATGGAGCTCTTGTATTTTCCCGAGAGCCCAGCATCGACCGTCGTGTTATTTCGCCGAAGGCGACGAAAATATCTTGCTCAGCCCCGCCTCGGTCGATATGGGAGGTGTGTTCATCACCCCACTCGAAAAAGATTTTAGGAAAATCGACGCTGAACATCTCGAAAAAATACTTTCAGAAGTCTGCCTCGACCGGGAAAAGATGTACGAAATAATAGAAAAACTTAAATAAACATTCATGAAAGAGCCACAAGTTACCGTAGGAATCATGTCAGAACGACAAATACGTTTCGTCTTCAACGGGACGTATCTGGCAAATGGCGTTCCGGTCTCAGGAGAGCATGAGGCTCATACGGACGGGAAACAGATCTTCTGGAACGGAAACCGCTACACCCGAATCGTTTTCACTCCCGAAAAAGAAGACTATTCGTTTTGTCTCAAAGAGGTGACTATCGGAGTAAAATTTCATTGGGAAAGGAAAGAAGACCAAACTTTCAAAGGTAATCTGAACCTGATAGTGGAAAACGGACTTATCACAACTATAAACGCTTTGAGCGTAGAAGACTATCTACTTAGTGTCATATCTTCCGAAATGAGTGCGACCGCCTCGCTCGAACTATTGAAATCGCACGCCGTCATTTCTCGGAGTTGGTTGTTGTCCCAAATAAGAAAAAACAAAGAGTTAGCCGGAAAGAAACCCGACTCGTTGATTCGTACCGACAAAGAACTGATTCACTGGTATGACCGGGAAGACCATATCAACTTCGACGTATGTGCCGACGATCATTGTCAACGCTATCAAGGCATCACTCGGGCCTGTACCGAAGTTGTCGCACAAGCCATACAAGCTACGCACGGAGAAGTTCTCACATACGATGGCGAAATATGCGATGCCCGCTTTTCAAAATGCTGCGGAGGCGTCGTGGAAGAATTTTCCTCTTGCTGGGAAAACATAAATCCCCCCTACCTGACGGCTCTACGGGACGACAAAAATGAAAAAGATTTTCCCGACTTGAAGAACGAAGACACCGCCCGGCAATGGATATACACCTCCCCCACAGCCTTCTGTAATACGACCGACAAAAAGATACTCTCGCAGGTTCTCAACAATTACGATCAGGAAACGACCGATTTCTATCGATGGTCCGTTGTTTACTCCCAAAGCGAGCTGGCTCATCTCATTCATGAAAAATCTGGAATCGATTTCGGTGAAATCATCGACCTAAAACCCATAGAACGAGGAACGTCGGGCAGATTGGTACGGTTACAGATACAAGGTAGCAAACAAACTCTTATTATCGGGAAAGAGCTGGAAATTCGCCGTGTACTATCTCCGTCCCATTTATACAGCTCGGCTTTCGTCGTAGAGCGAGAAGATATACAGAACGGAATACCCCAACGGTTCGTCATACACGGAGCCGGCTGGGGACATGGCGTAGGACTCTGCCAGATCGGAGCCGCCGTCATGGGCGAACAAGGCTATCCTTATCGCGAAATACTGCTACACTATTTCGTAGGTGCGAACATAGAAAAACTATATTAAAATACACACCATGAACCCTCAAAAGAAAACATCACCTTGGGCGTGGATCCCTACTCTTTACTTTGCACAGGGATTACCCTATGTAGCCGTTATGACCATATCGGTCATCATGTATAAAAGATTAGGCATATCGAACACCGACATAGCGTTATATACCAGTTGGCTTTATCTGCCGTGGGTAATCAAACCGTTTTGGAGTCCGTTCATCGATTTGCTGAAAACCAAACGATGGTGGGTAGTCACTATGCAGATGTTGGTAGGCGCCGGACTGGCAGGTATCGCATTCACCATTCCTGCCCCGCATTTCTTTCAAATAACACTCGCCATTTTCTGGTTGGTCGCATTCAGTTCTGCCACCCACGACATAGCAGCCGACGGGTTTTATATGTTGGCTCTCGATACCCACGACCAAGCGATGTACGTGGGTATCCGCAGCACCTTTTACAGAGTCGCGACCATAGCCGGACAAGGTCTGCTGGTAATTCTCGCCGGATTGCTCGAATCGAATACAGGCCTCACTCCGTTGAACCTCGAAATAAAGGCCGGTCCGGAATATGCCAACGAAATAGTCCTTCCCTCCACCGACTACATCATCGACGCAAACAATGAAGAAATGCACTTCGTCGCATCGCCCTCCACCCTCGAAATAGGAACAACGGCCGATCCCCATGCAGTAGACTCTATCAACGCATGGGTAAAATGCCAAAACATTGCGAACGGATTTGTCCTCGCAGAGGCGAAAAACCCATCGCAAACGAAAGATGAAAACAGTAGCGGAATAGGCGAAAAAATAAACACTTTTATCAAAGAGACATTCGGTGAAAAAAGAGAAAGAACCGAACACAAGCTCACCGGGAATATAGGCGTTATAAAAGTTTGCCTCTCCCAAAAGCCCGGAAAAGGAGAAAAGGTCATTCTAAATACAGTGCACAAAAGCGGAGACCAAAGTATCTATCTCACGCAAGGCGACCGTTTGGAATTCACCGAAGAGAATTGGGATAAGCCGGCTTATATCGCGGTACAAATAGACCCGAAATTAAAAGAAGCATCGAATGCTTCGTTCGAATCCACATCGGGAAATATCTCGCTGGCATGGTCGATCACTTTCTTTGTCCTCGCCGGATTCTTTATCGCTATATGCTTGTATCACAAGTACATTTTACCTAAACCGAAATCAGACAAAGCCGTATGTGAAGCAACCGCCTCGAACATCTTCAAAGAGTTCTTTGCCACGTTCGTCACATTCTTCCAGAAAAAACAAGTATGGGTGGCTGTCTTGTTCATGCTACTATACCGATTGCCCGAAGCTCAGTTGGTAAAACTTATCAATCCCTTCTTGCTCGACCCCAAAGAATTAGGGGGATTAGGACTGACAACGGGACAAGTCGGTTTAGTATATGGTACTATCGGGATTTTAGGCTTGACGATCGGTGGAATCATCGGTGGAATCGTAGCGGCAAAAGGTGGACTCAAAAAATGGCTTTGGCCTATGGCTTGGAGTATTTCCCTCACCTGCGCTACATTCGTTTACCTCAGCTATTACCAACCCGATAGCCTGTTCGTCATCAACCTCTGCGTTTTTATCGAACAATTCGGTTATGGATTTGGATTCACAGCTTATATGCTGTATTTGATTTACTTCTCCGACGGAGAGCATAAAACGGCCCACTATGCCATTTGCACGGCATTCATGGCCTTAGGTATGATGTTGCCCGGCATGGCTGCCGGCTGGCTGCAAGAACTCATAGGATATAAACACTTCTTCTATTGGGTAATGATCTGTTGTGCAGCGACTATTGCAGTATGTGCATTCATAAAAATAGATCCCAATTACGGGAAAAAAGAGACAGAAGAAAAAGAGACAGCTGTCTCTTATACACATCTCCGAGCCCCCGAGACC
>ERZ1027032.692-NODE-692-length-11887-cov-5.578516_pt1 | contig 11887 bp, 9 predicted proteins | sample MGYA00519445_ERZ1027032 | MGnify/ENA primary metagenome ERZ1027032 (study PRJEB26926, sample SAMN06164888) | human gut metagenome | biome: ENVO:00009003; feature: ENVO:2100002; material: ENVO:00002003 | host: Homo sapiens | place: USA | collected 2012 ... | reverse complement strand
GAGATCTAGTACGGTCTCGTGGGCTCGGAGATGTGTATAAGAGACAGATGATTATCTGAACAGACAGAGGTCTTTATTCATTAAACCAGCGTACATAGCAGAAATCCTGACGGTGAGGCAGTGCATCGTTCTTCGGGAACATACGATAAGCTACCTTAAAGCTACCCGCATTTGACAAACCTGCAATCATCTCGAAAGTAAATAAGTTACCTTCACGTTTCACCATCTTCATCGGGTTAACCGCATAAATGTATTCACGGCCTTCTGCATTGGTATAAGTAACCACCTGTTCGATACCGATTGCATCGTCCAGACCCTTTTCATCTACCACGCAAGTAAGCTTGTAGTCTTTACCGCTTTCTACGTTACCGTTGCACAAATCCTGGCACTTGTTGAATGAAACAACCTGAATTTCATCCCATTTAGCGGCTACTTCTTCCTTCCATGCAGCCAGTTTCTTCACTTGTTCGTAGTTGTTTGCTTCAAGCGCGTGGAAACGTTCAGCTTCCTTACCATAGAACTTAGCGAAGTAATCATCCAACTGACGTTTCATGGTATAATGAGGAGCAACCTGAGCGATAGAGTTCTTAATAGTCTTTATCCAGCCTTCAGAATATCCTTTCTTGTTTCTTGCATAATACAACGGCAGGATTTCTGTTTCCAGGATACTGTAAATAGTAGCAGCATCCAGCTGATCCTGATGTTCCTGGTTCTGGTAAGTACGTTTTTCAGTCAATGCCCATCCAGCACCTTCACGGTAACCTTCCAGCCACCATCCGTCCAATACAGAGAAGTTAACCACACCGTTCATCAAGGCTTTTTCACCCGATGTACCAGATGCTTCCAACGGACGAGTCGGAGTGTTCATCCAGATATCTACACCAGATACCAAGCGACGAGCCAGCTTCATATCATAGTTTTCCAGGAAAATAATCTTTCCTAAGAATTCCGGACGGTTAGAGATTTCAATAATTTTCTTGATCAATCCCTGACCTGCTCCATCGTGCGGGTGAGCTTTACCAGCAAACAAGAACTGAACCGGATAGTCAGGATTGTTTACAATCTTAGCCAAACGATCCAAGTCAGTGAACAACAAGTGTGCACGCTTGTAAGTAGCAAAACGACGAGCAAAACCAATCAGCAAGGCATTCGGGTTAATCTTGTCCATCAAAGATACCACACGTGACGGGTCTCTCTGGTTCTTCAACCATGTATCACGGAACTGATCGCGGATGTAGTTAATCAGTTTGTTCTTCAAAGCCACACGAGTCTTCCAGATTTCTTCATCAGGCACGTTGTAAATACGTTCCCAGATTTTCGGATTTGACTGGTCGTGCATGAAGTTCTTGTCAAAGTATTTATTATACAAAGCTTTCCATTCAGAAGCACACCAAGTGGGGAAATGTACACCATTAGTTACATAACCTACATGATTTTCTTCTGGGAAATAGCCTTTCCAGATTCCAGAGAACATTTCCTGAGAAACCTTTCCGTGCAACCAACTTACACCGTTCACTTCCTGACAAGTGTTGCAAGCAAATGTAGACATACAGAAACGTTCGTTCGGATCACCCGGATTGATACGTCCCAAGTCCATCAAATCCTGCCAGCTGATTCCCATACGCTGCGGATAACCGCCCATGTACTTACCGAACAGTCCTTCATCGAAATAGTCATGTCCAGCCGGAACCGGAGTATGTACAGTATACAGAGAAGAAGCACGAACCACTTCCAATGCTTCGTCAAATGACATTCCGCTTTCTACGTAGTCACACAGACGCTGTACATTACACAATGCCGCATGTCCTTCGTTGCAGTGATATACATCTTTCTTGATACCCAGTTTCTTCAGCAACAGCACACCACCGATACCCAACAAGATTTCCTGTTTCAAGCGGTTTTCCCAATCACCACCATACAGCTGGTGAGTAATAGAACGGTCGAATTCGCTGTTCATTTCATTGTCTGTATCCAACAGATACAAAGGTACACGACCTACATTGACTCTCCATACATATGCATGTACATAATAGTTCAAATAAGGTACATCCAATACCATCGGCTGGTCGTTTTCATCCTTCACGCGTTCCAAAGGAAGGCTTCCGAAGTTCTGAGCTTCATAGTTAGCAATCTGCTGACCGTCCATTGAAAGGCTCTGTGTGAAGTAGCCGTAACGGTACAAGAAACCGATACCGCACATATCCACATTACTGTCTGAAGCTTCTTTCAGGTAGTCACCAGCCAAAATACCCAGACCACCAGAATAAATCTTCAGTACATGAGTCAAACCGTACTCCATACAGAAATAAGCTACAGACGGACGGTTTTTGTCTGGTTTTACAGACATATATTCAGTAAATCTATCATAGATTGCATTAATCTTACCCAACATTTCTTTATCTACAGACAGAGCTTCCAGCTTTTCGTAGTTAAGACGTTCCAGCAAAGCAACAGGGTTCTGTCCGACAGCACGCCACAATTCCGGGTCAAGTTCTCTAAACATTTCAGTAGCATCATCATTCCATGCCCACCAAATGTTACGAGCCATCACTTCCAGCATCTTCAAAGATTCCGGGATACGAGATTTCACATTAATTTCTCTCCAAACAGGAGTATTAGCATAGTTTGTTTTGATTTTCATATCACTAATGTTTTATAAGTTCATTTTTGTTTATAAGATTTGCAACGTTCTTTTGCATTGCGCAAAGCCACGTCGTATGCTTCATAATAATAGCGTATAAAATGTTTCCACAAAGCCTTTTCAGCAATGTCGGCCGCATTTTTCCGAATTATCTGCACTTCAGATTCAGGCAACTTAGCAAATTCGGTAATCGTATCACGAATTACATCTGCCACTTCCGAATAATTGTAGTCAGTACGATGAATAACTTTTACACCGTCTTCCAATGTACCGGGATGACCCTTCAATGAATTTACCCACAAGCCGAATCCAGCCAGATCCGTCGTAATGGCAGGCACTTTGAATGCCACACTTTCCAATGGAGTATAGCCCCATGGTTCATAATATGACGGATATACGCTCAAGTCTGCCCCTATAATCAAATCGTAATAGGTTTCATTCAATATTCCGTCGTTGCCATCCAGATAGCAAGGCACAAATATAACCTTTACTTTTGACTCCGGAGAGTTAGACATGTTCAAATACTTCAACATATCCAACACCTGGTCATGGCTCATATTATGCAACCAATGCGTAATAAAAGGACATTCCAGCGGTGTATTGTAATCTTTATTGCTTTCCAAACGTTGTTTCAAATCTTCACGGGCATCGCCTACCCATCCTGGCACATTGACAAAAGCCACGACTTCACGGTTCAGGCTCTTTTTACGTGTCAAACGGTTCAACGCTTCCAAATACACGTTTATACCCTTATTTTTGAATTCATAACGACCACTTGTTCCTACAATCAGCGTATCATCACCCAAATGAGTACCCAGCAACTTGTTAGCCAAATTCAGCAACAAAGCACGGGCATATTTTCTTTTCTTTTCAAACTCTTCTCCTTTGGGAACGAAATCATCTTCAAACCCATTCATCAGGACCACGTCCGCCTCTTTGTCCAACAATTCCTTACATTCATTGTTGGTTATATCACTGACTGTAGTAAAGCAATCTACATGATGGGCTGTCTGCTTTTCAATAGAATGCTTTGACTCTACATTCAGTTCACGGGACATTTGGTCACCGTTATAAGCAAACAAGTAATCATAGAGAGGTTTGTTATTTCCTGCAATGGAACGCCCGATAGTAGTAGCGTGCGTAGTGAAGATTGTAGCAATTTCAGGAACGTGTTTTTGCAAGTATAGTGCGCCAAGGCCAGTCATCCATTCATGAGCTTGATATATGACCTTATCGCTCATTGTCAGGTTGTAACGATAAAAACTTTCGACTACTTTTCCCGCAGCATACGAGAACATAGAAGCTTCATCATAATCTCCATAAGCATGCAAGGAATCTACTTGAAAATCGATCCATGCCTGAGTATATATCTCATTTTTATCCTTATAGAAAGGAGTGAAATCGACTAAAATAGCAATCGGCTTACCTGGAATATTCCAACGCCCTACGCGTACTTTCAAATCATCTTTCTTGATTGCATGCCCTCTCCATGCCTGAAGAAGCTTTGAATCTTCCACAAACAACGGATTTTCCTTACCCGACCAAAAATCTGGTCCTATAAAAAAAATTCGATCAGGGAAAGTATTCTGCAAGGTTTTTGCTCTTGTAGACAATACAGTGTATATGCCACCCACTTTATTACATACTTCCCAACTGGATTCGAAAATATAATCAGGTGTTAGTAACTGTTTCATCATCGTCTCATTAATATCTTCTAAATCAGCCGCGAATATACAAAAAATATTTAATCGGAAGAAAAAAAAGGAAAGTTTTGTATTGCTACACTAATTTATGCATGCCAATAGTAACGAAAAGATACAGAGATGTTTCTTTTTCAATACGATACGAAATCATGTTCCACCATAGAATCATATATAAAAAAGTCCCCGCTGTACACTAACAAAGAGTATGCAGCGGGGCAAAGTAGATAAATTAAAAAGAATTCTGAAGATTATGCCAGAGCTGATCCCATCAAGAAGGTAGCAGCCAAAGCTACGATTGCATACAATTCAGGGAATACGGCCAAAATCAATGTATTACCGAATACGTTGTGTCCCTGTCCGATAGCTGCGATACCATTGGCACAAACTTGTCCCTGACGGATAGCAGAGAACAAGGCTACCAAGCCCAAGCCAATACCTGAACCCAATACGGCACAAGCCTGAATACCGGTAATTTCCGGGGTCAGTACACCAAAAATACTCTGGAACATAAAGTAGCCGGCAAATCCATACAAACCCTGAGTACCAGGAAGAGCTGTCAATACCAGGAAGTTACCAAATGCACTGTCGTTCTTCTTCAATGCACCGATAGATGCGTTACCTGCAATAGTTACACCATACGCACTACCAATACCAGACAAACCTACCATAATTGCGATGCCAATATAGGCAATCAAAAGATTCATTTCCATAATTATTTGTTTTTTAGTTTTTAATACTTTGTTTATTAATTCTTGAAAGGATTATATTCCTTTCCTCCTCCTTCGTATCCGGCATTCTTGAAGAATTCCACGAAGGTCAAACGCATCGGATGTACCATGGCTCCCAACACGTTCATAAAGATATTGATGGCATGGCCGATGACAAAGATCAATACCATCACAATCGGACCGGCAATCACGTTGTCCGGGCTCATACCTACCGCCAGACTGTTAAACACACTGGCCAGGATGCCACCTGAAAGTCCTAAGGCAAACAGGCGGACATACGACAGAATATCACCTAACAGACCGGTAGCCATATTATAGCTATCCCATAATCCCAAACCGACATTCACAAAAATATTCTTGTCAGGACTGTTATACAGATAAGCCATCAAGCCTCCTATAGCCAATAATATCAGATGTACTGTTCCTCCCATTGCCATCAGTCCGGGAGCTGCAAAAGCTACTGCCGTACTGACCAGAATCAGAATCCAGCCAATAGTTGCAATCGCATACTTCACACCAAACTGAATAGTCTGGTTTACCGCCTTCAGTATCATACCAAAAATAATCTGCACACCTCCCAAAATCAGAGAAAGGTTGAACATTTGCTGGTTGTCCAGCGAAATAGTTTCCTTTAACGTCTGGAAGAAAGGAACCTGAATGTCATACAGATTAAATCCAAAGCATGTACCCGTGAGTAAACCACAAACCATTGTCGAAGCTCCTAAAATCTGCACCAATGTCAGGATGGGCTTCATTGAGGCGCTCAGTTTCTTGGCAAACAGACGATACAAGGTTACTGCCAATAACATGAACAAACCATAACCGGAATCGCCCAGACAGAGACCGAAAAATAACATAAAGAACGGAGCAAAGAACGGTGTCAAGTCCAGTTCATTATATTTCGGCAGCATATACAGACGCATGATAGGCTCAAACAGTCTGAAGAAGCCTTTGTTTTCCAGCAGGATAGGCACATCATCCTCCGGTGTCGGAGCAGCCGTTTCATAATATACCTCCTGTGTACGAAGGTATTCAATCATTTCCGGCAGACGTTCCGAAGGAATCCATCCTTCCAGCAACATCAGTTTATTGTCGGCCAAAGCATCCGTGCTGAGTACGACTTTCGAGAACTCAATCTGAGAATGTACCTGATGCTGGGCAGCCTTCAAATCTGGAACCACCGTTGCAGCCAAGTCTTTCAATTTTTCTTGAAGAGCTGTCTGCTGTGCTTTCAAATCGGCCACCTTTGCTTGCAAGGCTGAAAGTGAACTATCCGGCAACTTAGCCGTTTCTACTTCCAGTTCCGGCAACACCATTCCTTTTGTCACAGTGACAAAATACATCTTCGAGCCAATCCGGTTGATGACCGTTGCGTGATACAAGTCTACCCATTCCGGCTTAAACTGCTTTTCGGAGCAAATATAAAAGCCCGTCTGATAGCCAGCTTTACGCAAGCGGGATATATTTTGTGGATCAAAATCACCCCATGGTTCCAACGCAGCCAATTCTTTCTCGGCAGCCTGTACACGATGCGTAAGCTGCTGTGACTGTTGCAGCAACTCATCAGTCTGCTTTAAGGCTTGCTCTCCTTTGGCTGCATCTCCTTCACGCACTTCGGCAGAAGCAGTTTCCATGCCCTGCAACAATTTGATAGCCGCAGCATAACGTGCAGACAAACGGATACTTTCCTGCAGAGCCGCATTCTCAGCACCTCCCTGTGCTTTGGTGGCTACATGTACCACTCCCAGGTCACGGATATTTTTCAAAAAGCAATCATACTCTTTATGGTATACCAAAAAAGTAACTTTTGTCATTTTTGCAATCATTCTTCCGCCTCCTTTCTTTTCTCCTGGATAGACTTCAAAATCTTTTGAGAGGATTTTGACAAGTTTTCCTCGTCTTCCATAAAACGTTTGATTTTCCGCAAAGCGTCCTGATAACCCGGAATCTGCACTTTCTCAAAAAGGTTTACTTTCTGAGTCGTTTTCTTACGTGCATGTTCCAGCAAGTCCAACTTAGCAAGAGCAAACTCTCTTTCAATGGCAGTCTGGGCAAGTTTTTTCAATAGATGAATACCGTCGGCATACCACTTCGGGCTACAGAACAAACTAAATGGCCGGATATCAAACTCCACCTCATCCAGCAACGGAACCCGGACACCCGCAATCTTCCGCACACCCAGATGCACATCTTTCACCCTTACCAATGAAGCGTCAAACTCATTCCAAAGGGCATGCATGTGCTCGTATGACGAGATTTGCGTTTCCAGTCGTTCCTCCAGTTCGGCAGCTTCTTCCTTACAGCGTTTCACTTCCATGCGCAGGGCACTCTCCTTATTTTTAATGATAGGGAGCGTACGCACACGGACCTTCAGCTGCTTTTCAAGCTGTTGCAAAGAGGTCTTGTTATACTGAAATTTTATTGCCATTTTAAAGTCTTATAATTTTATTTCTTCCAATACTGATCTACGAACTCTTTCTTGATGTTCACTTCTTCCGGCTTGAAGTATTTGCTGAACAAGCCCCAGGTTACATCCAACATTTCTGTCGTATTCAAGTTCACATCAATAGCCAGCAGCTGGTTGGCATAATCCTTGGCAAAGGCCAGCGCACGTTCGTCGTAGTTGGTCAGGTCGAAACCGTTTTCCATCTTCGTCTTAGCATTCGCTGCATCGGCATACAGACGTACGGCCGCATTCATCACCTGCGGATGATCCTTACGTGTCTTCTTACCACTTACCAGCTGTTTCAAACGTGACAACGAACGGAACGGGTCGACAATAACCTTACCGATATCACTGTCACGACGCAAGAAGAGCTGACCTTCTGTGATGTAACCGGTATTATCCGGAACTGCATGAGTAATATCACCACCGGAAAGAGTAGTCACCGCAATGATGGTGATAGAACCACCGCTCGGGAACTGTACAGCCTTTTCGTAAATCTTAGCCAAATCAGAATACAAAGAACCCGGCATAGAATCCTTCGACGGAATCTGATCCATACGGTTAGACACGATAGCCAATGCATCAGCATACGAAGTCATATCGGTCAGCAGTACCAATACTTTCTGGTTATGTTCTACCGCAAAATACTCAGCCGCAGTCAATGCCATATCTGGAATCAACAGACGTTCTACCGGAGGATTTTCTGTCGTATTCACAAAGCTGATGATACGGTCCAGCGCACCGGCATTCGAGAATACATTCTTAAAGTAAAGGTAGTCATCGTTTGTCATACCCATACCTCCCAGGATAATCTTGTCTGTCTCTGCACGCAGAGCTACGTTCGCCATTACCTGGTTAAAAGGCTGGTCAGGGTCTGCAAAGAACGGAATCTTCTGTCCGGATACCAGCGTATTGTTCAAGTCGATACCGGCAATACCCGTAGCAATCAGTTCAGACGGCTGTTTACGACGTACCGGATTTACTGACGGACCACCAATTTCCACTTCAGTACCTTCAACCTCCGGTCCCCCGTCAATCGGTTCACCGAAAGCATTGAAGAAACGTCCGGCCAGCTGGTCACTCACTTTCAGCGTAGGAGACTTGCCCAAGAATACCACCTCTGCATTGGTCGGAATACCTTCCGTACCTTCAAACACCTGCAGGGTCACTTCATCTCCGGCAATCTTCACCACCTGCGCCAGCTTGCCGTTCACCATAGCCAGTTCGTCATAACCAACTCCTGTTGCTTTCAGCGAACAGGTAGCCTTGGTTATCTGGCTAATCTTTGTATATATTTTTTGAAAAGCTTTTATCGCCATTTTCTACCCATTTATTGATTTCACTTATTTTACTTTTCTTTCGGCAACCAGCTCCTGCAACTGTTTCTGGAATTCCACATATTGCGGAGAACGGAACTGTGCATAGTTCATCTGCTTGCAGATATTGATCATCTTCTTGAAGAAGTCCATTACTTCCACGAAATTATCAAAGCTGAAATCGGTATGGCAAATGTCAATCACCATATTTACGATTTCTTCCTGACGTTCCATCGGAGTCACCGCATCCACTTCATCAAAGGCATCCTGCTGCAAAATGACAAAGTCAATCAGTTCTGACTTCCAGAATATCACGTGATATTCTACAGGCACACCGTCATCACCCAAGATGTTAATCTGTTCGGCAATTTCCTTACCACGCAACAGACGAGTCTTCAGTTCAGTTACCTTGCCCGTCCATTCCGCATTGATATGTTCTGTGATATACGCTTCAAATTCAGGATACTCCAGATACTTAGAATAAGAATCAATCGGGTTTACAGCCGGATAACGTTTACGGTCTGCACGTTCCTGTTCCAATGCATAGAAACAGCGGGCTACTTTCTTCGTATTTTCGGTTACCGGTTCCTTCAAGTTACCTCCGGCAGGTGATACGGTACCGATAAAGGTAATAGATCCCGTTGCTCCATTGTTCAGGTGCACATATCCTGCACGGCCATAGAAGTTAGAAATAATCGCTGAAATATCCATCGGGAAAGCATCCGGTCCAGGAAGTTCCTCCATACGGTTAGACATTTCACGCAAAGCCTGTGCCCAACGTGAAGTAGAGTCGGCCATCAGCAAGACTTTTAATCCCATGGCACGGTAGAACTCAGCCATTGTCATGGCAGTATACACAGATGCCTCACGAGCCGCTACCGGCATGTTAGAAGTATTTGCCACAATGATGGTACGTTCCATCAACTTACGTCCTGTATGCGGGTCGACCAGTTCCGGGAACTCTGTAAAGATTTCTACCACCTCATTGGCACGTTCACCACAAGCCGCGATAATTACGATGTCAGCTTCCGCCTGTTTGGAGATGGCATGCTGAAGCACCGTCTTACCTGTACCAAACGGTCCGGGAATAAATCCTGTACCACCTTCTACAATCGGGTTCATTGTATCAATCACACGTACACCCGTTTCCAGTAGTTTGTAAGGACGCGGTTTCTCCTTATAATTGGTCATGGCTTTCTTCACCGGCCATTTCTGGATCATATTCACCGGGATGTCATTACCCTCTGCATCTGTAAGTACAGCTACGGTATCTTCAATGGTATATTCTCCTTCCTCTACTATAGACTTTACTTTATAAGTTCCCTGCAATTGGAAGGGTACCATGATTTTCAACGGCTGATGGCTTTCTTCCACTTCTCCCAGCCAGGCAGACGGTTCCACTTCATCACCCGCTTTTACAATAGGCTTGAACAGCCATTTCTTTTCCTTGTCCAGCGGATAAGTATACTGACCACGTTTCAGAAATACTCCCTCCATTTTATCGAGGTCATTCTGCAACCCGTCATAATTCTTCGAAAGCATGCCAGGTCCTAATGTCACTTCCAGCATGTGGCCTGTAAATTCAGCTTCTGCACCCACTTTCAGTCCACGTGTACTTTCAAAAACCTGCACATACACATTCTTTCCTACCACCTTGATTACTTCGGCCATCAGGCGGTCACCTCCGGTCGAGATGTAGCAGATTTCATTCTGTGCCACCGGACCGTCGACAGTCAATGTAACCATATTGGCGATTACGCCTAAAACAGTTCCTTTTGTTGCCATTCTATTTTATTTTTACTATTTTCTAAACTCTTCCGGAATCTGTACCTCTTCCTTCAGATGCTGAATCATCTGGCGGAACAGTTCATTTCCTTTTTCTTTGTCCAGTGAAATCCATCGTTCAATCATTTCCAGCTGTAAGAGGAAAACGAACAAACGCTCTACCGTGAAATAATTAAAGAACGACTCATCCTCCAGCCATTTCCAGGCCAGCATGTCTGTCTTCTTTTCACGTTCCACCAGTTCCTCCATTTCTGCAATGCGCTGCAATTCTTCCATATAAGCCAACTGTTCTCCCAATCCGAAATCACGGGCATTCGAAGCTCTCAGTTGCTCACACACTTCCGTGTCTCCCACAATCCGGGGAGCCACTTCCATCTTGTATTTGCGCAAAATAAAAGCAGAAAGGATATTGTTCACATTCAGACTAAACTCAAACCAACGGCTTATGAAGCGATTTCCACATCTCATGGCATACGCATAATAGGCAGCCGCCAGCGCCTCCTCTGCCACGAAGTGCTCCTCACCTGAATTTTGTAGATACAAAGCGATGAAATCATACAAGTAAGAAGGGAACTTTTTCTCGCAAGCATCTCCTTGGCGAACAGCCTCTATCAGAAGCAGCAATTCTTCCGCCGAGAAGTTACCTCGTTCATAAATTCCCGCATCTTTGTCCTTTAAAAGTTTCAACAGATTTATATTATCAAATTTCAGGTAAAACAAATCAATCAGCTTTTTGTCTTTATCAGACAGAGAAGGATAAAGTTCAGATTTAAAGTTTTCAACGGTATAACTCAGTTTGCCATCATCCAATGACACAGACGGCAAACCAGCTACCAGATAATAATAGTTGCTCATGCCACTGGATTAAAACAACATTTTGACTAACTGAGGACGAAGGAATTCCTTGAAATAGTTCTCAAATTCTTCCTCTCCAAAATTTACTTTATAGGAACCATCCGCAGGCGAAATAGAGAATAACATCTTCATTCCGTTCACCTGATTAATAGTTACCCCTTTATCCAGCAAAGCTTTTGCCTTAGCTGTAAAGTATTTTTTCAGACTGTCCGCATCTTTCACCGAAATTTCAATCGGTTCATTTGCTGACCATTTTTCTGCCAGTGCCAAAATAAATTTATAAAGGAACTCTTTGTCGGCAGTAAATCCTTTTACCGTTTCTTCTACAGTCTGATTAGTCAGCAGGTTTGCCACTTCCGTCTTTAATGCATTTACAGCTGTCTCTTATACACATCTGACGCTGCCGACGACTT
>ERZ1027032.689-NODE-689-length-11913-cov-7.831590_pt1 | contig 11913 bp, 10 predicted proteins | sample MGYA00519445_ERZ1027032 | MGnify/ENA primary metagenome ERZ1027032 (study PRJEB26926, sample SAMN06164888) | human gut metagenome | biome: ENVO:00009003; feature: ENVO:2100002; material: ENVO:00002003 | host: Homo sapiens | place: USA | collected 2012 ... | reverse complement strand
CAGCATGGTATCGCCTCGCAGATGTGAGACACTTGTTATTATTGTACCTTCTTTCCACTCACAAAACAAGATACAAAATGCCCGCTGGCTTTTGATAAAGAAAACCAGACCTGTCTGATTGGACGAAAACCATCCCAAATGTCGAAACTGGATTTATTGCGGTCTGTAATGATTTTTTCATTCGGCATAATGAATTTGAAGGGCAGAGATCGAAAATACGCTGCCTTTGATCAAATCGCCCTATAAGAAATCCCAAAAAGCAGTTCATTATCATCCTATTAGATATCGATCTATGGATAACAGTGTCATAAATCACCAGATAGAATGCTATGCGTTTTTATAGTAGTTGTTCCTCCTGATCAATTTCTATTTGATTCATAACATCCTGATAAATCACAAAAAGAGGTGTTTTTTATGACAATGGCAAAGAAGCTCCCACTTTTAGCACCTTCCATTCATACGTTTGAAGTGAATGGAACGTATACCGATTGCGAAGCGAAACGCACAGTATTTATGGCAATTCAAAAAATGGTATCCGCTGGAAAATACTATCGGATTCCGTATCATGGCTCCTCGAAAAAAGGCTACTCTTATAAAAGAAAAGATGGCGGTTTGACCATCACATTGGCAGATTATCCAGATTTTAAGAAGCGATACATAACGTTATCTGGTGTGAATCTCGCTCGGATCGCAGGTGATCCATCTCGTTTAAGTTTAACAGATTTATCGCCAGAAGGTTTGGTCATGCAAGAGCAGGCATTTCTGGATGAATTGGATCAGCTTGGACTCCTTGAAATTGAGGATTCAGTTAAATGGAAAATGCACCGGTTGGATATTACACACGACTTCTATGTGAACTGCGATCCCGCGCTGATGGTAAAAATTATTCGCTATACAGGAAGCGTTGACCCGTACAGAAAAGGTCGCGCACTACACTATAACCAGCACAATGAGATGCTTTTATTATAAAGTGTTGACTGGACGCCAATATTGTCCATCCGGCAAACTTCCATTGGGATTTTTCCATATAGCCTTACATAGAAAAACCGCCCCGGCTTCCTGCTATGGAAACCGGGGCGGTTCATTTACTTTATGGGTGCTTTTTCAAACACTCAATGCCTACCAACTGGCATTTAGTTTTTGAAGTTTTAGTCATATCTGTATTTAGAGGACTTTCCGTACACTTTTCGGAGCGATTTTTTCAGGCTGACCACCGTTTCTTTGATGATCTTTGCCTCATCGGCAGAGCAATCTGCAAGCTGTTCGGTCATCCAGCTGTCGAACACCGGCTTTGCTTTTTTGATCTCGATGCACAGCAGCTCGTCCGCCGAGCAGTCCAGTGCGTTGATGATATCGATCAGCGTTTTCAGGCTGGGCACGGAGTTGCCTGTTTCGATATGGCTGATATGCGTAACTACCACGCCGACCTCATTGGCCAGCTGTTCCTGCGTCATGCCCTTTGCAAGGCGGCAGGCACGGATGCGTTTTCCGATGTCGGCGTAGTCCACCATAGTACAAGTACCCTCCGTTCAGTGAAATGATACTTGTATTGTATGTGCAATCGACCGGGATTGTAATAACCTGAAAGTGCAGTGGACTTATAAATACTGATCGTTCAGAAATACTTTAACTTCCTGCTTTCCGTCAATCGTTGTCACAGCAGTAATGGCATCCGGGCGGAAGGAGTCTCCCGGATAATGCATCTCCAATTTCAGATTGACTTTTTTCCCAGCTTCCACTTCCTGTGCCAGTTTATTCTCAAAATTTTTGAATTCGTTCCGATTTAGTCCAGAATCCTGCGGAATGAGATTTTCCAAATCGTTTGCCCCACCAAAGCGATCTGCAATTGCATGACCTCGATCATCGGTACTTTTTTCATATCCTTTTCCAATGTCATGGATGCTGTCTTTAATTTGCAGACGACCATCATGCTCTTTCAGATGCAGGTCTCCTTCGGCTGTAAACAGCCTTCCAAGGTGATCGGTAGTATACTCATATCCGTTTCTTTTATACTCTGCATCCGACAAAAGGTCCTGCTCCATCCGGTACGGCATTCCATCATCGTTATTTTTGTATTCCAGCTCTTTTTCTAGCTCTGCAAATGACTTTTCCGTAGCAGCATCCAGTTTTTCTTCTGCCTTTTCTATCACGCCTTTCTGTAGACGCTCAAATGACCGTTTGACGACATCATCCAACCCAATGTGCATTTTTGCTTCCATCGGTTTCGCTTCTGAGATTTCTCGCCTCACAGCACACGACCTCCCTGCTGTTCAAAATTCGTCCTTAGACTTTCTACAGCCTTTGCATCCGGGTTCAGGCTCATGCCCATGCTTATCACGCTATTTAGCACCCAGTCTGCAGCAGCAGCTTTCAGGCCGTACTGTCCCTGCAGCTGTTCCAGCAATTCTTTACGGGGTGTGAGCGATTTTTCGGCTGCGACACAGTAATCAACGACTGTACCGATCCCACCAAAGAAATCAAACACAGCTTTCCGAGTCTTAGCCACATCCAGTTCGCCGCCTGCAAAGACCCGTTCCAGGTAGCGGCTGTCCTCAGGCTTCAGCACAGTCTCATGGCGTTTCAGCCAGAGCTTCAGCTGCTCCATCTCCGAACTGCTCAGCGGTTTCAGCTCTTTGCCCACTGCCAGTTGTCCGAATACAAACTCTGCGTTGATTTCATGCGGCATTTTTGAAGGCTTGTGGTAAACAGCATTTTCCGGCATGGGATACGCCTCAATCTTGCAGAGCACCGCCTCCGGCCACTCATTCTGGTAAACGGCAGCCACACCCAGCGGCAGCTTGGACAATTCGTCGATCTGTGCCTCCTTCAGAGCGGCAGACTTACCTACCAGCTTGCGATCTTCTTCGTCCGGCAGGCGCAGAATAATTTTTGTGTTCGTGTTGCGGATGACCGACATATCCAGCAGTCCGGGTGCCTGATCCGCAATAATGAAGCCCTCACCATAAGTACGCATTTCTGCAATGGCATTTGCCAGCATTTCCACCGACTTGCCCTGCAAATTTGCACCTTCCTGTGATTGCTCTGCCGAGGTCTTGCGCAACAGGTTGTGTGCTTCTTCCAGCACTGTGACATGGCGCAGCCTACTGTTCATCCCGCTACTGCACATCCGGTATTCCTGTAACTTCATCACCAAGATGCCCATCAGCAGTGATTTTGTTTCCATAGAACCCACACGGCTCAAATCCACAACAACATTGCGGTCAAACAGCGCTTCGTCCGTCAGCGCATCTTCTGCGCAAAGCACACTGCCATAAATACCGTTTGTCAGAGACTTTACGCGGGTGCACAATGCGCCCACATAATCGCTTTGGGTATCCTTGGAATAATGCGACTCTTCAATGACGCCCGGCAGAATATCCAGCAGGTCAAAGAAGGTTGGAAAAACTCCCTTCTCGCTCTCCGAATTGCGCAGATTCCAGCCTACTTTCTGGTAGCTGCGCTCAATAGCATCCTTCAGCACCGCTGGCATGGCTGCATACATCGGCCAGCAGGCGTTGAATATCTCCACCAGACGGTCAATATGTTCCAGAATATGGATATTCTCAGGGAATGCAAAGGGGTTCATGCGCAGCAGCGGCGTTTCTCTGGGGTTTGTACCAAACACCTGCACATCTGTACAATTGCCGAACACGTTCTTGTATTCGCCCTTGGCCGGTTCCACCACAAGAAACGTCGTTTGTCCGTTCTTTGTGATCTCATCCAGCAGATGGTAGACCGCATTGGATTTGCCTGTGCCGGTCGAGCCAGTGATGAACGTATGGGAAGCCATTGCCTGCCGATTCAGGATCAGGTCTGCACTTTCCGACTTACCCATGTGGTAAATCTTGCCCAGATTCATCTTGTCCTCATCCGGCATCGCCTCATCCGGCACATTGCGGCCAAACTCCGCGTGCTCAATAATCGGCAAACCATGCACTGAGCGGGTGGGCAAGCCAAGGTGCATCGGCAGTTCCCGCCCGCTGACCATGGTTGCAGGTGTGTGGAGCATGAACTCCGGCGCATCGGCATATAGCTGACGTGCAAACACCGGGTGCATAAACCGCTTGAGATACTCCCGCAGTTGCTTTGTCTGATCGCGCTTTTGCCAGAGATTCACCGCACCACTTTCCACTGCGGAGCCATCACCCACCATGAGTGCGCGGTAGGTGTTTGCCGCAAGGATTGCATCCGAAGCATAGCCCGAGAGAAAATATGCCGCGCAGTAATAGCTACCGTAATCCTCGCTTTCCTTGGCGCGCTTGAGTTGCTCCTCGATGCGGCCCAGCAGTTCCTCTACCGATTTATTGCACAGCTCGATCTGCTGGGTGCGGCCGGTGCCCATGGTATCGGTCGTCCCGTGGGATTCCTGCTGGCTGGTGCCCTCCGATACGCCGTGCGAACTTCCGTTCTGCTCCGTGGTGGAATGGCTGGTACCCCTTGTAACATTCAGCCCCAATGTACCGCCGATGGAATTTGCCACACTGCTGAAATTGGTCATCACCGGAGCCATGCTGCCTGCTGCCATGCCGACTGCACCCAGAAGTGGCCCGACCATCGGCCCCACGCCCGGGATCAGCGTTGCCGCCTTGCCGCCCACTTGCAGGATGCCCGCTGCGGCACCCATTACAGCCGATGGACGGGAGATCGAGGTGCCTGTGGTGTTTGTCACGCCGCCGTTGATGCCACCATTGATGCCATAGCTTTTCTGGGTGCCATCCGATACCGAGGACGACTTGCTGGTGGTGTCGGTAGTGGTAGTGCTGTCGGTATCGCTGACGGTGTGGGTGGTACCGGTGCACAGGTTTTCCATCACCGCCGTACTCTGATTTTCCGAGTAGGACCATGTACTCTTGCGGAACGGCGAAAGCGAGCTGTACAGGCTCTCGTACCCGTTGCGCAGCTCTGCCTGCTGCTGGGCAGAAACCGGCTCGGCAAGGAACAGTGCGGTGTATGCATTGCCTTCCATGGCGTCCATAAAGCGCTCGATGCCCTGTACAAATGCCTTATCCTCGGTTTTGGATTTATCCCTCGGTGCTGCTACACAGGACACAGAGGCGATTGCCCCCTGATACACGCCGAACGCATCATCCAGCAGCTGTTCCTGCGCGCTCGGCATCCCCGGTTCACTCTTGCGGGAAACTTCCTCGATCTGTGAGCCTGGGAAGTTAGAGCGCAGCACACTCCGGAGCGTTTCGCTGGAGGTATTCAGGTTCTGGTTGCGCGTATCCTTTTTGGCGCTGTCCTCCCGCACGCCGATATAGATATCGGCACCACGGTTTTTATCCTGCACATTGACCATCACCGCAAGGCTGCACCCCAGCGCCATGCTGGAATAGTACACCGTGGAGAGCTTTTGGAACATATCCTCGCCTTTTTTCACGGTCAGCTCCTTGAGCTGATACATCCGGATGCACTCCATCGGGTCCTGCGCGACCAGTTTTTCCTGCGAGAGCGGCATCAGCCCATAGCTGCGCAGCTCGGTCAGATACTTTTTATACACCAGATGATCCGCCAGTGTCAGCCGGTCTGCCAATGTCTGCAAGGGCTGCTGCCCGGAAATCTCCTGCTTTCTGCGCAGGTCCAGTTCATTTGCCATGTTCATTTTCCTCTCCGCTGTCAGCTGTTGAGAATCTTCCAGAGCAGCCCTACACCGGCAAGTGCAGCACCGGCTGCAACTGCACTGCCCAGGCCGCCGCCCTGCATCCGGTCGATTGCCTTTTTAGCCTCCTCATAGCCCTGGTCTGCTGCTTTTTTGTACCACTTCAGGGCTTCATCATTGTTCTGCGTCAGCCCGCCGATGCCGTTTTCATAGCACCCGCCCAGGTTATACTGTGCATGCACTTCTCCCTGTTCTGCCGCTTTCCGATACCACTCCACCGCTTTTGCAGCATTTTTTTCCACACCGTAGCCATTTTTATAACAGCTGCCGAGGGCGTTCTGGGCATCTGCATAGCCTTGCTCTGCGGCTTTCTGGTACCATTTTACCGCCTGTGCATAGTCTTGCTCTACGCCTTGGCCAATACGGTAGCTCCATCCGAGTTCATACTGCGCTCTTGCATAGCCCTGCTCCGCAGACTTGCGATACCATTCTACTGCCTCTGCATAGTTTTTTGTCACGCCTTTGCCATACTCATAAAAATTTCCAAGATTGCACTGTGCCCTTGCATTGTCCCGCTCTGCGGCTTTCCGGTACCATTCTGCTGCTTTTGCAAGATTTTTCTCTACACCATTCCCCATTTCGTAGCAATGGCCCAGATTGCACTGCGCCATTGCATCGTCCCGCTCTGCGGCTTCTTGATACCATTTTACCGCCTGCGCCAGGTCCTTTGTCACACCATGGCCAAACTCATAGCATACACCCAGAGCATACTGCGCTCTTGCAAAGCCCTGCTCCGCAGACTTGCGACACCATTCTACTGCCTCTGCATAGTTTTTTGTCACACCATTGCCATTGTAATAGCATACACCCAGATTGCACTGCGCTCTTGCAAAGCCCTGCTCCGCAGACTTACGATACCACCCTGCCGCCTGTGCAAGACTCTTTGCCACACCGTAGCCAAACTCATAGCACACGCCCAGTTGGCATTGTGCCTCTGCATCGTCCTGCTCGGCGGCTTTCCGGTACCACTTTACGGCCTTTTCATTGTTTTCTTCCACGCCATTGCCATGGTAATAGCAATCTGCAAGCTTCAGCTGTGCTATTGCATAGCCCTGCTCAGCCGCCTTACGGTACCACTTTACGGCTTCTTCCTCATCTTCTGCCACACCCCAGCCGTAGTAATAGCACACGCCCAGTTGGCATTGTGCCTCTGCATCGTCCTGCTCTGCGGCTTTCTGGTACCATTTTACCGCCTTTTCATTGTTTTCTTCCACGCCATTGCCGTAATAGTAGCAGTCGCCCAAACTGTACTGCGCTCCTGCATAGCCCTGCTCAGCCGCCTTGCGGTACCACTTTACGGCTTCTTCCGCGTTTTTCGTTACACCATTGCCACGATCATAGCACACGCCCAGATTGTACTGCGCCATTGCACTGCCCTGCTCGGCTGCCTTGCGGAACCACTCCACCGCCTTAGCAGGATCCTTTATCACGCCACTGCCATTTATATAGCAAACGGCAAGATTATTCTGTGCTTTTACCTGTCCTTGTTCTGCCGCCTTGCTATAATACTCGACTGCTTTTTCATAATTTTTTTCGACACCTTCGCCTAAACCGTAGCATCTGCCCAATCTCCACTGTGCATCCGCGTGGCCCTGCCTGGCCGCCATGCGGCACCATTCCACCGTTTTTGCGAAATCTTTTTCTACGCCATCGCCACAGTAGTAGCGCTCACCCATCCAGAATTGCGCCTCTGCATGACCATGCTCCGCTGCCTTGCGGTACCACTCGGCGGCCTTCTTCTCGTTTTTCTCGGTGCCTCTGCCATTCTGGTAGCAGAGCGCCACCTCATACTGCGCCTGCGCATTATCGTACATTTTTGCCGCATCCTCATAGCGCTGGAATGCGGCTGCTTCGTTGTTGTTTTCGCGGTAGCGCTGTGCCTCGGCCAGATAATCCTGCACATTCTTTACGGTTTCCGTTTCTTCTGCTTCCGCGCCAAGGTGATACTGCCGCACGCACTCCATAAACTCCCGCTTTTTCTGCGGGTCTGCCTCGTCCCCGAACTCAAAACGGAACGTCGCGGTTCCGGCATCATCGTTTCCCATCGCGCGCAGCTCGCTGCGCAGCTTTTCCGGCAGACCTTTCCAGTCTGCCCGGGGGTTCGGATCCGGCTCAAACCACTCTTTGACCGGCTTGAGAAAAACTACCTGCGGGATCTCGATATTCCGCCCGTCCACGCTGATGCGCTCCTCATCCTCGGTAAAATCCACTTCCACAATAAACTCATTCGGTTTCATCGCATTCCACTCCTTGTGGTTTTATAATTCTCACATAGTCTCCCTGGCTTCTTACCCACATCTCGATGCCCGTACCGAACACCTCGGCTTCCAGCAGCCAACCCTTTTCCGTCACCTGCAAAACCTTTGCAGTGGGCAGACGGTCGAGAACGGATTCCAGACTTGGCCCGGTATACTCGAACCGGATGGTCTGCAACTCGCCGCCATACATAAACTGGATGCGCTTGCGCATCTCGCCCTCCTGAAAACGGTCGGTGTACCGCTGTGCAAAGTGCCGGTCGAGAGTCTTATAGTTCTGGATGCGGTCGATGCGGTAAATCGTCGGGGAGTTATCCTGCGGGTTCCGGAAGTGCTTGTCCTTGTCGATGCCCTCGATGAACGCTGCCAGATAGAAATAATACTCGCTGAACAGGATGCCCACCGGCTCAATGGTGCGCACACGGGTCTCGCCGTCATGGGTGCGGCAGTAGGTAATTTCCATAACATTGTGATTTTCTACTGCCGTGCCGATCTCCCACAGGCTCTCAATGAACTTCCGGCCGTGCTGCGGCTCGACGTAATGGAAGCGTTCGTTGCTGATGAGGTCTTTGACCTGATTCAGCCTATCCAGCGGTGTGCAAGCCCAAATCAGCTTGTCCAGAATGGGAAACATTTCCTCCTTGACCATGGAACGGCTTTCCAGCAGGATCTTGCACACTGCCAGAATCTCGCTGCTGGTGAGGAAGCGTGAAAGCGTGTCATCCAGCAGATAGCCGCCCTTTGCGGAGTTGTATAAGATCTCCCGGCGCGGCTCGCTGTCCGCGAAGTGATTGCGCAGGGTATCAAGGTCGCGCTGGATGGTTTTCTCACTGACTCCGAAACGGTCAGCGGTCTGCTGTTTGTTCAGCACCCCGCCCTGTACCAGCACCTGCTGAATATAGAGTATACGGTCCAATCTACTATTGCGCACAGTTCATTCTCCTTCTCTGCTCATTGTAACACAGTGTAACAGCAGTCGCAATTCTTTGTGTGATTTTTGTCGTTTTACAGAATCACAAAAAAATTTTTGTTTCTTTTGCACAACCCCAGTATACAAAAAAAGATGGACAGACTGTCTGTCCATCTCTCTAAAATCATAGTACAAGTGTTTTGGCATTCCGGCCATTCCGGAACCGATAAATGCTGTTCATCATGCCATCTGTGATCGTATAGAGCGCCCTCCTTGGTGAGCCACACTCTCCAACGATACTGAGCAACAGCAGCAGATTCACGGCAAAGACCATTCCCAGCAAGACGGCCAACAACTTTTTCATTTTTTTCCTCCTGCATCTCTTATTTGCTTCATTATAGAAATTTTCATGGACAGCTTTTCTGTCCATCCTGCAAAATCGCATCAAAAAAAACATGACCTTTCCTTGGCAGGTTCCGTCATGTTCTTTCCTTGGCAGGCATTACTCCATCTGCCGCATACTTTTTGCCGCTTCCTGTTCCTCCCGAATCTGCCGCAATACTTATAATAAGTATTGCGAGCCAACCCGGTAAGTTTCATGCACTCGGCATCATCCCGCGTTCCGCCAAATGCTTTGCAGTGCGCACTTAAGATGTAACCCTAGCTTACTGCGGGGTTCTTTTTATTTCAATTCGCAATTTCTACGGATTACAGGAATGCTCCAAATAAAAAGCAGAGTGATCCAAATGAATCACCCTGCAAAAGAAAAGGAGAGCATCCAATGGACACTCTCCCTGCTATATTATACGATTTTGCTGTTCAGCTGATACCAAGCTCTTTCAGCAACTTATCGCAGTAGGCCGAATCCTCGGATGCCCGCTTCGCATCGTCAATACGGTTCTAGTCAAAAAGTTTCTTCACCAACAGCGATACTTGAGCTTTGCCCTCGACTTTTCCTTTGTTTTCCACTTTATCAAGCACATCACACATATTATGTGGGCCTCCTGAGGATAAGCATAGAATTAAAGTTGTTTTAACAGCTGGGTCTTATCATGATCCGGTATGCCAAGAGCAGTCATAGCCTGCTCCGCCGTAAGATCCATGTTTTTCATCAGATTTTTGACAGAAATCAAAAGGGTTTCCGTTGCAGTTTCTTTTCTCATGTCTTCCATTGCCTTGCACATAGATGCTACTCCTTTCTGATCTTCTTTGAAGTATCGCACACGCTCGGCCAAGATATTATAATACATATCATCTGCATTCGTGCATGAAAAATCATGCATCAGTTTGCCAAGCTCAGTTTCATCCTTGATTTGAGAGTTTATATAGATGATATGAACGATGGTGAACCTGCGGCTGCTCACATTTTTGCTGTACTGGTTGAAAATATCCGGCTGCTCTTTCCGCAGACGCTGGGAATCCACCCGCTTGCTTTCAGAAGATACCCAAGACACCTTGTACTTTTTTAACTTCTATTTTTTCGTTTGCTTCTTTTTCTAACGCTTCAATCACCGCATTAAAATCTAGATCGATAGCCCTTATTCTTGCTATATTGCCCCATTTTTGGTTTTCTTCTTTGCTTGTTTCATGATCTACGACTTTCATCCTACTTAAGTCCTCCTAAAATTTATTTAAGTATCTAAAACCAAAAACCTCCCCGGCAAAACCATTCAGCTTCACCGGGGAGGTTCTTCATAGCTTATTCACCCATCATCGGAGCGATTTGTGCATCTTTATGCAACAATCTTACTTTCTGGGATTTTTGATAGCAGCCTGAGCGGCAGCCAGACGTGCGATAGGCACACGGAAGGGAGAGCAGCTGACGTAGTCCAGACCGACATTGTGGCAGAACTCCACGCTCGTGGGGTCGCCGCCGTGCTCGCCGCAGATGCCCAGACCCAGATCGGGACGGGTCTCGCGGCCGTCGTGGGCAGCCATCTTGACCAGCTTGCCAACGCCGATCTGATCCAGATGCTGGAACGGATCGCTCTCGTAGATCTTGTTCTCATAGTATGCGCCCAGGAACTTGGCAGCATCATCACGGCTGAAGCCGAAGGTCATCTGGGTCAGGTCGTTGGTGCCGAAGCTGAAGAACTCAGCTTCCTTGGCGATCTCGCCGGCAGTCAGGGCTGCGCGGGGGATCTCGATCATGGTACCGACCTGATACTTCATCTCAACGCCGGCAGCAGCGATCAGCTCGTCTGCGACCTTGACCACAACGTCCTTGACGAACTTCAGCTCCTTGACCTCGCCGACCAGCGGGATCATGATGTGCGGGGTGATCACATGACCGGTCTCAGCAGAGACGTTCAGAGCAGCCTTGATCACAGCACGGGTCTGCATAGCTGCGATCTCGGGGTAGGTGACAGCCAGACGGCAGCCGCGGTGACCCATCATGGGGTTGAACTCGTGCAGAGAAGCAACCACGTTCTTCAGGTCATCGAAGGTCATGCCCATATCGGCAGCCAGCTCCTTGATGTCCTCGTCCTTGGTGGGCAGGAACTCGTGCAGAGGCGGGTCCAGATAACGAATGGTCATCGGGCGCTCACCCATGATGCGGTACATCGCCTCGAAGTCACCCTGCTGGAACGGCTCGACCTTGGCCAGAGCAGCTTCGCGCTCTTCCACGGTACGTGCGCAGATCATTTCACGGACAGCCTTGATGCGGTCCTCTGCGAAGAACATGTGCTCGGTACGGCACAGGCCGATGCCCTCAGCACCCAGATCCACTGCCTGCTGTGCGTCGCGCGGGTTGTCGGCGTTGGTCATGACCAGCAGCTGACGAGCAGCGTCTGCCCAGCCCATGAAGCGGTTGAAGTTCTTATTGCCGGTAGCGGCCACGGTAGCGACCTGCTCGCCGTAGATGTTGCCGGTGGAACCATCGATGGAGATCCAGTCGCCCTCGGCGAACTTGTGGCCATTGATCTCGAAGGTCTTTGCTTCCTCGTCGATCTTGACCTCGTTATCATTGCCGCAGCCGGAGACACAGCAGGTGCCCATACCACGGGCAACAACGGCTGCGTGGCTGGTCATGCCGCCGCGGACGGTCAGGATGCCCTGAGAGACCTGCATGCCCACGATATCCTCGG
>ERZ1027032.688-NODE-688-length-11919-cov-11.364548_pt1 | contig 11919 bp, 8 predicted proteins | sample MGYA00519445_ERZ1027032 | MGnify/ENA primary metagenome ERZ1027032 (study PRJEB26926, sample SAMN06164888) | human gut metagenome | biome: ENVO:00009003; feature: ENVO:2100002; material: ENVO:00002003 | host: Homo sapiens | place: USA | collected 2012 ... | reverse complement strand
CAATCAGATGGTTGATGAAATCATGAAGCTGCTCCAATGTATAGGAGATACAGAAAAAAGGAACGTTGCTGTTGCGGTTATTATTAACAAGCAAAGGTATAAGACGGTCGCAAAGCAGTATCATTTGGGATTGAGCAGTGTCTATCGCCTTTTCAATGAAACTTTGCTTATGCTGGATAAGATGCTGCTTCAAAAAGTTGAGAAGGAATGAGAAGGTTTGAGAAGCTTTGAGAAGGTTTGAGAAAGTTTGAGAAAAAAAGTTGTGCTATAATATAAGCTGTCAAAGGTGGAGGAAAGCATCGACGGAAAATCGTCGGTGCTTTTCTTTATCAAGGCAAATGAAAGGAGGCGGGGCAAATCATCCCCACGGTGCTTGCGACTGTAAATCAAAAAGGAGGGGTAGCGAAAACGACCAGCTGCATCAACATAGGTGCAGCGATGGCACGGGAAGGAAAAAAGGTGCTGCTGGTGGACACTGACCCGCAGGCCAGCATGACCATCAGCCTCGGCAATCAGCAGCCGGATCAGCTTGCGCCCACAATCGCAGACCTGATGACCAAGGTCATGAACGACATCCCGATTGCGCCGGGCGAAGGCATACTGCATCATCCGGAGGGAATTGACCTGCTGCCCGCTAATATCGCGCTGGCAGGAACGGAGGTGTCGCTGGTGAATGCAATGAGCCGCGAAACCATCTTGAAGCAGGTGCTTGCCCGCAATCGGCAGGACTACGACTGCATCATCATCGACTGTATGCCGTCGTTGGGGATGCTGACCATCAATGCGCTGGCGGCAGCAGACCGTGTAATCATCCCGGTGCAGGCGCATTACCTGTCCGCCAAGGGGCTTGAGCAGCTACTGCAAACCATTGCAAAGGTACGTCGGCAAATGAATCCCAAGCTGGAAATCGACGGCATCCTCATGACGATGGTGGATGGGCGCACGAACAACGCCAAGGAAATCACGACGCTGATTCGGGAGACTTACGGCAGCAAAATCAAGGTGTTCGAGACGGCGATTCCGCATTCCGTCCGCGCGGCAGAAGCGAGCTTGACCGGGAAGAGTATTTTCGAGTACGACCCCGGCGGCAAGGTGGCGCAGGCGTATCGTGCGCTCACGAAGGAGGTGCTTCAGCTTGAAAAGCGGCGGCAGAAAGCCAAGTCTGACCTCCTACGATGACATTTTCTCCACGGAAGCCTCACGCCAGCAGGAGCAGATTCAGCGCCTTGCGCTAAGCAAACTGCACCCCTTCAAAGATCATCCATTCCGCGTACTGGACGATGACCGGATGATGGAAACGGTGGAGAGCGTGAAGGAATATGGGGTGCTGGTGCCGATTATCGCCCGGCCGATGGCGGATGGCGGGTATGAAATTGTGTCCGGGCATCGGCGGAAGCGCGCCTGTGAGCTGGCGGGGCTGAACGAGATTCCCGCCATTGTCCGTGATTTGGACGATGATGAAGCTGTCATCATTATGGTGGACAGCAATTTGCAACGCGAGAACATTCTGCCCAGCGAACGTGCTAAGGCGTATCAAATGAAAATGGAAGCGATTAAGCGTCAAGGCGAACGAGTAGATTTAACTTCTCGCCAAGTTGGCGAGAAGTTGTCAGTCACTAAAGTAGCAAAAGACGCAGGTGAAAGTGAGCGCCAAATCCATCGCATTTTGCGCTTGAACAACCTTGAACCGCCGCTCATTGATAAGGTGGATGCTGGCAAACTCGCCTTTACCCCCGCCGTGGAACTTTCGTACTTGAAGCCGGAAGAACAGCAGTGGCTGGATACCGCCTTGGAAAACACGCAGCAGACACCATCCCTTTCGCAAGCTCAGCGCATGAAGCGCGAAAGCAAACAGGGCACGCTGTCGGAGCAGGGCATCATGGAAATCATGACGGAGAACAAGCAGACGATTCCTGCCAAGGGGTCTGTCGTGCTGCCGCAGGAAAAGTTGACCAAGTATTTTCCACGTTCCTACACAACGGAGCAGATGGAAAAGGTGATTTTCAAGCTGCTGGATTACTGGATGCGGAAGCGGCAAATGTCGCAGGAGCGATAAAGACGCATGAAACGAAAAGTGGATATTCTGCTGATGGTCATGTTTCTGTTCGGAAGCATGATTTTTCTTTGCCCAATTTTCGGGCAGATAAAGGAGGTCGAAGAAGATGACCGTGTATACACGCGCATGTCCGCAGAGGTTAAGCCCCTTCAACAGGCTTCGGGACTGGTGGAGGATGCGCCATCCCCCGCGGCAGCCGCCGTGCAGACTGTGCTGCCCCTGCTGCTGGAAGTGCCGCAGCCGGAGAAAACCGCTGTGCCCGCTGCCACGCCGCCCTCCGCACGCCCGGCTGCTTCCGACACTGCCCCGCCAGCACAGGCAGAGCGGACAGCAAATCCCCGCAGTGTCGATGTAGAAGCCTGCGTTGCGCAGAATCCGGATTTTGCCGCATGGCTCACCATTCCGGGTACGCCGGTGGATTATCCGGTTGTGCGGTCGAACAGGACAGACTACTACCTGACGCACCTGTTCAGCGGCGAAAACAGCAAGCTGGGATGCCTGTTCTCGCTGCCGTCGGCGGATTATCAGACACCGAGCAGGAACATTGCCATCTACGGGCATCACCTGAGCCATAGCGACGCGATGTTCAGCAGCCTTGTGCAATACAAGGATTCGGGCTACTGCGCCGCGCACAGCATCATTCAGCTGGACACGATTTACGGCGAACGCACCTATCGGATTTTCGCCGTCGTCAACATGCAGGTTGGTGACTGGGATGCAGCGGCGGCTGATTTTGCCAGCGGACAGGCGTTTCAAGCGTATGTAGACCGCGCACGAGCCAAGGCACTGTACGATTCAGGCGCGGCAGTCGGTGCGGATGACCACATTCTGACCCTGATTACCTGCGACCGCAGTGCGGGCGGTGCAAGCGGCCGTCTGATTGTGCTGGCGGTTCAAGAATAATACTATTTTCGGATTCACCTGAGCCATCTGCTTGCGCCTTTTCCCCGCTGTCGTCCGCTTATTCCACTTAGCGTAGCGCTGCAACGCTGCGTTTCATTCGCGTTAGACAGCGTGAAAAATTCGCGGCGCATCTTGGCTCATTTTCATCCGAAAATAGTATAAGAAGGAGAAGCAAATGAAATTGAAATCCAAATTGAAACGATTTGCATCATTGGTGCTGTCTGCGGCGCTGGTGCTGACCTGCATTCCGCTCTGTGCGGCAGCAGAAGAAGCAGCCACGCCCTCGGACATCACAGGAACGGAAGTCATTGTGCTTCCGGCAGAAGAACCGGCGCTTCCACCCGTGGAGGAAGCGCCTGACGAATCCGCATCCGATGTGCCGGATGAGCCGCCCCATGACGAAATGCTCCCCAATTCGGAGGAAGAAAGTTCGTCGGACAACCGTCATCCTTTGCAGGCGGCGATTGAAGAACATGGGTATGTCTACGTCCGGACGGTGCGGGCAGTCAGCGTGTACGCCAGCGCAGAATCGCAGGAGCGCATTGTTTATGCCGCGGCTGATGATGCGTCCATTCTGCTGGCAACAGCGTTTTTCGGCGGTCATCAAGCCGTGCAGGTGTGGTTTCTGGACGCGGAACAGCAGATTATCAGCGGCTTTGTACCGGCAGCGTCGCTGGATACCCGCTATTTGACGGATGCGGATGTGTCGGGCATCGCCGACGTGCCATCCTGCGACGGAATGACTACCTTCGGTCAAAAGCGATTGTTCGTGGTCAATGGCAGCCGCCCGGAGGACGCATCCGATAAAGCAGAAACGCCCGAGGATGCACCTTCGCAGGACGTGTTGAATCAAGAGCCGAATCTGCCCGAAGCGGAAGAAAGCGGCGCTTCGGAGCAGCCGGATGCCGCAGAATCGCCGGATGCTTCGGTACATCCGGAAATCAGCAGCGCGGAAGAAATCGACGAAACGGTGCCGCCTGTAAATCCTGGCGATTTTGTCCGCGTCAGTACGGACACGCGCGTCTTTTCTGCGGTGGATGATGATGCGTCCGAAACGTATTTTTCCAGCGAGTATCAGGGCAATTTCGTCAAAGCAGCCGCGGTGCAGGTGGTGTCCGTTGCGGAAGATGCTTCGGGGACGGCATGGTATCAGGTGCGCTTCCTGTACGGCGATTCTTTCCCCAGCGGCAAGATGAAGTGGACGGCTGACGAAACGGTGTGGGTGATGGCAGCAGAAACCGGCGAAACGGATGCGGCTGCCTGCACGGTGACGGATTTCGCGTATCCCAAAGAAATGCTGCGTCTGCTCCGGGAAATGCAAACGTATACCGCAGAAACGGATGGATTCAGCCTGAAGAATATTCATGGCAAAATCGGCAGCTTTCAGGCGGGACAGTCGGGGCTGCAAGGAAGTTCCGGCAGGGACGCGGCATATCCCCAGCTGGCGAAATCGGCATCGCACGGCACGATTTATGCGACACCGCACTATCTGGAAACCTTCCCCGTGTATTGCCTTGAGCATACGCTTTCCGGCCCCGGCGAAGGGTCGGGCGCGAACAAAACAGAAACCGGCCCGTATGCGCTGCTGGATATGGAGGCGTTCGTGAACACCGCAGAAGGCGGCGGCGTGAACGGGGTGCGCTTCAAGGCGCAGACCATGCACGCCATCGGCTGGGTGCTTCGGCACACCTACCCGTTTATGGTGCTGGATCGCAGTGATGCAAACAACGAAGTGTGGAGCCGTGTCGCGGGTCAGTTTGCTATCCGCGAGGTGATTAAGCAGCTGGAAGGCGCGCAGTACGTCCGCAGTTATTGGGACATGGATAATTTCTACGCCTTCTCCGGCGGCGCACCGGAAGTGTACTTGACCTATGCCCGCTGGCTGGCGAAAAACGCGATTGCGCACGCGAAAATCACCGGGAAAATCACGGTCAGCGGTCAGCGCATCCAAGCGTCAGACGGCGGCTATATCGGTACGGTTACGCTGACGACGGATGCGGATTTGATTCGGATTTCCAAGGCAGTGGGCAGTATCACGGGGAACAGCGGCGGTTCGGATGAAGCGTACTACTATGTCAAGAGCGGCGATACCATCCGGATTTTGTCGGACAAAAGCAGCTTCTCCGTTTATATGGAATCAATCGCGTCCAGCGCGGAAGAAGCAGGCTTTCTGGCCGGAATCCCCAGCGCCTCCATCCAGAAAGTGCTCGTCCCGATTGACGGTACACCGTACCCGCTGCAATCCGCCGTTGTCACGTTTGAACTGCTGTATGGCACGGTGTTTGTGACCAAGCAGTCCATGGACGGCATTTTGCTGCAAGGTGCAGTGTTTGAGCTGCTGGATGAATCCGGCGCGGTGCTGGCAGAAGCAGTGACGGATGCGCAGGGACGTGCCGTTTTTTCCGGGATTGCACCGGGACGCTATCAGGTTCGCGAGAAAACCGCACCGCAGGGGTATCGGCTGTCGGTTGTCTCGGCGCAGGAAATCATGGTGACGGCGGGGGCAGACACGGCGTGCATGTTCATCAACGAGCGCATGATGGGCATCATCCGGATCATCAAGACGGACAGCATGACCGGAAAACCGCTGCCCGGTGTCACGTTCACGGTGACGAGATTGACCGCGCCCGCATCGGATGATGCTTCCGATGTTGGTAAAGTCGTTGCAACGATTACGACGAATGCGGATGGCATCGCACAGACCGAAGCGCTTCCGTGGGGAGAATATCGAATTGCGGAAACCAATGCGCTGGACGGCTATGTGGATACGGACTTTGTGACCATCGTTCAAATCAAATAACAGGAGGAAGAAAAATGAAGCAGATGAAGCAATGGATGCACTGGGTGCTTGCGCTGGTGCTGCTGGTGATGAGCCTGTCTGTTTCGGCAGCAGCGGCAGAAACCATCACGGTGAATGTGACCAACACGCCCGTGCGCGGCAGCGTGGCGCTGGAAAAGACCGGCTTGCAGCTGGTGCGCTTTACGGACGAGCAGGATGAATGGGGCAATACCGTCATGAAGCCTGTTTATCAGCAGGGGTATTTGAAGGGCGCTGTGTTTGAACTCCGCGCTGCGGCGGATGTTGTCGGCAAGGAAGGAACGGTTTTCTACAAGCAGGGGGAACTGGTGCAAACACTGACCACCAGTGCAGACGGCGCAGTGAACTCGAAGCCGCTGCCGCTGGGCAGCTACTGCTTGCAGGAAGTTTCCGCTCCGGACGGCTATTTGCTGGATGATACCCCGTATCCCTTCACGCTGACGGCGGCAGGCAAGCAGACGGCAGTGGTGGAAGTGAAAGTCTCCGCTGTCAACACCTATCTGCCGATTCGGGTGACGCTGCACAAACAGCAGGAAGCGATTCGGGTGGATGAAACGGCGGACGGCATGATTCGCTCGTCCATCGAGACAGTTCCCGGCGAAGGCTGCGTGTTCGGCTTGTTCAATGCAGGGGTGATTGCCTACGGCGACAGCCAGAAGCTGCCTGCCCATACGCTGATGGCGACTGGCATCACGGATGCCAAGGGCAATTTGACATTCTCCGGCATGTATCCGCATGGCGCATATTATGTCAAAGAACTGTCCGCGCCGGATGGCTGGCTGCTGAATACCGAACAGTACCCGGTGCAGCTGACACCCGAAAACATGGATGCAGCGGAGGAGGCAATCGCAATCACGCTGGATGCGCCTATCCTGAATCGCCTGATTTACACGCCGGTGACGATTACCAAGCGGGACGTTGCCGGCAAGGAAACGCTGCCCGGTGCGCTGATTGAAGTGTACGATGCGCAGGGCAGCACCATTTACCGCGCGTATACGGATGAAAACGGTCAGCTGCCGGACATTCCGCTTGTTCCCGGATCGTATACGTTCAAGGAAACCTATGCGCCGGAGGGCTATGCGCTGAATGTGGCGGTAAAAACCTTCACGGTAACAAGCGAAGGAAAAATCATCGGGGAAACCGAAATCCGGGATGAAATCAACAAGATTCAGCTGAAAAAGGTCAAGGAGAACGGCGAGCCGCTGCCCGGCGCTGTGTTCGGCATTTACGATGCCAACAACACGCTCGTGCAGCAGCAGACTTCCGATGACAGCGGTTATCTGACCTTCTCGAAGCTGGGGTACGGCACTTATACCATCCGGGAAATTCAAGCGCCTTACGGCTATCATCCGTCCACCGGCGAATGGCAGGTGACGATTGACGGCACTTATCAGAACCCTGTGCAGATTCTGACGACGGTGGTCAATGAGGATGCGCCCGGCTGGATTCGGGTCATCAAAACGGATGCACTGGACGGTCATCCCATTGCGGGCGTTCGCTTCGACATCTACGCCTTGAATGAGGACGGCAGCACGGGCGACTTGGTGTCCACCATGCTGACAAACGACGACGGCGTGGCAATGTCCGAAAGTCTGCTGGTCGGCGACTACATGGTCAAGGAGCATGAAGCGCCCGTCGGCTATGTGAACAGCCTGTGGAGCGAAAAAGTGACCGTCGTCATGGACGAAACCGTGGAGCGCAGCGTGACGAATATACCCATGCAGGGGCAGGTTCGCATTGTTAAGACGGACGCGGAAACGGGCGGAAGTCTGGCTGGCGCAGTCTTTACGGTCATCCGCGTGAGCGGCTTGCCTTCGCATGGCAAGGAAGGGTGCGGCGAGGTTGTGGCGGTCATCACCACGGATGCGGAAGGGGTGGCAGTCACGCCTGTGCTGACGTGGGGCATCTACGAAATCCGCGAAACCACCGTGCCGGACGGGTATCTGGACAGCGGCTGTGTCGTTACCGTTTCGATTCCCGGCAATGCTGACTGACAAGAAAAACGGGAGGCATCCATGAACACAAAACGAAACATCCTGCCCATGCTGCTGGCGGCATTGCTGCTCTTCTGTCTGCCGATTGCATCACTGGCGGAGAACGTGCCCATTCAAAACGTCAGCATCCTCAATACGCCCATCAAGGGGCAGATTCTGCTGGAAAAGACCGGGCAGATGCAGACGACGGGTGAACAGGGGTATTTGAAAGGCGCGGTATTTGAGATTCGGGCGGCGGAGAACATTGTCGGGCAAGACGGCACACAGTGGTATTCATGCGGCGAGCTGGTCGCCACGATGAGCACCAGCGGCGAAGGCGTGGAGAAAAGTCCGCTGCTGCCGCTGGGCAAATACACGGTCAAGGAAATCAGCGCTCCGTCCGGGTATGTGCTGGATTTGACGACGTACACCGTAGAAATTCAGGCGTCGGATCAGGAAACGCCGATTGTTTCCGCTACGGTTTCTTCAATCAACCATCCCGCCGAGATTCTGCTCCAAAAGACCGAGGCGGATGGAAAGGCACTGTCAGGGGCGCAGTTTGTGCTGCTGGATGCGGACGGACGCGAAACGGCATCGGCTGTTTCGGATGCGGATGGGCTGGTGCGCTTCCGCTTCGTTCCGCAGGGGCAGTACACCATTTGTGAAACGTCCGCGCCGGATGGGTATCTGCTGAACCGCAGCGCAATTTCGGTGACGGTAACGCCGAACTGGACGAATGCGGAAGAACCGATAGCGACGGTGGTGAATCAGCAGAAGAAAATCCAGTTTATCAAGGTGGATACAGCCGGAACGCCGATGGCAGGCATTCTCTTTAAGCTCATCAACGCGGAAACGGGCGCTGTGGCAGAAATGGCTGTCAGCGACGAAAACGGTGCGTTTGCCTTTACAGCATTTGATTATGGCGTATGGACTGTCCATGAAGCGGCTGCACCCAGCGGTTACAGCCGAATGGCGGACTATTGCTTCCAAGTGGATGACAGCTGGTCGGGAACAGCGCCGGTGCTGCTGGTAAACATCCCTGATTATTATGCGTTCATCAAAGTCGATGCTGATGGCAAACCGCTGCAAGGCGTGAAATTTGCCCTGCGGGATGCGGACGGCAATCTCCTGCAAACGCTGGAATCCGATGAGAACGGCATTGTCCGCGCCGAACACTTGCAGCCCGGCACTTATTATTTGCAGGAAACCGAAACGCTGAAAGGCTACACCCTGAGCGGCGATGTCCGGAAGCTGGTCATTGACGAGCACTACAAGATTCCCGAAGAAATGCCGCAGTGGGTCAACTACACGACGATTCAGACCGGCGTGCAGCTGGCGGCATCGGGAGTGATGCTCATCGGCATTGCCCTGATGCTGGTAAGCGGCACGATGCTGCTGATGCGCAGACGGCGAAAGGCGTAAGCGGATGGTGTATCATCAAAAGCTGTTCCTGCGCCGCTTGGAAGTCCCGCCTTGGGCGGCGCGCTGCACTTTTTCATGACGGAGGCTTCCAATGCAGGAAGAAATCGAAAACAAAACGCTCTCCCTCATCATCAATACCAGCAAATTCACCGAAAGGACATTGGCGACGGCGTTCGCGAAAGCGCTGAAACTCGGCTGGAATAAAGCCAAGGAGCATTATCAAGCGAAACCGCAGGGCAGGCAGAGCGTGAAGCAGCTCATCGGGCAGAATCAGGGCGTTGAGCAGACTGCGCTGGCTGACCGGCAGGAGGTGAAGGCGTTTGAACGATACGCCCGTCAATATGGGGTGGATTATGCCATCCATAAGGGTACTTCCGACAGCGGAAAAACGCGCTATCTGGTGTTCTTCAAAGCTCGCGACCGTGCAGCCATTGATCAGGCAATGCGCGCGTATGCAATGGATTTTCTGGCGAAGCGGAAGGCGCAGCGGAATGTTCAGCCTCAGCTGGATACGGCATCCCCCAGCAAACAGAAGGAGCGCAGCAGGCAGAAAGGGCGGGAAAGATGAACGCCGACGCATGGAAAAAACGTCTGCTGCTGCATCTGCCCTACGGGGTTATTGGACTTGCCGCGGCGAAGCTGAGTGAAGCATGGCGGCTGTCAGCCGGGACGGATTTTTCCGCGAAATTCCTGCACCTGCGGGATGGCGTGGCAATGGCGTTCCGAAACGGACTGTCCGGCTTTGTGCCCCTTGACCTGCTGATTGGGTTTCTGTGCGGATGCGCACTGTGCCTGCTGGTACATGCAAAACGCAGGAATGCCAAGAAGTATCGGCACGGCGAAGAATACGGCGCTGCCCGCTGGGGAAAGCCAAGCGACATTGCGCCGTTCATGGACGCTGACCCGTGGAACAACATCATCCTGACCCAGACGGAGCGCCTGACCATGAGCAGCCGCCCGGCGAATCCCAAAAACGCGCGGAACAAGAACGTACTGGTCATCGGCGGTTCCGGCAGCGGCAAAACACGCTTTTTCATCAAGCCGAACATCATGCAGTGTACCAAAACGAAGGGGTGCTCTCTTGTGATTACTGACCCCAAGGGGACGCTGATTACGGAGTGCGGAAAGATGCTTGCTGCTGCCGGATATGACGTGCGGGTTTTCAATGTTATCAGTTTCCCAAAGTCCATGCACTACAACCCGTTTGCGTATATCCGAAGCGAAAAAGACATTTTGAAGCTGGTGACGGCGCTCATAGCAAACACAAAGGGAGAGGGCAAAGGCGGCGACGACTTCTGGATTAAGGCGGAAACGCTGCTCTATATGGCGCTGATTGGCTACATCCACTATGAACTGCCGCCCGCAGCGCAGAATTTTACGACGCTGATTGACATGCTGAACAGCATGGAAGTTCGCGAGGAGGACGAGGAATACCGAAATCCTGTTGACCTGATGTTTGAAAAGCTGAAAGCGGAAAAGCCGGAACACTTTGCGGTGCGGCAGTATGCGAAATACCGGATGGCCGCCGGTGATATATGCTCTAAGTGACTTCTTAATCATGATTTTGTCATGGTTAGTGAAGCAATCACTTAGAGCATTTTTGTTTCAGGAGGTACAGCCATGAGAAATGAAAAAATTACCCCACTGTACGAGCGCCTGAGCCGGGACGATGAGTTACAGGGCGAGAGCAATTCCATATCCAACCAAAAACAGATGTTAGAGGATTTTGCCCGCCGGAATGGGCTGCCAAACCCTACGCACTTTACCGATGATGGTATCTCAGGCACCCGTTTTGACCGCCCCGGATTTTTGGCGATGATGGAGGAAGTGGAGGCAGGGCGTGTAGAGGCAATCGTCATCAAGGACATGAGCCGGTTAGGACGCGACTATCTGAAGGTCGGTCAGGTTATGGAGGTTTTGCGGCAGCGTGGTGTTCGTCTGATTGCCATCAACGACGGTGTAGACAGTCTGAAAGGTGATGACGATTTTACCCCGTTCCGCAACATCATGAATGAATTTTACGCCCGTGATACCAGCCGGAAAATCCGCTCTGTGTTTAAGTCAAAAGGCATGAGTGGTAAGCACCTGACAGGCACCGTGATTTACGGCTACTTGTGGGATGAAAATCGGGAACATTGGCTGGTAGATGAGGAAGCCGCCGAAGTGGTACGCCGTATATTCTCCCTCACGCTGGAGGGATATGGGCCTTACCAGATCGCCTGCAAATTATCCACAGACCGGATTGAAATTCCTGTCGTACACCTTGCCCGCTTCAACGAGGGTGTGAACCGTTCAAAGCCGGTCAAAGACCCCTATGGATGGGGATCATCTACCATCGTGAACATTTTGAAAAAACGAGAGTATTTAGGGCATACCATCAATTTCAAGACCCGCAAGCACTTTAAGGACAAGAAAAGCCACTATGTTTCTGAGGACGAATGGACGATCTTTGAGAATACCCATGAAGCCATTATCGACCAGCAGACCTTTGATTTGGCGCAGAAAATCCGCAGCAATGTACGGCGTTATCCAAACGGCTGGGGCGAAGCGGCTCCCCTCACAGGCTTGCTCTATTGTGCCGATTGCGGCGGCAAGATGTATGTCCACCGCACCAACAATGGCAAGCGGGTTTCTCAATATACCTGTTCCAATTATACCAAAGTTCCGTGTGGGACACTATGCCCTACACAACACCGTATCAATGAGAGTGCTGTCCTGACATTGGTTTCCGACACGCTCCGGGCTAT
>ERZ1027032.683-NODE-683-length-11996-cov-4.476175_pt1 | contig 11996 bp, 11 predicted proteins | sample MGYA00519445_ERZ1027032 | MGnify/ENA primary metagenome ERZ1027032 (study PRJEB26926, sample SAMN06164888) | human gut metagenome | biome: ENVO:00009003; feature: ENVO:2100002; material: ENVO:00002003 | host: Homo sapiens | place: USA | collected 2012 ... | reverse complement strand
TAGTACGGTCTCGTGGGCTCGGAGATGTGTATAAGAGACAGCCCCCTGTGGGATGCGCCCAACATGCTCATCACACCGCACGTCTCCGGCTGGTTCCACCTAGCCGCCACGCTCAACAACGTGGTCGACATTGCCGCAGAGAATCTGCGTCACCTGCAAGCCGGCGAAACTTTACGTTGTTGGATCGAACACTAGAAGGACGTCAGGTAGTTTCTTGCGTCTACTACACTCATTGCTGCGACGGGTGCGTGTGAACAGAGTTTGGCATCGTTGGTGACCAGAAGGTCTGCCTTTGCGCGCATTGCTGCCGCAATGATTAAATCGTCTTCGTAATCGCTATGGAGCTTACGCTGCTTGCTCGCCATCCATATGTCACTCAGGTCGCAGGGTACCGGCGTGGCAAGTTGCGACAACACGTCGAGGCAATCCCATGCAAGTGATGTCGCCGCCACGGCGGCATCTTGGGATAGCGAGCCATGCTCGCGCCGATACCACGCCTTATGTTCGCTCGAAATCAAATAGAACAGATCTTTGGACGATGTCGCCGCATACAGCAAATCCACCTGCGCCGTGCATGCATCGCGTAAAAACTCAATCGCCACCGAACGACCACGTCGTGAGGGAATGAAGTAATCGAGCCACACGTTGGTGTCAACCAAGATGCGCCTTGGAGCCTCACTCATAGAGCCAGCTCATCTCCTCGCCGTAGCGATCCGCGTAGGCGTTCCGTTTGAGTTCTTCATCGCCCGAGGGCTGAGCCTTGACCATATCGATTCCCGACTCACGGCAAGCGGCAGCGAACAGCTTCGACCCCTGATCCATGAGCTCGAGCTTACGTTTAGCGGCCTTTTCGCGCTCGCGCTGTTCCGCCCGGACACGACTGGGCAGCAGGATATCCTCGAGCGCACCGGGGCGATCGGCCAGCGACGCTGCAAGCTGCCAGAGCGCTCGCACCGCTTGGCTCGGCGTCATACCGGCCCTGGAGAGAGCGGCGTCCCCACTCCTTTTAAGATCGGCATCGAGACGTACGTTGATCTGAGCGGCTGTTGTGGTCATGACCCCTCCTTAATACTTTAAAATCATCATAAAACTCTATGGTAGATACGTAAAGCACGTATAGCATTTATTAGCATTAGCCGCACTCTGTGCACAAAAAGCCGCCGAGGTGCACTGCACCTCGGCGGCCACGTACCACCGATCTAGCTCGGTTTCACCCTTTGCATTTGCCCAGATAAAACCTGCAAAATAAACCTGTCCCTTTTAGCAGGTTTTAGAGCTCCACGCTTTCGGCGCCGTTGATGGTTAGGTTTCGCTCGTAGAAAGCCGTGAGGGCGCGGATGGCGTACATCACGTCGCGCACGCCGCCGGTCTCGTAGCTCGAGTGCATGGCAAGCTGCGGCAGGCCCACGTCCACGGCATGCATGCTCGCCTGCATGTTCGACAGATTGCCCAGCGTAGAACCGCCAGCCATATCGCTCTTGTTGGCGAAGGCCTGCGTGGGCACGTCGGCGTCATCGCAGATGGCCTGGAACACCGCGCGGCTAAAGGCATCGGTGCAGTAGTGCTGGTTAGCAGCTTCCTTGACGACGATGCCCCCGTTAAGCACCACCTGGTTGCGGGCATCGCACTTCTCGGCATGGTTGGGATGCACGGCATGTGCGTTGTCGCAGCTCACGAGCATCGAGGCGGCAAGCGCGCGGTGGTACGACTCGTCGTCAAAGCCCAGCGAGCCGTTAATGCGGCGCAGCGCATCGGCCAAGAACGTCGACATGGCGCCCTGCTTGGTCTCGGAGCCAACCTCCTCGTTATCAAAGCAGCAAAAGACCGAGACATCGTGCGCGTTCTCGGCACCCAAAAATGCCTGCAGCGAGGTATAGGCACAGGCCAGGTCGTCGAGCTTGGGCGTCGAGATAAACTCATCGGCCCAGCCCCAAATGCGCGCATCCTGACGATTGACCAGGAACAGATCGCGGCCCAAAATTTGCTCGGGCTCAACGTCCAGTTCGTCGGCGATCAGAGCATCAAAGTCGCCCTGCTTAAGGTCACCGGCGCTGATGAGCGGGCACAGGTCGACAGCACGATTAGGCGCAAAGCCCTCGTTAACGCCGCGGTTCATGTGGATGGCAAGGCTCGGGATAATAGCGACCTCGCGCTCGGTGGCAAGCAGGCGGCTCTCAATACGGTCGCCCTCGCGTACCAGCACGCGGCCCGCGAGTGCCAGCGGACGGTCGAACCAGGTGTAGTCGATCATGCCGCCGTAGGCCTCGGTGTTCAGGCGCAGCGTCTCGCCCGCGCCGTCGAGCTCGGGCACGGCCTTAACCTTAAACGTCGGCGAGTCGCTGTGCGACGCCGTCAGCTGAAAATGGTAGTCGCCGGCAACGCCGTCCTCGCCCCACGTAGCAGCCAGGTCCTCGCCCACCTTAAAGGCGATAACGCTCGAGGTGTTGCGCTGCGTGTAATAACGCCCGCCCGGCTCGATGTCCCACGCCGCGTTCTCGGACAGGTAGGTAAAGCCCGCCTCGTCGAGCTCGGCCATAATGGTCGCCGCCGTATGGAACATGCTGGGGCATGCCTCGATAAAGTCGATAAGGTCGTTGGCGGCCTCGATATCATCGGCCGTCACATGCGCGCGCTCGGGCGTTTCCTGATCCGTCATGCTCTCCCCTTTCGCTGGGTTGATGGTCCCTTCCAGCATACCCCGCCACGCCAGCGCCGCACTCTTCATTCCGTGCTTAATTCCGCGCCGCTCACCAACTTGAGCCATCATGCCCGCGTTCCTTTTGCGACAATTGCGCTAACAGGACGAGAGGAGTCGTCATGAAGCCACGTAACATTGCCATCGCCTGCGGTGTCGCGGGAGTCGCCGTCGGCCTTGCCGCTGCCACCGGTATCGTTTATCACAAGCAAATCAAGTCCGCCGCGTCGCTCAAACGCTTGACCGGCTACGCGGATGGCTATGACCTGTACGCAATCGACATCGCCTACGACTACGATCTTGATCGCATCATCGCCGCTGGCGTGCGCGACGACCAGGCCTACATCGATGCCGTGGTGGCGCAGGTGCTGCCCGGTGTGCCGGCACATGTCCAGGCGCCCCAGTTTGCCTGCAGCGCTTTTGTCGCCGTAGATGCCGAAGGCCGTGTGCGCACCGGTCGCAATTACGACTTTAAGGACGACACCTCGGCGCTGCTGGTACGCAATCACCCACACGGCGGCTATGCCTCAATCGGGCTTGCCGCCCTTAACAACCTGGGCGATAACACTCCGCTTGACTCCGTCGCCGGACGCGCCGCCGCACTCATGGGCCCGTTTGCCCAGCTCGACGGTGTTAACGAATGTGGCGTGTCCATTGCCGTACTCACCCTGGATTCCAAGCCCTGTGACCAGGACACGCAACGCCCCGTCATCAATACCTCGCTCGCCATCCGTCTGGTGCTCGACCGTGCCGCCACCACGCAAGAAGCTGTCGACCTACTTTCCGCCTATGACATGCACGCCATGGCAGGACGCGATTACCACTTCTTTATCAACGACGCCGCCGGTGACGCGCGCGTAGTAGAGTGGGATCCGCGCGATCCGGACCGCGCTTTCAAAGCGACTCCTGTACGCCAGGTTACGAACTTCTACGCCTGCTATGGCGACGAAGTGCTGCCCAACCAAAAGAATGACGAGCTGGGCCATGGTAAAGAGCGCGCCGTCGCAATCGCCGATGTCCTCGACGCCCATGTCGGTGCCCAGGACGAGGCAGTCGCTTGGAAGGCCCTGCGTGCCGCAGCGCAAGAGCCCAATCCAGAAGACATCACCAGCAATACGCAATGGTCGGTCGTCTTTGACAATACCGAACCCGCCGCCGCTATTACGCTGCGCCGCCACTGGGGCGACGTCGACGCCTTCGCACTGTAAGGAGCCAGGCCCGTCGACCTTACGCTCGCCTAGCGTTGTTTACATTTCCATACACTTGAGCTAACACGTTTTACCCCCGCATCAACAGTGTGCGGGGGTAAACTTATGCGCATGTTATAACTTGCCCGGAAGGATTCATCATGCTTAGGATTGGTCTTCTTACCAGTGGCGGCGACTGCCAGGCGCTCAACGCCACCATGCGCGGCATCGTCAAAACGCTTATGACCAATAGCGAAGAGCCTATCGAGATCTACGGTTTTGAGGACGGCTACCAGGGCCTTATCTACAGCAGGTTCCGCGTCATGACGCCCGCCGATTTTAGCGGCATCCTCACCCGCGGCGGCACCATTTTGGGCACGAGCCGCACGCCGTTCAAGCGCCTGGATACTCCCGAGGCCGATGGCGTCGAGAAGGTGCCGGCGATGGTCCACACCTATCATAAGCTGCAGCTCGACTGCCTGTTTATGCTGGGCGGCAACGGCTCCACCAAGACCGCCAACCGTCTGCGCGAAGAAGGCCTCAACGTTATCGCCCTGCCCAAGACCATCGATAACGACACCTGGGGCACCGAGCTGACGTTTGGTTTTACGAGCGCCATCGACGTCGCTACCAAGTGCATCGACGACATCCACACCACCGCTTCGAGCCATGGGCGCGTGTTCGTTATCGAGATCATGGGCCACAAGGTTGGCTGGATCCCGCTGTATGCCGGCGTCGCGGGCGGCGCGGATGTCATCTTGATTCCCGAGATCCCCTACGACATGGATAACGTCATCAAGACCATCGAGCATCGCATGGAGACCGGCAGCCGCTTTACTATCGTGGCCGTCGCCGAGGGCGCCATCTCCAAGGAAGACGCAGCGCTGTCCAAGAAGGAGTACAAGAAGAAGCTCGCCGAGCGCACGAGCCCGTCAATCGTGTACGACATCGCCAAGGAGATCGAGGCCAAGACCGGTCGCGAGACCCGCGTCGCCATCCCCGGCCACACGCAGCGCGGCGGTCAGCCCGACGCCCAGGACCGCATCTTTGCGACCCAGTGCGGCGTCGAGGCGGCGCTCGGCTGCCTGCGCGGCGAGTTTGGCTACATGATTGCCCTGCGCGATGGCAAGATGTGCCACATGCCGCTCGAGGATGTCGCCGGCAAGCTCAAGTATGTCGATCCCCAGAGCGACCTGGTACGCGAGGCCAAGGCGTTGGGCATCAGCTTCGGCGACGAATAGCCTCGGCCGAAACTGCTCTCATCGGAGACCCCAGGGCTTACCTCCCAAATCGTCCTCGGACATGTCAGGATCCCGCCGTGCGCTTCGCGCGGCGGGATCCTTCCGTCCTGCGGAAAGATTTGGGAGGTAAGCCCTGGGGCCTCCTACGGTGACTGGGGAGGCCGAGGCTATTCGTCTTCTTGCTGCAAGTGCCTGGGGTAGGATGCGGCGTGCATTTTTGGGAGTATTCAGCAGCCGAGGGTGCCTGCATACTGGATTTTGGACGAAAGGCAGGCACCATGGGCCGCATCCTGTAAAAAAACGAGCGGCTCTAGAGGCGTTGGGGCTCAGAATCGGGGCTTTCAGCGCAGTTTTGCACCCCCGCCCCCGCGCCCGCGGACCCCGGGATGCTGAATACTCCGGAATTTGCACGGCGCCCCCTGGGGTACCTGTGGGCAAAAAGCAACCGCCCCGTCAAAGTATGCATTTGGCGGGGCGGTTTATGCAAAAATACTGCTGCGGGTGCGTCGGCAGCTCGCTAGAACTTGAATCCCAGGACAGGTTACTCGGCGCTTTTGAGGGCGCCGACCATGTCGATCTTGTTGAGCGTTCGGTTGGTGGCGAGGTTGACGATAAACGTAAAGCCGAAGGAAAGCACTACGGCGAGCACGTAGCTTAGCGGCTCGACCTCAACGTCAAAGTACAGCGACGGCATCTGCAGGATGTACGTAAAGCTCTCGGCAAGCAGGCCACCCAGCGGCACGCCCAGTGCGGTGCCAATCGCCGTGAGGATCAACGTCTCCTTGTTGACGTAGTGGTGCACCTCGCCACGGCGGAAGCCCAGCACCTTGATGGTCGCCAGCTCGCGCTCGCGCTCGGAGATATTCGTGTTGGACAGCGTAAACACCACCACAAACGACAGGCACGCCGCCATAAAGGTCACAAGTACCACGACCGAATTGATAATCGTAAAGTTCGCCTCATAGTTTTCCCAATGCTCGGCCGTACTCGAAATCGTAAGCCAACCGTCACTCTTAAGATTCTTGCTAAACGCAATCTGGTCGGCCGACGAACCCTTAAGCAGCACAAAGACGCCGTTGAGGCGTGCGCTTCGACCGAATGCGTGCTCATAGGTGCCCTGCGTCATATAGAGCGTGTTGCCCAGATAGTTGAGCGAAATGTCGCTAACCTTGACCTTGGCGACGTTGAGCGACGAATCCTGGACGTGAGCCGTATCGCCCGGCTGAATCCCCAGCACCAGCTGTGAACTTTTGCTCAGATACACGTCTCCGTCACGCAAAGACAGCGGTTCTTTGGACTCATCCTCCAGGCGCACGTAATCGCCCAAGTCACCCGTGCGGTCGTCGGGAATCACGATGAGCTGCACGGTCTCGCTCTTTCCGCCGAATGTAAAGGTAACGTTGTCGGTCATAATCGGCAGGGTCGAGCTCACCGTCACGTTGGAATCATTGGCCGTGCTGCGCTCATCCAACGCCGCGCACGTCTGCGTAAAGTCATCGGGGTTGGCGACCGCCAGCAAGTCATAACGCGTGATATGCCCGTACTGTTTGGGCGAAAGCGCCACCGACGTATCGCGGATGCCCATACCGCAGATCACGAGCGCCGTGCAGCCGGCGATGCCGAAGATGGTCATAAAGGCGCGCTTTTTATAGCGGAAAAGGTTGCGTGCAGCGACCTTGTTCAAAAAGCCCATGCGGCGCCAGATAAAGCCGATGCGCTCGAGCAGAATGCGCGAGCCAGCGCGCGGGGCCTTGGGACGCATAAGCGAGGCCGGGGTCTCGGCCATCTCGTGGCGGCAGGCGATAATCGTGGCGCCCACCACGCCCACGGCAAACAGCGCCACCGAAACGATCGAGGACACGATGTCGTACGAAAGCAGCATCTGGGGCAGTGAGTACATGTCGTCGAACACCGTAAACAGGAACAGCGGCAGGCCCACAAATCCGATGATGTTGCCGAGCACGCCGCCGATCAGACAGGCCCACAGCGCATAGTCCACGTATTTGGACAGGATGCGTCCGAGCGAATAACCGAGCGCCTTATACAGGCCGATGAGTGTGCGTTCCTCCTCGACCATACGCGTGGCGGTGGTGAGGCTGATGAGCACGGCGACGATAAAGAAGATGAACGGGAACACCGTGGCGATGGCTTCAATTGACGAGCTATCGCTCTCCACGCTCGAGTAGCTTGCGATATTGCCGCGGTCCTGGATGTACCAGGTGCATTCGCCCAGATCGGAAAGCTCGGCGCGGGCATCGGCAAACTGTTGATCGGCGGCGGCGCGACGCTGATCCAGGTCGGCTTGCGCCTGCGCACGCTCGTCGCTGCCCTCGGCCATGCGATTGATGTTGTCCTGCTCAATCCCAAAGAGCATATTCGCCTGACGCTCAGCCGCGTCCAAGCTCGCCGGCGTGTCGACCGTCAGCTCCTGGGTGCGCGCCTTCTCACGCTCCTCGCGGATCTTCTCGATATTGCCCTTGACCTCATTGATCTTTGCCGCGTAGGAATCCGAATAGGAGTTGAGGCTCTTGGCTCCCTCGACGATCACGTGGACCGCGGAGTAGGAAGAAGATGTCGCGGCGTCCTCACTCACATAGAACTTATAGTCCGCCGCCGAAGCAGCGCGAAAGGCGTTGACTGTCGAGTCAGAACTTACATCAGTGGGGTCGAGGACCTCAGCCGTAATGGTGTAATCGCCCGCGGCAAACTGGTCCTTGGCGCTTTGATTGGACGAGCTCGCGTCATTGGCGGCAAAACTCACCGTATCGCCGATTTTCTTGCCCGATGCCTTCAGGAACTTCGAAGTCACCGCGACTTCATCGGCGCTCTCGGGCAAATCGCCGTTCACGAGCACCGGCTGATCGATGTTCTCCTTGGAGAGACTCTGCACGACCACGCGCTCGCGCGTTGTGCCCACGGCGGTGTAGGCGGTCTCGGTGTAGATGCCCTCGGCCGTTTCGACGCCATCGACCTCTTGTATGGCGTCGAGATCATCGTCAGTCAGGCCATAGGTCGACTGCACGTTAATGTCATAGACATTTTGCTGGTCGAAGTAGGCATCAACCGAATCACACAGGTCCTCGCAACCCGCCTTAAGGCCGCACATCACGCTCACGCCAAGCGCGGTGATGACCACGATTGACAAAAAGCGCTTAAGACTGCCTCGGATTGTGCGGTAGATGCCACGGCGAAAAACCGTCGGCACCATATCGTTTGAGCTTTGGGCAGTGCGGTAGGTCGTAAAATCCTGCTCGCGCTCCGTGTTCTGCGCGTCGCGGCGTAGGCTGTTTTGGCGGTCTTGGTCCATGGGCGCTACCACTCGATCGTCTCGATAGGCACGGGATTTTGCTGGACCGTCTCGCTCTCCACGCGACCGTTCTTAAAGCGGATCAGGCGATCGGCCATGGGCGCCAGCGCGGAGTTGTGGGTGATGATGATGACCGTAATGCCCTGCTTGCGGCAAGTGTCCTGCAGCAGCTGCAAGATCTGCTTGCCGGTTTTATAGTCAAGTGCGCCCGTGGGCTCGTCGCACAAAAGCAGCTTGGGGTTCTTTGCCAGCGCGCGGGCAATGGACACGCGCTGCTGCTCGCCGCCCGAAAGCTGCGCGGGGAAGTTGGCGAGGCGCTCACCCAAGCCAACCTGGCAAAGCGTTTGCTCGGCATCGAGCGAATCAGGGCAGATTTGCGCCGCAAGCTCAACATTTTCGAGCGCCGTCAGGTTGGGGACCAGATTGTAGAACTGGAAGACAAAGCCGACGTCGGCGCGGCGGTATTCCACGAGCTGCGCCTCGTTAGCGGAGCTCACATCGCGCCCGTCCACCGTCACGGTGCCGGAAGTCGCCGTATCCATGCCGCCCAGAATGTTGAGCGCCGTGGTCTTGCCGGCACCCGAAGCACCCAAAATGATGGCGAGCTCGCCGCGCTCGACCGTAAAGCTCGCGCCGTCGAGTGCGTGAATGCGGGCGTCGCCCTCGCCGTATGCCTTGATGACGTCTTTGAATTCGATATAAGCCATCGATCGGTTCCCATCTGGTCGGATAACTCTTTAGTATTACCCATTTCGCACCGACTAAAAAGGGACGGGTTTATTTTGGCAGGTTCTATATGGGGAAACGGCAGCTATAGATGAGGCGCCGGGGAGGCAGAGAAATCATCGATTGGGTCAGGCCGACCGCCAAACACAACGCACGCATCTCAATCTGTCAGCCAAATCATTCGAACAGCTGTTCGTTTCTATGATATGATTCAGCTATCTAAGCAGGCCAATACGCAGAAAGGCGGCCAACATGGCGTTCGACTTTAAGAAGGAATGCAAGGAGCTCTACAGACCTGCGAGCAAGCCGAGTATCGTAACTGTCCCGCCTATGAGCTACGTTGCCGTTCGCGGAAAGGGCGACCCAAATACCGAAGGTGGCGAGTATCAAAACGCCCTGCCGCTGCTTTACGGCATCGCCTATACCGTCAAGATGTCGAAGAAAGGCTCAAGGAGTATCGAGGGCTATTTCGACTTTGTGGTACCTCCGCTCGAGGGTTTCTGGTGGCAAGACTCCCCGAGCGGCGACATCGATTATGTACGCAAGGACGATTTCAACTATATCTCGTGCATCCGCCTACCCGATTTCGTCACCCGAGATGACTTTGACTGGGCGGTCGCGGAAGCCACGACCAAAAAGAAACTGGACTTTTCCGCCGTCGAACTGCTTAAAGTTGACGAGGGTCTCTGCGTTCAATGCATGCACACCGGGCCCTACGACAACGAACCGGCGACCGTAGACGCTATGCATGAATACGCGACCGAGCTGGGCTATGTCCCCGACCTCTCAGACACCCGTTTACATCACAAAATCTATCTCTCCGATCCACGTAAATGTGCACCGGAGAAACTTAAGACTGTGGTTCGTCATCCTATCAAGCGCGCTGAATAGCGTGGAGCGTCATTTCACGCGCTAGGTTTTAAGCCAGCCAACCAGCCGCCTCCTGGGCCGTCCGGTAATTATCTTGACGCGGCCCGTCGCATCTTATAAGTTTGTTTTGCTAAAGCTGGAAAGCCTCTCAACGATGCGCAACTCCAGCTCTTTTTCTATCAAGAGGGCAAGTGTCGGAAAGCAAAATGTCAGAAAGCAACGCTTCGAGCAGAATCAAACGCCTGCCCAACACCTATAGCGGTCTCGTGCTCATGGGTGCCGTCGGGATCCCCGTCGGCGTTATCGTCGGCGCCATTTGTGCCCTCTTTGGTCGCGTGCTTCTGGCGATTGGCGCCTTCCGCGACGAGCACATCACCCTGCTCCTTCCCTTCCCGCCCTCATGGGCTTGGCCATCGTATGTGCCTACCGCACCTGAGGCAAAGGCACCGAACGCGGCATGAGCTTAGTATTCGACGTAGGTCACGGACGCGAGGACGCCATCTCCCCGTGTTTGGTGCCGCTCATCATGCTGAGCACGTGGGGAACGCACCTCTTTGGCGGCAGCGCGGGACGCGAGGGCGTGGCCGTGCAGATCGGTGCAACCGTCTCGCACTGGATCGGCCGGCGTCTACCTTTCCGAGACCCCGGCAACACGTTTTTGCTTATCGGCATGGCTGCCGGCTTTGCTGGACTCTTTCGAACGCCGCTCGCCGCCACGGTCTTTGCTATCGAAGTACTGGTCGCAGGACGCATGGAATACCGCGCGCTGTTTCCCGCGCTTACGGCCTCACTCGCAGCAAGTATGACCTCCGGCGCTCTGGGGCTCGAGAAGTTCGAGGTCGCCGTTACCGCCTCGCATGCGCTCGACCTCCCCGGTCTTGGACGGCTGGCACTGTTGGGCATCGCGTTTGGTATGGTGGGCGGCGCCTTTGCCTGGTGCCTTGCACATGCCAAAACACTTGCGGCGCGGCTGCTCCCCAACCCCTATGCACGCATCGCCGTTATGGGCATCGCGTTATCGGCGATTCTGTTCGCACTATGGCGGGGTCGATACTGCGGGCTTGGCACCAATCTGATATCCGCGGCGCTCGACGGTGACGGCAAGGTCGCCATCATACCTTGGGACTGGGCACTCAAATTCGCACTCACCATTACCACGCTTGCCGCAGGATATCAGGGTGGCGAGGTGACGCCGTTGTTCTCCATCGGAGCCAGCCTGGGTGTCGTACTCGCCGGGATTCTCGGCATGCCCGTCGAGCTCTGCGTCTCACTGGGCTACGCAGCCGTCTTTGGCAGCGCCACCAATACGCTGCTCGCACCCATCCTTATTGGCTGCGAAGTCTTCGGCTTTGGTAACCTGCCGATGTCCTTTATTGTCTGCGTCGTCGCCTACCTGTTCAACATGGATAAGTCGATCTACGCCCTGCAAGAGCGGGCGTAGATCGATGTCCAAAGCAAGTGGTCTCAACCGGAAACGGCGTCCCACTCTGAGGCTGTATTCCGGGACACGGTTTCCGCTTGGGACTCCATTCGGGAAGCGCATCCCGTTCTTTCACAGCGTCTTGATCATGCAAAATGCCCTGGCGTTACTCCTCGTACGCACCCTCAAGCCGAAGCAGCCACTCCTTGCGGTCAAGCCCGCCGGCATATCCGTTGAGCGAACCATCGGCGGCAACCACGCGATGGCACGGCACGATAATCGAAATGGGATTACGCGCGACTGCGGCCCCCACGGCACGGGGAGACACAACGGGCGTTTCATTTCCCGGTACACGATGTCGAGCCGCAACACGCTGGGCGATCTCACCATACGTAGCGACCTCGCCACGCGGAATTGAAAGCAGCTCAAACCAAACCTCGCGCTGAAACGCCGTACCAATCATATGCAACGGCGGCGTAAACCGAGGTTCCTGCCCTGCAAAATAAGCATTCAACCAAGCCCAAGAACTGTCTCTTATACACATCTGACG
>ERZ1027032.678-NODE-678-length-12033-cov-5.042495_pt1 | contig 12033 bp, 7 predicted proteins | sample MGYA00519445_ERZ1027032 | MGnify/ENA primary metagenome ERZ1027032 (study PRJEB26926, sample SAMN06164888) | human gut metagenome | biome: ENVO:00009003; feature: ENVO:2100002; material: ENVO:00002003 | host: Homo sapiens | place: USA | collected 2012 ... | reverse complement strand
GCACACGCTCGTCACGCAGACGCGTTACTGTTAGGGTCATGCCTACTTTCACCAAAGAAGAAATCGTGCATCTGGGCGATTTGGCCCGAATTGCACTCACTGACGAGGAGATTGCCCGTCTGCAGGGCGATCTGAACGTCATCGCAGAATCCATCAACAAGGTCCAGGAAGTCGCCACCGATGATGTGGAGCCGACCGCAAACCCGATTCCGCTGGAAGCCTACCTGCGCCCGGATGTGCCGGAAACCCCGCTGACTCAGGAAGAGGCGACCGCAGGCGCTCCGGTTTCCGAGGCCGGCATGTTCGTTGCACCGCGCATTCTGGGGGAGGAGTGACATGAGCGAACTCGTCAAGCTTTCCGCCGCCGAGATGGCGGCTAAGATCAAGGCCAAGGAAGTTTCCAGCCGTGAACTGGTTGAAGCGCATCTCGAAGTCATCGAGGCCGCCGAGCCGAGCATCAAGGCTTTCCTGAAGGTGTCCGGCGATCAGGCTCTCGAACAGGCCGACGCCTTCGATGCCAAGTCCGATGAGGAAAAGGCACAGCTGCCGGAACTTGCCGGCGTGCCGATCGCCATCAAAGACATGATCGTCACCAAGGGCATCGAAACCACCGCAGCCTCCAAGATCCTCGAAGGCTGGGTGCCTCCGTACGACGCTACCGTCATCGAGAAGCTCAAGGCAGCGGGCATGCCGCTGCTGGGCAAGACCAACCTCGATGAGTTCGCTCAGGGTTCGTCCACCGAGCATTCCGCCTACCAGACCACACACAATCCGTGGGATACCGAACGTGTTCCGGGCGGTTCCGGCGGTGGTTCCGCAGCTGCAGTGGCAGCGTTCGAAGCCCCGCTCGCCCTGGGTACCGACACCGGTGGCTCCATCCGTCAGCCGGGCTCGCTGACCGGTACCGTCGGTGTCAAGCCGACCTACGGCGGTGTCTCTCGTTTCGGCGCAATCGCCATGGCTTCCTCGCTCGACCAGATCGGCCCATGCTCCCGTACTGTGCTCGACGCGGCTCTGCTGCAGGAAGTGATCGGAGGCCACGACAAGCGCGATTCCACGTCCATTCCGGAAGGCCCTCGCCCGATGGTGGCGGCCGCCCGCGCAGGCATGAAGCGTGATCTGAAGGGCCTCAAGGTCGGTCTGATCAAGGAGCTCGGCGGCGAAGGTTTCCAGCCGGGCGTTATGGCACGTTTCAATGAAGGCGTCAAGAAGCTCGAGGAAATGGGTGCTGAGATCACCGAGGTGTCTCTGCCTCACCTGCCGTACTCCCTCGGTGCGTACTACATCATCATGCCGTCCGAGGTCAGCTCCAACCTGGCTCGTTACGATGGCATGCGTTACGGTCTGCGCGTCATGCCGCCGGCGGGTGTTCCTCAGACCGCCGCCAACATGATGGCCTACACTCGTGAAGCCGGTTTCGGCGACGAGGTCAAGCGTCGTATCATTCTTGGCACGTATGCCTTGTCCGCTGGCTATTACGATGCTTGGTACGGTTCCGCACAGAAGGTGCGCACCCTGATCATCGACGATTTCAAGAAGGCTTTCGAGAAGGTCGACGTGCTTGTTGGCCCGACCAGCCCGGTCACCGCATTCAAGTTCGGTGAGAAGACCGAGGATCCGATGGCCATGTATGCCATCGATATCACCACCATTCCGGCCAACCTTGCAGGCGTTCCGGCCATGAGCATTCCTGCTGGTCTGAGCGACGATGGCTTGCCGGTTGGCTTCCAGTTCCTCGCTCCGCAGCAGCGTGACGAGGCCATGTACAAGCCTGCCGCGGCACTTGAGGCGGCTCTCGAGGAAGACTGGAACGGTCCGATCTGGCAGTCCCTGAAGACCCCGTGGCTCGACGGCTTGAACAAGTAGGAAGCATCGGAGGAAAGAAAACAAAATGGCTGAAAAGTTGATGAAGTACGCCGATGCCGTCAAGAAGTTCGATCCGGTCATCGGTCTGGAAACCCATGTTGAGCTGAGCACCACCACGAAGCTGTTCTGCCCGGCCGAAGTCTCGTTCGGTGGCGATCCGAACAGCCAGCTCACCCCGGTGAGCCTTGGTCTGCCGGGTTCTCTGCCGGTGGTCAACAAGACCGCCGTCGATTACGCCATCAAGCTGGGTCTTGCCCTGCATTGCGAAATTGCCGAGTGGAGCCAGTTCGCGCGTAAGAACTACTTCTACCCGGACATGCCGCGCGATTACCAGATCTCGCAGTATGACAAGCCGACCAACGGCAACGGCTATCTTGATGTGGAACTTGAAGACGGCACCGTGTTCCGTGTGCCGATCGAACGCGCCCACATCGAAGACGACGCAGGCAAGAACACCCACGTCGGTGGCGCTGACGGCCGTATCGAAGGCGCTGACCACTCCCTGGTCGACTACAACCGTGCAGGCGTTCCGCTGATCGAAATCGTGACCAAGCCGATCGTTGGCGCAGGCGATCGTGCTCCGGAAATCGCCGGTGCCTACATGCGCGCCATCCGCGACATCGTGCGTGCGCTTAATATTTCCCACGCTCGCATGGAGCAGGGCAACATGCGTGCCGACGTGAACGTGTCGCTGCGCAACAGCCCGTCCGATCCGTTCGGCACCCGTTCCGAAACCAAGAACGTGAACTCGTTCCGCGGTATTGAAAAGACCATTCAGTATGAGATTCGCCGTCAGGCGGCCATTCTGAGCGAAGGCGGCGAGATTCTGCAGGAAACCCGCCACTGGGATGAGGCTTCGCAGACCACCGCAGGCGGCCGCGTGAAGTCCGATGCCGACGATTACCGCTACTTCCCGGATCCGGATCTGGTGATGCTGCACATCACCAAGGAGCACATCGAAGAGATGAAGGCTCAGATGCCGGAAATGCCGCGCGAGCGCCGCAACCGCCTGAAGGGCGAGTGGGGCTTCAACGATTTGGAGATGCGTGACGTGCTCAACGCCGACGCTCTGGATCTGCTTGAGGAGACCGTCAAGGCTGGTGCCACCGCCGCAGGTGCCAAGAAGTGGTGGCTGGGCGAGCTGAGCCGTGAAGCCAACAACAAGGGCGTGAGCCTCGAAGAGCTGCCGATCGCTCCGGCCGATGTTGCTGAGGTTGAGAAGCTGATCGCCGATGGCAAGCTCAACGACAAGCTGGCCAAGCAGACCGTCGCCGGTGTGCTTGCTGGCGAAGGCACTCCGGATGAGGTCGTCAAGAAGCATGGCTTCCAGGTCGTGTCTGATGACGGCGCTCTCGAAAAGGCCGTGGATGAGGCTCTCGCAGCCAATCCTGACATCGTTGAAAAGCTCAAGAGCGGCAATATGAAGCCGATGGGCGCCATCATTGGTGCCGTCATGCGCGCCACTCGCGGTCAGGCTGACGCAAAGGCCGTCACCAAGATCGTGATGAGCAAGATCAAGTAACGTTTACAACGATTGCTGACGATTACAGCCGATTGTTGAATCGCAGGAAAACGCACGTTCCAAAAAGCTTGGGACGTGCGTTTTCTTTTCGTTATTCCGGAAAAGGGATTTCAAAGAAAGAGAATGCATAATCGCGAAGCGCATTTTCTTACGATTGCCGACATGTCCTTCAACATCAGGTTATGCTGGTAGAGGAATATGTACAGCGATTGCCGCCGCGCGGATTCACAGCTGACATACAGTCGGGTACAATACCCTCGGTATGGGTGCGGCGACGGTCGTGCCTGCAATGATGTAGGGGACAGGAATAATGCCAGAACAAGTTGAGGCTGCGACACAGGAGCAGTTGGACCAGCAGTCGCGTGAATTGCCGGATCTCATCGTCATTCCGTCTATCAAGGGCGAGATGGTGCATCTGCGTCCGTCCGTGATCGAAGATCTTGAACGTATGGACGCCATTGGGGCGTACATCGGCGCTTCCGGAATCACCGGCAAGGATCGGGTTGCCGAGCGTGGCGCGGTGCATGCGTGGGTGCGTCGTTCCGTGGCATGGTCCCAAGGCGAAACGCCGACCGAATCCGGTGTGGGGGATCCGGAGTCACGTCGCACGATCGCATGGTCCATCATCACCGAAGCCGACCATGATGGCGATGGCGAGATCGATGCCGCGAATTCCGACAATGTGATTGGCATGATTTTCCTGATCGATATTGACGGTTGGGCTCGTTCCGCGCGCATTCAGGTGGTGCTTGGCAAGGATTACCGCGGCCGTGGCTATTCGCGTGACATCATGCCGCGCGTGATGACGTACGGACTTGCGCCGGAACCGGCAGGCCTTGGCATGCATCGCATTTGGGTTGCCGTGCCCGAGCAGAACACGCGTTCCGTGTCCGTGTACCAGTCGTTGGGATTCGTGCCGTCCGGTCGTTCGCGCGACGCCTTGTGGAACGCTTCGCAGAACCGTTACCAGGATCTGATCGTTATGGACACGCTGGTTGACGAGTTCGACCCGATCCGTTCGCTTGACGCGTTCGGCATGCATGTGATCGAAGATAATCCGGGCGTCAAGGAAGCGTTGAGCGCGCGCGAGCATTCCATTGCCATCCGACTGAATGAGAAGAATGCTTCGAAGCATGATGCGGAAGGTACGGATGTCAACGATGCCGCGGCAGCTGCGCAATCCGTGCAGAAAGCTTCTTCCGATGGTGCTGGTGACGTGGCCGAGGCTGTGCGGAAGGACGCGGAAGGCGCGGAACCTGCGCGACAAAGCGAGCATGATGATCGCAAGTCCGTTACTGGCGATGCCGATGCCGAAAACAGCTGGCCGTACACGGCGGGCGAGCGTAAGACGTCGAAGGAAGCTTGGTGGCGCACGCTTGGTCGTGGTCGCAAGCGCGATACGGAAGGTAAGTGATGAGCGCCGAGGATCTCGATAATTACGAAACCGACGCGGAACTGGCTCTGTATAAGGAGTATCGCGACGTAATCAAGCTGTTTACGTATGTTGTTGAAACGGAACGTCGCTTTTATTTGGCGAATAAAGTCGATTTCAATGTGCGTTCCGCAGGCCAGGACGTGTATTTCGACGTGCGCCTGACTGATGCTTGGGTGTGGGACGTCTATCGTTCCAGTCGTTTCGTCAAGAACGTGCGTATCGTCACGTTCAAGGATGTCAATGTTGAGGAAGTGCAGAAAACCGATATTGACATTCCTGATTCCATCTAGTTGCGCAGTTGCCGGTCACGCGGTTGCCAGTTGTGCGGTTGCTGGTCGCGTAGTTGGATTGCGTAATGTGGTTGCGCGCTTTGGCCGCGCAGTCGGGTCGTGCATCGGCCGGTTTGATGATTGCGTTTTGCATGATGCGATAGCCGTATATCCGGCTGACTTGGCTTGATTTTGTAAGCATTCGCACAAGTTGCGGTGTTCGTTTCCCTACCCTCGGGTAGACTATCAGGGATTTTTGTTTTCATAAGGAGACCTCAAAGTGACGCAAAAGCAATCCGTGGTGATTATCGGCGGTGGCCCTGCAGGCCTGACTGCCGCTTGGGAGCTCGTCAAGGACGGTGGCTCCGAGAACTACGACGTGACTGTGTTGGAAGCGACCCGCGAATTCGGCGGCATCTCCCGCACCGTCAAGCATGATGGCAACCGTATGGATATTGGCGGCCATCGTTTCTTCTCGAAGGACGAACGCATCATGGATTGGTGGAAGGGGGTCCTGCCGCTGCAGGGCGCGCCAAGCTATGATGACAAGAAGCTCGGTCGCGAGCACGATATGGAACCGGGCGGACCGGATCCGGAAGTCGAAGACAAGGTGATGCTTAAGCGTCATCGCGTGTCTCGTATTTACTGGAACCGCCACTTCTTTGACTACCCGATTTCCCTGAGCGCCAACACGTTGAAGGCCATGGGTCCGAAGCTTACGCTTGTTGCCGGCTTCAGCTACCTGAAGTCCATGGTGCACAAGCTGCCGGAAGACAATCTGGAGAACTTCTACATCAATCGTTTCGGCCGCAAGCTGTATTCCATGTTCTTCGAGGGGTACACCGAGAAGCTGTGGGGTCGCCATCCGTCCCAGATTTCCGCCGATTGGGGTGCGCAGCGCGTCAAGGGCCTGAGCATTATGGGCGTGCTGAAGAACGCGTTCCAGAAGCTCCTGCCGAAGAAGCGCAGTAATGCTGAGGTTGAAACCTCGCTGATTGAGGAATTCTGGTATCCGAAGTATGGTCCGGGCCAGCTGTGGGAAACCGTCGTGGCCAACTGCGAGGCCGCGGGCGTGAAGGTCATCACCGACGCGAACGTGGTGGAGATTCGCCAGGCCGACGGCAAGATCGCATCCGTGGTATATGAGGATTCCGAAGGCAACCGCACCGAAATGGCCGCGGACGACTTCATCTCCTCCATGCCCGTCAAGGATCTCATCAACGCCGTGGACGCTTCCAGCCAGCCCGCGCCGAAGGACATGACCGAAATCGCCAACGGCCTGCCGTACCGCGACTTCGTGACCGTTGGTCTGCTCGTCAAGCACCTACGCCTGTCGAACACCACCGACATTCCCACCCTCGGCAACCCGCCGATCGTGCCTGATTGCTGGATTTACGTGCAGGATCCGGGCTACAAGGTCGGCCGTTTGCAGATCTTCAACAACTGGAGCCCGTACCTGGTCAAGGACGTTGACAACACCGTGTGGATCGGTCTTGAATACTTCTGCGAAGAAGGCGATTCCTTCTGGAACATGTCTGACGAGGAAGCGAAGAAGTTCGCCATCCAGGAGCTTACGCGCATGCAGATCATCAACGGTCCGCAAGACGTGATCGACTCCCATCGTGAGCGCGTGAAGAAGGCGTATCCGGCATATTTCGACACCTACGATCGCATGCCTGAGCTCGTGGAATACCTCGATTCCTTCGGCAATCTGTATTGCGTCGGCCGCAACGGCCAGCATCGTTACAACAACATGGATCATTCCATGGCCACCGCAATCGAGGCCGTCGGCAATATCAAGAACGGCAAGACGTCCAAGAAGAACGTATGGTCCGTCAATACCGACAAGAGCTATCACGAGGAAAAGTAGGTTCCGGCAAGACCTGCACCTGTTGCTGTAAAGCATGTGGTAAAGCGAAAGACCCGTCATGTGATCGCATGGCGGGTCTTTCGCATTGTGATTTGCGATTTGTCATTGACTTGAATGCTTGATTGGCATGAATACGTTGGCACGCCTACGTTGCGTTGGTCTGGATGACGTTGTATGGTTAGGAAAGTTCGAAAACCGTGATATTTCGCGGCGGACTTTCAGTGGCGGAAATTTCCGTATCTCTTTTTACAGCTGTTGCAGGCGTGTGCTTGCGGAAGCTAGGGGAAAGGCAAAAACCAGTGGCAACCAGCCCGAATCTTGAAGACATGAAACTGCCTGAGCTCAAGGAGCTCGCCAAGCAGATGGGCCTTCGTGGCACCTCCACCATGCGTAAGCCGGAACTTATCGCGACGCTTCAGGCCGCTCGTTCCGGCGGTGAAGCGCCTGCCGGTGTGACCGTGCGAGCTCCGAAGTCCGCTGCACCGGCCGCTCCGGTGGCTCCTGCTGAAGCCCAAACCGCAGACGCTGAGGTCGCGGCGAACACGGCTGAGGAATCCGGCAAGTCCAACGAGGCTGCCGAAAGCAAAGCCAACGAGGCTGAGCAGTCCGAAAAGCAGACGGCCAAAACCGTTAGGAAGACCCTTGCCGGACGTGCTGATAGCGCTGAGCGTGCGGAGCGCTCCGAACAGACGGAACGTGCCGAGCGCACCGAGCGTGCTGACCGTCGCAAGCAGGCTGAGGCTCCGACGAGCGAGGAGGCGGCCGATGTCATGGCCGCGGTGAACGCCCTGGACAGCATCGATGAGGCTCCGAAGCGCCGTCGCCGCCGTGATGCGGACGCTGCCACCGATCTGCTGGCCGAACTGGGATTGGACGATGCTTCGCCGAAGCAGGATGATCGTCGTCGCCATCGTAAGGATGATGCGTCCGACGTTGAGCCGCGCCGTCGCCGTCGTGCGGTGGAAGGGCCGAAGGATGAGGACGTTGTGCGCGATCTTGATGACATTCTCGCCACGTTGCCTTCGCAGGGCAGTGATGATGACGAACGTCGTGACGAGGCTGAAGACGGTGATTTCGCGCGTCGTGGTCGCGGTCGCGTCAGCGATAGGGGTGACCGCGTGGATCGTCGTGGCCGTCGCCTGCGTGGCCGTGACCGCGATTATGACGAGCGTGACGAGCGTCGTGGCCGTACCGGCGACCGTAACAATGATCGCAACGAGCGTAACGATCGCGGCGAGCGCAACGAGCGCACGGATCGCAATGTTGAACGCGAACAGCGTCACGAGGAGCCGAAAGAGGATCTCGTGCCTGTCGCGGGCATCGTCGACGTGCTCGATTCCTACGCTTTCGTGCGTACCTCCGGCTATTTGCCGGGTCCGAACGACGTGTACGTTTCCATGGGCCAGGTCAAGAAGTATGGGCTGCGCAAGGGTGATGCCGTGCACGGTTCCATCCGTACCCCGCGTGAGGGCGACCGCCGCAACCAGCGTCAGAAGTTCGTGCCGCTGCAGTCCATCGACTCCATCAACGGCATGACCGTGGAGGCCGCACAGAACCGTCCGCAGTTCAACAAGCTCACTCCGCTGTATCCGCAGGAGCGTCTGAAGCAGGAAACCGCGCCGAACAAGCTCACCGGCCGCCTCATCGACATCGTGGCGCCGATCGGCAAGGGCCAGCGTGGCCTGATCGTGTCTCCGCCGAAGGCCGGCAAGACCATCACCCTGCAGAACATCGCCAACGCGATCGCCACCAACAATCCGGAAGTCCACCTGATGGTCGTGCTCGTGGACGAACGTCCGGAAGAGGTCACCGATATGGAACGTACGGTGCAGGGCGAGGTCATTTCCTCCACCTTCGACCGTCCGGCCTCCGACCACACCACCGTCGCCGAACTCGCCATCGAACGCGCGAAGCGTCTCGTGGAGCTTGGCCAGGACGTGGTGGTGCTGCTTGATTCCATGACCCGTCTGGCCCGTGCCTACAACATCGCCGCTCCGGCTTCCGGCCGTATTCTTTCCGGTGGTGTGGATGCCCAGGCGCTGTACCCACCGAAGAAGTTCTTCGGTGCCGCTCGTAACATCGAAAACGGCGGCTCTCTGACCATCATCTCCTCCGCACTGGTGGAAACCGGCTCCAAGATGGACGAGGTGATTTTCGAGGAGTTCAAGGGCACCGGCAACATGGAGCTGCGCCTGAGCCGCGAACTGGCAGACAAGCGCCTGTTCCCGGCCATCGACGTGAACGCTTCCGGCACCCGTCGCGAGGAACTCATCACCGATCCGCAGGAGCTGCCGATCATCTACCGTCTGCGTCGTCTGCTTGGCGGTCTGGAGCCTGAGCAGGCTTACCAGACGCTTGTGCCGCGTCTGAAGAAGACCGCGACCAACCGTGATTTCATGGCGTCGCTGATCCAGCAGAGCGGCAATACCGCGAATAACGGCAACAGCTAATCGCAGGTAATCGCAATCTGCGGTTACGCATCCAAGGGTCGTATGACAATCGCCATGCGGCCCTTTTGTTTCGTTCGGCTGTCTTTCTGTTCGGCTGTCTTTCTGTTCGGCTGTTTTTCCGTTTTGCAGTTTTCAACTACTTTCGAATGCGTTTCGATTGTTTTTCGAAAGTTCCGCACGATTCGGCAATGTGGATGATCACGTTGTGGACATACGGTATGTAAAAATCGACGCACGAAAAAATACGAAATCGAAAGTAAAAAGACGAAAATAGTATTGCTATATAGGGGGTATATGAAAAAAATAGGAGAAAAATGATTGAAAATCGAAATTCGTTGGAAATGTTACGAAAATGCAGTTGACGGATTGTGTGTTGGGGTGGGTATGGTAATGGACGGAAACGTGAGCTGCATAGGGGAGTCGGTCCTACCGGACTGATGCAGAATGCTTGTTGGAAAGGGGCATCTATGACAGGCAATGGCAACGAACCCGACACCACGCATGCGAGCGTGGGCCAATTCGACGATATCGACGAGACCATTCTCAGCATGCTGGAGAAAGACGGCCGCGCTACGCTGTCTCAGCTTTCGGACGCTACGGGACTGTCGATTTCCGCGGTGCAATCGCGCGTGCAGAAACTGGAACGTCGTAATGTGATTCTCGGCTACAAGGCCGTTATCGACGATGAAAAGCGTGGCCTCGCCGTACGTGCCTACATTGCGGTCACGCCGATCGATTATTCCAAGGAAGCCGAGATTCCCGCCAAATTGCAGGATATCGAAGGCATCATGTCGTGCGATTCCGTGGCTGGGTCACCCAGCTACATGCTGACCGTGCGCGCAGCCTCGCCAAGCAAGCTTGAGGATCTGCTGAACGTCATCCACCAAACGGTGCCGGTGAGCACGGAAACCACGATTGTGCTGCAACGGTACTTCTCCAAGTGACATGCGCGCGGTAGTCTTGTACGCATGAGCGATAGCGAACATGACTGGCTTCGGCCAGAAGAAGAGCATGAAACCGAAACCGTCATCGATGCGGGCACCGCGCAAAGCAATCCCGAGGTCGCCGATGCCGTGGCGAAAATCGCTGCATTGCGCCAGTCGATCGACAATGTCGACACGGCCATCGTTTCCCTACTGGCGGAACGCTTCAAATACACGTCCCAGGTGGGTGTGCTGAAAGCCCGCGAGGGTTTCGCGCCGGCCGATTACAAGCGTGAGGATTACCAGATCGAACGGTTGCACCGCATTGCTGTCGATGCCGGGTTGGATCCCGACATCGCCGAAATGTATCGCGAATTCGTGGTGACCGAAGCCAAGCGCAGGCATAAGCGCATCGCCGAGAACGGCGTCGATCCGGGTGCGCTTGACGTATTCGCCTGACCTGTCTGTTTTCCGCGAAATCGTTTCTTGCCGGGGCATGCCGCGCGCTACATTGATTGCTTTGGAACGTTGTTTTGATTGCGATTGAGAGGCTCGGCATGCGTCGTTCTGTTGCGTTTCGTGCATCTTGTGCCCATCATGCCGATAGCACGCGTGGTGAGCGTGATATGCGTGTGGCGAGTGTCCATCTGCGGCACATGCTGGCTGCGTCCATTGCGGTAACGCTGGTTTCGGCGGCTCCCGTATGCGCGGTCGGGGTTTCGAATGTGGTTGATGTGGTGCGTCGGAACGGCGAGTACGTCTCGGCGGTGGCCTCGCACGATGTGATGAGCGCATATGAGTCCGTTGATGAGCCGGGCCGCTTGTATTTGACGAGTGACGCCGCTTCTGCAACTGATACGGACATGAATGCAGATGAGGGCGCGACGTCTTCGCAGCGCGTGCCGCAAGAGCGTGTGGAACTGCCGTGGGATATAACGGCGACCTTTACTTTGGACGGTCCGACCGTCAGCGCATCCAAGATTTCCGGTGCATCGGGCGTGGTCGGCATCCGCATCGATCTGAAATCGGAACGACCGGAGGAAACGGCTGATCTGACGCCGATCGTCGCGTTCACCATTCCCAACCGCGTCGGCAATGACGCGACCTCAGACGAAGGCGTGCTTGTGTCTGCCGGCAATTCGTCGACATTGGTCGCTGCGGTAGGCAAGCCGGGTGAGGATCTTACGATTCATACGTATGTGACTGCGAAAAACTTCACCATGAGTTCGCTGTCTGTCGCCGCTGTTGCCTGCGATTCCGAAAGAACTGGCTGCTATGGCAATCTCACCAGTTTGACCGATCGCGCATCCACATTGGTGGATGGTTTGACGAATGTCGGATCGCAACGCAACCATGAGCTCATCGCGCAGCTCGAACAACTGCGCGATCATGAAAAGGAGCTTGCCGAAACGACCATCGCCCAGCGTGAGCAGGAACATGAGCAGGCGTTCAACGGGTATATCGACGCGTACGTCGGCTCGTATACGACGCATCTTTCCGGATCGATTGGCGATACCACGCAACTTACCGCCATTCTCGGCACCGCGGCCGAATTGAACGGCGATACTGCGGTGGCGCAGTCCGTGGTCGATCTGGCCAACGCGGTCAACGATGTGAGCGCCGCATACCGACATACGGGTGCCGCCGACGCGGTGAACGAGGTGATTCGCACCATCGAACAGCGTGGCACATCCGGTT
>ERZ1027032.668-NODE-668-length-12112-cov-9.437422_pt1 | contig 12112 bp, 21 predicted proteins | sample MGYA00519445_ERZ1027032 | MGnify/ENA primary metagenome ERZ1027032 (study PRJEB26926, sample SAMN06164888) | human gut metagenome | biome: ENVO:00009003; feature: ENVO:2100002; material: ENVO:00002003 | host: Homo sapiens | place: USA | collected 2012 ... | reverse complement strand
AGTAGAAGATCTTATAATATTCCCAGTCCACGTACATGGAGCGCCCTCCCATTTCATGTAAAAAAGATATTGTTGCCATGTGCAGGATTCATTTTACACATCCTGTATCTTCTCGTATCATAACACCAAAATCAAAATTTGCAAGAGGGAAATCCAAAAGCCCCTCAAGTCCGTTTTAACCCGCAGCGTTTCGGGCCGGCAGGATCTGCCGTGACAAAGTTTCCCGCATGGATATTGACAATCTGCACGATTTCTGCTATCCTATTTCAGGACGGGAATTTTCTGCCGTCCTGAATAAGCTGGTGTGGCGCAATGGCAGCGCAACTGATTTGTAATCAGTGGGTTGCAGGTTCAACTCCTGTCACCAGCTCCATCAAAAAGAGCCTAGATTGGTTAAAATCTAGGTTCTTTTCTTTTGCTGTAACACACTATTTAACACACTTGAACCGTTCAAGAGCTTTTTCTAACAGTGCTTCATCCTCCCGGCGGCGCTGCTCTATGAACTCCCGCCGCTCGGCTTCCTTCTTTTCGATGTACTCGGTCACGCGCTCTTCTACACTGCCGTAGCGGTTCCATGCGTTCCAGCCAGTGCCCGTCCATGCTTTGGTTGATATGATGTCGTCATGCCAGCGGACAAGGGCGGGATTCTGGCGCAGGGCAATAAAGGCGTTTACTTCATGATTGCGCGCTGTGTTTAAGGTGGTTCCATCCTCCCGCGCGATCTCGGCAAAGGACTTCCCGCCAAAATAGTGCCGCCGGATAATGTCGGCCTGTCTGGGTGTCAGCTTGTTCAAGGCTTCTTCCAGCGCGGCGTGAAGTTCCTCGTTGCAGATCTCGTCTTCGGCCTGCTGGAACTCGTGAGCGGCCGCCGGGTCTTCCTGCAAGTCCGCCAAAACGGTGCCGCTGCCATCCTCGCCCACAGGCACATCAAGGCTTGTGCAGGCGTTCAGCGGGTTTGCGGATAACCTTACCTGTTTGCCGTCCTCGGTGGTCACAAGGCGGCTGTGCTCGCCGCACACGGCCTTGTTGATCTGGCTTTGCACATAGTAGCCCAGCAGCGTTGCAAAGGAACCTTTTTCGGGGGCATAGGCTTTGGCAGCAGCCTGCACGGCGAAGAATCCCTCTTGGTCGAAGTCCTCCAGCGTGAGGCCGTGTTCATCGGCAACGGCCTTGTTCTTGCTGTACCACTGCCAGAACCAGCGGTGCAGCAGGCCCTTGTTGATCTCCCACAGCTGGCCCAGCGCAAAGCTGTTCCCGGCAGCGGCCAGAGCGGCAAGGGCTGCATTTGTGTCCTGCTGGCCGGTGGCCTTTGCTGGCTGCTTTTCCATCGTCTATTCCTCCTGTGTGTTATCGTGTCAAGAAATTATCTGATTACGCTGGGCACGGCTGCAAGCAGCTGCCGCGCGGCCCTCAGATTCAGTGCTTCCGGGTTCTTCCAGATCGGCATAACGGCCATACCACCGGCGGCGTTATACTGGCTTACGGTCATGCGCTGGGTGCCGTTCTCAGTCTCGATCAGCAGAACCACAGGCGCGGTCTGAGCGCTCAATGCCTGCGCTTTGGCTTCCAGCCGGTCAATGCGGTTACTCATTGTCTACCACTCCTTCCAGTTCATCCAGTTTTCTTTCAAGCTCAGTTAAACGCCGCTCCTGTTCATCGGCCCGGATGGAGCTTAACACGGCATTGCCTGCGTAGATCAGGGCGTTTGCCTGCTGTGGAGTGATCTCGCCATTCAATACCATGTTGGAAACGCGGGTCATGGCTCTGCGCACCTCGCCCGGATTGGTCATTTTAAGGTGTTTCTTTGCGGTCATTGGTTCGGTTCGCCTCCTGTCAAAAAAGGGCGCACAGGTTGCCCCATGCGCCCGGATGATGTCTTATCAGGTGGTAGCCTGATAATAGATGCCCTTTTTCTTGTTGTCGGTGACGAACGCGCCGTAGTTGTAGCGGCCCTCCACCAGCCAGCCGGACACGCCCGGCGGGTTCTCATGCAGAACGGCACTGGACAGCTTCACAGGGGCCGTGCAGGCCAGCGGGTGGCACAGCATAAAGCCAAATTTTGCGGGCAGACGGTTTGCAGGAACCTTCTGCACTGCGGCACCGTCCAGATTGGAGACAACGCCCTGCAGGCGCAGATTCTGGCCGATATCGGATTCCAGAACGATCTCCTTGCACTTCTTCATGATGCGGTAGGTGTCAGGGGATACCACAAGAACGCGGTTGGTCTCCGGCACCTCTGCATCATCCAGTGCGGCGCTGGCCTTGCAGATTTCGTCATAGATGTTGGTAGCGGTCAGGGCCACAGCGTCGGGCTTGATGCCTGCATCCGTGCACATAATGCCGTAGGTGTATGCATCGATCTCCGGAATGACCACCTCACGCTGCTGGCGGGCCAGACACTTGGCGGCTTCCAGCACGGCACCGGTCTCGTCCATGTCCAGCCGGTCGATCACAAAAGAAAAGCTGCGGTCTTCGGGCAGGGCGTAAGTTTCGGTCACAGCGGTCAGGGTCTCCGGCTTGCCGTAGCGGCTGCCAGCGGTGACGCCTGCGCGGTCGTAGTCGTTCATTGCGGCGGTGCCCACTTTATAGATGCGGACACTGTTCGCGCCGTCAAAGCTGTAGTCCTGATTCGTCACAAGGCTGCGCTTCGATTCGTTTTTGAAAAGCTCGTCCACCTGCTGGAGATACTTTTCAACAAGGTTGATTGCCATATTCTAAAACCTCTCAATAAGTTCCTGAGGGCTTGAAAAACTGTGCTCCATCGGGTTCCGGACGACCACGCAATTCTGCGCCATGCTCTGCACCGGTGTTCACAACGACGTAAGTGCCAGCAACTTTCGCTTTTGCCTTGATAAATACGCTGCACAAGGCTTCCGTTTTATGCTTGAACTCTTCCGGGTCGCTGCTGCCGATCAGCTCGACAAGACTGGTGTCAATGCCGTTTTCTTTGCAGTAGCGCTCACACTCGAAGGTGTTCCGTTCGTCCTGCAGCTTCTGGCGGTCGGCTTCCAACTGGGCTTTCTCGGTGTCCAGCTCGGCGGTGGAATTATCGGTGGTGCTCGAAGTTTGGCCCTTCGCCCTCTCGCGTGCCAGACGTTCCTTGACGATGGAGTTAACTTCTTCCTGGGTGAATACCTTCCCGGCGGGGCCGTTTCCCTCCGGCTGAGTGGTATTTTCCTGCTGGGCGGTGTTCGGGGTGTTGTTGTCGGTCATGGTGACTTCCTTTCCCGGCCTGTTACCTGCGGCCGTTACAGTGATGCCCCTGCCAATGCAGGGAAAATAGACACAGGGAACCGCTCGAAGCGTTTTCCCTTGGAGCACCTCCGCAAATGCGGAGAATATAAACAAAAAAGAGCGCAAAGAAAAGCGTGCTTGCTTTTCCCTGCGCTCTACAGCTAACCGGTCAGCCCGGCGGTACTCTATGCCTTATAGGTTTATTATACCACTTGCCCGGGGAATGGTCAACTGTTTTACTTGGTGTTATGCGGGTTTTCCGGTTTTGTAACGGTCAGAAACACGGCAGAAACCCCGGCTTTCTTCGCGCTTTCATGTACTCTTGCCGCCGGAAACATCGCGCGCAGGGCGTCCAGCGTGGCCTGTGCGGCGTTTTCCTGCTCTGGGGTGTAAGTTATCTTCACCTTCACTGCTGGCCCTCCTGCGGCTTCCTGCGCTCCTGCTCACAGTACAGGCGGGAAGCGTGCAGCAGGATGCCGCGCACGGCTTCCGGGTCGTCCAGCAGCTCCAGCAGGGTGATGCAGGATTCCCGCAGGCGCTGCACCTCTTTGTCTGTCTGCTGACCGGCCTTTGCCTTCTCGCGGTTGATATCCGCGCCGTTCATGGTCATGATGGTGTCGATCTGGTCGGGGGTCAACCCCATTGCTCGCAAGTCATTCCTCTTCATTGTCGGTTCCTTTCTTTGCCCATTCAAAAATATGCCGGACTTCCACGGCTCGGCCGATGATCTTCGCGCCGGGCAGCTCGTCGAAGCGAATAACATGCTCCTGCCGGGTGCGCGGCGCGTCTGCCAGCAGTTCACCGTTGCAGACCAGGCGAAGCAGCAGCACGGCACTGTCCGTCTGCACGGCCACGATCTGGCTGTCTTCTGCGTGGTCGCAGGCGGTAAAGGCCACGATATCCCCGGCGCGGATGCCGGCGCATTCCATGCTATCATCATCCATGATAAAGCAGAAATCAGGGTGCAAGTATGCCAGCGCGCTGGCGGTCTGGTGGTTGCTCATGCCGATGCACCTTCTTTCTCAATCAGGTGGCTTGCGTACACCCACACAAGCCGCAGTTTCCGATAGTCGGCCTTATCCAGTAGAGCAGCGATCGCAGCGGTCAGCTCTGCACGGGTTGGATGTTCAGTCATTGGGCTGCACCTTCTTCCGGCTTCCGGGTCAGATTGCGTGTTGCAATCCAGATCAGGCGCAGGGCTTCAATGTCTGCACCTTCCAACATGTGCGAGATTGCGTTGATGTAATCTTGCTTGGTCATGCCTTTGCGCTCCTTTCCAGCTGTGCACTCTTTGCGGCCAGCTCTGCCGCGATTTCATGCAGGCGGGCCGCGTCGGCTTTCGACTTGGCAACGGCTTCTGCAAAATCAGGCACCGGCGGCAGATTGGGCAGCGGGTTCACAAACTTGCCAGCCGGGGCGCAGTTACGGTCTACAGGGTCAGGGGCGGCGCTCTTGTGCTTGGTGCCAGCCTGCTGCACTGCCATGCCAAAAAGGGTGGCCGTGTCAACGTTGGCAGTCAGGCGCTCGCCCTTGTGGACAGCGCCCACGGTAAAGCCCTGCCGGGCGTACTGCTGGCAAATCCAACTTGCAGGGGACTGGCCCAGACGTTCCAGCGCGGACACGCGCCCGCCATCCAGCACGCAAAGCTCGTGGTGTACGGCGCGGGGCTTCGGCTCCCGCTGGTCGATGTACTCCACATCGAAGGTGTGCAAGGTGATACGCTTTTCAAGTTTCAGCATTGAAATATCCTCCATTTTTGATATAATGGGGGCGGTATTGTCTGGAAACTTTACCGCCCATCTGCCGCCCACGCTGCTGGTACAGTGTGAGCGGCTTTCTTTTTGTTTTGAATTCTGCCAACGTGATGGGGAGGGTTCCCCGAATGGATGGGGGCTGTGGTCGCCCCATCCTTCGGGAGACCCCATCACAATTGCAGTTGCAGTTTTAGCTATTATATATAGGCTATTTTGCACTGCAAAATCTGCAGTCATAGCGGCTATAACTGCAAAATTGCAGTTTTTCGTGTCGTGCAAAATAGCGGCTATTTCTGCATTTTTACAACAAATTGTAAAAGTGAAAATTACAACTTGTTTAATGAGTGCCGCCCGTGCGCTTGCGCTGGCCGTCTCAGATTTCAAGGCGAAAGAATGCGGCGACTTCTTCCGGCGTCCTCTGGTCGAGCGGCTTTTCCGTGCAGAACTTGTTCAGGCGTTCATCTGTCAGTGCTTCAACCTCTGCCACGGTGTCACACTGGGCGATCTCGTCCCCGTTCCACGGCAAGCGGCCGGTCATGCGGGCAGTCAAGGTGCTTTCGGCCATGTTGGCACGCTTGGCTACTTCGCCCTGCTTCATTTCCAGTTCTGCGAACCGGACGCGGAGTTTGTGAAATGGTTGATACATGGTTTAGTCCTCCTCTTCGATGATCTCGGTCACATCCACGCCCAGGGCGGCAGCGATACGGCCAGCGGTGGCAGGCATGACTGGCTTGCCCTTGTTGATGTTTAAGGTGGTCTGGCTGGACACAACGGAATTGTCCCGCAGATCGCGCTGGTTCCACTGCTTGCGTGCAAGGGCAATGTTTAACTTGCTTTTGGAAATCTTCATGGTTATCACCTCGTTTCATAACCACAAAAGTGGTTTATGCGAATAGTATAACCATCTTTGTTGGTCTTGTCAATATGGAATTGCTATTTTTGTGGTGATGTGGTATAGTGAAGAAAAGAAAGAGGTGTCAGAACGTGAAATTTAACGAACGACTGCGGGCCATTCGCAAGGAAAAGGGGCTGACACAGGCCGAACTTGCGGAAAAAGCCGGAATAGCTGTTAATAGCGTAAGACTTTATGAAGCGGGTGCACGGCTTCCCAAGCTAGACACTATCGCAAGAATGGCGGTCGCAATGGGTTTGACGGCGAACGACTTAATGGCTGGGCAGTGGGGAAAGTTTGACGGAATATTCCTTTCAGATGAAGAATTTCAGCAGGATGATCGGGAAGCTCAGCTTATCTACCACTTTCGCACGCTGAACGACAACGGCCAGACCGTGGCGGTGGAGCGTGTGCAGGAGCTGACCCAGATACCCGCCTACCAGCGCCGGGCAGACACCGCCCAAGACGTTCCCGGCGGTGCAGACGATAAAGAACCCGCCGAAAAATAAAACGCCCACACTAGCCTTGTAGCCGGTGCAGGCGTGTGACGGCTGAAAATTCAGCTGTGAATTTTAATTCCGCAACAGTTGCGGATTTAAATGGTCAACTGTTGAACCATTATATTGCCGCACGGTGCGGCAATATGGGGGAGTTGTCGCACAATGCGACAACTGTAGAATCGTCATTTTGACGGCTGATAGTCTCCGATCGGGCCGTGATCAGAGCGCCGCCGGGGGCAAAATGCACAAAGAAAGAGTGATGCAGCCAGATGAGCAAGAGAACCAACACGGCCCAGTGGGAAGAAAAATACCAGCGCTGGCGCATTGCCGTGCAGAAAGACGGCGTACGGAAACAGTTCTATAGCAGCACCCCGGGCCGCACTGGGCAGCGGGAAGCCAATGCAAAGGCTGACCGCTGGTTAGATGATGGCATTGGGGTCAAGGCCCGCCGGGTGGAGGATCTGTATCAAGAGTGGTATGCTACGGTGGTAAAGACCACGGGCACCGGCAACCAGCGGAACGTTGAAAGCCGCTGGCGCACCCGGATACTGCCTGCGATTGGCAGGAAGCGCATTACCAGCCTGACCGAACAGGATCTGCAGGACGTGGTAAACGATGCCTACAGCGACGGCCTTGCAAAGAAGTCCTTGCAATCCCTCTGCGCGGATATGCGGGCATTCTGTAAATGGTGCCGCGCAAAGAAGCTGACCACCTTCCACCCCGAAGGGCTGCATGTGCCAGCTGGCGCACGTCCCAAAGGCAAGAAGGTGTTGCAGCCGGATGCCCTGATAACGCTGTTCCGCGTGGACACGACCCTGTACAGGGGCAAGCGGGTGCATGATGATTTTATCCATGCCTACCGCTTTCAGGTGCTCACGGGCCTGCGCCCGGGTGAACTGGTGGGCCTGCACTGGGCCGATGTCAAGGGCGGCACAGTGTTCATTTCCCGGGCCGTGAACGTGCTGGGCGAACAGACGCGCGGCAAGAACGACAACGCCGTGCGGGCCTTTGTGCTGTCCGATCTGGCACGCGCCGTGCTGGAACAGCAGCGGGCCGTCACTGGGGCCGGTGAGAGCGTGTTCTGCCTGAAAAGCGAAGCCTATTACTATAAGCGCTGGCAGGTCTATTGCCGGGTGAATGAGATCCCGCCGGTGTCAGCCTACGAGATGCGGCACACCTTTGTCAGCGTGGCAAAGAAGCTGCCCGCCGGTGAGGTCAAAGACCTTGTAGGCCACTCTGAAGACATGGACACCTTCGGCGTGTACGGCCACGCTCTGACCGGTGAGGACACAGAGACCGCGCAGGCCGTCAACGGCATGTTTTTGAAGCTGCTGCACGCCGGAAAATAACACACATTTTAACACACTTTTGATTTTGTAGGTGTGTGGGCTGTGCAGGATGGTACAAGAAAAAGACTGCTAAACGTGCAGATTTTAGTGTAAAAATCTCCATTTTTCAGTGATGCAATGCCGGTGGCTCGTTCAACTCCTGTCACCAGCTCCAAAAAATAACGCACAGACGATAAAATAACTCGTTTGTGCGTTTTTCTTTTGCCTAAAATGCCCTGAAATCTCCTGAATGCTCCTCACAATCTAACAAATAATCTAACAAATCAGTATTTCATCTTCTGCATTGACGCAATCACTAAACTGCTAGAACGCGCAGATCTGCGGGCCTTGAGGCTGATCTGGATCTACGCCGGCAAGCTGATCAAATAAATCAAGGTAGCAAAAGAAGGGGAACCCTTACGGGTTTCCCTCTTTTTTTTCAGCTTTTCAGCCATCCGCTCCAAAAGCTTCCAGTCCTCGGGCTCCAGCTCTGCCAGCATCTCCACAAACCGGCGTTTGAAATCGTCGCCTTCATTTTCGGTGATGTCACCGATAAAGGCGGCAATTTTTTCTGACCGGGTGATCTGGTTAAACATCTCCCCTTCACCAGTCCGCAGCCACGTCTCGTTGACGTTGAACTCGCGGCAGATATCGGAGATTGTTCGGTCGCTGGGGACTCGCGTGCCGCTTTCGATCATCCACATAAAGTTACGGGATAGACCTACTTGCTCTGCAAACTTCTCTTGCGTAAGGCCTAAGCTCTTGCGGACAAGTGCGATTCGTTCGTTCATTTACTTGCCCTCCTTACGCTTCATATCATAGTGCAAATTTCTAACTATGTCAACTTATTTTTGAAAAGATGCTTGTAAAATCTAACTGCACGTTCTATACAAATCTCACAAGATTAGCAAGCACAAGCAAACAGGAGAACAAAAGCATGAATGCACTTTCCATCAACATCCCGGCAAACTTCGCCGCAGGCTGCAATAACACCCTCAAGCGGTACGACGCCGAGCGCCGTGCGGTGCTCGACCGCTAGACCGTGCAGGGCCTGTGGTGGGCGATCAAGTTCGTCAGCCAGCTCCAGACCGCCTACATGAGCGAGAAGGAGCTGAAGCACGCAATCCGCTTCACCCACTTCCGTGGCGCTGTGTGCCCGACATTTCAGGCTTGATAGTAAAAGGAGGTTTGAATCATGGAAGAAGTAAAAAGCCGCCGTCACACCATGACGGACGAGGAAGTGGAAGCTCGTATTGCGGAGCTCAAGGCAGACCCAGACGTGCGCCTTGCATGGAAGGAAAAGACCGTGAAATACAAGCGCCAGCCGATCTCTGCGCCGTCCGCGTTTTTGCCGAACATCGGCACACCGGCGATGATGCAAATGACGACAGCCATCAAAGGAAGCGCCAGCAGAGTAGGGATCTTCTTGGTCATCATCAATGCCGCGACGACCAGGAATGCCACAACGATCAGAATGCCTTGTAACATAGTTCTGCTCCTTTTTTTGCGGGAGCAAGCCCCCTTTATTCTCACCGTAAACCACGGCAAGTTTCATTTTCAGGCGTCCGTGCTGCACAGCAGGCTCTGACGCAGATCCGTTGCCATAAAAGCAGGCGTATGGGCAGGATCCGGGTTCAGCACCACCGGACGCATCTCCGGGCTTTTCAGCTTCTGCACCACCCCGCGCATGAACGCCGGGCTTGCAGCCGCCGGGCCGGAGAGATACAGCTTCTCGATCACGAACAGTGAGCAGAGCATCCGCGCCACATTGCTCAGCCGCACCGTAAAGCAGCTCACCGGGCTTTGCTCACTTTTCAGCGCTGCCGCCTGCTGAGCGGGCGGTGCAGCTTCAAAGTTCTGCGCCAGCTCCAGCAGAGAGCCGCCTTCGGGCAGCAGCAGACCGGTGATGTCTGCCTGTCCCTCGCTGCGCAGTGCCACCGGCTGTTCCTTCTGCACGATCTGCACCACGGCCCGGTCGCCAAGGTCGATGTGTGCATAGTTGGAACCTACCGACTTGCCGGCCTCTGCCAGTGCACGGCTCACGGTATAGACCCGGCTGTATTCCTCCACGATCGGCACTTTGAACTGGGTAAACAGCGCCTCCCGCAGAGAAATGGTCGCCGCGGTATAACCGGTAGAGTACATCACGCGGAACTCGCTGATCTCGGTGTCGTCCTGAAACAGCAGCCCGATGCTCTTCATCTTGCCTGCGTGGAGCTCCTCCATGGAAAAGCCCTGAAAGATCGCATCAGAGATCGAAGTCAGCAGCTCGTTTCCATCCCCGCCGTGGTCGGGCAGCACCGTGCGGAACACACACTGCAAAGCCATGTCGTAGAGATATAAAACCGCATGGCTGCGGCCGATATCCACCACAACGACCCTGCCATAGTCCGGACAGATGGTCAGTCCGGCACGGCTGCGCCCTGCCGTTGCGGCACGCAGGCCGCTCTCCTGCACGACGCCCTCTGCCAGCAGCTCTCCCACCAGCGCCGTGATGGTGCTGGGAGAAAGGCCTGTCTGTTTTGCCAGTTCGATCCGGGAGAGCCCGCCCTCGGTGAGCAGTGCCCGCAAAATCAGGCGGCGGTTCTTCTCCTTTACTGTCCGCAGGCTGGATTTTTTCATAGCTGTGATTCCTTTCAGACCCCATTGTCCTCACTTATTTCGGATTATGAAATAAGCACTGTCTACAGAATAACACGCTGTTTGGGATACATCAATACTTTTTTCAGATTCCGAAATAATTTAGCGTCCTGAACATTTTCAAGGTATGTTTTTTGTGCATTTTTTCTTTCCGAAAAGTGTCGGAACGTGTTCGGTTCCTGTCACCAGCTCCCATACGCTCCGGGACGCCTTGACCCCGGGGCTTTTCACTTACTTCCGTCCCCTGCAAGAAAATTTCCTCAAAAAACATTGACAAACCCTTGCCCCAGTGGTAATATATACAGGCAGTCTGTGAGACTGCGAATTGAATATGGGCGTGTTCCCGAGTGGCCAATGGGGACAGACTGTAAATCTGCTGCTTTCAGCTTCGGTGGTTCGAATCCACCCGCGCCCACCAAACAAGAAAAATCCGAACCTGTTTCCGATTGGAGAAGGGTTCGGATTTTTCGTTTTCTTTGGGTTTGAGAATGAAGGCTCCCGTGGACGGCGCAAAACTCCGATACCTTGTCATAGACCGTAAGCCAATAACAAGATTTGGAGGGTATGATTATGAAGTACGATGAAAGAGCCTGCAAGTTTAATATAGACACTGGCTGTGTGGAACTGCTGCTCCGGGATGGGAGGAAAATCTCCATTGACTGCACCGGGGTCGAGGATGCGCTGGACGTGACCATGGCGCAGAGGTCGGAGTTGGATTATCTCATCTATAATGACCCGCTGGGCTATGCCGATCTGATTCTGAACGGTGACCCGGAGAAATATTTGAAGAATGTGGCTGGAAGCCATGGGCTAGAAGATTAAGGGCAAAACAAAAAACAGGGTGCGCCCCTGAATAGGACGCACCCTGCCAAAGACCACAGACGATAACGATATGTACAACAGGGCGTTCCCCGTAGCAGAGTTCCCATAAAACAGTATTTGCAAAAGCTCCCGAAATGGGGAAGATTTGGCGTGACTTCGGTCACGCCTTTTCTTTTGCTTCCAGTTCATCCAGAGGGATGTACCCCAGCCCATCGTACTTGATATGGATGTGCTGCACCCGCTTTCCGCTGGACTTATCCGGGGCATCCACATAGATGGCCGACACCAGTTCACGGAGAGCATAAGGGGTGAGTTCTTCAATATGAACGTACTTGTGCGCTTTCTGGACGAACTTTTCAATATTCTCGATCTGCTGTTCCTGTACTTCAATTTCCTGCTGGATAGAGAGGGCTTCCTCTTCCAGATGCTTCTGTTCGGCATCGTAGCTCTGGCTCATCATGTCAAAGCGTTCATCGCTCAGCTTTCCGCTGGCGTTATCCTCGTAGATTTTCATGAACAGCCGTTTGAGGTCTGCGATCCGCTTCTCATTCCGGGCAAGCTGCTTCTTCAGGACAGTCAGCTTTTCGGTGCTTTCCACCCGAAGCTGCTCCTCCATGACCTTGCGGAAGTAGTCCTCATGACAGAGGATGTAGTCCGTCACCCGCTGAACATGGCTTAGCACACGGCCCTCCAAAACCTTTACCCGGATGAAGTGTCCCTTGCACTTGCTCCCGTTCTTCTTGTGCAGAGAGCAATCAAAGAAGTCTTGACTGAAGTCCCTGTTATTGGACGAACCATATTGCATCTTGGAACCGCAGTCAGCGCAGTAGACCATACCGGAGAAAATGCTGCTCTTGCCTGTCCGGGTCATGCGGTGACGCTGGTTACGAATCTCCTGAACCTTTTCAAACACATCATCGTCAATAATGCGCTCATGTGTAT
>ERZ1027032.657-NODE-657-length-12280-cov-3.840245_pt1 | contig 12280 bp, 17 predicted proteins | sample MGYA00519445_ERZ1027032 | MGnify/ENA primary metagenome ERZ1027032 (study PRJEB26926, sample SAMN06164888) | human gut metagenome | biome: ENVO:00009003; feature: ENVO:2100002; material: ENVO:00002003 | host: Homo sapiens | place: USA | collected 2012 ... | reverse complement strand
GATTACGACGGAAGGCTTCACAAAAAAAGCTGTGAATGGAAACGGCTTCACGGTGGAAATGGACCACCCGGCGCTGAAGAGTTACAACACAATGATTAAAAACTACAATACCGTGATGAAACAGCTCATAGACTTATTACCGGAAGACACTGAAGAGGTTGATGAGCTGCTTCTTCACATTAGGGGCAAGCAATGACATACCTTGAGGAGTACTTCACTGCGCTGCTTGACGGCAAGATAAATGCCTGTGAAAAAATGAAAATCATATCAGAGAAAATCCTGCAGGATTTGTACACGCCGGGAGAGTATCACTTCGATGAGGAAATTGCCAATAAACACATAGAATTTATTGAAAAGTTCTGCAAGACACCTTCCGGAAGACTGGGAACACCTTTGAAGCTGCAGCTTTTCCAGAAGGCAAGGCTACAGGCGATATTCGGCTTTGTAGATGACAATGACCTACGAAAATACAACGAAGTCCTGATTGTCGAGGGTCGTAAAAACGGCAAGACAACGGAGTGTGCGGCAATAGAACTGGACATGCTGTTGAATGACGGCGAGGGAGCGCCGCAGATCTACAATGTGGCCACGCGAAGAGAACAGGCATTACTTGGATTCAATGCTTGCTATAAAATGAGAAGCCAGTCCCGTCTGATGAAAAAGCACATAAAAAAAAGGGCAGCAGATTTATACAGCCCCTTGAATTTTGGCTACATAAAAGCACTGGCAAGTGATACCACTGGATTAGACGGACTTGACGTACATATGGCTACGATAGACGAACTATCGGCAATCAAAAACAGAGATTTATATGACTTGGTAGAGCAGGGCATGGGTGCAAGAAGTCAGCCTCTGCTTTTTTGCATATCAACAAACGGTTTTATCAGAAACGGGATATTCGACGCGCAGTATCAGTATGCATCAAATATTCTGTATGGCAAAGCTGTCAACGACAGGTTTCTGCCGCTTATATATGAGCTCGATGATGCAGATGAATGGGACAAAGAAGAATGCTGGATCAAGGCAAACCCGGGAATAGGCACAATCAAGTCGATTGACTTTCTCAGGCAAAATGTTCAGAAGGCGAAAGATGATATATCGTTCAAGCCTACTGTAATGGTTAAAGATTTTAATATTCCACAGAACAGAGCCTCATCATGGCTTAAGTGGGAGGAGGTTGCCAACGACTATAAAACTCCTGCCGATGCGAAGTTCAGATACTGTATCGGCGGAATGGACGCTGCAGACTCTATAGACCTTAATGCGGCCAAAATACTGTGCATGAGACCGGGAGACGAACATATCTACCTGAAATCTATGTACTGGATCCCGCAGGAAGCCATAGACAGATTCGAGGATTCGGGCAAGAGACAGGGACGAGACAACGTGCCGTATAAGCTGTGGAAAGACCAGGGCTATCTCAGAACAGTGCCGGGGAACAAGGTAGACAAGGAAGTATTTTTAGACTGGTTCTGTGAAATCAGAGATGAAGAGGATATATATGTGCTGTACATCGGCTATGACCCTTGGCATATAGACGAAAGCCTGCTGCGGAAATTCAGAAATGAATTTGGACAGGAAAGTATGATCCCTATAAGACAGGGCGTAAAAACTCTGAGCAATCCGATGAAAGACATGAGAGCCGACATGGGCAAACACCTTATAGTCCATGACGGCAACCCTATTGATATATGGAATCTTGCCAATATGGAAGTCACCGTCGACATCAACGGGAATATCCAGCCGGTTAAAGGGCTGGATCAGCGCAATAGGATTGACGGTGGTATGGCGCTAATTGACGGATATATCGTTTTGAAAAATAAATATGACGAGTATCAAAGTGTAATTTAAGAAAGGAGGTAAAGCTTGGGACTGATTCAAAGATTGAAAAATGCAAGGAAGTCGGACCGATTCAAAATGGTGACAGCAACGGGCAATTCCTATTATGCATGGGACGGCAAACTGTACAACTCGGACATCATCCGGGCGTGCATCAAACCGCAGACCAAGGCGATAGGTAAAGCTGTAGCAAAGCATATAAGAAAGACCATTGATGAAGAGGGTAACAGAAAGATTGAAGTCAATCCGCAGCCGTATATGAGACTGCTTCTGGAAGATCCGAACCCGTATATGACCGGTCAGATGCTTCAGGAAAAAATGTGTAATCAGCTAATCTTATCAGGGAACGCTTTCATCCTGATAATCAGAGATGAGAACGGCTATCCGGTAGAATTGTACCCGATACCTTGTACCAATGTCGAAACGAAGTATACTGACACAGGCAGGTTGTGGCTCAGGTTCTGGTATCAGAACGGCAAGTATGGAGATTTTCCATATGAAGACGTGATCCACATCAGAGATGACTACAAGACGAATGACATATTCGGCGAAGCTCCGATGATTGCCCTTGAACCGCTGATGAAGTGCGTGACAACTATAGACCAGGGAATCATAAAAGCAATAAAGAACTCAGGAGCCGTCAGGTGGCTGCTGAAATTCAGCAATGCGTTAAGACCGGAAGACCTGAAAGAAAAGACAGCAGAATTTGCACAGAACTATTTAGACATTGAGTCTGAAACTTTCGGAGTTGCCGGAACTGATGCCAAGGCAGACGCGCAGAGAATTGAGGCGAAGGACTATGTTCCGAACGCAGCGCTCATAGACCGTATAACCAAGAGAATTTACGCATTCTTCGGAGTCAACGAGGCAATCGTACATTCTGAGTTCACAGAGGAAGAATGGAACGCGTTTTATGAGGCAAGGTGTGAACCGGTCATAACTCAGATGTCCAGAGAATTTACAAAAAAGCTGTTCAGCCGTAAGCAGAGAGCTTTCGGAAATGAGATTGTGTTTGAAGCGTCAAACCTGATGTTTGCAAACACAAAAACAAAGCTTGAATTCGTGGCAATGGTTGACAGGGGCGCAATGACACCTAATGAATGGCGCTATCTGTTCAATATGACACCGGTTGAGGGCGGTGATACGCCGATAATGAGACTGGATACTGCAAAGATAGGAGGTGATGAAGGAAATGGAAACGGTTAAAGTTACAGGCCCCATTGTTCCAAACAGCAGCAAGTGGATTTACGACTGGCTCGAGATAGAGGCGACAGCTCCTCAGGATTTGGAAAAAGCTTTCGAAAAAGCCGGGGGCGAAGACGTTACTATCTGGATTAATTCCGGAGGCGGTGATGTGGGCGCCGGCAATGAAATGGCATACATTATAGGCAGCTACAAAGGGAAGACAATTGCGGACATTGCCGGATACTGCTGCAGCGCTGCAACGCTTGTATCGTGTGCAGCTGATAAAGCTAGAATGATGCCCAGCGCGCTGTATATGATTCATAATGTCTCATCATATGCGGAAGGCGACCATCAGGTATTCGGGCACGAGGCAAATGTTCTCAAGACTGCCAGTGAAGCCATTGCGGAAGCCTACCACAGAAAAACAGGCAAGAGTATAAAGGAACTGGCAAAGCTTATGGACAATGAAACATGGCTGAATGCAAGGCAGGCAAAAGAGGAAGGTTTCATAGATGAGATCATAGAAAACAAAAATAACATGTCGCTCATTAATGGCATAGAGCCGATGTTGAGTGACGAAACAATTGAAAAAATAAGGAGTCAGATTAAGCTTACCGCAATCCCTGCAGAGGATAAGGAGGCTTTTTTAAATGCAAAAAAGCAGGCCAAGGCAAAACTTGAACTGCTGAAAATGAAAGGAGAAATGAATGTTTAAGAACAAAAAAGAGTATTTGGAGCTAAGAGCAGGACTTATAGCAGAGGCGCAGAACCTTATTGACGAAGGCAAACTTGAAGAGGGCACAGCTAAAATGGACGAAGTAAAAGAACTCGACAACAAATATGAAGCGTACGCAGAAATGCAGGCTAATCTCAATGCGCTTAATAATCTTCCGGCAGGCAACGTGTTATCTGCGGCAATGGGCGCAGGAAACCCGGAAAGACTTGTTCCGGAACTGACCGACGATATGTACGATACTGTTGAGTACAGAAGAGCATTTATGAACAATGTTGTAGGAGGCGAACCGATTCCTGCAAAATTCACAAATACGGACGCAAACACAAAGACAACAGATGTAGGCTCAGTAATTCCGACAACCATCATGAACAGGATAGTCGAGAAGCTTGAGTCTGTGGGCAAAATCTACAACAAAGTAACAAAGACCTTCTATAAGGGCGGATTAAGCATTCCGACATCTTCGGCAAAACCTACGGCTACATGGGTAGCGGAAGGTGCAGGATCGGATAAACAGAAGAAGACTACAGGCTCAATCACGTTCGCATACTACAAGCTCAGATGCGCAATTTCAATGTCACTCGAAACTACAGTTGTAACACTTGACATATTTGAAACAACTTTCGTGAACAACGTTGTTGAGGCGATGATTAAGGCAATCGAAAAAGCGATATTCACAGGAACTGGTTCAACCGGCAAGCAGCCGACAGGCTTCCTTACGGAAACAGTAGTTACAGGCCAGAATATTGATATTGCTAAAACAGCAACAATCAAATATGCGGATCTGTGCAAAATGGAAGCGGCGCTGCCTGAGGAGTATGAGGCAGATGCAGAATGGTTTATGAGAAAGTCTACTTTCTTTAACCAGATTGTAGGAATGGTGGATACAGACGGACAGCCTATAGCAAGGGTTAATTACGGACTTGCAGGCAAGCCTGAATATATGCTTTTCGGAAGGCCTGTAAACTTCACAAACCATATGGAAGCTTATGCCGACACAGTTTCTGCTGACACAATCGTTGCCTGCATATTCAATCTTAAAGACTACCTGCTCAACATCAACCTTAATATGACGGTTAAGCAGTATGAGGATAACGACACAGACGATCAGGTAACAAAGGCAATTATGCTTGTGGATGGCAAGACTGTAGACAAGAACAGCCTTGTTACAATGACTAAGAAGTCAGCCTAGGAGGTAAATGATGCTCACCCAGAAAATGAAAGACGAACTGCTTGAATATATCAAGGCAGACAGCGACGATGAAGAAGCTGAGGGACTGTTTGAGGCAGCTGTACGGCTGGCCGAAACTCAGACCGGCAAAGAATTCATAATTGAAGAGGACCAGCCGAAAGACCAGTTGTACTGGACAGCCATAAAACAGCTTGTCTGCCACTGGTATGATAACCGCGGAGCGATAGACGAAAAAGCGGTGAATAAAATCCCGTATAATGCGGAGATGATCTTAAACCACATAAGCCTTTGCAGTCAGTTCCCGAAGAAAAGCGAGGAGGCCGGAATATGAACATAGGTGAGCTTGACGAAAAAATTAAAATATACGGCAATGCAAAATCAAAGAACAGGCTAGGCGAGACAGAAATTAAGCCCATACTGATAAAAACGGTATGGGCTAAAGTTGTATCCAGGACAGGCTCGCTTCTCGCAGGAAGGCTGGCAGATACAATGCTGTCAAAGACCACCCATGCAGTCACAGTGCGAGTTAAATCCATAGAGGGCATAACCTATGAGAACTGGATTGAATGGACCGACATCACAGGCGTAAAGCACAGGTTTGACATAGACTATATCATGCCGCCTGTGCGAACCAGCCCGACCACGACCATGTATGTGCAGGAGGTGATCTGATGAAGGAAGGCCTGGCGGATATCACAAGGAATATTGCAAAAACCGGTGTGATGTTCCCAAAAGAAGCAAAAAAATTCATGAAGGAGCACGCCAGAGAGCTCGCCAAGGAGACAAAAGCCAAAGCAAGAGGAACGGTTCGCAAGAGGACGGGAAACCTGCTAAAAGGCATCAAAGCCGGCAAGATTGTGTATGAATTTGATGACACGCTTAACGTCAGAGTTATATACGGATCTCCTGCAAGGCATGGTCACCTTATCGAATACGGGCACAAAACAAGAACCGGATTCGTCAGAGCGTACAACATAATGCGTGACACGCTGCAGGCATATGAGAACAAATGGGCAAGGGCTGTTGAAGATGACCTGTGCGACTTCATAGTAAAGGAGCTTGAACGATGAAAACAGTAGCAGATTTGATTGCAGCAGTAACTGCAAAGCTGACAGTGAACTTTCCGGATATAGAAGTCAGATCTACAGACCTTGATAAACACCCTGAAAAATGTTTCTATACCGAATACACAGTAAATCGTGACGGCACACCCGACTTCGTGCATGATTCGGGCAGGATAACTCTGTTTTACTTTCCTGAGAACAAAAAAGTGAACAGGGTGGAGCTTGTTGACATGCAGGCAAAGCTTTCGCAGGTGTTTGTTTACAGTCTTGCTTTGGATGAAGACTTTTCAGTGCCGGTTGTAAATCTGAACTTCACATTAGAAGACGATGTGCTTGTAATGGAGTTTGATTTTGATATGTATCAGCGTGTTGATAATGATAAGGACATTGCAGAAATGAAAAATATCGAATTACAGGAATAGGAGGTAACAATGGGAAGACCGAATATAATAGTCAACTTTCTGACCGCTGCCAAAACAGCAATAACAAGGTCAGAGAGGGGAATTGTAGCTCTGGTTGTGGCAGACACAACCAAGACCGTAACGCTTAACACATATAAAAGCATTACGGAAGTTAAGGCAACTGACTGGACAGCAGAAAATTTCCAGATAATCAAAGAAACATTCCTTGATGGAGTGAATTGTGTTCATGTTGTTAGAGCAGCAGAATTTACCGCCGCCAAAACTGTACTTGACGGCCTTAAAATAAACTGGCTTGTTCATATAGACGAAACACAGACCGACATTGTAAGCTACGTGAAAACAAGGAACGCAGGAGCTGCATCAGCAAAGATTAAGGCGGTTGTATATTCCGCAACAGCTCCGGATGACGACCACATAGTGAATTTTGCAAACACAAAGGTCAAGAGAACAGACGGAACAGAAGTAGACGGATATAAATATCTTGGAAGAATTGCAGGAATGCTTGCAGCCCTTCCGCTGAACAAATCGGCGACATACTACACATTCACAGACCTTGAAAGCGTGACTGACGTGGAAAAGATTGATGAAGATGTTGAAGCCGGCAAGTTTGTCCTGTTTAATGACTACGGCAAGGTGAGATGTGCAAGAGCGGTAAACTCCGCTACTACAGCAGCAAAGGAAGACCTGAAGAAAATCACAATAATTGAAGGTATGGACCTTGTAAGAGAGGATGTCATAGAAACCTTCAAGAATGATTATGTGGGTAAGTATAAGAACACTTTGGATAATCAGACGGTATTCATATCCGCTGTAAACACATATATGAAGCAGCTTGCTGCAGAGGGCGTGCTTTCGCCGGACCATGACAATAAAGCAGAGATTGACGTTGAAACGCAGAGAGCAGCGCTTATCAGTGCAGGTGTCAAGGGTGCGGAAGGCTTTGATGATACGGAAGTTAAAAACCATCCGTACAGCTCGTATGTATATGTTCTTGCCAATGTGCTGTTTGTAGATGCTATTGAAGACCTGCAGTTCGACTGCTATATGAACTAGGAGGTAGAAGATGAAGGTTAATAAAGCTAAAATGAGCGCCAACGATACAATCAACGGTACATTTGGCGCGGTATGGGTAAATGGAATTAAGTTTGCAAACATAAAATCCTTTGAAAGCAAAATAAACTATAACTGGGAGCAGGTGGACATCGCAGAAGATGCGGGAGAACATCAGCGCTATATGGGATACTCAGGAGAAGGAACAATGACCTTCAATAAGGTGGACAGCTCCATACTGGACATGCTCACCGAAGACACCAAAGCCGGAAAATTCCCCGAGATTACCATCATAGGCAAAGTAGAAGACTCTACGGGGAAACAGGCTGAGAGAATACAGTACAACGAGGTTACATTCGATTCTGCAACATTACAGAAATTCGAGCAGAAAAAGCTGGTTGAAGAGGAAATCCCGTTCAAGTTTGCATCGTATGAGCTGCTTGACAAGATAGCTTAGGAGGAAATGATGAGAAAAGATATGGTAAAAGCAACGAGAGAGGCGCTGCTTGAGAGGGCTTCAAAAAAAGAAGACAAGGCCTACTCAACTTATGAGAGTGAAGCCTTGGGGCTTGCCTTCACAGTTAAAAGGCTGCCGGTAGCCAGGCTTATGGCCATTATGGATATGGGCGAGGAAACTGCAGAAGGCGGTCTTGAGACCAGCAAACAGCTCATATATGAAAGCATACCGGCGCTGCAGGACAAGGAGCTTCAGGAAGCTTACGGCTGCGTTGAACCTCACGATATCGTACTTGGCGTGTTCGATGACAATCTCGGTGAAGTAGAAAAACTGGTTGAGTTTATCAACAGTCAGTACGGCCTAACCGTTGATGACATAAAAAACTGATGAGGCAGGATGGAGAAGCAACGATGATAAGCTTCTACATTCTGCGCGGTCACACATTAGAGGAAATGCTGTCGCTCGGAACAGTGGACAAGATGTTCTATGCGGCAGCTATGGAACTGGAAATGGAGATGTTGAAGAATGGCTAAAACTGCATACGTGCTGTTAAAACTGGATCCGAAGCAGTTTGTGAAAGGCCTGAAGACGGCAGAAAAAGGAACAAAACAGTTCGACAAAAATATCGCGCTGACCAAAAAACGGATAGGCACATTCACTAATGCTGCAATGAAGAACATGACGACTTTCGGCAAGCGGACTGCAAAAGTTCTTGGCGGTGCAGCTGCGGCTTTCGCGGGAATGGCTCTTGCAAAAGGCTGGCAGAGAATGACTCAGATAGACGAAGCAAAGGTGAAGCTTGAGGCTATCGGTAACAGTTCTAAGGATGTAGCCAAAATAATGGATAATGCAATGGAAAGCGTTAAAGGCACAGCCTATGGAATGAACGATGCCGCCACAACTGCAGCCAGTGCAGTAGCAGCAGGCATTAAACCGGGGCAGGATCTGACGAAGTACCTATCTGCGGCAGGAGATGCCGCGGCTGTAGCAGGTGTTGATCTGCAGGAAATGGGATCCATATTCAACAAGGTTGCGACGAAGAATAAGGCTACAAATGAAGTTCTCACACAGCTTGCAGAAAGAGGTATACCTATATATCAGTACATCGCCGACAGCATAGGAAAGACTACTGAAGAGGTTACCGACATGGCTTCGAAAGGCAAGATAGACCTTAAGACTTTTCAGACAGCGGTTGAGACACACATAGGCGGAGCGGCCAAAAGCATCGGAAGCAAAACCATTACCGGAGCGATTAAGAATATCGGCGCGTCGATATCCCGAATAGGCGCTAATTTCTTAGGCTCTGCAGATGACGGCAACAGCTTCGCAGGGAAACTCCTCCCGGCGCTTAACAGAATCACCGAAGGCCTCGGCAAAGTAGAAGGCAAGGCGAAAGAATGGGGAGCGAAATTTGGAGAAACGGTCGGCAAGGCTTTGGATTGGATTACTACTCACATGGGAACAATCAGGAAAGCTATAAAGATTGCCATACCGGTAGCAGCTGGCTTCTATGCTACCATAATGGCATATGCTGCAATCACCAAGATAGTCGGCGTATTTGAACTTCTGAAAGCCATTATAGATATGGTCAAGATTTCGCAGATTGGATTAAATGTAGTATTTGCTGCAAACCCGGTATTTTGGGTAGCATTGGCAATAGGAGCCCTCGTTACAGCTTTTATCGCACTGTGGCAGAAATCAGAGAAGTTCAGAAATGCCTGCAAAGCAGTCTGGGCAGCAATGAAAAAGGTCGGCGGTTACATCTGGAATGGACTTGTCGGTGCTTTCAATAAACTGAGGGACACTGTTAACCTGGTCCTTTCCCCTATAAGAGCTGTAGTTAAAGGCCTTGGTAAGATTTTCGGATACAATGGCAAGACCGCGGAGATAAACGTAAAGGAAACAAAGACCGGCGGCTCTGGCAGCGAGGGTGGAACTAAGTCAACGAAGAAGCATAATGCTCTTGGCACGACATATTTCTCCGGAGGAACAACTACAATTAATGAATTTGGCAAAGAACAGATCAACCTGCCGTCCGGAACGGAAATAATACCGGCAGACAAGGTAGGAAAGAACAACGGAACCAGCATCGTAGTAAACTGTACAATTCAGGGCAATGTTATAGGCAATCAGGAATACATGGAGCAGACAGGAAACTATATCGCTGCAAGGATAAAATCAGCCCTTGCAAATTCATAGGAGGCAGAGATGAACATAACAGTAAGCACAAACAACAATAAGACTATAGTCAATCTGCCTTTTGTTCCTACAGACGGGCTGACGATTGATTATGGTTCATCTACAAATGAGAATGTCGACAGCGTCAAGTACGGCCAGATAAAGAAGCTGGGGAGAGAGCCGCTCGCAACAGTAAGCATAGACAGCTTCTTCCCGGCTGTCAGAATGAGCTACGACAGGGGGAGCTTCGAGGATCCGTACAAGTATATTCAGTTCTTCAGAAACAATAGGAAAAAGAGAAAACCGGTAAGGCTTGTAATCACGGACAAGAAAGACAGAGAAATCTTTAACAGACTTATGGCAATCGAAACATTCTCGTGGACACCGGACAAGGTTGGAGGCTTTAACTACAGTCTGAGCCTTGAGCAGTACAGGAAGGTGAAGTAATGGAATTCAAGATTGTACGCGTGCACAACGGCGTAAAAGAGACGATAACCAAAAAGGTTGGAAGCTTGTCATGGACAGACAGTATGGACTCGCTTGGAGTTGAATTCTCTTTTACCTTTCCGTACTCATACTGGGATTCGCAATTCAAGAATAAACTGCAACTTGGAGACCTTATTATCATCAAATCAGGGCAAAAGGAGATCACAAGAGGAATTATAACTCAGACTCCAATTAATGGAGATGATTATAGAGGTTACGATTATGCTTTTTATCTGAACAAGTCGGAAGCAATCTTCCAGTGCAAAAAGATAGGAGCCTCAAAGGCGATAACTCAGCTGCTTGCGAGGTATGGCGTGCCGATTGGTGAAATGCCAAAGCTCACAACGGCGATCAGTAAGCTCTACAAGGATGTGGCAGTGTCTGAGATTATAAAGTCTATCCTGTCAGAGGTGCATGACGAAACAGGCAAGTCCTACAGAATGGAAATGACAAGAGGCAAGTTCTGCATCAGGCGTTCCGGTTATATCAAGATCAAACCAAAATATGTTGATGAACTGGGAGAAAAGGTGTCCTGCACCAAAGCATGCTCAGTTACAGGTACAAGATCAATTGAGGATATGCGCAACCAGATTATAATTGCAGGAACGGGCGACAAGAAAGCGCAGATTAAGGCAACAGTCAAAGACTCCAAGAGCATTAAAAAATACGGACTGCTGTCGCAGGTTGAAACTGTAGAAAAAACAAATCAGGCAAAAGCGAAACAGAAGGGCAAAAACCTTTTAAAAAAGCTCAACAAAAAGACGGTATCATTCACCTGCGAGATGCCGGGGAGCACAATAATAAGGGCTGGAAGAAAAATATATTTCAACAGACCCGAAGCAGGAATAAAAGGCTGGTACAAGGTGAAGTCAGCTACGCACAACGTAACAGAAGGAATATATACAGTAAGTCTGGAAATGGAGGCATAGGATATGTGGAACGAGGAAATCGCGAAAGCCATAAAAGAAAATGCCCGTTCGGCCAGAACAAAAGCAGTAGGCGAGGCATCTGGATCTATCGGAGTGATAGAACAGGTCTCGCCTTTAATCATATCTGCGGAGGCAGGCGCTGTAATGTATGAAGACGACCTTATAATCAAGTCTGAAACATTTGCGAGGTACACAGAGCCGAAACTGGCCAAAGGAAAAGAAGTAATTATAGTCCCGATAGACAGCGCAACAACAATCGCTGTAATAGATTTAGTGGGGTGATAGTATGGATGATATGTTCCCGGAAATCGATATGGAAATTGAAGAAGAGGAAGATGTTGAAGAGGAAGGAACCCTGCAGTCTACGACTATAGGGAGAACTCCTCTTTTCAATTTTTCTACCGGAAAATATGAAATCAAAGACGGAAAAATAATTGAATGTACACAGGAAGAAGCCGTAAGGCAATGGGTAGGATTTCTGGTCAAAACATTCATGGGGAAATACAGAGTCTATGACAACACAGACTTCGGCACTTATATAGAAAACTATATCGGAGAAAAAAACAGAGGTTTCGTACTGTCGGAAATTAAAAGAGAACTGGAAGAAAAAGCGGAAGACAATAGAGCAATCGAGGAGATAACCGATATCGAAGGCAAGGCGAAAGGCGACAGAATGACAATCAGCCTGACTATAGTAACTGTCTCTTATACACATCTGACGCTGCCGACGACTTAATAGGTGTAG
>ERZ1027032.646-NODE-646-length-12408-cov-5.007367_pt1 | contig 12408 bp, 10 predicted proteins | sample MGYA00519445_ERZ1027032 | MGnify/ENA primary metagenome ERZ1027032 (study PRJEB26926, sample SAMN06164888) | human gut metagenome | biome: ENVO:00009003; feature: ENVO:2100002; material: ENVO:00002003 | host: Homo sapiens | place: USA | collected 2012 ... | reverse complement strand
ACACCTATTAAGTCGTCGGCAGCGTCAGATGTGTATAAGAGACAGATATAAACAGAGGGGTGATCCGAAAGGTGTGGCGTGGTATAAGAAGGATACTTTCGGGGTATATGACGAGGGTGTACCTGTCGGATTAAAGAAAAAGGCTGAACAAACTGTTCAGCCTTTTTCTTTTTTATCGGAGAAATAGAATTATCCGTTAACTTTTGCCATGTGGGCAATCAAATCGAGTACTTTGTTAGAATAACCGATTTCGTTGTCATACCAAGAAACGACTTTTACGAATGTGTCGGTCAGAGCTATACCAGCTTTTGCGTCGAAAATAGAAGTGCGAGTATCACCCAAGAAGTCAGAAGATACAACAGCGTCTTCGGTATAACCGAGAATGCCTTTCAATTCGCCTTCGGAAGCCTCTTTCATAGCAGCGCAGATTTCTGCATAAGTAGCCGGTTTAGCCAAGTTAACTGTTAAATCGACAACCGAAACGTCCAAAGTCGGAACACGCATAGACATACCTGTCAATTTTCCGTTCAAAGTGGGGATTACTTTTCCTACGGCTTTGGCAGCTCCCGTAGAAGAAGGAATGATGTTGCCAGAAGCGGCACGACCACCACGCCAGTCTTTCATAGAAGGACCGTCAACCGTTTTTTGAGTAGCGGTAGTAGAGTGAACGGTAGTCATCAAACCATCGAGAATACCGAATTTGTCGTTCAATACTTTGGCGATAGGAGCCAAGCAGTTGGTTGTACAAGAAGCATTGGAAACGAATTGAGTACCTTTAACGTAAGTATTTTCGTTAACACCGCAAACGAACATAGGAGTATCGTCTTTGGAAGGAGCGGACATAACTACGTATTTAGCACCGGCTTCGATATGAGCTTGAGCTTTTTCTTTGGTCAAGAAAAGACCGGTAGATTCTACAACATATTCAGCACCTACTTCATTCCATTTCAAATCGGCAGGATTTTTTTCGGCTGTAACACGAATAGTTTTTCCGTTTACAATCAATTGACTTTTTTCAACATTCGCTTCGATAGTTCCATCGAATTGTCCGTGCATAGTGTCATATTTCAACATGTATGCCAAATAGTCAACCGGGCAAAGGTCGTTAATACCTACGATTTGGATGTCGTTTCTTGTTTGTGCTGCACGGAAAACGAAACGTCCGATGCGGCCAAAACCATTGATACCTACTTTAATCATTGTAATAAAACTTTAAGTGTTTATTGAATAAAAAATAACATCTTACTTTTTTCTTCTTTTTTTGTTCTGCTTTCTTAAAAACATTTACATTTGTAATATTGTTTAACAACCACAAGGTGTCGCACAACAACTCATCAAAGCAAGCAGCGCAATCAAAAAGGCAATTTTGTATTTCATACAAGTATATTTTGTTCCTAAAATTGCGATGCAAAGGTAAATATTTTTTTTGAATACAATGTATGTGAATGTGAAAATAAAAGAAAAATTTCTTTATTTGCATTGTGTTGAGTTTGAGTAATCTATCTAATATTAATAACTCGTACTATTATGAAAAGTTCATTTTTAGCAGACTTTAAAAAATTTGCCATGCGAGGCAATGTCATCGACATGGCTGTCGGTGTAATTATCGGTGGCGCTTTTGGAAAAATCGTATCTTCGGTTGTCGCCGATATCATCATGCCACCTCTCGGGTTACTGATCGGCGGTGTCAACTTTACAGATTTAAAATGGGTGATGAAAGGGCCTGAAGTAGTCGATGGGGTAGAACAGGCTGCGGTTACACTTAATTATGGTAATTTTTTACAAGCAACCTTCGACTTTTTGATTATTGCTTTTTCTATTTTCTTGTTTATTCGACTTTTGACGAAGTTAACGGAAAAGAAAAAGGAAGAACAAACGGCTCCTGCTCCTGCTCCTGCTCTTGCCCCGGCTCCTTCCGAAGAGGTGAAATTGTTGTCGGAAATTCGGGACTTGTTAAAGAAAAACGAAGAATGAGAAGGAGCTCGTTCTCTGCGAAAAATAATAATGCCGCTTTCTTATCAGAAGCGGCATTATTATTGATGACAGGTTTTATAAATTATCCTATGATATACTTGCTTTTGGGCAGGTAGGATAACAAATATACGAATATGTAAACCGTAATAAATGTACACACGGCGATCAAGGGAATTGTGACATAGGCCGCATCCGAGATAGACTTGAATAGTCCATAATAGAAATTTAGAAACAGAATGTGGGCTAAGTACATTCCATAGCTTTTTATCGATATATCCGACAGCAGTTTGCAGGCTGCATTTTTCCCTTTTAAAGATAATCGGCCGATTAGAGAGAAGAGGCCTAATGTCATCAGGAATACATTTACCGTACAGAATCCCCAACTAAGCTCCAATTCGGGCACAGTGGGAACCGTATCGATACGTGAACAGAAAATCCCGGCCGAGAGCGCGAAACCGACTATGAGTATTATCCAAGATAATGCCGCAGAAGGATAGCCGAATCTTTTCAGATAATATCCTAAAATGAAGTATCCGATGAATCCCGTGAAGTAATAGAGCAATGGTGTGTCGTTCCAGAATGCTTCGCCAAGCACTTCGGGATAAACTAAATGAATATACGGGAGAAAAGTTGTGATTATCCACAAGCCGAGATATCCTTCCAGTTCTCGTTTAGAGGCTTGTTGTAACCAGGGGGAAATAATCGGGGTTACCAGATAGAGCCCGATTAACATGTAAATATACCATAAATGACCTATTTCACACCCGAAATTCACAGGAATGTGTAAAATATTAAGTGCCATTTGGCTAAAAGAATCCCCACGGCTTAATACGTAGTATCCGGCATATAATACACACCATGCGATGAATGGATATACGATTCGGGTGAAACGCTTGCGAAAAAATGTAGAAATTTTGTCTTGCATAGGGAGTAACAAGAATCCCGACAGCATGACGAATAGAGGTACAGATGATCGGCATAATGTGGTTATGATACCAATCCAAAAAGTATTGCTTCCGGTAACAACCGTTCCTCCTTCTCCTATATAGTAAAATTCGCTGGCATGTTGTTGAATGACCAAGTAACAGGCAATAACTCTCAATAAATCGAGTGAATAATTGCGATTCTTAATCATGAAAATAATTGTTTATGAAATGTTCGTGATGAATTTTATCGAATAATTAGTTGAAACGTAGTTTTTCTCCAATGACAGTAGTTAGTATTGTTCTTTTTCATTGGGAAAATCTTGTGTTTTCACGTCTTTTACGTAGGCTTGTACCGCTTCGGTGATCGTTGTACTTAGATCGGCGTATCGACGAAGGAACCGTGGGGAAAAACCTTTGTTGATGCCTAACATGTCGTGCATGACGAGGACTTGTCCGTCTACACCACCACCGGCTCCGATACCGATGACCGGAATGGTTACTTCCTGAGCTACCCGGGTGGCCAATGCTGCCGGAATCTTTTCGAGAACAAGACTGAAACACCCTATCTCTTCGAGAAGATGAGCATCCTCGATGAGTTTATTGGCTTCTGCCTCTTCACGAGCACGAACGGTATATGTACCGAATTTGTTAATGGATTGTGGTGTCAGACCTAAATGCCCCATAACGGGTATCCCGGCACTGAGTATGCGCTCGATGGATTCACGGATTTCGGCTCCGCCTTCCATCTTTACACAGTCGGCATGCGTCTCTTTCATGATTCTGATTGCCGAGGCAACAGCTTCTTTGGAATTGCCCTGATAGGAGCCGAATGGCATATCGACGACGACTAAGGCACGTTTAACGGCTCGGACAACCGATTTCCCATGATAAATCATTTGGTCGAGAGTAATAGGTAACGTCGTTACATTTCCGGCCATTACATTGGATGCTGAGTCGCCTACCAGAATGACATCGATTCCGGCTTGGTCTATAAGAGTCGCCATTGAAAAGTCATAGGCGGTTAACATCGAAATTTTTTCGCCGCGGAGTTTCATTTCCATCAGGCGGTGAGTCGTTACTTTACGAGTATCTTCGGTATATGTAGACATAATTTTGATTGTTTGAATTTCGGGACAAAGGTACACTCAAATTTTTATATTGCAACCTTTTTCACTTTTCAATCTTGTTTTCTGTATATTTGCATAAAGTGTAGAATGGATTGATTGTACGGGGCGATCCTCTTTGCACCCGGAGGCGGAAACACAGATCGTGCAGATATGATTGCGGTTTTTCTGTGATTACAGTCAGCCGATTCTATTTGTTTGAATGAGTATTTATAGTATGGAGAAAGAAAAGTCGTCTCGGGAAGTTCCCGGTTGGTTCAAGATTTTAATTCTTATAACGGCTTTGCCGGTTTTTGCGTGGCCGTGGTTGATGAACCGAGCAACGTTTGTATTTGTCGAAAAAGCCGCTGGCGATGCTTTACCTTGGGCTTTGGTCATGTTATTGCCTTTGTATGTGGTTTTATCTACGTGGATTAGTTATCGGGTGTATAGTACCCGACGAGAGATTTCGTGGATTTTACAAGGTTTGCAAATGCTGGTATATTGGGCCTTGTTTGTTTTGATTTTTTAATCCGTGATTACGGATTGTATAGATCGGGATTGGAAAAATTGATAATGTTCATTACCATTTCATAGGCTTGTTTGGCCGGGCTGTTTGGATTGATTTCTATGGCTTTCAGATAGTTCTCGATTGTGAGTTTCCAGTTTCCTTGTTTCCAAAAGACCAGTCCTTTCAAGTAGTATGCCTTGTCGTCTTTCGAGTGGTTCGAGAGCCATTCGTCGATGTATGCAAGAGCTTTTTCCAAATTGTTTTCTGCGATGAGCCGGTTTATTTTTTCTGAGTCCATTTGCTGCTTTCTTTTGGGCAAAGATAGTGTAAACCGAGGGCAGAAACAAATATGCTTGATAATATGACAACGGGGAAGTCCTACTCTTAGGACTTCCCCGTTGTTTCAATTTGCATCTTTGATTAATGGGTTAGTTTTTCGGGTTTGGGTAGTTCTAATTCGTTCCCTTCGGGAGCCAAGATAAAACCTTTGTTGTTCCATGTGCGCAGATAGCCGCCGATGTTGTTGTTAATCATCAGTAGCTGGAATGCATGTTTGCCTTTTTGCAAAGCGATGGAATTACGTGTGCGAGAATGGCGTATGAGTTTACCGTCGTTACTGATGATGACCTTTCCGTCTATTCTCAGTTCGTCCATTTCGGAGGAAAAATAGTATATGCCATCGGCGGGAACTTCGAAGTAGCCGGTGTAGCAGTATGCTCCTTTGTCTTCGATATCCGGTTTGAATTCAAAATCTTTGACAATCTTCGGTGCACTCCAATGCGCTCCATCGAGGTCTTTTACAAAATAGAGGTTTCCCTCGGTACGTCTCAACTCGATACCGGGTTGGGTGCTTTTTTCGGTAGCCGGCATGAGCTTTTCGTGAACTACTTCGATAGAGCGTACCGGACTTAATTTCCCTGAGGGGAGCATAGTGGCTATTTTGACTGTTACATCTTTATTGAAATATAACGGCTTTTCGTATTTTGTCGAACTTGTTTGAGGATCACTTCCATCGGTCGTATATACCATAGGATAGTTACGGCTGTTGTGGAACGTCAGCGTGGTATTTTCGGTATATGCAATACGGTCGGCCATAGGGCCTTCGGGCATGGGTATGTGGTAGTTGATGTGGTGCATATCGAGTCGGATCAATTGATTGTCGAGCCGACGAGTGAAAGAGTTGTAATCTTTTTTCTCTTTGGGTGTCCAATCCAATTCTGCCAAAGCCAGCATGCGGGGATATAACAGGTATTCGGTATACTCGGGGGTTACGGCATATTCGGTCCACATGTTGCATTGTGCTCCTAAAACGTGGTGACGCAAATTTTCTGGAATTTTTGGAGATTTGGGGTCGTAGCTATAAGTTTTTTCGAGAGGGAGTCCGAATCTAATGGCAATGGGTTCGGTTTCGACAGCTCCTTGTCCATGATCTATATACATCCATTTGGAGGGTGTCATGATAACATCGTGTCCCATAGAAGCGGCGGCAATTCCTCCTTCTTCTCCTCTCCAAGACATCACTGTCGCCGATGGAGCCAGTCCTCCTTCGAGAATTTCGTCCCAGCCGATCATCGATTTTCCATGAGCAAGGATTATCTTTTCGATACGGTGAATGAAATAGCTTTGCAGTTCGTGGGCATCTTTCAAGTTTTCGTCTTTGATTCTTTTCTGGCATTTGGGGCATTCGTTCCATCTTACTTTGGGGCATTCGTCACCGCCGATATGGAAGAATTTGCCGGGAAACAGAGGAATGACTTCTTCGAGAATGTCTTGTAAGAATTCAAAAGTTTTGTCATTCCCGGCGCAATATACGTTGTCTTCCACGCCCCATTTGTTGCGTAGTTCAAACGGGCCTCCTGTACATGAATATTCGGGGTATGCGGTCAAAGCGGCAAGTGCATGTCCGGGAAGTTCTACTTCGGGGATAACGGTAATGTACCGCTCTGCTGCGTAAGCAACGACTTCTTTGATTTGTTCCTGTGTGTAGAAGCCCCGATGTATGCTTCCATCGGCGTTCCGGCGTACAGAGCCAACCTCGGCGAGACGGGGATATTTTTTTATTTCTATGGTCCACAGATGGTCGTCGGTCAAGTGCCAATGGAAATAATTCATTTTGAACATGGCCATGATGTCGAGTTGTTTTTTTACAAATTCCACGTCGTGGAAGTGGCGACATACGTCGAGCATCATACCTCGGTATCCATAGGCGGGTTCATCTTTGATTTCCACACAAGGGATTTCCCATGCTACGTTATCGATAATCGTTTCGCTCTCGATTTGGGGAGGAAGCAACTGCATAACCGATTGCATGCCATAAAAGACTCCTTGCGGAGTTTTGGCTTTGACAATTACCTTTTTGGGGGTTACGGTCAGTTGGTAGCCTTCGTTCCCTATTTTTAGCGACTTGTCTATTTGCAGACTGATAGCGTTTGAGCTCCCGCTGTTTTTTATATTTAGATTGTATCCTGTGGAGTATAGGATTTTTGACTGGAAATAGGCAGCTACTTTTTTTAAATCAGCTCTTTGGGTTTTCCCAATGGCAAAAGAGGTTTTGGAATTTAAAATAAAATGTCCGTTTTTCTGAACCAAACTTTGGGGAGTGGGAGTGATGTCCAAATGGTTGTCTTGACCCATGATTACAGAACTCGATAGGACGAGAAGACAAATCCATAGGCAAGAAATAGAAAGTGCTCTTTTCATTATAAATAATTTTTATGAGATGAATAATAGGGTCGTTAGTTTTCTCCGTAGTTTACAGTAATGTTGATTACATTCATGTTGTTTACTTCTATTTCGACAGTTTGGTATCCCGATTTTTTGAAGATGAGATATTCGTGATTGCCGGTAGTGAATTTGAACTGACCTTTTGCGTCGGTAACAGCAATGGTTTTTCCGGTGCTTTTTTCAATAATCTGCATATCGGGAACGAGGGTCGCCTGCACGTCACGCACTTCTCCTTTCACTTCCATTTGGCGGGAACTTTTTTTGTTTTTAGGTTTTACGATTTCGTCATTTCCGATAGTCGATGGTTCTCCGGCCACGATGGTTTTCGACAAAATGATATTATTCGATGCTTGTCCTACTTCCAAAATGAACTCGCCGGCTTCGACGAAGCGTTGGTTTTTCTCGTCGACCAAATAGAGATCGGAGATGGGTACTTGAAGTTGTACGGTGCGGGTTTCACCGGGCGCTAATTCTATTTTTTTGAAGTCACGCAGTTGTTTTACCGGTGTCACATAGGTACTGGCTTTATCTCGGACATATAATTGAACTACTTCTTTACCGGTGTATTTCCCTGTATTTTTTACTTCTACTGTGGCGTGTATCGTGTCGTTCAATTCGTATTTGTCTTTATCGGTGGAGAGATTCTTATAAACGAACGAGGTGTAGGAAAGTCCGTATCCGAAACTATATAGAGCCGAAGGAGCCGAGAAAACATAGTCCCGTCCGGGTGAGTCGTAGCTTCCGGGGTTTTTGTAGAATCCACGGTCGGACGGCAGATAGTTGTAGTAGACAGGCAAATGTCCGGTGCTGCGAGGGAAAGAGAAAGTGAGTCTTCCCGAAGGAACGACTTCTCCGAATAGGATATCGGCAATGGAGTTTCCGGCTTGTTCACCGGCATACCATTGGACGAGTATAGCGGGCAAATTGTTCTTTTCCCATTCTATGACAAAAGGTTTTCCTGTTACCAATACAAGTATGACGGGAGTGCCGGTTCGATATACTTCGCGTATTAGTTGCGATTGCGCTCCGGTGAGGTTCAAATCGTTCAGGTCGAACCCTTCTCCGCAAGTGGAGCTTTTGTAGTCACGGGCCAAAGCGGCACTGGCGCTACCGCCGAAAATTACGGCTACTTCGCTGTTTTTGGCTGCTTCGACCGCTTCGGCTATTCCCGATGTGTCCAATGATGTGAGACTGCAACCTTTGGCGTAGTGTATGGCGGTGTTTTTGTTTACCCGGTTCTTGATACCTTGTAGCGGGGTGACACCGTCTTTGTTGTTGCGGCTCCAAGTGTAATCTCCGAATTGGACTTGGTCGGCATTGGGCCCGATAATGGCGATCGATTTCAGGCTTTTGGTATCGAGCGGCAATAGCTGGTTTTCGTTTTTCAGCAGAACGGTCGATTCGTCGGCAATCGTTTTGGCGAGTTTAACGCTTTCCGGGGAGTGTCGTTTACGGTTTTTGAAGGTTTTGCCGTAAGGGTCTTCAAAGAGTCCCATAGCGAATTTTGCGAATAAAACCCGGCGGACGGCCGTGTCGAGAATTTTTTCATCGAACTGGCCTTTTTCGATCAATCCTTTCAGGAAGGGATAGCATTTGCTCGATGCCTCGGCATCGAGCCCGGCGGAAATGGCTTGAATGGCGGCCTCAGAGGAGTTGCGGGCTGTGAAATGCAATGTTTTGAGCATTTCGATAGCACCCCAGTCGGAATATACATATCCTTTGAAGCCCCATTCGTCACGAAGTATATCGGTAAGCAGATAATGTGATGCTGAGTTGGGTATATGGTTCCAAGAGTTATAGGTCGACATGACTGCCAATATTCCGGTGTTTTTAACAACCATTTCGAACGGTTTGAGATAGATTTCGTGCAAATCTCGTAATCCGCATTCTACCGAGGCTAAATTTAATCCGCTCAACGGGTTGCCGTGCGGGCCGTAATGCTTCAACATGGGCGATATGCCGTTTTCGAGATACCCCGAAACCTCCTCGATGCCGAAAAGGCCGCATAGATATGGGTCTTCCCCATAGGACTCTTCGACCCGTCCCCAACGTAAATCGCGTACTACGTCTATACAGGGGGATAGAACTTGTCGAAATCCCATGCTGTGGAGATCGTTGGAAATCATTTGCGTTTTCTTTCGTGCCAGTTCGGGATTAAAGGTGCTCCCCAAAGCGATGTTTTGGGGATATATGGTGGCTCCGTCGTGCACAGCACCGTGCAGAGATTCTGCAACTGTGAAGATGGGTATTCCCAACCGGGTTTTTTCTACCATGTATTTTTGAATGAGATACATGCTTTTAGCGCAATTGTCGCCGGTGAGGGGAAAGCCTTCGACAAATCCCCATGAAGTATTACCTGCCCAATCGGTCAGTTTTTTCATATCGAGCTCTTGCCCGTTAAAAATTTTCGAAGAGTGTATGTGCCGTATTTGTGCGATTTTTTCATCGACAGTCATACGGTTCAGCAAGTCTTCTACGCGTTCCTCGATGGGGAGATTTTTGTTTTTGTATGGTAGGGATTGGGCTTTTGCCATATCGAGGGTCGATGTGGCGGTGAGAAGGGATAAAAAGGCTATAAAAATTTTGTGTCGCATAATGTGGTATGTTTTTAAGGATTCTGTTTCTGTAAAAAGACAACCGACATAGGCTTTTTTACATAGGAGAACCGGGATATTTAAATGTTTTTATAGGTTTGTTGTAATTCGATGAAGTATTTTTTATAGATTTCTTCAACAGCAGAAATCGCATTTCCGGTAGAGGTACTATCGTAGCGTGTATCGGAGTCGACCCAATTTTTTTCGATTTGGAAATAATCGGGTTCTTGTGCGGTTTCTCCTCTCAATAGAGCCAGTTTGTAGTCGACCCATGCTTCCCAACGAGGCAGATACATGTCTCTCATCAATCCGCTCCATTCTTTAAGGGCGTAATCGTGGAGTTTTGAGTCGTGGTTTGTCCAAGTGGTAATTTGTCTTTTTGCGTTTGCAACGAAACGCTCCTGTTCCTGAGGCGTACAAGCGGCGTTGCGTGCTTGGTTTATCCATGTTCCTACATTGAACTCTTTGCGGGTGGACAGCAGTTTGTCTTCGTCTCGAATGAGAGCGAGGAATTTGGAGGAATAGGTTTGAAATCCTTTTAAATCGTTTCGATAAAAGGCGTTTACCGCCTGTTTGTGAAGATATTTTGCGTAATCACCTAAAACTTGTCGTGTGAGATCTACCAAATCATATTGATAGGTTTCGGATTGTGCGAATTCGTGTCGGACATTATACATGCATTCCCATGCTGTTACGATTTCTGCGGGATCATAGAAAATCTCGGCAGTACCCCATGACGAGGCGTGTTTGATTGTATCGGAGGGGCGTGCACATATATAAGATTCGATGGGCCCTCCTATTTCATTGTGACATTCGTAAATGGTTTTCGACAGAATTTCCCAAGCTCGATTGCAGTTTGGATCGGCTTTACCGTACCGATATTGCGTATATTGGTTCACCCAGTCTTTTATATCGATGCTATCTTCTCTCCAAGCCATGTCGTATACCATGTCATATACGACGGGAATCGTACCGATTCCCTCGGGGGCTGTTCCTATTCCACATAGGTTTTTTCCCAACGGGTGGTTTTTGGCAAAGACTACTCCTGAGGCATAACTGCTCATTTTGCCATGCAGCCCTGTTTTTCCGCCGAAATTGGGCAGTGTGCACCAAATCCAGTCGTGGTGCATGTGTCCTTCGGCTTTGTAAAACAACGAGTTTTTTATGCCGCCCCATTGGGGACGCTCGCATGCCATGAGGTCGAGAATGATGGCCTCGCCATGTTCCAACCCTTCCAATAGGTCGCGCATGGGATTACGTTGCCAGCCTTGTATGATCCATACAGCTTCTGGGGTTTTGCGTCTCATGGCTTGCAGTATTTTTTTAGCCGCGGCTTTTACATCGATACCTTCCGACTGACCTCCTTCGTGGAATGGGTCTCCGGCGAAATAGACGGCTTTACCGAACAGTTTTTCCTGTTCGTCGTAGTATATGTCGGCGATTTTATCGAAAAGGGGATCGTTCGGGTCTAGGAGCGCAGGACGCTGATAGGTTTGCCATTCACCTTGTTCCTTGATGTTGGCTTCGGGGAATTTTTCTTTTAAACTGTTGGGAACCATGCCATAGAATCCCTGAAAGACGGGAGCCATACCCAACTCTCTCATGCGACGCAGCATTTTTTGTTGGAGGTCGGTTTGCCGGTCTATGAATTTTTGGGAAACGGGGCCACCGAAGCCTTCGAGATTACCCATGAGCCACCACGCTTCATAGCCGGCTCCGGGAAGGAATTCCGATATTTCTTTTTCGTTATATCCCAGTCTTTTGAGCGTGTTTTGCCAAACGGCGTACTGGCTGTTGACAGCCATGAGAGGGAGATTGACACCTTGTAGGGCCATGCGGTCTATTTCTTTTTCCCATTCTTCCCACCCCCAAAAAGCCATAGAGTAGCTATATGTGCAATAATTCAGATAATACCGCAGGGGTTGAGAGGCTTCGATATGAACCGGTTCACCGACTGCGGGCAGTGTATCGGGTATGGAAGCCAGATTATCGCCACACCAAGAAACAGAGGCATGGCAATAGTGGCGCAGATAGTGGTTTAGTCCGCGTGCCATAGAGATTCCGTTATTCCCTTGTATCTCTATTTTATCGCCATTCTGCCTCAGTTCGAAGAAATCTTTTTCGGCAGGAACGAGCGTAAAGATGAAATCATCGGAGTGCGATGGCACAATGCGTTCGGCGAGCCGGGCGGCAGAGTCTGTATATTCCGGAGTCCGGGAGCAAGAAGTGATCCATAAGGCTATGAGTCCTATGAATAAGAAACAGTGTCTTAACATGGCTTTATGAAAGTTTCAATTAAATTTATTTACATATAATATCTGTGAATACAGGATAGTGGTCCGAAATTTCACCCAAATCTATCGTTTTTCCCTCGATATTTATTTCTCGCACGATTTTGCTGTCGACTATTTTTATCTTATTCTTCCCTTTTTTGCTCAATAAAATGAAGTCGATCAATGCGCCGTTGTCGGTCCTTCCGGGGATCGTGTTGCCGACCGTGTCGCTTGCAATGATAAAATCTTTTTGGTATAGAGGGAAAGATGCGCTGTTTCTGTCTCTTATACACATCTGACGCT
>ERZ1027032.633-NODE-633-length-12474-cov-12.853531_pt1 | contig 12474 bp, 10 predicted proteins | sample MGYA00519445_ERZ1027032 | MGnify/ENA primary metagenome ERZ1027032 (study PRJEB26926, sample SAMN06164888) | human gut metagenome | biome: ENVO:00009003; feature: ENVO:2100002; material: ENVO:00002003 | host: Homo sapiens | place: USA | collected 2012 ... | reverse complement strand
AGTGCGACTCGTTCGCAGACGGTAAAAAGTCTGCGCACGAGCAACGGTTTTCCGTTGTTCGGAGAACTGGTAGTTTGATAGGTGGAATGACGGGGTAACGCCCTGAAACGCCTACCCTTGATGGGCGTGCATTAGCTGTAATGGCTGGTGTACGAAGCCCCATGACAAAGGCTGAGAGTAACCGTAACCACTGCCTAAAGTGGTCGAAAGCGGTCTGGAGGCAGACTGTGTTACCTATAAGCCGAGAGTCTATAAGATACCTATGGTTAGAATGTTCGCTTTGGCGGGCGGACTGACGAACCTGCGAATGTACAGGTCTAAAAGAAGACCACGCAGAAATGTGTGGGTGCGTTAATGCGCAGTCGGTGTGGTTTAGTAGAAATTGATCCTACGAACGACCATGCTGTGTTACAGGCACAGGCAAGCCGACAGGTCTATAGCAGGAACCTATGGGTATGTATGAACAGATAGAACTATCGGAACGAGGAAAGGCAGCAGATTCCGCAAGGAATAGTCTGACGAAAAACAATAAGCAGACGAACTGCTGCTGAAAAGTAGTGGTCGAACCTATGATGTGCTTGCGTTATGTGAGCTACGGAGGAATGGCCACAAGTCGGTTGAGATAAGCAGGCATTATTCAATCCAACATAAGGATTCGAGTAAGACCAAAAGGGTCACTTTCGCAAAAAGGAGGTGATGCCTTATGCCAAAGAAAAACAAAACTCTATGTGTAGATGACTTACGTCATGCCGAGTATTACGGTATGCAGCCAGTTTTTGATGAACTCTATCATCGAAGTTTGGAGGGAGAAAATTTTACCGACCTTATGGATTTAATTCTGAGCCGGGACAACATTCTTCTGGCATATCGGAACATCAAAGCAAACGGAGGAAGCTACACAGCAGGAACAGACAACAAAAACATCAGTGACATCGGGTGTTTACCGCCCGAAACAGTTGCAGAGAAAGTGAGGTTTATTGTCACAGGAAGTCAGCACGGATACCGCCCAAAGCCGGTAAGACGCAAAGACATTCCGAAACCAAACGGAAAAACCAGACCGTTAGGTATTCCCTGTATCTGGGACAGGCTGGTACAGCAATGTATCAAACAGGTCATAGAGCCAATCTGCGAAGCGAAATTCAGCGACAACAGTTACGGCTTTCGCCCGAACCGTTCCGTGGAACACGCCGTGCAGAAAACTTACACCATGCTTCAACGCATGAACCTGCATTATGTGATTGAGTTTGATATAAAAGGATTTTTCGACAACGTAAATCACAGCAAGCTAATGCGGCAAATATGGGCAATGGGAATACACGACAAGCAGTTGATTTTTATTATCAAGCGGATTCTGAAAGCACCGATTAGAATGCCAGACGGCACTACACTCATTCCAGACAAAGGCACTCCGCAAGGCGGTATCATTTCACCGTTGCTTGCCAATATCGTGCTGAATGAACTGGACAAATGGGTTGAGAGCCAATGGCAGAACCACCCTCTTGTAAAGGAATACGGGTATGAGAGGAAAATCAGAAACTCGATTACTTTTGACCGGAGCAAGGCATTCCTCAAAATGAGGAAAACAGGGTTGAAAGAAATGTATATCGTGAGATATGCAGATGATTTCAGAATTTTCTGCCGGAATAAAGAGGACGCTTTGAGAACGAAAGAGGCTGTAACGGCATGGATAACCGAGAGGCTGAGGTTGGAGGTATCGCCAGAGAAAACAAGGATAGTCAATGTTAGAAAACGCTATTCAGAGTTTCTTGGGTTTAAGATACGAGTCAGACCGAAAAGCAGGAAGTACATCGTGCAATCTCATATCTGTGACAAAAAGTTGGAACTGGAAAGGCAAAAACTGGTGGAACAGGCGAAACGAATTGCCCGACCTTCAGAGGGAAAAAGACCTTTGGACGAAATACGGCTGTACAATTCAATGGTTCTGGGAATACAGAATTATTTTCAACTTGCCACCTGCATCAGCATTGATTGCAGGAAAATCCACAGACAGGTCATGACAGTTTTAACAAATCGGCTCAATACAGAAACCGGGTGCAGACTTGTTCGAGAGGGCGGCGCAATGACCGAGAGCGAAAAAGAACGGTTTGGAAAGTCGGCAATGATACGGTATGTATCTGGAATCGACCAACCTATCTACCCTATCGCATACATCAAGAACAAGATACCGATGGCAAAGAAAGCGGCGGTTTGCAGTTACACGGTAGAGGGACGGGCATTGATACACACGAACCTAAGTATGAACTCATCTGTTCTATCAGGTTTGAGGAATCAACCGTCTATGGGGCGAAGCACAGAACTTACTGACAGCAGGATTTCACTATTCTCGGCTCAACGTGGAAAATGTGCGCTAAGTGGGGAACTCTTTGAAAATGCGGCTGACATAGTATGCTGGCTGAAAACACCGGCAGAATTGGGCGGCAAGGAACGCTATCGAAATATGATTTTGTTCCATAATAGATTTCTTCCACTCCTGCAAGAGTGTCCTAAGAATGAGCTAAAAGAGATAGCCGACACGCTCAAGGCAACAAAGGAACTGATGTTAAAAGTGAACAGTCTGCGCCAGCAGGCTGGTTTGTCCGCAATAGAAAACTAACATTTCATTTGGTGATTGATTAAATGCTTGTGAAAACAACCGATGGAACGCCGGATGCGGTGAAAGTCGCACGTCCGGTGTGGAGTGGGGGAAAATCCGGCGATAACTTCAAAGGATTACCTATCACTATAGGCCGAACGCCTGCTCTACTGTGCATTGATCGGCTATATCTGGTATGAAGCCCCGGAGGAGGAACAGAACTTCTCTACGCTGCTGGAGTTCATCAACGCCAGCGAAGCCCGCGAGGATGACGAAAACTTCAAAAATGCCGTGGACGAGCTTTTTGAAGAACTGGAAAAGGACAAGCCGGAACACTTTGCTGTTCGCCAATATAAAAAATACAAATTGGCGGCAGGCAAAACGGCAAAGTCCATCCTGATTTCCTGCGGTGCCAGATTAGCCCCATTTGATATTGCGGAGTTGCGTGACCTCATGGCCTACGATGAAATGGAACTGGATTTGCTGGGGGATCGCCGCACGGCCTTGTTCGTTATCATTTCCGACACGGACGATACGTTCAATTTCGTGGTGTCCATCATGTACACCCAGCTTTTCAATCTGCTTTGTGACCGTGCAGATGATCAATGCGGAGGTCAGCTAAAGTATCATGTGCGGCTGCTGCTCGATGAGTTCGCAAACATCGGTCTGATTCCGAAGTTTGATAAGCTGATCGCCACCATCCGCAGCCGTGAGATTTCGGCATCCATTATTCTGCAATCGCAGAGCCAGTTGAAAACCATCTACAAGGATGCCGCAGAAACCATCATCGGAAACTGCGACACCATGCTTTTCCTCGGCGGCAAGGAAAGCTCGACCCTCAAAGAAATTTCCGAAACGCTGGGAAAAGAAACCATCGACCTATATAACACATCCGACACGCGCGGCCAAAGCCCATCCTTTGGCACAACGTACCAAAAGACCGGGAAAGAGCTTATGAGCCGGGACGAACTTTCTGTCATGGATGGCAGCAAGTGTATCCTTCAGCTGCGCGGAGTCAGGCCATTCTTGAGCGATAAATTCGACATTACCAAGCATAAGCGGTACAAAGAACTGTCGGACTTTGATAAGAAGAACGCTTTCGATGTGGAACGCTATCTGAAGCATGAACTCAGGCTGCGGATGGATGAAGAATTTGATTGCTATGAAGTGGATTTGACCCCAGCAACCGAAGAAGCAACCGCATAAAAAATAGGAGGTGCTTATCCGAAACAAGTATGCTCGCCCGCCTGTCCGGGCGGACCCCATGACGGGTAATTTGTCCGACTGATCTCTACATTTTTGCGATTCCAAAAGGCTGATTTTTATGAAAATGAAAGGAGAAGCCAGAATTGCAGGAAGCAGACAGCACCGAAGATGTGCCAGCCTGTTTTTCTTTTGGAATCGTGCTTTTTATCAATGCTGCAATCTGGCGAAAAATGACTATGGAATTCTTCAATCAGGCTATTACCGTTCTGCAGACTCTCGTTGTTGCCATCGGCGCAGGCCTTGGTGTTTGGGGCGTTGTGAATTTGATGGAGGGCTACGGCAACGATAACCGTGCGATGCGTTCCTGACTGAAAAGGGCAGGCACAAGCTGGAGGACTAAAGAAGTCCAGAATCTTGGAGAACTGATATTTCGATGGATGAAATGAGGGAGTAACGCCCCGAAGCGTCCACACTGATACTCCGACTGGCATAGGCGTGCAACCGCCGATTGTCAGAAGCTCGGTGAAGTCGGCAGAAAGATGTCGTAGTTCTGGCCGCAAGGTCAGAGCCGAAAGCTGTCCAGAGGTGGACGGTGCATCGGATATGCCGGGTGTCAGCCGCCCATGGTTAGTATGTATGAAAATACTGACGAACTTCTGAATGTACAAGTCTAAACGTTGATACCATCGAAATGGTGGTACTCCTTATATGGAGGTATTCGTGGATGAGTAAGAATGGTTGTTATGAAAGTCCATGTGCCGTTACAGGCGGCACGATTCGGAAAGAATTGAATACAGGCTTAGAGGAAGGACCTAAAGGTAGCCCATGATAGAAATATCGGAACGCAAGAAGCTGAAAACATTTAGCCTGTTGCAAGGCTGTGAGATGGTGGGTGGGAATACCTTCGTGAGAGGGCAATAACCATTCTTTGTTTCAGTGAAAGTAGTGGCGTAGTACCTGTGAAACCGTGAAAAAGTAAGCGGTGGAGGGAAGGCCACAAGTCGAATTCAGTAAAAATGTCCTGCGCTACTGGATTCGATGGAACGCCGTGTGCGGTGAAAGCTGCACGCACGGTGTGGAGCCGGGGAAAAGTTGGAGATTATATCAAAGGCTTACCTATGGCTATCTGGCGCAAAGTCGCAGGGCATGAAGCAGCTTATGAGCGGCGGCGGTGTCATCCTCATCGGCACCCAGCTCATCCCGCTGCTCTCTGGTCTGTTTGGCTAATCAACAAGCGATAGGAGGAAAACCCGCCATTGTTCGATAATATTTTCGCAGCAATCGAAAAATGGATGAGGGAACTTCTTTCCGGCATGGTGGAGTCCAACCTGAGTACGATGTTCACAGCGGTCAACCAACAGACCAGTGAGATCGCTGCTCAGGTCGGGCAGACACCGCAAGGGTGGAACAGCAGCATTTTCAGCATGATCCGTAACATTTCGGATTCGGTGGTGATCCCCATTGCGGGAATCATCATTACGCTGATCCTCTGCTACGAACTGATCTCGATGCTGACAGAACGGAACAATCTGCACGATGTAGACACATGGATGTTCTTCAAGTATTTCGTGAAGATGTGGATCGCGGTCTATCTCGTCAGCCATACGTTCGATATTGCAATGGCGGTATTTGACATTGGACAGTCGGTGGTAAATTCTTCCTCCGGCATTATCCGTGGCAATACCGCCATTGATATTAGTTCTCTTTCCATGCAGATGCAGGCGGCAATGGCAACAATGGCGATTGGCGAACTGGTGACGCTGGCATTGGAAACCCTTGTTGTAAGCTGGTGTCTGAAAATTCTGTCGGTGGTTATCACGGTAATTATGTACGGCAGAATGATAGAAATATACCTCTACACTTCGCTTGCTCCGATTCCATTTGCAACCATGAGCAACCGTGAATGGGGTCATGTGGGTACGAACTACTTCCGGGGGCTGTTCGCTCTGGCATTTCAGGCGTTCTTGATGATGGTCTGCGTGGCAATCTATGCAGCCCTCATCGGCAGCATCCGGGTATCTTCGGATATTCACTCGGCACTGTTCGGCACGATGGCCTACACGGTAATTCTTTGCTTCTCGCTGCTCAAAACGGGAAGTCTGTCCAAACAGATCTTCGGCAGTCACTAAATCCGGGAAAATCCAATGAAAGGAAAAGACAGCAGACAACGCCGTTTCCCGGCGGCGGTCTGGCTGTTCTGGTAATAAATGGCCTATGTAACGATTCCCAAAGACCTTTCCAAAGTGAAGAACAAGGTCTTTCTGAACCTGACGAAACGCCAGCTAGTGTGTATGGGGTTCGCGGCAGGCATCGGCGTTCCGTTCTACTTCCTCATGCGCGGTACGCTGGGAACCAGCAATGCAGCGGCAGGCATGGTGCTTCTGATGCTGCCGGAGTTTTTCTTTGCGCTGTATGAGAAAAACGGGATGCACCTTGAAACCATCCTGACGAATTTCATTAGTGTCCGCTTCAAACGTCCTGCGGTACGGCGCTATGAGGTCGAAAACCTGTATGACCGGGAACTGGAAACCGCAGTGCCGATCCAGAAGAAAGGAGGCATTCTTGGTAAAAAGTGAACCGAAGAAGAAACCGCAGCCGGGCGGCTTCTTCCAGAAGTTCTTTCGGAAACCCGAAAAGAACCAGAAGGAACAGAGGTTGACCGTGCAGTGTTCCATTCCGTATCTGGAAATGGGGCGCGACGGTATCTGTCGGGTGGAGGAACATCTGTATTCCAAAACTGTCCGATTCTACGACATTAACTACCAGTTGGCGCAGAATGAGGATAAAAACACCATCTTTGAAAGCTGGTGCGACTTCCTCAACTACTTCGATGCCAGTATCCGCTTTCAGTTGTCGTTCATCAACCATAAGAGCGATATGAGCGAGTATAACAAGGTCATTCAGATTGAGCCGCAGCACGACCAGTTCGATGATGTGCGTATGGAATATGCACAGATGCTGAAACAGCAACTTGCCAAGGGCAATAACGGTCTGGTGCGTACGAAGTACATCACGTTCAGCATCGAAGCAAAGAGTGTCCGGGAAGCAAAGCCCCGGCTGGAGCGTATCGAAACCGATATTCTCAACAATTTCAAGGTGCTGGGCGTGAAAGCCTACCCGCTGAACGGCGTGGAACGGCTTCAGATCATGTACGAAACCTTTCATCAGGAAGAACAGCAGAAGTTCGATTTCAGCTATGACCGCATCCTGCAGAGCGGCATGACGACCAAAGACTTCATTGCCCCGACCAGTTTCCTATTCAAGAGCGGCAAGGACTTTATGATGGGTGACACCTATGGTGCTGCATCCTACCTGAACATCCTTGCCCCGGAACTGACGGATAAGGTGCTGGCCGAGTTTCTGGACATGGACAAAAATCTGGTGGTCAGTATCCATGTTCAGTCGGTAGACCAGTTGAAAGCCATCAAACTCATCAAAGGCAAAATTACCGACCTGGACCGTATGAAAATTGAGGAACAGAAGAAAGCTGTGAGGTCTGGTTATGATATGGAAATTATTCCGAGCGACCTTGCAACTTATGGCGGCGAGGCCAAAAAGATTCTGGATGATTTGCAGAGCCGCAATGAGCGTATGTTCCTTGTTACGGTGCTGTTCCTCAATACGGCTAAGACCAAGCAGAATCTGGATAGTGCTGTGTTTCAGACTGCTGGTATCGCTCAGAAGTTCAACTGTACGCTGAACCGTCTGGATTATTTGCAGGAGCAGGGCCTTATGAGCAGCCTGCCGCTGGCAAATAATCTCGTTCCCATCAAGCGTGCACTGACGACCACTTCCACTGCCATCTTTGTGCCGTTCACCACGCAGGAGCTTTTTATGGAGGGCGATTCCCTCTATTACGGTCTGAACGCAGTGTCCAACAACATGATTATGGCAGACCGGAAGCAGCTGAAAAACCCAAATGGCCTGATCCTCGGCACACCCGGAAGCGGTAAGTCGTTCAGTGCAAAGCGTGAGATCACGAACGTATTCTTTACCACAACGGACGATATTATCGTGGCAGACCCGGAAGGCGAGTATTATCCGCTGGTGGAAGCGTTGGGCGGTCAGGTCATTCACATCTCGTCCACCAGTAAGGACTACATCAACCCGATGGACATTAACCTCAACTATGCGGACGATGATAACCCGCTGGGCATGAAATCGGACTTCATTCTTTCCCTGTGCGAACTTATCATGGGCGCACGGGATGGCATGGAGCCGGAAGAAAAGTCGGTCATTGACCGCTGCTTGCCGCTGGTCTATCAGAAGTATCTGAACGACCCGAAGCCGGAAAATATGCCAACGCTCGGTGATCTGTACGACTGCCTGCGGGAGCAGAAAGAGCGGCAGGCGCAGCGTATCGCCACGGCATTGGAAATCTACGTCAATGGTTCGCTGCGGGTGTTCAACCATCAGACGAATGTGGAACTGGATAATCGCATTATCTGTTTCGACATCAAGGAACTGGGTAAACAGTTGAAAAAACTGGGAATGCTCATCGTCCAGGATCAGGTCTGGAACCGTGTTACCGTCAACCGCAACAGCAAAAAGAACACGCGGTACTATATAGACGAGTTCCACCTCCTGCTGAAAGAGGAACAGACCGCAGCATACAGCGTCGAGATTTGGAAGCGGTTCCGAAAATGGGGCGGTGTGCCGACAGGAATTACACAGAACATTAAGGATTTGCTGGCCAGCCGGGAAATCGAGAACATCTTTGAGAACAGCGATTTTATTTATATGCTCAACCAGGCATCCGGCGACCGGCAAATCCTTGCCAAGCAGCTGAATATTTCGCCGTTCCAGCTGTCGTATGTGACGAATAGCAACGAGGGCGAGGGACTGCTGTTCTACGGTAACACGATTATCCCATTTAAGGATAAGTTCGATACTTCGCTGAAACTGTATAGCCTGATGACAACGAAGCCCAATGAGATGGGAAAATATAAGGAGAAAAAAGAAGCATGAACACATCGCATATTTTTGATCGACTGAGCCGCAAGATTCATCATCACTCTGACATGGAGCCGCACGAAAGCGATTCTGGCCCGCCCTTTGGTGAGGTGGAGCCGCTCAACTTCCACGATGAAGAATCGGTGGTGCATACGGTGCTGGAAGATTTCTATGCCGTTGGCACACTGGCGGATGAACTGACTGACGGCTTTCACATGGAAGCCCACGGTTATCTTGACCGTGAGGAAGTGAACGCCCGTCTGATCGCTTTTGCCCGGAAGCTGGAACAGGTGCTTGACAAGTGGGAAACCCACGCAGCCCTGCTCGCATGACGGCTCCAGCCGGAAGGAGGTGATTTCCATAGCAGACAAAAAGTTTCGGGGCAGAGATAAAATCGTCCAGAAGATGACCAAGGATGGTCTGGTGGATGAAAACCTCCGCACCGGGGAGCAGAAGTCCGCAACCGCAGCAGAAAAGCCGGAGCAGGAAGATTCGGCAAAGGAAACTGCGGAAAAAGAAACAGATGAAAAACCTATCGTGGAAGAAGAACGGTGCATGGATGCTGAGGATGGGGAGGAGGATACACCCCGGCATCACAGCACCGCCAAGCAGAGCGCAGACTATTACAAAGCCCATCAGGAGGATGGTAAGCCAAAAGATGCGCCTGCAGAATCGGATGCAGAGCCGCCCACAAAGAAGGGCCGACTTTCTTTTGAGGATGAAAAAGGCGGCATTGTCCGTGGCATGGGGATGGGCGTTAAGAAGGTGGCCAAGAAAGGCGTGGACACCGCCACCGGGTTCGCCCATCAGAAAGTACATCAGGTAGAAAAGGACAATTCCGGCGTGGAAGCTGCACACAAGTCAGAAGAAGCAGCTGAACGCCTGCACTACTTTGTCAAAGGCAGAAAAAAGCCCAAAGATAAATCTGCCAGAGCGGAGAAAAGAGGTGGGGAGGATCAGAAATCCAGCCGCCTGAAATTCTCCGAGACCGAGGGCGGCACTGCAGAAAAAGCAGCAGAACCGCAGCTGAAAAAGAAACAGCCCCAGTCACCACCGACTGCCGCAGGGGGTGAAGCAAAAACAGTCGGTGCAAAGTTTTACCAGAAAAAGCAGTATAAGGATACCTATGCAGCCACTAAGCGCGGCCAGAAAGCCGGAACTGCTGCCAGCAAGCAGGCAGCAGCGGCGACCAACACCATTACGGAGAAAGCGAAAGCGGCGGTGCAGGAGATCGTCGTGCAGCACAAAACCCTATGGGTCGGTATTGGTGTAGGTATCCTACTGGTGATGGTAATGCTGGGAGCCTTTTCAAGCTGTGGTGCAGCGATTCAGGGAACAGGCAGTACCTTTGTGGGAACGACCTACCCCAGCAAGGATGCCGACATGAAAGGCGCGGAAGAAGATTATCTGGAACTGGAAAAGGAACTGGATAAGCAGATTCGGCAGATGGAGTCCACCCATCCGGGCTATGATGAATACCGCTATCAGCTGGACGAGATCGGGCATGACCCGTATCAGCTCATTTCTCATCTGACGGCAGTTTATGAGCAGTTCACCAGAGGGCAGGTCAAGCCTGTTATCAAGGAACTGTTCAAGCAGCAGTATCTTCTGAAAGTGTGGGAAACGATAGAGATTCGTACCCGCATGGAAACCAGAGTAGGGGTTCGGCCAACGATTGACGCTTTTGGAAACGTCAGCATGGAAACTTATACTTATCAGGAAGAAGTGGAGTATGAGTACAAAATCCTCAATGTCCTGCTGAAAAATAAGGGCTTCGATACCATCGCGCGGAAAAACATGAATCGGAAGCAGACCGGACGGTACGATGCCTATAACCTGACCTACGGCAACCGTCCCGAACTGTTCGGCGCAGGATCGCCGACTTACAGCGGCGGCACAACGGGCAGTATTGGCACGGGCGGCGGTGCTGGTGGTTCCGGCGGCTTCAAGTACGACATTCCCTCGGAAGCCCTTTCGGATGAAAAGTTTGCAAGGATGATAAAGGAAGCCGAAAAGTATCTGGGTATGCCGTATGTGTGGGGCGGCAGTTCTCCAAGCACCAGTTTTGATTGCTCTGGCTTCGTCTGCTGGGTCATCAATAACTGTGGCAATGGATGGAGCGTTGGGCGTACAACGGCCAACGGCCTGCGCGGAAAATGCAGCTATGTTTCTCCTGCGGATGCACAGCCCGGTGACTTGATCTTCTTTGAGAAAACCTATAACACTGCTGGCGCATCGCACGTTGGCATCTATGTCGGCAATGGCATGATGATCCACTGCGGCGACCCCATTTCCTACACCAGCATCAATTCGACCTACTGGCAAAGCCACTTTTTAGGCTTTGGCCGCATCAACTGAAAGGAGGGCCGATGGGCAAAAAATTACAGAAATATCTGGATGAAGCCGAAAAGACGGAACAGCAGATCGCGGAACTGGAAGAACGGCTGAGAACCATCCGGGCAGCACAGAAAAAGGAAGAGGACAGCGAGATCATCCGTGCCATCCGCAGCACCAAGATGGGCGGGCGCGAACTGCTGGCTCTGCTGGACAACATTCAGGCGGGCAACGTGACGTTCCTGACCGCTGTAAACAACGCTTCGGAGGAAGCAGAAACGGAGGAAGCGATTGAAAAAGATGCTTAAACGGCTGGGAGTTGTTATCCCCAGCACAATTCTGACCCTGCTGGTGGCGGTGGGCTTTTCGACTCCGGCCTTTGCCTATGTGGATACCACCGAGGTGGCAGAGGAACCTGTGCAGGTGATCGAGGAAGCAGAGCCGACGGAGGAAGAAAAGATTCCGTTCACCATCGCAGGCAACGGCGAGGTGGAGGACAACATCGTAGATGACCCCAGCAAGGAGTTCTTCACAGTAAAGACCAAGGGCGGCAACACGTTCTTTCTGGTGATCGACCGGGCGCGGAACAGTGAGAACGTCTATATGCTCTCGATGATCGACGAGTACGATTTGCAGGAGTTTCTGGACGATGAAGATCGGAACGGCCAGCAAGAAGAAACACCTGCGGTAGTCCTGCCCGAAACCAAACCCGAACCCACCCCGGACGTAGAAATCGAAGAACCGAAAGAGGAATCGAGCGGCGGCATGAATAAGATTCTGCTGCTGGTGTTCGTGGCTGCGCTGGGCGGTGCAGGTGCTTTCTTCTACTTCTACATTTATAAGCCGAAGCCGAAAGAAGAAACGCCGCAGAGTGAAAATCTGGAGACCGACCAGAGCCTTGCGACTGTGAACGAGGATAATCAGTCCGGCAACGAAAATGGCACATAAGAAAACCGTAACATAAGGATGCAGGGGTAGTCGAAAGGCTATCCCTGTTTTTTGCAAGGAGGGAAAAATTTGAAATATCTGGTGATTGCAGAAAAACCGAGCGTATCGAAATCCATTGCAAAAGTGATCGGTGCATACCGACAGGAGGACGGGTATCTGGAGGGCGGGGATTGCGTGGTAAGCTGGTGTCTGGGGCATCTGGCAGAGTATGCAGCCCCGGAACATTACGATGAACGCTATGAGAACTGGCGTTTTGAGGATTTGCCGATTCTCCCTGCCGAGTGGAAACTGCTGGTGCATAGCACCAAGAAGCCGCAGTTCAATGTCCTGCGCAGACTGCTCCGCAGCAAGAAATTTGATTATGTGGTGAACGCCTGCGATGCAGGGCGCGAGGGCGAAGCGACTGTCTCTTATACACATCTGACGCTGCCGACGACTTA
>ERZ1027032.632-NODE-632-length-12481-cov-5.140190_pt1 | contig 12481 bp, 7 predicted proteins | sample MGYA00519445_ERZ1027032 | MGnify/ENA primary metagenome ERZ1027032 (study PRJEB26926, sample SAMN06164888) | human gut metagenome | biome: ENVO:00009003; feature: ENVO:2100002; material: ENVO:00002003 | host: Homo sapiens | place: USA | collected 2012 ... | reverse complement strand
CCACATACATACAACACGAATATCAATATCAAAATACGTTTCATAACCAGCTATTCAAAAAAGTGCCCAAATATACAACTATTTCTGTTAGTAAGAAAGAATCTCTCCCCCTTCTCAATTTTTCCCATCCCGCCTTTTCAGGAATTCACTGGGGCTTTCTCCAAAATAGTCTTTATAACACCGGGTGAAGTAAGATGGAGAACTGAATCCCACTTCGTAGGTGATTTCGGCCACCGTCTTTTCAGAGGATGCCAGCAAAGAGGCTGCCTTTTTCAACCGGGCAATGCGCAACAATTCATTCGGAGCATATCCGGTCAAAGATTTCGTTTTACGATATAGCTGCACGCGCCCCAATCCCAATTCAGCACCCAAATCTTCTACACTCAAATCAGAATTACTCATTTTTTCCTCAATCAAGGCCTTCAGCTTTTCCACAAATCCCTTGTCCACTTCACCCAACGACTGTTTTCCGCTTACCACCGTGGCATCTTCTGTAAACGATTTCAACCGTTTCCGGTTATCTATCAGGTTGCGGATTCGTGCCAGCAGAAGTTTGGCATTGAAAGGTTTCGTCAGATACGAGTCCGCCCCCGAATCATACCCCTGAATCCGCTGTTCATCCATAGCGTATGCGGTCAGCATCAGTACCGGAATATGAGACGTCTGCAACTCGCTTTTCAAGCGTTTACAGCATTCTATACCATCCATTACAGGCATCATGACATCGCACACCACTACGTCTGGCACATACTTCATGGCCTGTCTTATACCTTCCTGTCCGTTTACCGCTTCAATCACGGTATACTTAACTTGCAGCAACATCTTCACGTAATCACGTACATCCTGATTGTCGTCAATGACCAACACCACTTCCTTGTCTGACGCTCCGTCTACTTCCACGTTATCAACCCACTGATGCAAGGTTTCTTGTCCGGCATCCAGCACAGCTCCTTCCTGCAGGTTTTTCAAGGATTCATTTTTCTCTATTACCTCCTTCACCTCTCCTTCCTGCTTCATAGGAAGTACAACCCGGAAACATGTACCTTTTCCTTTCTCGCTCTCTACCCGCACTGTACCCTTATGCAACTGCACAAAAGCCTCTACCAGGGCCAGTCCCAGTCCGGAACCTGTATGCTGTGCATCTATCTGATAAAAACGTTCAAACACATGATGTATATGTTCTTCGGACATGCCAATACCTGTATCGCTGACTTCCATACACAAGCATGGTTGACCATCTTTCTCTATCCGCGAAAGCACCACCTTTATCTCTCCTTTTTCCGGAGTAAATTTAAAGGCATTGGACAATAAGTTGTAGGTAATGCGCTCTATCTTTTCCGCATCGGCCACCATCACATACTGCGCCACATCTCCTTCCGCCTTCACTTCAAACTGAATATGTTTCCGGAACGCCAAAGTATGGAATGCCTCTGTCCAATCCTTTATACATTCCAGCGCATTAAATTCAGAAAGCCGCAAAGCCAGTTTGCCATGTTCATATTTCTGGAAATCCAGAATCTGAGTAATCAATCTCAATAAGACTGCGACATTTTTCCGCACAATCTCCAGCATATTCCGCTCCCTCTCACCTAAATGCTTTTCCTCCAGCAACTGGTTGATAGGGTCTGCAATCAAAGTCAACGGTGTACGGAAATCATGCGACACACTGGTAAAGAAGGCCAGCTTGGCATGTGTAGCCTCTTCCAACTGGCGCGACAATGCAATCAGCTGGTCACGTTGTTCCTGCAACTGGTCACGCTGCTGTTCCAATTGCTGTTTCTGGGTAGACAATTCCGTATTCATCCGGTTCTTTACCCAAAAGGCACGTACCAGGAAAAAGAACAAGAATCCGGCCAGAATCAATATTACCACACAAGCATATAAGAACATTGTTTGTGCGGAGTAACGAAGGAAATAATCATCCAGCTGATGATTTAAAAGCTCAATTTTCTGGTCCAGCGTCAGAATATGCTTCATCTGCATCTGCATCACACGGGCGTTGGCACGATTTACCAACGCGGTAGAAAGTATATTTTCTCGTTGATAGGGTTCGCCACGCAGTATAGCCATGGCTACCTGAATCACCTTATCACCTCCTGTAGGATAAATGAAGGTAGCATCCAGTTTGCCTTCTGCCACACTTTCCACTCCGCCGGCTACCGCATCAACTCCCACAAACGCAATCTGTCCGGCACGATTCTTCTGACGTGCCTTCTCATACGCCCCGATAGCCATCCGGTCGTTCTGTGCAAAAACGAGATTTACTTGTGGGTGAGCATCCAGTAACGTATCCATTACCTCCCCAGCCTTCTGCCGGAACCATCCGGCTTCAGCAGATGCCACCACCTGCACCCCTGGAGCGGCCTTCAGGGCTTCCATCATCCCCCGATGACGCTCCACGGCTGGAGTAGAACCTCTCAGTCCGGTAATCTCTATTATCCGTCCCTTTCCTCCTAAACGGTCTGCTATATATTCACCTGCCTTACGGCCAATTTCATAATTGTCAGCACCTACATAGGCGGTATATTTTTTAGAATTGATTTTCCGGTCGACCAGGATGACAGGAATTCCTGCATCGTATGCCTTCTCAATCACCTGCGTAATAGCTTCGGCTTCATTAGGGGCAACAATCAGCAAATCGACTTTTCTTTCAATCAAAGATTCTATGTCCTTAATCTGATGGGTATTATCATCATGAGCCTGATAAACCTCCACATTTACCCCCGGATAAAACAGAGCTTCCCGAAGAATCTCTTTGTTCATCTGGGCACGCCAATCATCTTCACTACATTGTGATACGGCTATCGTATAGTCCGCCTCCTTTCGGGAGCAAGCTACAGATAACAGCAGCAAGCAAATCACACCTATCCAACCACAGACTAAATGTTTCATAATTTTATATCTATTTCTGCAAATGTATGAAAATCGTAGCGATTTATACAGTCTGACAGATACAAAAATCACGAAACCGACCCACAATTTTTCGTTCAACGGCTCTACTCTTTTTATGTCTCCCAAAGCGGAACCATACGTTTTCCGTGTGAGAAACCTACGTTTTCGCTTCGGGAAACGTATGGTTTTCACACGAGAAACATAAAACAGACAAAGCCGAAGCGTCATTATCTTCAGCAGGCTTTCCAATCTTATCAGACAAAAAAATCTCCGAAAGTACAGAAACATACTTCCGGAGATTTTTCACAAGATAAACTATATAGCTTAAATTTTTTCCTTCAAATACAGAGGGAATTCCGGCATAGCCCCATTCTGGGTACATACAAATGCTGAAGCCTCTACTGCCAGTTCATGCGCTTCGCGTACGGTCTTTCCTTTCAAAATAGAAGCCACGAAAGTAGCAGTGAATGAATCACCTGCACCTACCGTATCGGCTACATTTACCTTCGGAGTCTCTACAAATGATACATTACCTGGAGTAAAGACATAGCTTCCGTTCACACCACAAGTCAGAATCAACATTTTCAGGTTATACTTGGCGAGCAGAATCCAGCATTTATCCTGCAGGTCAATGCCCGGATAACCGAACATACGGCTTACAGTAACCAGTTCTTCATCGTTTATCTTCAGCACATTACATTTCTGGAAAGAATTGCAAAGCACTTCTTTCGTATAAAAGCCCTGACGAAGGTTAATGTCAAACACTTTCAATGTATCTTCCGGCATGGCATCCAAGAACTTGTTGATTGTTTCTCTGGAAACCACGCTTCGCTGTGCCAAAGAACCAAAGCAAACCGCTGTAGTCTGTTTAGCCAATCCTTCCAAAGCCGGAGTGTAAGGAATATTATCCCATGCCACACCTTCCTTTATATCATAACAAGGAACTCCTTCCGCATCCAGTTCTACTTGTACCGTACCTGTGGGATACGGAACTTTTTCAATCATGCAATGCAAATTTTTCTCATAGAAGTTCTCTAAAATTTCTGCTCCCAGTTTGTCATCTCCTACGGCACTAACTGCACGACCGTCCAAACCAAACTGTGATACATGATACGCAAAGTTAGCCGGAGCTCCACCAATTTTCTTTCCTTCAGGCAGCACATCCCATAGTGCTTCACCTATACCTACAACTATTGTATTTCCCATAGTCTTAATATTTAATTTTTAACGTATAAGCAAGTAAATAAATCACACCAGCCGTCATTACTGCTACGGCTCCATTCTGTCCGATAGCATCGCTGGCCACTCCCATCAGAAGAGGGAATACGGTTCCGCCAAACAAGCCCATAATCATCAGTCCAGACACTTCGTTCTTTTTGTCGGGCATGGACAGAAGAGCCTGAGAGAAGATAATGGAGAACACATTCGAATTTCCGAATCCGATTAAAGCAATACATATATATATAACAGCAAGCGAATGGAACGCAAACAGCCCAGCCATTGCCAACAACATACAGCACACGCTGACCAGGAAAAACAACCGGGCAGACACGGCACGCAAGATGAAAGCTCCGGAGAAACATCCCAACGTACGGAAAATGAAATAAAGGCTCGTAGCGAATCCGGCTTCCGTCAGACTCATGCCCACCCGTTCCATCAGAATTTTCGGGGCGGTAGTGTTCGTACCCACATCAATTCCCACATGACACATGATGCCGAGAAATGAAAGCAATATAAACGGTTTTCCAAGCAACTTTAAACAGGCTTTAAAACCCGATGCACTGTCCGCTTCCTCTTCTTCGATAGGCGTAGCCGAAAGGAAAAAGATAGCAAACACCGCAATGACCATATAAATGGGGAACAGCACACGCCAGCCCAATCCGAAGGTAGGAATGCTCTGCACCGCCCCCCACATCGCAATATAAGGAGCAAGGAACGAAGCAATGGCCTTCACAAACTGACCGAAAGTCAGCGTACTGGCCAGACGGTCGCCCGGAATGATGTTACTCAACAACGGATTGAGCGAAGTCTGCATCAACGCGTTTCCAATGCCAAGCAGAGAGAACGAACAAAGCATCACTCCATAACTGTCGCCAAACATCGGGATGAGAAGCGAAGCAAATGTCACCACAAGACTGAGCAGCACCGTCTTCTTTCGGCCGATACGATTCATCAATATGCCCGTAGGCACAGAAAAAATCAAAAACCAGAAGAACACCAGCGAAGGAAAGATATTGGCCTGCGAATCGCTTAATCCCAAATCCGCCTTCACATAATTTGAAGCGATTCCCACCAGGTCAACAAAACCCATCGCAAAGAAGCACAGCATTACGGGAACCAGCTTGGCATATTTCATTTTATTTTCAGTAGTCATTTTGTTCTGTTAATAGTTAATTATTAATTCTTCATTCTTAATTAATCCGATAGACCGTCATTGATTTCACCGTAAAGTTGCCACGGTCAGAAACAAACGACATCCTGTTGTATGGCTCGGACGGAAAAACCTGATTGGTCATCACAAACTTGCCGTTCTCACCGAATGCCTCAATGCTGGAACGGTCGACAAAGAGACGCAGGGTAATGTCGTCAGTTTCAAACACCGGAGCCACCGTCACGGCAGGAAAGTCCACACTGAAGTCCACTTTTCCACTCTCACTACGGTCCATCACGAACTGCTTGCGCATGATGTCGTAATACATGTTCACTTTTTCATCTTTTTCATTCAACAAGGCAAACATGATTTTCGATGCACCGGAGTTCTTTATCGTCATCTCTATTTCATAAGCTCCATCGTTGTCCTTCAACAGACTGGCTATCTCATAAGCATCCTTCACTTTAAACGGCTTTACATCGACCTTTTCCTTTCTAGTCTGTTCTATTTCGACAGAAGGAGCACAACGCAGCCACAGTTCACCATCTTGCCGATAAAGAGTAAGGTCGCGGGCAATCGTATTCGCCCCACGGAACTGCATGGTCGGAAGCACATTCTGATACTGCCAGTTGCTCATCCATCCCAGAGCCACGCAGCGTCCGTCAGGCGCATTACTGAAAGTAACTGTCGCATAGTGGTCTTTACCCCAATCCATCCATTTGGTCTGTGTGGGCGATTCGTTCACGAACTTTTTGCCATTGAATGTACCCACAAAGTACTGTGCGGCATTCCCTCCGAACGGCCCGCCCGGATTGATGTTGCAGATAAGCACCCAACGCTTTTCCTTCGTGCCTTCCACAGGAAGTTCCACCAAGTCAGGACATTCCCACACTCCACCGTGCGCACCTTGCTTCGCTCCGAAACTGCTCTCATACTTCCACTCTTTCAGGTTCTTCGAAGAATAAATATCCATCTCCTGACCGCCGGCCAGAATCATCACCCAATGCTTGCCGGGTGCATACCAGAACACTTTCGGGTCGCGGAAGTCACGCTTTGTGGAAGTAACTACCGGATTGTTCTCGTATTTGGTAAAGGTCATTCCGTTGTCCGTGCTGTATGCCATGCTCTGCGTCTGACAATCGCCCCAGGGTGTCGGCTTGGCAGAAGTGTAGAAAGCCACCACTACTCCTTTGCCGAATCCTGCCGTATTGTTCTCGTCTATCACCGCCGAGCCGCTGAATATGGAGCCCCATGCATCGGGCACAACAGGCGTTCCCTCGAACTTCCAGTTCACAAGGTCGGTACTCGTGGAGTGTCCCCACGTCATGTTCCCCCACGTAGAGCCGTATGGATTGTGTTGGAAGTACAGATGCCATACGCCGTCCTTGTAGAACATTCCGTTCGGGTCGTTCATCCATCCATACACTGGAGTGTGGTGGTAAACGGGACGGAACTTCTCGCGGTTCGCCGTATCGAACGTGTCCGACAGCTTCATCTCCTTCCAGCAAAGCGAGCCCTCGGGCATATTCTGTATATCTATTGAAAACTCTTTCCCTTTATATGCCGACAAATCGAGCGGCACATAATAATCTACTTTCTCGCGTGCCAGACGGACATTGATTCCGCTGCCTGTGTGCCGGTTGTTGACCACGATATAAATCTTGCCTTCCGGTGCGCTGTCCTGCACGGGGAGAAGCAAGTACTTCTTCTCCGCCTTCAATGTAACAATATTCTGCTCGTTAGCCAGATGACGGATATGCAGGTTCCCCTGCGCACCGGCCATAAGGCCGGCACACAAAAGGATTCCCAGACACAATGTCTTTCTGACAGCAGACAAATTGTGATGTTTCATTGCTTCAACTTATTTATTTCTGCATCAAATAATCAATCGTATTCTTCGCAAGCTTGTAAAGGTTCTTGATTTCAGCTGTTTCAGCCTTTTCGCTCGCCTTGTTCCATTCAAAAGCAGGGTCACCGATTGCAATCACATCGCCTCCGGCTTCGTTTGTGAACTCGGCCATGGTGACGGTGTTTTTATTATCAGCATCTTGAACGAGAACCGTTGCTCCGGTTGCTACAATCCATTCGTTTTTACCTGTTTCGACGTTTTTATCTTCACCAAACTTCCAGAAAAGCATCTTTTTCTCAGAATAGAAACCATTCGGACGCAAATTTACATGAGGACCTGCAAGCCCATCAAACATAGGATGCTCCGTGGCTACAATTTCAATTCCTGGAGCATAGCCTAAGGTCTCTGTCGCCTTATCTCTGGCAAATACCGTAATACCTTTTCCGTCCGGAATAATTCCCCATGCAATCAGTTTGATCACCGCTTCACGTGAAGCAAGGATATTCCCACCATCCGCATAGTATGACTTGACAGCCTTATCTATATTATATGCAACGTCAATCGCTACTTCTTCATTCCAATGCGCCCACACCATCAAGTAATCACTCAAATTCGCATCCGTCTTTGTAACCGGAATATAATCAACTGTCACATTCGTATAATTGGATGTCAGCCAAGTATAGGCCGCTTTTTCTTCGTCATTGAGGGCATCCGAAGTTTCCGCATCACCAATAAAAGCGATTTTCCCGGCGGCATCCTTCCAACTTTCAATGGTATTGCCGTTTATCGTTATCTTCGCACTGATTTTCCCGTCGTCTATCGTGGCATCCACCGTATATTTATAGCCTGCCTGAAACACATCCTCACCCAACGACAGTTTCGCTTCCAGTTCACCGACCTTTACCGTCAGCTCGTTGGCATCCTGCGGATAGATAAAGCCGGAGAAATCAAATTCCGTGGCGGAAGCGGCAGTCCCGACAGTCCAGTCCTGCGCCTGAGCCTCGTCCTTCGGCTTCGCTTCCCCCGTTGCCGTATTGAAACCACCGTCATGCTTCAGTCCGCCGATTACGACACTTTGTCCAGACAAATCCTCATCTGAGGTTACCCGTACATCCAGCAATGCCATCTGATGGCGAAAAGTAAAACTTACCACTGGAGCTTCCGAATAAGGACGGTCATTCACACTTGCCCATAAGAAATCAACCTTCTCTTGGGTTTGCGTCGTATTCTTATAAATAAAACCATTTTCAAGTGTTTCCTCATAAGGATAGTAGGCAGTAAACGACATAGGAGCATCAGTTGTATAGCAGATAGCTTCGCCCACCGGATTGAAAGTCACCGATGTACCGGCTTCTGCCACCTCATACAACACATTAGAATAAGACTGCTCACCACTCCTTGCCGAGATACCAACCTGATCTTTTAGTTCCCAATTACTCCCTGAAGCACGACTCAGAATACCAGCCGAGAAACTGACTTCCTTCGGACTGTCCAACACCTGTACATCACCTGCCAATTCGTTTTCGCCACCGCATGCCACCAATACCAGTGCCAACGCTGCAACCATAGAGCATTTCATAGTTTTCATGATTTCTTTTATTTTTAAAGTTAATGTTTATTCTCATTTCTGAACGTTGACCTTGACATCGCTCACCTCAATCGAACCGCCGTAATTGTTGATTGACCAACAGTTCTTTTGCATACCATAGATACGGTTGGTATAGGCCACATTGTCATTAATATAAACTACACAAATCGAATTATCCGTATAAACCGTCACATGATAGGTATTGTCTGCCGGTGTATCAAATATATAGCCGTCAATGCCCTTGATAAAACCTTTTCCTTCCTCTCCTTCTTCTTCAAAATTGATTTTCCGCTTTACATCTGATTCCGGATTGACAATAATCGAATAATACTTCTTGGAATCTGTTCCACGAACAAACGAGAAACCGAACTTATCAGCCGCAGAAGATGTCTTAACCGTAAACGAGATTTTATTGTGTACCTGCAACCTATTGAACAATATGTATGAATCGCCCGTCATCGTATAGACACCATTGTCGCCTGTCACTCCCGATTCGCTTTGCGCCATTATCTTCACTTCCTGTTCCGACGCATACTTCTTGTCGATTCCTTCCACCGCACCTAAAGTAAGCGTACCGTCCTCGTGTTGGATTATCTTATGAGCCACCAGATTTCCTGCCCATTCCGGTTCGTTTGGAGCTGCGCCCACTTCCGTATTGTCATTGCCCGCACGGGTAGGACACCATCCCCAGATGTAGCGGTTCGTACCGTCGGAAGCAGTCTTTCCGGCATAGAAGCCGCGCGAATCCAGAAAGCCTTCATGGTCGTCCGGCCAGGTAGGTTTATCATCTACAGTAGTCGCTTTCAGTTCATCCAAAGTCCGTCCCTTGAAATACTGCACCTTACGGATTTCCGTATGTTTTTCGGAATAAACCAGATACCACCAGTCGCCCATCTTGAACACATCGGGACACTCATAGAAACGATCCCACATCATGGTCATGAACACACCCTTATGCTCCCATGACTTCAGATTCGGAGAAACAAATTCCACCAACACGCCTTTTGTGCCCTGCATGGTAGACACCAGCATGTGGAACTGGCCATCGTCACCCTTGAACACGAATGGGTCACGGAAGTCCCTCACACTATAACCATAGTCAGCTCCTTGCAGATAAAAGCTCCGGTCCTTCGTCCATTGCTTGAAGTCGGAGGAAGTAGCCACCATGACCACTTCCTGACTTGCCGTATGTCCGGTATAGAATGTATAATACATCTTTTCCGGTTCATTATAGATTGTGCTTCCCGTACCGATTGCTGCATCAGGCTCAGCCGCTGTTCCGGTAGGAATCACTTCTCCCATAGAAGTATATGAAGCGGCATCTTTAGTGCTTACTCCCCAGATGGGATGGTAAGTTTCCGGATTCGGACGGAAATCCTGAAGATACAGAATCTTGAATTCCTGAGCCACCGGATCGTAGAACGGCATCGGGTCGCCCACATATCCCACGTACGGCTTATAATATGTAGCGAAAGTCATTTCATCGGTCGATGCAAAATAAGTTGCCGTACCGTCCCAGTCTTTCTGCGTCAGAACCGGACTGTCGTCATCGCTGCAGCTGCCCAACGGCAACAACAAAGCGGTTAAAGCTAAAGAATATATCATTGTTTTCATACTTTACATTGTTTATAATTATTCACCTTTCAGATAATTGATTGCATTAAGAGTCATCGTTGCCACATTGCCGTGATACTGGTCATTGGAAGCGTCTGTTGTTGTATACCAATCATAACAGCCTGACCCGATACATAAGATTCTTCCTTTATTATCTTTGGGCTCAAATTCCCAAATGACGACTGTGTTCGGATCGCCATAAGCCAGATCAATCGCACCGGTCTTTGTTCTCCAATCGTTATAGTCTATATAAGTGCTCCAGTCTTCTTTTTCTTTAGTAATCCACTGTGCCGTTGTATTGGTTATGCCATAGCCTGTATCACAAGTGTAAACCCTATTTGCTTCCGCTCCGGAAACCAACCCTTCATAAATCGGATGATTCTCATGTCCGGTCTGTTTCACAAAGCTCCATGCACCCGCTGTTATCTCGGGATTGCTTTCAGCACTTCCCAACCAACAATTGTTAGGGAACACACTTTCATCGGTTACGCCCAATATCGCCGGATAGAACGTAGCATAACGAGTAAGCAACAGGCTACCACCATTCTCATAGAACTCTTTTACGTTCGTAGCCGCAGAAATTGCTCCGGGAGCAAGTGTCTTAAACTTATCTACATTATCTATCGTTTCATCAACATGCAGATGCCACCACATCACCTTGCATTCATCCAAATCCACCGCATTGGAACGTACCTCTTCAAACGAAATATAACGAGCATTCGGCACATTCTGCAACATCCAGTTAGCTGCTTTCTTCTCTTCTGGATTCAATTCATCAATTGTAGCAGCCAAGCCTACATAAACCGCACTCGGAGAATCCGACTGAATCACCGTCACCGTATAGACAGCCTTTGCACTCCGGCAAGTCACCGTGAACTCTACAGGATTTGTAAAATCGACAGCCTGTCCGGAAACCGGAAAAATCTCAGTTCCTTCCGAAACTTCAATCGTAGGAACCAAATCCGTCATCTTCACCGTCGTCGGCACATAGACCAGAATCGTATGATTTCCCTCGTTAATGATGCCCTTATAACTACCGTTCAATTCGAACGAAGTGATTCTTGCTTCATCGTGCTTCACTGTTACCGTATAGTCCAGGAAAGTATTTCCACTGGTCACGCGCACCGTTTGAGGAAAAGAAAAGTTAGCCACATCACCTGCTCTCATTGAAGCAACTGCACTTTCGGAAGTACCGATTGCCGTCACTTTCATTTCATCGGTATTATATGTTTCGGGAACTCCTACCACAACCGTGCATGTTGTATTATCAATTACCCCCGGATAACTGTCCAGTTCAAAGACCGTCAGCCATACATCTTTATCTAACTGTAGACTCGATTTATTATCGTCACTGCATCCACCCGTTGTGATTACCACAGCCATCACAAGGAAAAGAACCGTAAATTGTCTTATTATCTGTTTCATTGTTATTGTCTTTTTAAAATTTTACCAACCTCCACAATTCTGTGTATAATGCCCGTTGCTGGCACTGATTTGTGCAAACGGAATAGGCAGGTATTCATTCTTGTTCTTTGTAAACGAAGCATTCGAATAAATTGTACAATTGTCAGCTTCACCCGCATAATATTTATTCAGCACCTCAGATGCTTCACCCCAACGAACCAAATCAAAGAAACGGTCGCTTTCCATCGCCAATTCCACACGACGCTCAAATTTCAACATCTTCAAAGCTTCTTCCTGTGAATAAGTACCATTGTATGGCTGCACATTGAAATTGACATTATATTTGGCGGGATAATCAGAAATCAGTGCCGTACTCTGCTTTGCTCTGTTACGAATTTCATTAATAAGACTTACCGCCTCAGCAATACGTCCATCATTCAACTGAATCAAGGCTTCCGCACGCATCAGTAACACGTCTGCATAACGAAGTACAATATGGTTCATCGGGCTTCCCCACCAGGTTCCTTTAATCAGATAGCCGCCGTCAGGGTCTACATTATGTTTCAGAGTCACATAATATCCGTACAAGCCGTTGCTTCTGCTCCATGTGGATGAATTATTCATCATATAGTTTGTATTGAACTCATACGGGAATCCGGGCATACCCACGGTCAGGAACAGACGAGGATCGGCTGTATCCTCCGCTTTGTCATAATCCTTTTCATTGAATGTATCCAGATAAGGATGGCCGTCCGCATTGGTG